>Ga0157367_1000593_pt1 | contig 17449 bp, 17 predicted proteins | sample AttbisABBM2_FD_113142 | JGI IMG/M metagenome (GOLD analysis project Ga0157367, IMG submission 113142) | Fungus gardens microbial communities from leaf cutter ant in Botucatu, State of São Paulo, Brazil - Atta bisphaerica ABBM2 | ecosystem: Host-associated > Fungi > Mycelium > Unclassified ...
TCCCGGATCGCGCCGGTGCCGGCATCCTCGAGGACGGCACGCCCCTTGAGCACGACGTGATAAGGAATCTCGTGCGCTGCAGCTCGCGCCCAACTCAATTGCCACGGCGATCCGCAGCCGCAGCGCACCTCGACATGGCCGCTGACAGTAATCATTTGCAGGAGCTGGCTCAATGAGTCGGCTTGGGACATAGGCTCTCGAAGTTCGGGTTCGCCATCGACCGCATTGACGTCGACGCTGATCATCGTCGCGGAGTTCGGGATGCCACTACGTGTCGGGCACCGAGGTTGCCGGCACCTTCGTACGGAGTTTCATCGGCAGGCATCGCATCGGGCTCCGGCGCCGCACCGCGCCTGCAACACCCACGTATTAGCGGATCGACGATGGTTAGGGTCGGACGCATGGTCGAGAGCGTCACCAACCAATCTTTCTCACCCATGACGCGCTAGGCCTTGTCGTTCGCGACGCCGGCAGCCTGGTCGACGTGCGCGTGTCCATACTTCGTTCCTTATCTCAAAGGTTCGGTCAGCTTCTTGTCGTCGCTGTCCACAACGAATACGGCAAGCAGTTTCGCCGGCCGAGTCTTGCTCGCATTCCGGCTGACCGAATGAGTCGCACCCGGCGGTTCGGACCAACTTTCGCCGGCGTGATACAGGTGCACACTGCCATCGTTCACCTTCGATTCGATCGCGCCTGACACCACATACGCGTATATGAAGGCGGACTTCGCGTGGACGTGCGGTGAGGAAACGGCACCCGGCGGGTACTCGACCTCCACTGCGATAAGCGACTTGCCCGGAAGATTCGGGATTGCTTGTTCAAAGTTCGGTTTCACGATTTCGCCGGTCTCATGCGCGACGGCACCGGCGATCGCAAAAGTGGCAGATATCGCGAAGACTGCAATCAGAATCGAACGGACGTTCATCGTCGGCCCCCGTGTTGACGTTCGGATTCTGTACTATCGATGGTACTAACTGAAGAACCAAGAAATCTGGTTTATGTGTGTACCAAGAAGGCGACCGAATGAGACGATCGAGCAGCACGTTGCGCCGTTCTCGCATTCTCGAACCGCCGCGCACGACCTACACTGACGCCTGGCCTTCTCTACCGACAACGTGACGCGATCGTGAGGGCCACGCGTGTCGACGACGGCGTATCGCTGCGCTATCTCCGTGCGGATGGAACGGCGATCGAGGCGACCTACGAGTACGTGCTTGCGGCCACCGGCAGAGAACCAGACGTCGGCGCTCTGGGACTCGCGAACACATCGATTGAACTCGGCGAACACGGTGTCCCGCAGTTCGACCCACAAACGTTACAGGTCCACGGGCACCCCGTATTCGTCGCCGGTGACGCGAACGGCATCCTGCCGGTCCTGCACGAAGCGGCCGACGAAGGCCGCATGGCGGGGCGCAACGCGGCGTGATATCCGGACGTCGAGAAAATCGCGCGGCGCGCGCCACTTGCGATCGTCTTTTCGGATCCTCAAATCGCCCTCGTCGGCGCACGCCATCGCGACTTGGCAGTGGGTACCTTCGTGACAGTGAGGTCAGCTTCGAAGATCAGGGGCGTAGCCGGGTAATGCTAAAAAATCGTGGGCGAGCGCATGTCTACATCGATCGTTCGACGCGACGATTCGCCGGCGCAGAGTTGCTGGGGCCATCCGGCGAGCATATCGGCCATTTGCTCGCGTGGAGCCTTCAAATGGAGCTGACGGTCGATGCAATGCTCAAGATGCCGTTCTATCACCCCGTCGTTGACGAAGGGCTGCGCACGGCGCTGCGGGACGCCGCGGCGAAGCTCGCCCCCGCACGATAATGCATGCTAGTGGCCAGCACTTTGGCCGCCGTCGACATGCAGAATCTCTCCGGTAATGAACGTTGCAGAATCGAGAAAGAGGATGGCCTCAGCAATATCGCTTGTTTCGCCGAGGCGTCCGACGGGGTTAAAGACCGCTAACGCATCGTGGATCTCGGGCGCGTGCATCGGCGTGTTGATGTTGCCAGGTGCGACGGCGTTCACGCGAATGCCCTTCTTTGCGTACTCGATCGCCAGCGATTTCGTGGCAGCATTGACGCCGCCCTTCGTCAGCGCGGCCAAGACTGAGTAGACACCGCTAATTGCAACCTGGTCGATGCTCGCGGTGACGCTCACCACGTGTCCACTCGATTGCTTTTCCATCTCGGCAATTGCGAACCGCGTAATGTGATAGAAGCCAGCCATGTTTACGTTCATCACGGTCGAATAGTCATCGACCGTGTGGTCGGTGAAGGGTTTTCCGATGTAGACGCCGGCATTGTTTACTAGCGTATCGATCCTCCCGAACCGTGCGATGCCTTCGGTAATCACGCGCCGAGCGATCGTTCGATCACCAATGTCGCCGGCGATGCAGAGAATGTTGTCGTCGTCCGAAGGCTCGATGGTACGCGACGTTGCAACGATTCGATAATCTCGCCGCCGGAATTCCTCTACTACTTTCGCGCCGATGCCTTGCGACGCCCCGGTGACGACGACAACCTTCTGCGATTTGTTCATACGTTACCTACGAGAATTGGACAGATGATCACGGTTGGGTTTCGCCGCGTTGCCTCTTCATTTTCGATCATCGTTGGTGTGAGGTAGAACCAAGATCCCCATCTTCGGTGCGTACCAAGAATGGCATTCGGTGATGCTCGTTGGAAAGATCACGTGATGCCCGAAGTCCGGCCATTTTGCCGACAAATACTACGGCGGGCGTTTCCTGCGCTCTTCGGAGCCCGCGGGAAAGCCCCGATCGGGTTGATCTTTTTGAGCATTTCATTGAGCAACTTCGGTCTCGAACCGATGATCTGGGCGGGCTAATCTGGAAGCACATTAGCCGCATACGCGGCTGTCCTACGAGGAGGCGTTGACAGACATGGAACAAGTCCCTGAAATCGGTGACAGAACTACCAATAAACTGGCACCTCCCGATCAGCGTGCAGTCCTTAACTGGATCGGCAAGGATGCCTTCGAACATTGGCGAAACCTGCAGGAGTGGATTGACGCCTCCTACCCTGGCATGTTCGAACCCGACTGGATTTACGGCGGAAAGAAGCGCGGTTGGTCACTGCGGTACAAGAAGACGAGGGCGCTCTGCACCTTGGTACCGGCGTACCGGCAGCTTTCGGTTCTCGTGGTCCTTGGCAAGGCCGAGCGGGAGAAGTTCGAGCAACGGCGTTACTCCTGGAGCCCGAAGTTGGTCAAGCTTTACGATGAAGCGCGGGCGTACACAGACGGAAAATGGATCACTATTGAAATATCATCCGCGGACGATCGACAGGAAGTGATCAATCTAATAAGCATGAAGCGCCCTCCCGTCGATAAGCCGGCGAAACGCGCGTTCTCGGCTAGCGTCCATCGAACCTAAGCGCGCTCCGCTCTCTCTATGGTACCGGGTGCAGCAACGACGGAAGTCATGTCCGATCGAGCACCCGGTCTTGCACCTATGTGACACGTCATACGCTGTGCAATTTGATGTCGGGACGGAACGGAACGCTCATGAAAACTATTCGACTTCATCACCTCGACTGCGATCAGGACTACAGGGCCGCTTTCAATGTCATGCGAGAATTGCGCCCCAACCTCACGGACGTTGTCGCATTCGCTGAGCAGGTGCGGCGCCAAGCCGAGCAGGGTTATCGCCTCCTGGGTGTTTTTCAGGGTGACGAGGTTACTGCGTTGGCCGGCTATCGCGTGCAGGAGAACTTACTGTATGGCCGCTTTCTCTATGTGGACGATTTGGTGACTGCCGCTGGCGCTCGCCAACACGGACTCGGTGCGATGTTGATCGACGCGTTGCGCGACGAAGCGCGTAAACAAGGCTGCGCGAACCTCGTGCTGGATACAGGTCTCGGGAATTCTCTCGCGCAACGCTTCTACTTCCGTCAGGGCTTGCTCGCATTTGGCATGCATTTTCGGCAACAGCTTTAAGAAGCTGCTGTGAAATTACGAATTTGGTCTGTTAACTTTTTCGAGAGGGTGTTAACTTTCTGGCTTGTTTTGCCTGCCAGGAAGCGATGCCCAAAGAACTGATAGGCGACGAGCTGTGGTCACCGCCACTGCATCGGGGTGTCAGAACGTTAGTTGGTCGAGGCATTTTTCTCGATGTCGTTACGCAACACGGCGAACGGCTCCCCGGGCTCGACAAGATCGCGAAGCTTCGCACGCGGATTGAACGGATTGAGGATCTTCGGACTTTCCGACCAAACCTCTTCTGCAAACGCTTCCTCGAACGCCTCCATATCAAGCTGCTTTCTACTCTGTCTGAACGCGATACTCATCGCGCCATCGATAAGCTTCGCAACGTAGTCGAGGATCCCGGCGCTGGCGACGTACATGCGATTCGCGAACTCGGGTGCATGAAGTGGAACGCACGGCATAGGAAGCTATGCACAAAGAGAGGGGGGACGCCGCGGCATCAATCGGCTCGACGTTTGCTGGCATCTATTCGTACATACAGGTTAATCGACGGGGGGATGGATTCGAACCGTTGGTGACGCATTTTCAACAATATCTGATCGATCACTGGCCATGGCCGGTGCTTGAGCGAGGAAATGAGTTGGTGGATTCAATTGCTTCTCATGTGAGTTGGATTTGGGCGACAGTTGCGGCGCGGCTTCTTGATGTCAAAGAGAAAAAGATTATAGAACTTGCAAACAAAGGCGTAATTCAAATTAAATCCCGTTCATCTACGACGCGACGTGTGCTTCAAGCAGTGCGACGAGAAGACTTGGCTAAGATGAGGAGTGCATTAGACGATCAGGCGAAGTCACGAAAGTTCCGTTCTCTCGGCATATCAGCTCGTCGACAGATAGTGTTATTGCCATTGCTGTTTCCAGAGGCAGAATATTTGGGATGTTCTGCAGGGTGGCGGATTTCCCAGGCTCGCGTTCGTAACGTGCTGAAAATTGCTGAAGGTCTACCTGTTGTTGATATAGAGAGTGAATCTCAAGTAGCACTTTCGCGCGTACTGAGATCGTGTGCTTGGCGTAACGAAATGGTTGAACGCTTGTTTCGACTCATCCTCAATGGTGAAGTGAAGATAGAAGCCGTTCTGCGCAACAGACCTGGATTTACGGGGTGGCTGTTGGATCGAGACGTTCTCGCCAGTGTGCAGAAGGGAAATCTAGCGGCCGATACGTGAGACGGGGAGCAATTTCTTGATCCCAGTTGGAACCATCTATTTACACCACAACTCGGCATATCAGGGGGCGAACTGGCAGAGCATGGCGACTCTGAAACCATGTTCCTGCACTTTGTGAGCACACTACCGAATTCATTGCACTTTGCCTTATTGATCGCCGTGCCATATCGACACCGGGTCGATTGAGTCGACCGGTATGTTGAGCTGCGCCGGCGCCCGAAATCGCCTGAAAGGCCCATTTGGGCGCATGTATAGGTACAGGAGGCGAATTCCTTCACATGCGTCAGTCTCATCCGAGAAACCCAACTTCAGTCATCCGCAGATACTTGACCGCCGCATCCGCTCGACCTTGCGACACGAGCGCCTGCGCCGTTTTGTAGTCGAATTCGCGCAGGGGCTCGTTTTTGAACCAATAGATCGCACGCTCGACATCGCCGGCGACATCGGTTGCGGCGCGGAGCACACGTAACGTCTCGCGCAAAAAACGCTGGATGGTCTCAGAATCAGGCGCGCGGCTGATGGTGCTTCGATGAACATGCGCTTGCGCAGCGAGATCCTGCAGTTCGAGGCGAAGCACATGGCTGTAGCGGCGCGGCGAGATCGACACCGGACTGGCGTCGACATCACGCAGGTAGCTCATCAAGGCGCCGAAATCGGCCTTAAAGGTCGGAATAGCATCATCTTCCGCGGACATGGCGCAACCTCAATACGACATAAACACGACATCATGGTAGCGCGAAAATGCGTCTTATCATGGCACCAGTCCGGACATGTTTCGACGGCATTGCAAAGAACTGATTCACGAAGCTATGGATGTTCGATCGAAGCCTCCTTGCTCGTGTGCAGACGGGTAATCCGCCAGCCGATGAGCAGCGTATCGAGAACTCGCCATCTTCTGCTTCGCAGGCTCGACCCAGCTTTTCGGCTCGAGACGCGGCGTACGCCCGCATAGGGGTCAACCCTCAAACACATCGACTCTCAGGGTCCGGAGGTCGGAACTTTGCGCGGTTCCGCCCATTGTGGTTGGAAGACTGCACATTTAGACAGCCGCTAACCCCCGGTTTCGCACAATCAAATTCCGAGCCGTTTTTGGTGTAGGCAACCGTCGTTCACTCGTGCCTAGGCATGGGTGTCACACGACGGTGGCGGCCGATGACCACGGCGCGCCCCACATCGAAGCCTGCTCTTTGGAGATGGTTATGAATGGCCGTGCAGCCGGGGCAGCGCGTGGCGGCCGGCACGACGCTGATCGCGCTCGAGGCGATGAAGATGGAAACGCACATCGCGGTGGAGCGTGACTGCGAGATCGCGGCCGTGCATGTGAAGCCGGGTGAGCGGGTGGCGGCGAAAGATCTGTTGATTGAACTCAGTGAGGCACGCTGATTGTGTGCGTTGGATTGGTTGGCATGTTTGAGTCGATTGCACCGCGTTTCGTCGTGGCTGCGCGGAGTCTGGTGACCAAAGTGGGTCGCCGTGACGACGGGGCAACCAGCAACTTTTCAGAAAAGCCGGATTGAACTGATGCCGCCCTTTTTATCGCGTAGCGGGTGGCTTTGCCCTCTGACATACGAGCACGCTCACATTCACGAGAAATTGATAGGCTATGGTGCCGAATCATGAGATTTCTTGACCGAAAAATTCTCATGAATGTGCCTAACTAATTGATTTTTATAGGTGGTAAGAGGCGTAATCGTTGAGACCCTACAGGTACTGCGTGGCGTGCTTGCGCACGCGGGACGAAGCGCGTGCGTGAGAGAAGATGACGGACCCGGTCGACGTGGGCGGCACCGCGTTAATTCTCCCCGACAGGCGCGCGTGGCAGAATCGATCTGGCTTGCGGACCTTTGGAGAATACCGTGCGTGTACTCGTCATCGAAGACGACGCCAGCATTGCGACCAATCTCTACGACTATCTGGAGAGTGCCGGCTACGAGGTCGACATGGCGATGAGCGGCCCCGCCGGCTTGAAGCTTGCCGTGTCGCAGACCTGGGACGCCATTCTGCTCGACCTGTCGCTACCGGGCATGGACGGGCTGACGTTGTGCCGCAAGTTGCGCGAAGAGAGCCATCGCGATACGCCGGTGCTGATGCTGACGGCGAGGGACACGCTGGACGACAAGCTCGACGGGTTTGACCACGGCGCTGACGATTATCTCGTCAAGCCGTTCTCGCTCAAGGAAGTCGGTGCGCGTCTCGGTGCGCTGGTCAAGCGTTACCGCGGACAGGTCGCCGAGACCGCGCTGTGTTGCGCCGATGTCCGCCTCGATCTGAAGACGCTGACAGTCGAGCGTGCCGGTCGGCCGGTCAAGATGCCGCCCAAATGCTTGCATCTGCTGCGCCTGCTGATGCAGACGCCAAGCCGGGTGATCGGTCATGCGGAACTCGAAGCCGAAGTCTGGGGCGAAGCGCTGCCTGACAGCGACACGCTGCGCGCGCACGTCTATACGTTGCGCCGCGCACTCACCGCGCAGGGCGGGCGCGATCCGATCGAGACCGTTCATGGTCTCGGCTACCGGTTCGTGGCGGGCGCAGATCGTGCGCTTTAGTCTTCGCGCCAAAGTCGCGCTCTTCTTCTCCGCGCTGACGATCGTGCTGCTCATCGCGCAGGCGCTGGGCGTCAAGACGCTCGCCGAAGCACAGGAGGAACGACTGATCACCGCGCTGATCAGCGACGACCTTGCCAGCGTGCTTCGTTCGTATCGCAGCGACCCTGCACTGATGCCACCGTTCGATGTCCGTCTGAACGGCTACGTATCGACGGCGGACCACCCGCAACTTGCGCTGCCGGGCTCGGTGACGCAACTCCCCGACGGCACGCACGAGATCATCCTGGACGACCGCGAGATCCACGTCGCAATCGTGTCATTCGGCGCGGGCCGCCTCTATCGTGTGTACGACTTCAGCGCGTACGAGCAGCGATTCCGGCAGGTGATCAACGCGCTGATGGCTGGCACCGGCGTGTTTGCGCTGTTCACGATCTGGTGTGCGTTCTGGCTGTCGGGGTTGCTGGTGCGGCAGGTCGCGAGCCTGGCGCAGCAGGTGAAGTCGCTGCGGCTCGGCGGATCCGCAGCGCTCAATACCGGGAAGTACGACGAGGCCGAGGTCGGCGAGCTGGCCGAAGCGTTCAATGACTACCACCGGCGCATGGCCGAGATGGTCGAACGTGAAAAGGAATTCGCCGGGAACGTCAGTCACGAGCTGCGCACGCCGCTGACCGTGATCAAGACCAGTTGCGAACTGCTCGAGCACGACGCATCGATCGGTGCGAAGTCGCGCGCGCGCCTGCAGCAGATCGAACGCGCGGCGGACGGGATGAAAGATCTGGTCGATGCGCTGCTGCTGCTCGCGCGTGAGAAACCGCCCGCCAACGTTGGTGCCGTGAGCCTCGTCAGCGCGATCGAAGAAGCCGTCGATCCGGCTACCGCGACGCTGAAAGCCAAAGGTATCGAGACCCGGATCGATATCGATCACAGCGTGCATGTGGACGCCAGCCGCTCCGTGCTCGGGCTCGTGCTGTCGAATCTGATCGACAACGCCGTTCGATACACGGATCGCGGCGAGATTGCGTTCTCGTTCGCGGACGGCTGGCTGCAAATCGAGGACACTGGGCACGGCATCCCCGCTGATGCGTTGCCGCACGTGTTCGATCGCGGCTACCAGGCGCGCACGGCCGCGCCGGGCTTCGGCATCGGCCTGTCGATCGTGAAGAAGATCTGCGATCGCCACGGATGGGCGATCCGGATCGGCAGCGAGCCGGACAAGGGCACGCGGGTGTCGCTGCGCCTGCCGGCCGCGAAACCGGCGCGAACCGAGTCGATTTGACCCTCTGTTGACGAAAACTTCACAACCGGTTGCGTAGTATCCGGGCCGAAAGCCGACACATCGGTCGGCGAGGACTCTGGATATCCGTATGCGCGGAGCGCTGCTTGTGGTCTGTGCGTTGCTGGGCGGCTGTGCGACCTACCATCCTCAGCCGATCGCGCCGTTACAGATTGCCCGTCAATTCGAAGACCGGTCGCTCGCGAGCGACGAACTGCATGCCTACCTCGTGCGCGAGCTCGGGCACGACGTCACGCCGTGGCCACTGCCGCGCTGGAATCGCGAGACGCTCACGCTGGCGGCCTGGTACTACTGCCCGGCACTGGATATTGCCCGCGCGCAGTGGGGAACGGCGAAGGCCGGCATCGATGTAGCCGGTGCAATTCCGAATCCAGTCCTTCAGTTGCCGTTCCAGTGGGCGACGCCGAACCCGGGGCCGGGCGCACCGTTCACGACCGGCCCGGCACTCGATATCCCGATCGAAACCGCGGGCAAGCGCGGGTATCGAATCGATCAGGCGTCGCATCTGTCGGAATCCGCTCGCCTTGCGATCGGCAACGAGGCGTGGAAAGTCGGCGCTCAGGTACGCGATGCGCTGCTGGCGCTTCACGCGGACCGCGAGCGCAGTGCGCTGTTGTCGCGCAAGGTCGACGCGGAGCAGCAGATCGTCGCGATGGTCACGAAGCGACGCGCGGTCGGCGAAAACGCCGGGCCCGACGTCGACGCGGCCATCGCCGTGCAGACTCAGGCGCAGATCGATCTGGCGGCGAGCCGGGCCGCCGAACAGGATGCCCGCGCGCAACTGGCCGCGGCGATCGGCATCCCGGCAGCCGCGCTGGAGCAGGTCGCGTTCGATTTCGACGGATTCGACCACGTTCCGCCGCCGCCACCCGCGACCGATGCCCAGCGCGACGCGATCCTGCATCGTGCAGACCTGCTGGGTTCGCTCGCCGACTATGCGGCCGCCGAATCGGCGTTGCAGCTGGAGGTCGCAAAGCAATACCCGGACATTCACCTGGGCCCCGGATATACCTACGACACCGGCACGCACAAGATCGCGTTCGGCCTGGCCGGCATCACGCTGCCGATCTTCGACCAGAACCAGGGCGGTATCGCCCAGGCGGAAGCGAAGCGCAAGGAAGCCGCGGCCCGCACTGCCGCGCTGCAGGACACGATCCTCGGCGATCTCGATCACGCTCTCGCTCGCTATCGATCGAGCATCGACGCGTTGAAGCTGTCCGATGCACACCGGACCGCCGCGCGCAGGCAACTCGACAGTCAGGAAGCCGGATTCACCGCCGGAGACGTAGACCGCTTGACGCTCACGCAGGCGAAGGCCGATTACCAGGCCAGCGAGATCGCTCGTCTGGACGCGGTCGTCGCGGTTCGTCAGGCTGCGGGCGCGCTCGAGGACGCGATGCAGCGCCCGCTGACGCCGGACGCCGTCCGGACCTTCTCCCCGTCACAACAGAGTGCGCGATGAAACGCCGACTGCTCCTTTTCTCCGTCATCTCCGTTGCGCTGGTCGCCGGCGCGGGGTGGTACATCTACCGGACGCTCGGTCCGGGAGCGTCAGCACCGGTTGCAGCAACACATGCGGCGCAGCCGACCGTGCAAACCGTGAACGGCGAAACGGTCGTCGTCGTGCCGACCGATGAGCAGCGCGCCAGTCGAATCGAAGTGACGCCGCTGGCCGCGGCGGCCGTGCGATCCGGCCGCACCGCCTACGCAACGGTCGTCGACCTGCAGCCGTTGTTCGATCTGCGCAACCGGTTGGCTTCGGCCATCGCGGACCGCGATACCGCGCGCGAACTGGCCGCGACGTCGCAAGCGCAATATGAACGCAGCCGAACGCTTTTCGCCGACGATCGGAACGTCTCGCAAAAGGCGCTGCAGGATGCGCAGGCGGCTGCGCAAACGGCTCGCGCGAAGCTGCAATCCGCCGATGCGGCACAAGGCTCGCTGGCCGCGACGATGCGTCAGCAGTTCGGCGATGTACTGATGAATGCCGCGATGGCGCCTCAATCCCCGCTGTTTCAACGGCTGCTCGCCGGGCAGGCGATTGTCGTGCGCGTGACGCTGCCGCCCGACGATGCGGACACGGCCCCGGAGCGCATCGCAATCGACGGGCCGGACGGCCAGCCGGTGATGGCACAGAAGCTGTCGGCCTCGCCGCAGGGCGATCCGGCGGTGCAAGGCAATCCGTGGCTCTATGCCGTCGCGCGCGCGTTGCCGGTCGGCACCCGCACGAGCGCACACGTGCCCGGCACGAACGCGGCTGCCTCGGCGCTGGCGATCCCCGATCGCGCTGTGGTGTGGTATGGCGGGCAGCCATGGGTCTATGTGCGCACTGCGCCCGATCGCTTCACGCGCCGCGCCGTACCGGCCGATTCCGCCGGCGATCAGGGTTTCGACGTGACGACGGGGTTCCATGCAGGGGATGCCGTCGTCACGCAGGGTGCGCAACTGTTGCTGTCGGAGGAACAGAAGCCGCAGGGCATCGCGACGGCCTGCAAGGATCCGCCTGAATGCGACGACTGAATCCGAAGTCCGGTTTGCCCGCCATCCATCCGGCCACTGCCCATGCTTAACGCGATCATCCGGTTCTCGCTGCGCTTTCGCGGCATCGTGTACGCGCTCGCCGTGCTGGCGGCCGGCTACGGCCTCTTTTCGCTCTCGCGCGCGAAGCTCGACGTCTTTCCGGAATTCGCACCACCGATGAGCATCGTTCAGGTCGAAGCTCCGGGCCTGACCAGCGAGCAGGTCGAGACACTCGTGACGCAGCCGGTGGAGAACGGCCTCGGTGGCATGGTCGGTCTGCAGTCGATGCGTTCGCGCTCGATGCAGGGTCTTTCCTCGATCACGCTGGTGTTCGATGCGCACGCGAACGTGATGCAGATCCGCCAACTCGTGTCCGAACGCGTGAACGCGCTGGCCGCGACGTTGCCGGCGGGCGTGCTGCCGCCGCGCCTGTTGCCGTTGACGACGACAACCAGCGTCGTGCGCACGATCGGGCTGACGTCGAAGACGCGTTCGTTGATGGACCTGTACGACATCGCGCAATGGGTAGTCCGGCCGCAGTTGATGAGCGCGCCGGGCATCGCCGACGCCATCGTGTTCGGTGGCCAGACGCGCCAGCTGCAGGTTCAGGTCGATCCGGCGAGACTGATGCGCTACGGCTTGTCGATCCAGGATGTGATTACCGCGGCACGCCAGTCGACCGGCGTGCGCGGTGCCGGCTTCATCGAGAACGACAATCAGCGCATCGCCGTCAATGCGGACGGCCAGATCGCGACGCCCGAGAAGCTGGCAGGCGTCGTACTCCGCTGGAGCGACGGTGTCGCCGTGCGCCTGTCCGATGTCGCGGCCGTGGCGTGGGGAAGCGCGCCGGCGGTGGGCGCGGCATCGATCATGGGGCAGCCGGGCGTGATGCTCGTGCTGGAAAGCCAGTACGGAACGAATACGCGGGCCGTGACGAACAACATCGACAAGACGCTCGCCGCGCTTCGACCGGTGCTGGCGAAACAGGGCATCGACGTACAGCCGGACGTGTTCCGGCCGGCCAACTTCATCGATGCGTCGGTCGGGCACCTGCGTACCGCGCTGCTGGTCGGCGCCGTCCTCGTGATCGCGGTGCTGTTCCTGTTCCTGCTCAATGTCCGTACCGCGCTCATCTCGGCGGTCGCGATCCCGCTGTCGCTGCTGGTCGCGATCATCGTGCTCGTGTCGTTCGGCGTCAGCCTGAACACGATGACGTTGGGCGGCCTCGCGATCGCACTCGGCGAAGTGGTCGACGATGCGATCATCGACGTCGAGAACATCTATCGCCGGCTGCGCGAGAACCGTGCTCTTCCGACTCCGTTGCCCGCGTTTCGCGTCGTGCTGCGCGCATCGCTCGAAGTGCGAAGCGCGGTCGTGTTCGCGACGTTCATCGTGATGCTGATCTTCCTGCCGGTGCTGACGCTGTCGGGGGTGGCCGGCAAGCTGTTCGCGCCGCTCGGCATTGCGTACATCCTCGCGGTACTGGCGTCGCTCTGTGTCGCGCTGACGCTCACGCCGGCAATGGCGCTGGCATTGCTCTCGCGCGGCCCGCTGCCGGAGCACGAACCGCGTCTGATTGCGGGCTTGAAGAAGCGCTACACGGCGCTGCTGATGAAGGTCGAGCAGCGCGTGAAGACCGTGATGGTGGCGGTCGCGCTAATGTGCGTCGCGGCGCTGGCGTCGCTGCCGTTCATGGGCGGCAACTTCATTCCGGAGCTGCGTGAGGGCCACTACATCGTCCACATGGGGATCGCGCCCGGCACGTCGCTCGCCGAATCGATGCGTATCGGGACGCAGGTCGCGCATACGCTGATGCAGGTGCCCGGCGTACGGCTCGTCGCCCAGCGCGCGGGGCGCGCCAACGAGGTGGTCGACCCGATGGGCGTGCAGTTGAGCGAGTTCGAGGTCGATCTCAAGCCGATGAGCGCGTCCGGCCAGCGCGAGGTGTTACACCGCATCCAGCAGGCGCTTGCCCGGTTCCCGGGCATCACGACGTCGGTCAACACGTTTCTCGTCGAGCGGATCGACGAAACGATCTCGGGCGTCACCGCGCCAGTCGTCGTCAACGTGTTCGGCGACAACCTCGACGTGATCGATCGCAAGGCGCAGGAGATCGCCCGTCTGCTGGGGACGATTCACCGTGTCGCCAGCGTGCGTGTCGAATCGCCGCCCGGCATTCCGGAACTCGACGTGCGGCTCAAACCTGATCAGTTGAGTCGTTGGGGTTTCAGGCCGGTGGACGTGCTCGATGCGATCCAGAGCGCCTATCAGGGTGCGACCGCGTCGCAGGTCTATCAGGGCAGTCGTACGTACGATGTCGTCGTGATCCTCTCGCCCCACGTGCGTCGCAGCTTCGCGGATGTCGGGGCGCTGATGCTGCGTAACCCGGACGGACTGGCGGTTCCGCTGCGCGCGCTAGCGACGATCGGTCAGGCGTCGGGGCGCTACCAGATCACGCACGATGGCGGGCGACGCATGCAGACCGTTTCCGTGACCCTCGGCAGCCGCGCCGTGAGCGATTTCGTGAAGGAGGCGCAAGCGCGTGTGAATCACGAGATCGCCATGCCCGCGGGGACGTACGCGGTTTTCTCTGGCGAAAGCGAGGCACGTTCGCAGTCGCAGCGCGATCTGCTCGTCTATGGCGCGATGTCCGCCATCGGTATCGCGTTGCTGCTGTTCCTCGCGATGAAGAGCCGTCGTGGCGTCATGCTCGTGATGATCAATCTGCCGTTCGCGCTGGTGGGAGGCGTCCTGAGCGTCGCGTTGGCCGGTGGCGACCTGTCGCTGGGCAGCATGGTCGGCTTCGTCACGCTGTTCGGCATCTCGTTGCGCAACTCGATCATGCTGATCAGCCACTACGAACACCTCGTCCACGTCGAAGGCATGCCGTGGGGAACCGATACCGCGGTGCGAGGCGCATCCGAGCGTCTGATTCCGATCCTGATGACCGCGCTCGTGACCGCGCTGGCGCTGATGCCGCTCGCATTGACCAGCGGCGCCGCCGGTAACGAGATCGAGGGGCCGATGGCGATCGTCATCCTTGGCGGCCTCATCACGTCAACCGCGCTGAACCTGATCGTGCTGCCGACGCTTGCCTTGCGGTATGGGCGGTTCGAGCAGGACACGCTGGCGGAGTCGCCGGCCGCTTCGTCGAACGGGTGACCCATGCATGCGTGGCTTGTCGGTATCGCGGCCCATCCGGCGCTCGTCCTGATCGTCGTCTTCGGCGTGGCCTGCGCGGAATCGCTTGCCGTCATGGGAACGCTCGTCCCGGCCGGTATCGTGATGTTTGCCGCAGGCGCGCTGATCGGCGCCGGCGTGCTGGATCCGTGGACGACCCTTGGTATCGCCGCACTCGGTGCGATGGCGGGTGACGGGATCAGCTTCGAGCTTGGTCACCGGTATGCCGGCCAGGTACGCACCTGGTGGGCTGATCATGGACACACGGACGCCTGGGAACGCGGTGAGCAGTTTGTCGCACGGCACGGCGGGAAAAGCATCGTCATGGCGCGCTTTCTTGCACCGGTGCGCGCCATCGTTCCGTTGGTCGCAGGTGCGGCGCAGATGCCGCGCCGCAAGTTCTATCCGATCAACGTCGCTTCGGCATTGGCATGGTCACCCGCGCATATCGTCCCGGGAATCGTGTTTGGCGCGTCAGCTCAACTCGCTGCCGCCGTGAGCGAGCGCCTCGCTGTGATGTTGCTTTTTCTCGTCGCGCTGATCTGGTTGATCGCAAGGTTCGTGCGCATCGCGATGCGATATGGCGTGCCAGCCGCGAGGACCGCTGCCTGGCGAGCCATGGAGCGCCTGGGGCGCCGGCATCCACGTCTTGCAACGGCGCTGTCTGGCGTGGTCGGCCCCGACCACCCGGAATCGCCGACACTGGTGGTACTCGCGCTGCTGTTCATCGGGAGCGTATGGCTGTTCCTTGGCGTTCTTCAGGACGTGATCGCGCACGATCCGCTCATCGATGCCGACATCGCGATCGATAATTTCCTGCGCACGCTTCATACAGCGCCCATCGACTCTCTGATGACGGGCGTGGTCGAACTGAGCGGTTGGGATGTCGGCCTGATCGTGGCCGCAGTGGTACTCCTCTGGCTGGTGGTACGTCATTGCTGGCGCACGGCGATCTACTGGCTGCTCGTCGTGTGCATTGCCGCGGCTGTCAGCCCCGTACTTGAGCCGTCGGACTACGTGAAGCCGCTGGCCTGGCAGGCGGGAGTGCCGCACGCGCCGGTGCCAAGCGGTAATGCCACGCTCAATCTCCTGTTGTACGGATCTCTTGGCTGGCTGCTGATTCGGCGATGGGGATCGTCATGGCGCGGCGCGGTCGTCGCGGGGGTAGTCGGATGGATTGCGCTGGTCGGCTTCGCCCACCTTTATCTGGGCGAAAACTGGGCTGCGGACATTTTGGCCGGATGGGGCCTGGGACTCGCGTGGTTCGCCGTGCTGGCTGGCATCCATACATACTGGACTGTGCGCGACGACGTGCGGCCGGGCCTGTTGGTCTGCATCGTGGCGGGTACGCTCGTGATCTACGGCGTCTGGGCGGATATTGACGCCGATCGTGCCGATCTCGACCGGCGCCGCCCGGTCGCGCACGAAACAACTTTAACGCTTCGTCAGTGGATGGATGGCGGGTGGCGCTCGCTTCCGGTTCGACGTATCGACTTGAGTGGTGATCGGGAAGAAGCGCTTTCGTTGCAGTGGGCGGACGATTCAATCTCGATTTCGAAGCAGCTTGAAGCCTCCGGCTGGCGGTCTGCCCCCGCGTGGTCGACGCAATCCGCATTGCTGTGGTTGACGCCACACGTGTCCGTCGGGGCATTGCCCGTGCTGCCGAAGTTGTCGAACGGCTACGGTGCGGCACTGACCTTCGTCAAGTTCGATCCAGCTCAGCCTTTGAGTCGTACGGTATTGCGGCTCTGGCGATCCGAGTACGGGGTGGCGACCGATCGGGCGGGTAGTGTGCCGGTCTGGTATGGCGCACAGTACCCTGAGGTGTTCCGGCAGCCGTGGCAGTTGCTCACGCTCGGTGTCATAAGACGGTCGGATAACGCTGTCATTCCTGGTTTCGTGAAGATGGATGCGGTCGCGTCGAGCGTCGAGGCAGGCGTCAGCGATGCGACCGGGCCCGTCACGCTGGTATTGCCGCGTGGCGTGTCGGCCGCCCGCCACTGATGCACATTGCCAGAGTACGGTCTCATTCATGAGAAATTTGTAGGCTGCGATACCGAATCATGGGAATTTTCGATCCAAAAAATTCTTATGAATGTGCCTAACTCATTGATTTGTATGGGGGAGAAGGGGCGGATTCGCTGAGACCTACAACTCTTGCAGAAGGTGCCCGCGTGAACCACTCGGGAGCCACAGTTACGACGTTCGCCAACCGTTCTAAGGTGTCCCTCTCCCGCGCTTGGATCCCAGAACGCCATTGGCTTACTGTTGCAGGTGACACTCCGACCAATGACAATCCTGACTCTCTTATGGGTTGCAGTCTTTGAATTTTTTGTTAGAAGGGAGGGATTTTTGGGAGGGAATATTGCAATGTATCGACGCTTGTCGCTGTTGATCTTGCCGCCGCTATTGTTGGCGGCAGGCGTCAGCATCGCCTATGGTGCCTCGTTGCGTAGAGACTCGCCGCCTCGAGACACGCCGGCTGCTGCTCGTCCCTCCAACGCAAATGAAGCTGTGGTTGCCGGGGACGGATCCCGGGACGCACGGTTCACATTGGAGATACGACGCTTTGGCGTCGCCGTTGACCGGTTTCGCCAGCGTGCGCTATTGATGCGGCTGGACGAGGCAGGGGCCAATGGGACGTTGCTCCTGCAAGATCCCAAACAATATCCGTGGTCGAGTAGTGATCGAAGCTTTGCGGGACATAAGCGCGAGAACAACGTTTTCGGCTATACATTGCGCGGA
>Ga0157367_1000596_pt1 | contig 17394 bp, 17 predicted proteins | sample AttbisABBM2_FD_113142 | JGI IMG/M metagenome (GOLD analysis project Ga0157367, IMG submission 113142) | Fungus gardens microbial communities from leaf cutter ant in Botucatu, State of São Paulo, Brazil - Atta bisphaerica ABBM2 | ecosystem: Host-associated > Fungi > Mycelium > Unclassified ...
AGGTTCGACAGACTTACATTGCCTCGTTGGCGCGGCAGGCAATGTTCGATCTGTTTGAATTGGGCTTCGGAGATTTCCATCTCCGAAGCATAACCTCAATCCAATAGTGTGAACACGCCCTAGTGGAACAGCAGCAGACTAACGCCGGATCGTTCAGCGGCAGTTTAGCCATTTGCCGGCGGCTTGGAAGCACCGTGCCGACAACAAATACTTCTGCCGCCAGCAATGGTTGATGTGTTGCGGCATGCGCTGCTCACACCGATAGGTTGACGCATCCGCAATTGACTATTGCCGACGCGTAATGGTGCCTTGCTGCCGGTACACTCCGCTGCACGCTTACCCATTGGAGAGGATTCTTATGCAACTGCCATTTAACGCCCAACTCATCGAAGCCAAACATCGGACCGCGCACAAGATCGTGCAGCATGCGCTCAAGAGCGCAGCGATCGCCGAGACGTTGAATGGCGCGATCGACGTGCTCGGCGACGCGCTGTTGGAACTCGAACTCATGATCGAACACGGGGGTCCGTGGACGCACTGAGGCGGTTCGTTGCTCGCAAGCCATCCATTCCAAGAATCACCGTTGACTTTCAGAACATATTTGATGATACTATCAGAATTGAAGAAACGGTCGGGTTCCGGCCATCGGCGCCCCCGAACGGGCTGGACCTCATCTATGGAATATATCGATACCTTGCGCCTCTTCCGCGCCATCGTCGAAGCGAAGAACTTCCGTCGTGCCGGGCAAATGATGGACCTTTCGCCGTCGGTCGTTTCGCGATCGATCGCGTCGTTGGAAGAGCGTCTCGGTTTGAGACTCTTTCATCGCACCACGCGTCAGCTTTCGTTGACCGAGGTCGGGGAGCATTTTTACGACGGTTCTTGCCGAATCCTCGATGATCTCGATCGTCTCGAAGCGGAGTCGGCAGGCCACGGGCGCGTGCCTGCCGGCGTACTTCGCCTCGTTGCACACACGACAGCGACGATGACATGGCTCCCGGCCCTGACCTCGTCGTTCAAGCGCAAGCATCCGAAGATCGCACTCGATGTCACGTTGACTGAACGCCCGGTAGACCTGACGGCGGAGGGTTACGACCTTGGTATCGTCATGCCATTCATGTTGACGACCGATCTCGCGGTCACCCGGCTTCTTCAGCGTTTTCGGCTGGTTCTCGTCACGACCGAGCGTTACCTCCAGGGCCGCTCTCGGCCTCAACGCCCAGCCGATCTCTCAGAGCATGTGTTTGTGACAGTGCCGCCGTCGATGCACAAGCCGATCGTGAACTTTCGCGTCGAAAACGAAACGGTGGCCGTCCCGATCAACTACGAAATCGCGTCGAACAATCCCGTATTCAACCGTGATGTCGTACTCGAAGGCTTTGGCGTCGCTCTGCTGCCGATGAGTCTTGTCGAGCAAGACATCAAGACCGGGCGCCTCGTCCGGTTGTTGGAGCGGTTCGAGATCACCGATACCGTTGCAGAGATCAGGTTGGCCTACATCGGGCGGGCATTGTTGCCGGCGAAGGTACGGGCGTTTATCGAACACACCGTGGAATTTTTTGAGGCTGCCTGAGCCTTCGATCGCAAGCCGGTTGGCGTGCCAATGAGATTGGGGTGATCGCATGAACTTGAGCTCGATTTTTGGAGACGCTGGAAACGCCGAGCACTTGCTTGGCTTGGCGCAACAAGTACCTGCGCCCGGCTTCTCAGGCGTCGCCCAACGATCTGGCATACAGGCTCTCGGACCCGCCGGGCCTGTGTTTCACTAACCTATGCAGCTCCCGCCGTCCCGACCTTTCAGCTGGCATTGGGACATGCCGGAAACCGAATCCAACCATCGAGTGAACGATATGGCTTTGTACAAAGCAGTCTTGGTAGCAGTGGCACTTGCAGCATGTATCGATGCGCACGCACAGGTCGCCGGCACACAGCCTCTGAGCGTGACTATCGAGCAGTCCCAGGTGCTTCTGCAGGGATGGAGCGTCAAGAAGAGCGTGCTGGGAAAATCGGTCTACAACGACCAGAACGAAAAAATCGGCGCGGTCAAAGATCTGATCGTGGCCCCGGACGGCTCCGTGTCGGCAGCCATCGTCGCTACAGGCGGCTTCCTCGGCGTCGCCACGCATGACGTAGCGGTGCCCATCGCAGCCCTCGACGTGCGCGGCGGCAATCTATACCTGCCGGGCGCCACCAGGGACGCCCTGAAGGCAACGCCCGAGTTCCAGTACGCGAAGGTGCAGTCACCGCCTAAGCCGAAGAAGGTTCAGGCAGAGTGACCTGTTTTCAACAGTCCTGCGCTTAGGTCGTTGCGGCCGGCGAGGTCAGTCGCAACGACCTATCACCGGACTCGGGGCTCCTCGCGCTCAACCGCTTGCCGCTCAGTCCCCCTTACGCCGCGCACTCAACGTCCTGCCCCCTTCAGACCGCTTTCCCATTTTTCCATTTTCAAGCCACTTCTGTAGTCGATATTTTCGATTGCTGATTAACACGGCCGCGCGTCAGGAAAGGCCATCGCCTTTCATGGATCACCCAACACCATGCAAAAAGCCCTCGGCCTTGCCATCGCCACCCTGCTCGCCGTCGCCGGTGTTGCGCTGTGGACCCTGCTCGCCCGGTTCGAACCATCCATCAAGTCCGCCATCGAGACGGAAGGCGCGCTTGCGAGCCAGACGCAGGTGCTCGTGGGTAACGTCGAATTCTCGCCTTTGACCGGCGTGGGTGAGCTTGATGGACTTACCGTGAGCAACCCCACTGGTTTCTCTTCGCCCTACGCCGTAGTGGTGGACCGTATCGCTTTGCATGTGGAGACCGGCTCAATTCTCGGCAGCGGCCCTGTCATTGTTGATACCGCCACAGTCATCGCACCGCAAATTACTTACGAGACGCATAGTCCCACCGCCACCAGCAACCTTGAGACCATCAAGAACAAAGCCCAAGCCTATTCCGCCACCCCAGCCGCCATCCAGGCCGGCAGCAACGCGCGCAAGGTCATCATCCGCAACCTCACCGTCGTGGGTGGCTCGCTCTCCCTTGACATTCACCTGAGTGGAGGCGCGCTTACGGTACCACTGCCTCCGCTGCATCTCGCCAATATCGGCGTGACCACAAACGGCGCCACTCCGCCCGAGATCATCCGTGCCGTGTGCGAGGCGCTCGCGGAAAAAGCGAAAACGGCGGTCACCGAGGTCATCACCCAGAAGCTCAAATCCGCTATCAGTATGCTCAAGCCTCCCGCAGGTGGGTTGCCAAAGCTGCCGTCCCCTCCGTCCCTGCCGTCCCCTCCGTCTCTGCCGTCTCTGCCGTCCCCTTCACCCCTGTCGTCCCAGCCATCTCCGCCCCCGCCCCCGCCCGGCCTACCCTTGCCGCCCCCTCCTGGCTTTTAGCGCATGACCGGGCCACTGCAACCCAGTCCCGATCAGAACCGTAGAGCGCAATAAAACTTGTCGGAGCGCCGGGAGACCGGCAAGGAGTAAAGAGTGGAAATCTCTAAGTGAGATTGACCCATACAGCGACGCGAGGTTACCAGCGAACTCCGGCCCGGAGTCGACCGTGATGGATGCGGGTAAGCCTCGCATCTCCTTGAGCCGCTCGAGCACTTGCCCGATCGGATCGCTATTGGCCGGATAGATAAACGCGAGTCGTCTGTCGCCACCAGTCTGCGCTTGCGGTTTGCGGGTGGACCATAGAGAAGTCCATCGACCAACTCTCATTCGGGCCTGTTGGTCACGGCTGCGGCGTGCGCTCGACAGCCGCAACCCGTTGAAATCAACAAGCTTCGAAAAAAAACGGTTCTGGCTTGCAACGCCGGCGTACAATTTTTTCCGAGCTCTGAAGCGAGCCCATCAATGCCCGAGCGATCCTTCCCAGGCCCGGCGAACGATGCGCGTTGCCGTGAGAATCGCGTGGAGCACGCGGTTCGACTGGCGTGTCAGCGTGATAGCGAGCATGCGCGCCGTGTCGGATCGTTCGTCCAGCGCCTTCAGCTGCAACGTTGCCTCGAGTCCCGGCAACTGCCGCGAATCGAGCGCCGGGTCTACCGCGAACCGGTCACCGCGCTGGTAGAGGATGGGATTCAATTGCCGCGCCAGCTCGAGGTGGACGCGATTGAAACGTGCGGTTTCCTCCTCGGTGGCGAGGGTCTCGCCTCGGGCACGAAATCGGGAATACTCGGCCGAGAATTCGCTTACGGCATCAATCAGCCGTTCGATCCGGCCGCCGCGGCCTTCATGCCGAAATTGCGCAAGGTTCAGTAGTAGATCGTGCGCCGTCGCGCCGAAATCGAACGGAATGACGGCCGCATCCGCAATGCGCCACAACGCCTGTGCATGGATTGCCAGGTCATCAGCCAACTCTTCGTAGCCCACCTTGTCCGCCGTTTCCTCGCTCGAATGCCACCACCACGCACCGCCAGAGCCGCTGATGCGGGCATTGCGGTCCACGTGGCTCAAGGGAAGCATGCTGGCGATCTGCAGCGAACTCAGGCCGATGCCGAAGAACGACTGATCGGACGACCGTGTAGGCCTGCTAATGTCGACACCCGGCTCGTTACGGCGCCACTGCTGCTCGAGCCACTGCCGCTCCGGCTCGTCGATCGGCGCTGCGAGTTCATCCAGCAGTCGTGCGCTAAACGCTGATACCTCTGCCGTCTGGTTTCGCGCTACCTTGATGCTAGCGCCGCGGGACCCGTTGCCGTCGACGTTTATGTAGAGAATGGCGTTATCGTGCAAGTCCTGCCAAAACTGATCGGCATACCATGCCGACCCTGCATAACGGCCTTGTGTATGTCCCGGCCACCAGGCAAAACGCACACCATAGCGCAGCGATCGCCCATGCTCCGCCAGCTGGCGGGCAAGGGCCAGCAATAGTACGTTGGACGCCACATTGTCTGTGGAACCGTCGAACCATGAGCAATAGTGGGCGCCTACCAGCACGAACTCCCGCTCACGGCCGGCCACCTCGCACACGGGCATGCGGACCGTCCGCCACCCTTCCTCGTGCCGCGCCACGAGATGCACACGCACGGACGATCCGGCGAGTTTCGCCTTGAGGCGTTCGCCGTCCGCCTCATCGATCGAGACGATGGGGATTCGTGCCATTCGCGCGAGTTCGTCCGCGCTCGCGGGCGAACCCCAGACCGGCGAGATGGCCATCTTCGGGCGTTGCCGGTTGCGCGAGGCGAACACCATGCCGACCGCGCCGTGCTCCAGTGCCATCACGGCAGGCTCGTAGTCGGGGATGCCGTCGACCAACACGATCTTCCCGCGTGCGTCCACGCCGTTATAGTCTGCCTCCCTCCCACGCCCGACATGGACGAGCACGGCCTCCAAACCCTCTGGCGCCGTCTGCGCGCCGAACGCCACGCCCACCGCCTGCAGCGAATCGTGTCCGTTACCGAGCAGCGTGAGTGCTGTCGCGGTCGGGAAGCCGATATAGGCGTCAAACTTGTGCACCCGCGCTTCGAGACCGAACGCCTCAAGACACGACACGATGTAATCGCAAGCCTGTTGCTCGGCCTCCGTGCCTGAAATCTTTTCGCCGACCAGGCACAAACGCTCTACAGCCTCCTTCATGAAGGCGATGTCGCGTGCGCGCGCGGCGCCGGATGGCTGTGGCACGTTGTGACTGGATTGAGAGGTGTTACTCATGCTTCGCTACCTGATTGAAGTTCATGTAGGGGCTCCTTTCGTGTTACCGGGGATTCCCGTTCCATACAGCGTTGCCATTGACCATGACGTCTGCAGCCACGTCCGCTGCGCGGCGAAACTGTACGCCGCCATCACGCATACGGTCCAGCAGGCGCTGCAGCATTGCCAGACGCGCGTGGCGACCCACACCGATGTCACCACGGGGATGCAGCGTCAGGCAGGCATATCCCTCTACTTCGATGAGCGCGTCGAATTCTTCCTGCATGGCCAGTTCGGCACGCCGTTGGGTGAAGCGCCGGCGAAAGTGCGTAGCGTCACACAGGCCTTCGCTGTACGGCAGCTCAACCATGCCTTCGCCGCCATCGTCTGCCAGCGAGTACGGCGCGTCGTCGTCGAAAGAGCTGCTGTCGTACACGTATCCCAAGGCTCGCAGGCAGCGGATCGTGTTGAAGGTCAGTGTGCCGGTCGGTGCCCGAAAGCCCCGCGGCGCAGTACCAGTCAACGCGGTCAAGCGTTCGTGCATCCGGCCCAGCACTTCCGTCTCTCTTTCGCCCAACAGCAGATGGTCTTCAAAGGCATTGCCATGCGAGGCAATTTCGTGACCATCCGCGAGACACCTGTCGAACAACTTCCCGCAGTGCTCGACCTCGCAGATAGGCCAGAAGAACGTCGCCGCAATACCGTTGTCCTGCAACGTATCGAGCAGCCGTGCAAGCCCGAGGTAATACGTGTAACGTCCATGGCCGAAGCGGCCGAAGAGATCATCGCCCGGTACTGCGGCGGCCTCCGGGCCCACGCCGTGAACGTTGACGGTCACGATCACCGTCCGCATCGAATCACTCATTTCTCGCTCCGCCACTGGTCGGGATGCTTCAGGCAATGACCGGCCAGGTCGCGCAAGGTCATGAAGCGAACGCCCCGGTGTCGAGCCATGTACTCGATGAATCGCTCCACTGTCCGGGCCCGCGCCGGAGTGCCGGACCCGCCTCCTGCCTTGGGGTGGATCGTCAGTTGCAGATAGCCCTCGTGCTGATGGATCGCCTCGAACTCTTCGATCCAGTTTTCGAGCACCTCGGGCGCAAGTGCCTGCCCTGTCGTGTACAGCGGAAAATCGTCCAGAGAGGTCGTGTTGTTCGGCAGAACCATGAATCCCGGGCGGACGTCAGTCGCTTCGGCGCCGTCTAGCAGATACGGCAGGTCGAAATCCTTTTCGCTCGCGTCATACCAGTACCCGAGTCTACGCAGCACAGGGATGGTCAAGCGGCTCTTTCTGCCCGATGGGGAGCACCAGCCCACGGGTGGATCTCCAATGACATCCGTGATGATCCGGTGCGTCTTCTCCAGCAGTGCCGGTTCGCACTCGCCTGGCGCCCAGGCCTCATGCTGATAACCATGTGCGGCGATCTCGTGGCCAGCTCGATGGATGGCCGTGAAGACATGCGGATAGTGCTCTACGTCGTGCCCGCAGGAAAAGAAAGTCGCCGGCACGCCCAGCCGTTCCAACATCTCAAGATAGCGCCACACGCCCGCCCGCATCGCATACCGCCCGCGGCTGTGCGTGCCGAGTGGCGGCACCCCCTCTCCAGCTTGAATGGCGGGACCATCCACGTGGATCGTCACCGCCACCACCGTGGTGGCGTTGCCGGGCCAGCGCGTCATTACACGGGTGTCGCAATTCATGGTTATCAGCCTTCATCGATGAACTACTTGACGTGCAAGTCAATATCGCCAAAGTACTTGCGCTGCAATCGATCGAATGTGCCGTCGCGATTGACCTGCGCGATGGCCGCGTCAAGCACCGTCTTCAGATCTTTGTCTCCCTGACGGATACCGTAGGCCGTCCCTCTGCTGAAGATCTTCTCGTCGTCCACGTAAGACCCGACGAAGTCGAAGCCTTTGCCCTGCGGGGTCGAAAGAAACCCGCGCTGCATTGCGACGGACATGGCGAACGCTGCATCCAGCCGCCCGGTTGCCAGGTCGGAATAGATTTGATTCTGGTCCGCGTACGGAACGACGTTGACGCCCGCATTCGCCCAATGTGCACGCGCATACGCCTCCTGGATAGTGCCTTGCTGCACGCCGACGCGCTTGCCAGCCAGCGAAGCCGCCGTCGGCAAGAGGCCACTCCCGGAGCGGGCGACGAGACGCGTGGGGACATGGTAGACGTAGTCGCTGAAGTCGATCGCCGCGCGCCGTGCCGGCGTTACGCCGAGGACCGCGATCGCATCGAACTTGCGTGCGCGCAACGCGGGAATCATGCCGTCAAAGCTGTTCTCCACCCACACGCAGCGCACGTGCGCCGCCGCACACACGGCTTGAGTCACCTCGACGTCGAAGCCTTGCGGCTGACCGTCCGTACCCTTCATCTGAAAAGGCGGGTTGGTCATGTCGACGCCGAAGCGAATTTCAGTCAAGGTTCCGGCATGCGTCGCCGCAGAAGCGAGCATCCCCGCCAGGATAAACGCGGTAAAGAATCGGAATTTCATAACAGCCTCTACTGTCTTTTAGCAATCCGGACTAGGAAAGTGAATCGTAGTGTTTGCCACCTGGTGCGGTGTCAAGCTCCGGCACCGGGTTTTCGGTTCAGAACTTGTGACGAATACCCGCTACTGCCACAACCTGTGATTGATTGCTCGAGGCTGCCGTAGCGGAAGCGATGAAGGCCACGCCACCAGAAGCGCGTTGATAGATTCCGTTCAGATACAGGTCCGTGCTCTTGGAGAGGAAGTACTGCACACCGGCGCTGGTTTGCCAATAGTGCGAGCTGCGCGGTGCTGAAGCCGTCGAGCCCACCAGCGTGTATGTCTCTTCCACAGTCGCGGTCACAGCAGGGGTCACCTGATACCGCAAGCCGCCATCAATATTCTGGAAGCGCTCCGTACCCCCGGGCAGGGTGAACAAGGTGTTGGTATAGAGGAGGCCTACCGTGGCGCTACCAATCGTGTACGTCGTGCCCGCACCCCAGATTTGTTGACGGATCACGTTCTGCGCGAACGAACTTGGGTAGTAGTTGTCGGAAGCCACGGCGCCGCCCGTATCGCTGCCCGGATGGTCGAGCATGACGTAGGCGGCCGCAGCGGAGAGCGGACCATGGGTGTATTTGGCGCCCACGCTCCAGCTCCGGTTCGCTGCAAAACCTGTAGCGTTGCTAAACGCATAGGTGCTGGTGACCTGCAGTCCGGCCACGGTCGGCGTCACGTACTTGACCATGTTATTGGTTCTGAACGTGCTGTTCAGCGCGTCGGTGTCGTACGGATGCAGCGAGTAGGCCGTGAGCGAGTAGCCAATCTGCATTGGCGCCAAATAATCCTGCTCGGCGTTGTATTGGCGGCCGAGCGTCACGGTGCCCAGATCTGTGTTGGACATCCCGACATAGGCCTGGCGCCCGAATTCGCGACCACCCTGCCCGAGCTTTCCTGAAAACACGTTAAAGCCGTTCTCCAAGCGGAAAATAGCCTTCGAGCCGCCTCCCAGATCCTCGCTGCCCAGCATACCCCAGCGCGAACCCGACTCGTTGCCGCTCACCGTTTCCCACGCGGAATGCCCCTTCTGGTTGCTCGTATAGACAATACTCGCATCGATCACGCCGTAAAGCGTCACGCTGCTCTGCGCAAAAGCCGATGTCGCACACGACGACAGCAGAGCAAGGGAGAGAATGTGTTTTTTCATTGCGAATCTCCAACCTGTTAAGTTATAAAATTTCCACTGCTGATATTCGTATTTACTGAAGCATGCGTCGGTGGGATTCGGCGCTTTCACGCGCCCAGCAATACGCCGGTGCGAATTTGACGTGTCCCAGTCACTCGCCCGAGCGGCGCACCGGCCGTGACGAAACGAATCGCGCGCCTCATATAGAAAATGCCTTCGGTATGGCTGTACACGGTATGCGTCTCGTCGGTAAGCGGATCGACGATATCGAAGAGCGGGTCACTGGCCCGGATCAAGTCGCCTGGCGCCGCGCGGTGCACGAGGATTCCGCTGGTCGGCGCATAGAACTGCTCGCTGCCGGCGAGTGGCGTCGGTTCTCGTTCGAGCGGCGGCAGCGTCCGCGGGGCGCCTCGTACCGCGCCGCGCGCGCGCAGGAAATCGATAATGGCTTCGGCGTCGCGCGCCGCAGTTTCATACGTCACGTCGCGCTGTCCGCGACATTCAATCGTCGCGGCAATCGTGCCGGGAGGTAGCAGGGTCGCGTCACTAACCTGCTGTTGCAGCGTCCACCACGACAGGCTGTGTGCTTCATCGAAGGCCTGCCCACCCGAATCCGTTGCGATCAGCGACGCCTCTGCCCCAAGATAGCGGGCCAACGGCTCAAACTGCGGCCACGCTTCGTCGCTCGTGTAGAGGTGCAGCGTGGCTTCGAGCGAGCAGTGAAGGTCGATCACCACGTCGGCGTCGAGAGACAGTTCGAGCAACGCATGCTGAAGCGACTCGAACTCGGTGCGCGGCTTCTGCTGGGCAAGCGTCTCGCGCATCAGCTTTCGCACGGCGGCGATATTGTCCTGTGCGTTCGGCCCGAGCACGCCGTCGAGCGCGGTTGCGCCGCCAGCCAATGCCGGAAAGCTGCGGTTGAAGTTGCGCCCGCTCGCCAGATCGAAACGGCCAACGAACTGGCCGAGCACGTGTTGCGCGAGGCCGACGGGATTGGCCACCGGCACGAGGACGATCTGCGCATCGATGTCGCCGGCGGCATCGAGTTCCATCAGGCGGCGCCGGAGCATCACGCCGACGAGCATCGCCGGCGTCTCGTCGGCGTGCAGGGCCGCCTGGATGTAGATTTTCTGCTGGCCGGCGGCGGCATCGCGGGGGCCGAAGTTAAGGCTCGCGAGTTCGCGCCGCGTCCCGATCGCAGGCGAGATCAATGGAATCGATTGCGTATGCATTGTGTGATGAAAGCGAAATTGGAAGCGTCAGCGCGGTGCCGGACGGGCTCAGTTGCCGTACGGATCGAACGAGAAGTAGCGATGGGCGATGCGGGCATACGTCCCGTCGGCCAGCATCGACGCGATTGCGGCGTCGATCGACACCTTGAGTTGCACGTCGTCCTTGCGCATGCCGATACCCACACCGTGGTCGCCCATCGACAGCGGCTGACCGACGAACTGGAAGCCCGTGCCCTGCGGCGTGCGCAGGAAGCCCTGATCGGCCTCGACCGTGCCCAGCAGCGCCCCGTCGATGCGGCCCGTGACGAGATCCTCAAAGACTTCTTCCTGGCTCTTGTATTGCACGATGCTCACGCCGTGCGGGGCCCAGTTTGCGAGCGCGTAGCCTTCGAACTGCGTGCCCGACTGCACACCGATATGCTTGCCGGAGAGCGATGCGGCATCGGTGCCGAATCCTGAACCGGTGCGCGCCACGAGACGCGACTTGAACCGATAGAGCTTCGACGAGAAGGCGATCTGCTGCGCGCGTTTTTCGGTGATCGCCATCGCCGACAGGATCGCGTCGATCTTGCGCGCGGCGAGCGCCGGGATCATCCCCGAGAATTCCAGCTCGACCCACTTGCACTGCGCATGCATGCGCCGGCAGATTTCGTTGCCGAGATCGACGTCGAAGCCCCGAACGCTACCGTCCGACGCCTTGGAGTCCATCGGGGGATAGGTCGGGTCGATACCGAAGCGAATGACGCCCGTATCGGCCGCCTGCGCAAGACCAGCCGCGGCGAAGAGGCTCATTGCCATCAGGCCGCCGAGCGTGGCTCGAAGAAATTTCGTCATGGTCACGGGGTTTTCCAAAAAGACGCCCCGATCCTATGGCGCTCAAAATGCCCCGCAAAGTGCGGAAATGACTATCATGATCGTTTCTCCCGATCGCCGACTCATGTCCCTGACGCTTGCCCAATTGCGCATCTTTTCAACAGTTGCCGAGCAGGGCAGTCTGCGCAGTGCCGCCCGCGCGCTGAATCTCGCCCAAAGCAGCATTACGCAGCAACTGCAGAATCTGGAGCTCGAACTCGGGGCACCGCTGCTCACACGTACGAACCGCGGCATCGGACTGACCGTTTTCGGGGAGCGACTGCTCGCGCGCGCCGGTGCGATCCTCGGAGAATGTGACCGTACCGAGAACGAGATGCGGCAGCTGCGCGGAGAATTCACCGGCAGCGTGACCTTCGGCATGACCACGGAGCCGATGATCCATACGCTTGCGCCTGTGCTGACGCAGTATTGCGCCCGCTTTCCGCGCGTGTCCATACACCTTGTCAACGGCACTTCGCGCAAGATGATCTCGTGGTTGCGCGACGGCACGCTGGACTTCGCCGTCGCGCTCGTTGGCCACAAAACCGACGCGCAGGACCTGGCGGTCACACCGCTCTTTCCGTCGGACCCTGTCGTTGTATGCCGACGTGAGCACCCGCTGCGGCACGCCAAAACGCTCGCCGAACTGGCACGTTGCGACTGGATTGCGACGCGCCAGCCCGGTGTGGCCACCGCGCCGCCCGTCAACCGCCTGACGGACCTGTTTGTCGAACGCGGCCTGACGCCGCCCCGCATCGTTGTCACCACCGAGGCACTGTTCGACACGCTGCATCTGATCGTCGAAACCGACTGGTTGTCGCTGGAGCCATCAGTCGTCACTCGGCATCGGCTGTTCGGCGGAGAACTCACATCGATTGCCATCGCCGAAACGCCGGCCGAATCCACCGTTAGCCTCCTTCAGCGCGCAAGCGTTCCACTCACGCCCGCTGCTCAAGAACTGGCAGCAATGATCGCATCGTACGCGCGCATGACGAGGTCATGAGGAGGGTGGAATTTCACTGAGGCCATGTACCTCCCACGCAACCGATGCCCTCGCAGTGACTTCAGCGCATTTGACTGATATGGGGCCCGGATGCTGACGGGTGGCTACGCGCACTCCAACCAGGTGAACCTCGGCGCGGACTACGCGCTGTCGAAGCGCACCGCCGGTATGCGCTGTTCGGCTACCAGAAGGCGAGCGGCAATACGTTGAATGGAAGCGGCGCGATCGTGAAGGCCGCGGCATCGGTCGGCTCGTATGGCGTGAACTCGGGCACCGATACGCAGGAACTCTGCGATCCTCGGCATCCGCCACAAGTTCTGACGGCACCGCCCCATCGCGATGACCCGGCGGACGCACACTGCGGTGTGCGTACGCCGCGCTGTGTGCGCAGGTCTAGTGCCGATGCATTCCACCGAACCCGTGCATCCCGCCGACGAAGGCCGGGCCACGTTGAAAGCCGGTGCCCATCGGAACGCCGACGCGGCCGCGCACGCCGCCGTCGAAATGGCCGACGTGACCGAAGTGGTCGAAGTGATGGCGATGATGGAAACGGTCGATGAAGACGAAGCTGACGCCCGTGCCGACGAACACCGCCGGCCCCCAGTACCACGGGTCGGCGTACGGATAGGCGGTGTCCGGATACCACACGATGCTGCCGTCCGTGCTCTGCATCATCTGCCAGGTGCCGTCGCTTTGCCGGCACGCGCGCCCGACGATCTGCTGTTCCGTGCCGTCGATTTCCGCTTGCATGACGACCGCACGGCAGCGGGCGCCTTCGTCCGGCGAATCGCCGTACGTCTGCGCGAGCACGCACATGGAGCAGCCGAGACAGACGACGCCCATCCCCAACCGAAACAAGTTGCACATGATCGGCTCCTGCATTGTTGCCCCCGACCACTCGACCCTTGGCGTCACGGACGACGCGCGGCTTCGTATAGGGTCACCCGACCATTAGACGATGTGGCATGCCGGATTATTCCTGGGGTCGGGATACGCATGCGTGACGCACGTACCGCCGACGATCATGCGCGCGGCGACCGCCGGACGATGCAGTAGACGCCCGCCGCCATCACGCCGAACACTACATGGGCGACCAGCGTGATCGCGCCGCGCACCGGGATGAACCACGGGAAGATCGCGGTGAACGCGTGCAGGTTGATGCCGTAGAGCACCAGTCCGAACGCGCCGCCCGCGAACAGCGCGGCGCCGGGCGACAGGTGGCGCACCATCCTCGCCAGCACGGCCGTATAGGCAAGCGACAGCGCGGCATGCACCAGCGTCGCCACGCCCATGATCGTCGGATCGAAGCCCGCGGAGGCGCCGAGCACGGCTCGCCCCATCACGAGGGCGGCCGTCAGGCGCGCGTCGCGAAGCAGGTTGTGAATCGCGTCGTCACCGGCGATCGGCCAGAGCAGCAGCTCGATGACGCTCGAGCCGACCGCCGCGCCGAACGCTGCCCAGAGAATCGGGACCGAACCGTTCTGTTTCAATGGTGCTCCGCGATGGCCGCGCGCCGTGCGGACTTACAGCGGACGTTCGCAATCCGTCCAGTATGCGAACGGATCGCGATGCTTCGGGTAGTGCTCGTCGAGCCATTTCAGCAACTTCGCACGTGCGTTGTCCAGATCGGCCTTCGACGACGACGTCGTCAGCTCGTGCACCTCGGCGGACTTTTCCCGATCCATCACGTAGCAGTTCCAGTCGGGGCCGTCGAGATCCGGATCGTCGGACGCCTTCGACGACTTGCGCCAGCCGAACCCCTTGCGCGCATCGATGTAGTAGCGCGGATGCACTTTCAGATACGACATCTCGCCGCCCTGCAGGCTGCTTTCCGCGCGCAGCACATCGCGTTCGTCGACGATCTGCGTGACTTCCGGCAGCCGGCGCGAGCGCCAGCCGGCCGGCAGCGTCGCCGTCGCCCGCACGGCGTCGTACGGGCCCCACGCGAGGCCCCAGGCTTCGGCCATGCGCTTCATGAACGCATCCGCACCCGGATAGCCGCGCAACTGGATTCTCGTCGACAACGTGACTTCGACGCGGCCGTCGGCGCCGGCGGTGTCGCCTGCCGCTTCGAACGGGTTGCCCGGGCGCGACGCGCGCTGCTGCGCGTCCGCGGGCGTCATGCCCGAAAACAGCTGGTCGAGCGCCGCGCGCGCTTTCGACGACTTGTCTGGTCTATTCATTCCACATTCCCTCTGCATTCGAACGGTTCAACACGCTCGATTCTCGTTAATCTGTCGGGTCCCGCAGGTTTCCGCGGTCGCATTGTCGACGATCCGGTATCCCGGGTCGAGCGGCGGCGCCATCCGCGCCGCCTGTATCGCGCACCTCGACGCCCCTGCCGCCTATCCCAGCGCGGCCCGCATCCGCTCCATCAGCGCGAGCACCTCCGGACGATTCTCGCCCTTCGCATGCACGAAGTGATACCTGAGCGGCGACTCGACCGCATGTCGGCTCACACGGACGAGCGCGCTGCGCTTGAGATACGCATCCGCGAGCGGCATCCGCGCCAGCGCCACGCCGAGCCCCGCCTCGGCCGCCGCGAGCACCAGGTTGTAGTCCTCGAACCGGCGATCCTGCGCGCGCGGCTTGAACGGCATGCCGAGCGCGTCGAACCAGGTACGCCAGCCGGTCACGTCGGAGTCGTGCAGCAGCGGCATCTCGAGCAGCGCGGCGTCGCCGTTTCGACGGCGCAGCGTGGCCAACCGCGCGGCGAGCCGCGGATGCGCGACCGGATGGAGCATCTCCGGCATGAACGCGCGGGTCTCGAGCTGACGCCAGTTGCCGCGCCCGTACCGGATCGACAGATCCGCTTCGCCGGCGGCGATGTCCACATTGCGAAGCGCGATGCCGAGCTCGATGCGCAACGCGGGCGCCTCGCTCTCGAGCGCGTGCTGGCGCTCGAGCAGCCAGAGCTGCGCGAACGCCGGCACCACGCTCATCCTGACCAGCCGCGGCGTACGCGGCGAGCGCCACTGGTCGGCCGCGCCGTCGATGATCGCGAACGCCTGTTCGATCCGGCCGACGAAGCGCTGGCCATCCGGCGTCAGCCGCACGCCGCGCGCATGACGTTCGAACAACGCCATGCCCAGCCAGTTCTCGACGGCCGCCACGCGCCGGCTGATCGCGCCGTGCGTGACGCCCGACGCGTCGGCGGCCGCCAGGAACGAACCCAGGCGCGCCACCGCACAGACGGTCTCCAGGCTGGCCAGCGGCGGCCGCGGGCCGGATGCCGGCGTGACCGGCGGCAGCGCGTCCGCCACACGCTGCTGCGTGCGCGTCGAGCCAGCGGCCCGGCGTCGCACCGAGCTGTGAGCCATATTCATACCCGCTGGTTGATCTGTGCGCTAGCTTAACATCTCGCCACGCCGCACCATTGCCGCATGAACACGCTCTCCTCCCCGTCGTCGCGCAGCGCGCGACTGCCGCTCGTCGCGGCCGGCGCGGTGGCGTTCACGATCGTCTCGTGGGCCTCCGCCTTCCCGTTCATCCGGATCGGCCTGCACGGGCTGGCCCCGCTGCAACTCGCGGCCGCGCGCTTCGCGACCGCGGCCGTGCTCGCGATCGCATGGCTCGCGTGGCGGCGGCCTCGCATGCCGGCCAGCGGCGACGCGTTGCGCTTTCTCGTCTGCGGCTTGCTCGGCATCGCACTCTACAACGCGCTGCTCAATACCGGCGAGCAGACCGTATCGGCCGGCGCGGCGAGCTTCATCGTGAACACGCTGCCGATCTTCACGGCGCTGCTGGCCGCGGTGTTTCTGCGCGAACGCTTCAATCGCCGGGGATGGCTCGGTTCGCTGGTCAGCCTGGCCGGCATTGCCGTGATCGCGCACGGCCAGCCGGGCGGCCTCGTGCTCGGCTCCGGCAGCACGCTGATCCTCGGCGCGGCACTGTGTTCGGCCAGCTATTTCGTGCTGCAGCGGCGGCTGATTCCCGTGTACGGCGCGCTGCCCTGCGCCGCGTATACGCTGCTGGCCGGTGCGCTGCTGCTCACGCCATGGTTGCCCGGCGCGCTCGCGTCGCTCGGCGGCGGCGCGTCACGCGACACGGCGCTCGCCGTCCTGGTGCTCGGCGTCTTTCCCGCCGCGCTGGGCTACGCGACCTGGACCTTCGCACTCGGCTACTTCGGCGCGGCGCGCGCCGCCAATTTCCTCTACCTGACACCGGCCGTCGCGACGGTGTTGTCGATGGCGCTGACAGGCGAGCGGCCCGGCATCGAAACGGTATGCGGCGGCCTGCTGGCGATTGCCGGCGTGATATGCGTGGCCTTGCGCGGACGGACGTAGGCATGCGGCCGCGCCGGACGGCAACGCCGGTCCGAACGATCCGGCAGCGGGCCGGCCGAGCCGGCGCCGTCATCTGCGCAGCCGGACGCACACGCCGCACGCGCCGGCCGCGCCGCGGCAATTCGTCGACGCGGCCGGGCTTGACCGTTAGTTGCAACAAACGGATGGCGGCTTCGCCACGGCACGGCGATGAAACTGTGCAGACAAATCGACCGAACAGTTCCGGATTGATTGCATCGCGCTGTCCATGGTCATCGGGATCGGCCCGGTCGAATAATCAAGGTTCGACGGCGCAAGACGGTCATGCCTGCGCGACGCATCGCGAAACGCCCGCGCAATCGCATCACATTTGCGCAAGGCTGGGCAATTCGTGCAACCGGGCGCAAACGGGTTCGGCTATATTCATACGAATTGCGTGTCGTCAGACGAAATCGCCCGCGCTCTTGGGCACGGCCTGGGCGACATGCAAGCCGAACCCGTCACGGGTCGCGGAGACTCGTCCGGCACGCCGCACGCCTCACAAGGGCGCGCGGCAAACCGGGCGGCACTAGAAATATCAATCAACGGAGATGGCAGATGGAACGAAGCACTGTCGGCATGCGCTGCAAACCCCTGATCACCGTCGCACTGGCGGCCGCCGCATTTGCGGCCGCGTCGGGCGCGATGGCCGACCAGGTCGTGAAGATCGGCAGCGTCGAACCGACGACGGGCGGCATTTCGCACCTGGG
>Ga0157367_1000599_pt1 | contig 17307 bp, 13 predicted proteins | sample AttbisABBM2_FD_113142 | JGI IMG/M metagenome (GOLD analysis project Ga0157367, IMG submission 113142) | Fungus gardens microbial communities from leaf cutter ant in Botucatu, State of São Paulo, Brazil - Atta bisphaerica ABBM2 | ecosystem: Host-associated > Fungi > Mycelium > Unclassified ...
CATTCCGATGCACCGGCCGGCTCGTACACGGTCGACCAGCTCGCGGGCGACGTGATCGGCCTGCTCGACCACGTCGGCATCGAGCGTGCGCACTTCTGCGGGATCTCGATGGGCGGCCTGACCGGCGCCGCGCTCGCCGCGCGCTTCCCGTCGCGCATCGTGCGCGCCGTGCTGTCGAACACCGCCGCGAAGATCGGCTCGCCGGAAGTGTGGGCACCGCGTGCGCAGAAGGCGCGTGCCGAAGGGATGGCCGCGCTGGCTGACGCCGTGCTGCCGCGCTGGTTCACCGACGCGTTCGTCGATCGCGAGCCGCGCCTGTTCGACGCGATCCGCGACACCTTCGTGCATACCGACAAGGACGGTTACGCCGCGAACTGCGACGCGCTGAACGCGGCCGACCTGCGCGAGGAAGTGAAGGGCATCGCGCTGCCGGTGCTCGTCGTGACCGGTGCGAAGGACATGTCGACGCCGCCCGACCAGGGCCGTGCGCTGGCTGCTGCCATTCCGGGCGCGCGTCACGTCGAATTCGACGCCGCGCACATTTCGAACATCGAGTGCACCGACGGCTTCAACCGCGCGCTGCTCGACTTCCTGACCGCGTGAGGCACCGACGATGGACGACCAGCAACGTTATGAAGCAGGGATGAAGGTGCGTCGCGCGGTGCTCGGCGACGCGCACGTCGATCGTTCGATCCAGAACCGCACCGAAGTGACCGACGAATTCCAGAACCTGATCACGCGCTATGCGTGGGGCGAGATCTGGACGCGCGACGGCCTGCCGCGCCATACGCGCAGCCTGCTGACCATCGCGATGATGGTCGCGCTGAACCGCGGCGAGGAACTCGCGCTGCACCTGCGCGCCGCGCGCAACAACGGCGTGACGCGCGACGAGATCAAGGAAGTGCTGCTGCAGACCGCGATCTACTGCGGCGTGCCGGCTGCGAACTCCGCGTTCCATCTCGCGGACAAGATCTTCAAGGAACAGGATGCTGAATAACGCGGCCGGCTCGCGTCGGACGTGACCCGATCGCGACGCCTGCCGCTGCCGGCAGGTGTCGACGATGCATGACGCGCCGGCGGCGAATCGGCGCGCAAACAAGGCAAGGCGTGGCCATCAGGCCACGTTGTTTACATAGGAGACACGCGATGAATCGCGCACCCGTGGTCGATGTCCAGACCTTCATCAACGAGCAGCCGTTCGGCGGCTTCCAGTGGCTCGTGTTCCTGATGTGTTTCGTGATCGTGCTGCTCGACGGCTTCGATACGGCCGCGATCGGCTTCATCGCACCTTCGCTGCTGGGCGAATGGAACCTCACCAAACCCGATCTCGCACCCGTGCTGAGCGCCGCGCTGTTCGGCCTCGCGTGCGGCGCGCTCGTATCGGGCCCGCTGTCCGACCGCCTCGGGCGCCGCTCGCTGCTGCTCGGCTCGGTGTTCCTGTTCGGCGTCGCGTGCTTCGTGTCCGCGTTCTCGAACACCATCGGGCACCTGACGATCCTGCGCTTCATTACCGGCGTCGGGTTGGGCGCCGCGATGCCGAATGCGGTCACGATGATGGGCGAGTTCTGCCCGGACAAGCGCCGCGCGACCGTGATCAACCTCATGTTCTGCGGCTTCCCGCTCGGCGCCGCGTTCGGCGGCTTTCTCGCCGCGTGGATGATCCCGCATTTCGGCTGGCGCAGCGTGCTGATGCTCGGCGGCGTGACGCCGCTGCTGCTCGGCGTGCTGTTGCTGCTGAAGATGCCGGAATCGGTGCGCTTCATGGTCGCGCAAGGTCAGGGCGTCGACCGGATCCGCGCGACGCTCGCACGGATCTCGCGCGACGCGCTGAACGCCGGCTCGTTCGCGATGACCGAAGCCGCGCCGCAGACGGGCGGCAAGGGGATCGGCGTCGTGGTGTCGCGCTCGTACATCGTCGGCTCGGTGATGCTGTGGATCGCGTACTTCATGGGCCTCGTGATCTTCTACGCGTCGATCAACTGGATGCCGATCCTGCTGAAGGATGCCGGTCTGACGCCGAAGAGCGCGACGCTGATCTCCGCGCTGTTCCCGCTCGGCGGCGTCGGCGCGGTGCTGTGCGGCGTGCTGATGGACCGTTTCAACGCGAACCGCGTGATTGCCGTGTGTTACGCGCTGACCGCGATCAGCGTGTATGCGATCGGGCAGGCGGCAGGCAATGTAGGGATGCTCGTGCTGGTCGTGTTCATCGCAGGCGTGCTGATGAACACCGCGCAATCGTCGATGCCGGCGCTTGCCGCCGCGTTCTATCCGACCGAAGGGCGCGGCACGGGCGTGGCGTGGATGCTGGGCGTCGGCCGCTTCGGCGGGATCGCCGGGTCGTTCCTCGTCGCCGAACTGACGCGCCGGCACTTCTCGTTCGCGGGCGTGTTCGCGACGATCGCGGTCGCGGGCTTGCTCGCGTGCCTCGCGTTGCTGATCAAGCAGGCGGCGCGGCCGCACGGCGTCGCGCAGCCGTCCGGCAAGATCGAGTCGCTCGGGCATTGAGCGGATTCGGGGCCGGGGCGATGCGCCGGCCCTGCGTGTGTTTGGGATGCTGCGGCGGGTCGCAAGACGGCTCGCACGCAACGACAGACCGGGCCGCTTCGGCGGCCCGTCGCCATTCCGGCCGTCGCGCCGCTACTCCTCCGCGTCGTGTTCCTTGACGAAGTTGCGCAGATACGCACGCAGCGCGGCCTCCTGGCTGCGATGATCGGCAAGATTCGCGGCGCCCAATTCTTCCTCGTCGCCGAACAGCGTGGGCGGCGCGCAGTACGTACCCACTTCGATGTTTTCGCGCAGCACGCGGATCTCGTGCGTGAGCGGGTTGTACTCGGCGATCCAGTGCATGCCCTCGATGTGCTCGCCGGTCTTCAGCATTGGCTTCATCGGCCACCTCCATGCAACTGCGGCGCAGCCGCCGAAGCGGCTGCGCGCGCCCGTACCAAAAGGGTACGCCTGCACGGCGTGAAGCTCAACGGGTGTGCTTGTGAGCGCTTACTGCGGCAGCAGATGCGCGACGAGCGGATACAGCGACAGGATCAGCAGCACGGCCATCGTCACGTTGAAGACGCGCAGTGCGCGGCGGTTCGACAGGAAGCGGCGCAGGCCCTGCCCGAACGCGGCCCACAGGCTGATGCACGGAAAGCCGATCAGGATGAATACGACGGCCATCCACGCGGCGTTCATTCCGTAGTCGGCGGACAGGCGGATCGTCGTCGCGGCCGTCAGCACCATCATCCATGCCTTCGGATTGACCCACTGGAACGCGGCGGCTTCGAGGAACGTCATCGGCCGCGGCTTGGCGCCTTGCGCCTTCACTTCGCCGGACGTGCCGATGCGCCATGCGAGGTACAGCAGGTACGCGACGCTCGCGACTTCGAGGATCGTGTACAGGACCGGCACGCGGCGGAATGCTTCGCCGAGGCCGAAGCCGACGCACAGCATCAGGATCGCGACGCCGGTGCTGATGCCGAACAGGTGCGGCATCGTGCGGCGGAAACCGAAATTGACGCCGGACGCGAGCAGCATCGTGTTGTTCGGGCCGGGCGTGATCGACGTGACGAGCGCGAACAGCATGCCGGCGGGCAATGCGCTGAGGGTGAGGAAGTCCATCGCGAATTCTCCATTCGTGTTCGAGACTGGGATGGAGTCAGTGTAGCGACGGTTTTCTGTACAGTACCGGTACAGTTTGCCTGGCGAATGCCGGTACGGGGTGGGAGGGGCAACTCCAGCATTCGCTATAGAGATTGTTGTCTCTCAGAAAAGTTGTCCGGATTCTCAATATGTTGTCTTGGAATAAAAAGACGAATCTATCGTGAACGTGCGAATTATTGGTAAATTTAAAATAAAAAATAGATCAAATCCGCGGGATATTGAATATATGCGCAATCCCTGATCATGCTGGTGTTCGAGCTACATGTCGAATATTCAGTAAGTGAACGTTCGCTATCGAGTTGACCTGCTCGCCGCGTCTAATACGGTGACAGTGCTAGAGTCCGTTCCGGAGAGGAACGGCAATGAAAGGGCGATTCGACTCGACAACGTGCGTGTTTCGGTAAATGTGATCAATCAGATCGGCAACGCGATCACCAAGATCGGCGTTCATGAACACAGAACTGGCGATACAACCGTGGACCGTTGCCGACCCGCAACGGCCCGTCAACCCGAGGCGCGGCCGCTGGCTCTTCTCGACGCCATAACGGCCATTCGTACCTACCGCGAAACACACAAATCGAAAGGGCAATTTCGCTCACTGAGAGCAAGTTCAATGCTGATCCCGTGCGGTTGCCGGGCGCCGCGTCGCGCTCGACTCCGGCAAAGCGGCGGGCCTTCTCCCTGAGTACAATTTTCGCTGACGAGCCAACTTGGGTTCGCGGCGCCACGGTATCGACGCGCATGGGCCCACCTGCCTAGGGTTGAATCCCGGTGTCCTGTCGCGCGCATATCCACGAGCGGAACCAGAAAAAAGAATAGGTGAAGCATGAATGGATCGGTTGTTGGTGCCACCCTTCTCGAGCCGTCGCTTGCGATGCCGCTTGGCAGCGACAGTCCGCAGGTACATCCCACGCAAGATGCGTACGGATATGCGCCGTTCGCGCGCGCGATTGCGAGTGCCGCGCGCAATACCCCCGGGCCAAAGGGCCTAGTCATGGCGATAGACGCACCATGGGGAGCTGGGAAGACATCGCTGCTCAACTTCGTGCGGCACTATCTAACAGATTCTTCGGGGCAAGCGCCAGCAGACATGGAATCCGCTCCCGTGGTCATTGACTTCAATCCGTGGTGGTTCGCAGACCGTGACCAACTGGCGGCCCAGTTCCTCGCCCAGATCAGCGCTCAGTTTCCGGCTGAAAACGAGGTGCTCATGGCGTGTGCTGAAGCCATGTCGACGTACGCTGAGGCTATCGGCAGTGTGGTATCGACCTCGATAGCGGCGGGCACTGGGGTGAAGCTCCCGCTGCTCGACAAGATGGTTGCCTATGCGCTGGGGCGTTTCCGCACTCCGCCCAAGGACGTACCAAAACTCAAGGCGACGATCGCCGAGAAGCTCGCTCAATCCGGACGGCGCTTTGTGGTCTTCGTTGATGATATTGACCGGCTCGCGCCCGATGAAATACGCGAAGTCTTCAAGGTAATCAAGGCGCTCGCGGACTTCCCCAACGTCGTGTATCTGCTCGCTTTCGACCGCCAACTTGTGTCGCAGGCGCTCCGTTCGTCGCTTAACATTGAAGACGGAGACGCATACGTCGAAAAAATTGTTCAGGCGCAGTTCTCGCTGCCAGCGGTCGACCACGATCTGCTTGTTGCCAAACTGATTGCCGACCTGAACGAGCTCTTCGGCGACATCGACGCTCCAGAGTTCGCGACCACGTACTGGGGCAACGTTTTCCACGACGGCCTGTCTCCCCTCATTCAGCGACCGCGTGACGTCGTGCGCATCATCAATGCGCTTCTGGTCACATTTCCGGCAGTACGCGGCGAAGTCAACCCGGTGGACTTCATCGCGCTAGAGTTCCTGCGCGTGTTCGTGCCGCCTGCCTATGCAGCTGTGCGTGACAATCTCGACTACTTCACTGGCACCGGCGGCCGCGAGGGACGTCGTGAGCGGGAACGTGCCTTTCACGATGCATGGCTCGCATCCCTAGATGAAACCTACAGGACGCCCGTGAAGGCCTTGCTTCAAAGGCTGTTCCCGCGGCTGCAATCCGTCTGGGGTAACACGTTCTTTGCAGCGGAGCACGTACGGGAATGGAATAGGCTGGCCCGCGTGTGTTCACCTGAGATGTCCGATGTTTATTTCCAGTTTGGGGTCCCACCGACAAGACTGAGTCGCGCCGAGCTGCGCGCCTTCATTGCCCTGAATGACGAAATTGATGCGCTTGAGCGCGTGTGGTCGAACGCACTCGACGACCGTCGCACCGACGGGAGTACCCGCGCGCATCAACTTCTTCTTCGCCTGATCGAACTCGATGATCTTGGTGTGGACTTCGCGCGCTCATGCCTGCGCGCGGTTTTCCGTATCGGCGACCGGCTGCTCGCCATTGACGGCGATCGAGTACCAGGTTTTTATTCGATTCATGCCTCGGTCCAGTTCTACTGGCTCGTGCATCATCTGGCAAAGTGCCTGCCGACCGCGGAGCGGGAGCCTTTGTTTCTTGATCTCGCCCGTAGTGCCGTCGCCCTGAGCGCGGTTTGCCATATCACCAGTAGTATCGACAATATGTACCAGCCGGATGCAGAGGAGCGTGATTCGGTCTTTCGGGCGTTCTCTCCCGAGACCGTGGCGGCAATGCGGAGGGCAGTGGTCGAGCGCCTCAGACATCTTGCCGACGACGGTCGGTTGCAGGACCTGCCGGAACTGTTCTTTAACTTGCACCTGTTGGATAGCTGGGGACGACCGGACGATGTGCGCACGTGGCTTGGCCAGATGGTGGGTGATGATGCCACCCTGCTTCGCGTTCTAAGGCATGCGCTCAGAGTCGGCAGTTCGCAAAGTCACGGCGATCGGGTGGCACGTCGTGTCTTATCGATGAATCCGCGAGATATTGAACGCTATCTTCCACCTGCGATCGGGCTGGAAGATCTCGCAGCAAGGGTTGAAGTCGTTGCTGGCCGGAATCCGCTGACGGACGACGATAAGGCGTGCATCCAGGCGTTCCGACTGGGAATGGAAGCACTCAGGCGGAGAGAAATTCCAGAACAGGCTGAAGAGTGAGGTGTGGTCGGAGCCGTACAGAATTTCGCCCTCACGCGTGCAGTGCAGTGCAGCGCGCGCGGTCGCAAACCGTGCTTCGTGGTCGCGTCGATGCATAAAATGTAAAAGGTTGGACTAGATCAAACAGACAGCGTCAGATCGGCTGACGCAGTTCGGCCAGATTCGGACATTCGGGGCGGCCACGTAAATCACCGACAATGAGAGCCACGCCGGTCCCAAAGTGCGAACGTTTGTGATTTACGAATACGACCTTAAGGTAATATTGCCTCGTCTTACCGGCTCTCTGAGAGATAGCCCACGTTACAAAGATCGGTGCGCACATTCACAGAAGACATCCTGCCTGATGGTAGGATTTTGTATCGTCGGCAACTGCAACGTGAGGCGTTAATGAGCAACCGCATTCCCTCCTTCATCGTTGCTGCGGTATGTGCCCTTCCGGGCGTCCATGCGCTGGCCGTGGACCCGGACTGTGCGGGACTTGATCGTTGGCCTACGAGTATGGCATTCGTAAGGCTTAAGAACGCAGGACTAACCGACAACGACAAAATCGATTTCAGGAAGACGAAGACGGTTCGACTCGCATCGGAACGAATTGGAGATGATTTGTACCGTCAAGTTCATCACGTCGTCTTCACCGAGAAAAGTGGCGGGACGATAGAGGTCATCACTGCAAGCGATGCATCGAGTGAAGAATGCTCTATGTCAGATGTCGAGGTGTTCGTGATCTCAAGACGGCTTGGTGGGAAATGACGCCTGCGCCCTTGCATCCATGTTCATAATAAGGAAAATGATCGCCGACTCATCCCAAATAATAGGTCGCTACTCTCGGCTATGGCTTGTCGCCATTTTTTGCTCGTCAACGGCCCTAGGTGACACACGAGTTTGCACAGCAGAGGAAGCTCAGAAGGCAGAAGCTGTAGCTGCAGTAGCTAGGTCGTGGAAGCAGTTGCATCTACAATTTCTACAACATGCACATTGTGACGATGGAGCCATTGCGGAAGGTTTCAGCGAGTCAATTACTCTTTTGCTTGCCGATCACTGGGAAACTATTCGACAGATTGAACCCATGATTGCGTCAGATCCAGCTTTCCGTAAATTTATTATCCGGCATATTGACGAAACTATACCTGCCGACCGATTGCAGCGGATCGCCAGAAATACGAGCAACCAATGTCCTCGAAATCTAAATATCCTTTGTCAAGATATTCGAGCAGCGGCCATGAAATAAGCGTACGAACATCCATGCATAAAATATGAACCATCCGCGCAGGATGGCAACCCGGCATCGCGCCCGACCGTATTACTGCCTATCCCCGAGAGGGCATGTGGTAGATCGAACGACCGTTTTCGGGAAATGTGTCGGACCGCTTCGGGTCGATCTGCGCCGGTCGCGCGTCACAGGCGGCGGCCGGCCGCGTTCGGCCACACGGAGACATTCACCTGTGTCTTGACCGGGACATCTGGGCGTCTGGTCCCCTCAGTGAACGGCCACTGACTAGCCCCCAGGTTCCGCCGATGCCATTACCCTGCGCGTGACAAGCTCGCCGAGCGCAACGTCAGCAAGTGCGATTCCCAACGATTTGAAGACTGTTATATCGCCTTGCGCGCGTTCCTGGGCATCGCCGTTGGCGATGAGGTCGCCGAGCTCGACAACGTTGCTCCAATCCATCACTCCTGGCGCCGCCATCAGCAGGTCCCCTGCCTCTACCTTCGCCTGCTCCAAGGACTCAACGACAATCATGCTGGCTCGAGAAAGCGTCGTATCGTCGATTTCGCGCGCGCTCGGCTTGCTGGAGCCAATCGCTGCGACAAACGTCCCCGGCTTGAGATCGGCACCATCGAACAGCGGGACTGAGCTGCGCGTAGCAGTCACAACGACGTCGGCGGCCTGCACCGCCATTTCCGCCGTGGACGCTTCGAAGCATAGGTCGGGGTATCGCGCCTGCATTTGCACAACCGCTTCCTGCACGCCTTCGATGCCGACTATCAGAACGCGCTCAATGCCTGAATGCTCGACGATAGCCCTGATGTGCGCTCTGGCCTGCACGCCGGTTCCGAACACTGCGAGCACCTCCGCATCGACACGCCCGAACGTATCAAGCGCGATCCGGGTCACTGCCGCAGTGCGGTATTCCGTGAGCGCTCCGCCGTGGATGATAGACAGCAATCGTCCGTCATGCGTAGAAAACAAGGGAATCACGAAATCGAAGACCCCCTTGTGCGTCGAATAGACCTTCGCACCGCACATGCCAGCACCGGGCAGGATTGCCCCCATCGTGCTCAACGACACGTTTTCGCCGAGCGTTCGCACGCGTGGCTGGATCTTCGCTTGCCTGCTGCCATGTTCAGCGAGCGCCGAGCGCAACACTTCGATGGCGTCGCTCATCGTGATGAGTCGACGAACTTGTTCGTCAGTGATTATGTACATTGTGGTCCTGGCAAAGTCAAAAGCGATAAAAGGCTGCCTGCAATGCACGGCGGTCGTCCGGATTGCTCAGCATCGCCAGCATTAAGAGAATGCGAGCCTTTTGAGGCGGCTGGTCGTCGACGACGATCCAGTCATAATCATCGTCAGGTTGCGCGCCGTTGCGGATGACCACGCCGCTGCCCGTGCGTGAGGCCCTCACCACGTGCAGCCCCTGACGCGTCGCCTCCCGTAGCGGATCAACCATGTGTTCTGCAATGTTGCCGTTGCCAGTGCCGGCGAAGACAAGGCCGCTTGCGTCCGATGCAATGGCTCGGACCAGGTTGCTCTCGAGCGCGCCATAGGCATATACGACGTCGACTTTCGGTAGCACCTCGATGTCATCAATGGACCACGGGGTGGAAACAGTATGATCGCGCGATGGCATGCGGTAGTAGCGAGGCTTGCCTTGGGTCACGTAACCAAGCGCGCCGTAGGGCGAGCGGAATGCCTCGAGCTTGAAGCTGTTTGTCTTCGTAACGTCTCGAGCAGTGTGGATTTCTTCGTTTGCGACGACAAGCGTTCCCTTTCCATGCGAGGACGGATGAATGGCTACCGCAATCGCGTCGTAGAGATTCAGCGATGCGTCGGAACTCATTGCCGATGGTGGCCGCATGGAACCGACTACGACGACGGGTTTCACGCTCTTCAACGTCAGATGCAGAAAGTATGCGGTTTCCTCGATGGTGTCGGTACCGTGCGTGAGAATGACGCCGTCTACCGTGTCGTTCTTGAGCACCTCGGACACCCGCTTCCCGATCATGAGCAAGTGCTGTTCATTGAAGTTCTCCGAGCCCGCCTGCAGCAGCTGTTCTGCGCTCAGGTTCGCGAGCGACGACACTCCCGGAATGGCTGACAGGATTTCTTCAATCGCCAGCACCGAGCACGCGTAGGATGAAGTGTCGACGGCGCTCGCGCCACGGCCGGCAATCGTGCCGCCCGTGCCGATGACCACAATATTGGGCTTGTCTTTCATTCGGTATGGATTCGACAAATTTGTGATGGAGGACAGCCGTGCGCCACGGTGTGCACGGCTCATTGGGCGAGCGTGAAAAGGCTGGACAGCGACGGGTCTGGCTGGCCATTGATCCAGCCAGTCAGCAACGCGGCCGAACCGGAGGCCAACGTGAAGCCGAGCGCACCATGCCCGATGTTGAGCCAGAGATTCGGATAACGCGTGGGCCCGATAATCGGCGTCCCGCGTGGCGTGGCGGGACGCAGCCCGGTCCACTCAGTGGCGTCGGCGTGATTGGCTACAACCTGAGGGAACAGCGCGGCGGCCTCCGCACGCAGCGCGGCAACGCGCGACGGATCCGGCTTTAGGGAGTAGCCGGCGAGATCAGCCATGCCCGCGACGCGCAACCGGTCGCCAAGGCGCGCATAGACCACTTTGCGTGCGAAATCGGTGACACTCAACGTCGGTGCTATTGCCTGTGGACCTAGCGGGTAAGTCAGGCTGTAGCCCTTGAGTGGATAAACGGGCACATGAAGGCCCAAGGGCTGGAGCAGATGCGTTGCGCTGGCTCCCGTGGCCACGACGATATGGTCCGCGTCGAGCGCCCTGCCACCGCTGTGCGCCACGATATGTCCGCCTTTGGCGACCTCCAGTGCATCGACGTGCGTATTCATCGAGAACTGCACACCGCGCGCCCTCAAAATCGCTTCCAGACCTGTGCTGAAGCGATGACAATCGGCCGTATCTTCGCTGCGCGTATAGATGCCGCCGACAATGCGGGCACGCACATCTGCCAGTGCGGGTTCGAGCGCGACGCATTCGTCCGTAGACAGCGCCTCTTGCTCGCAGCCGAGCGAGCGCTGGAAATCAAGCAAATCGATGGCGCCTTTCATGGCGGCAACGTCGCGGTGCAGGACGAGCTTGCCAGAGTGCTGAAAGTCGAAATCGAGCGTGGGTTCGTCGCGCAGCAGTTGGTGCATGAGCGCACGGCTCGCGAACGAGAGCGAGAGCAACTCGCGCGTTGTGAGATTGCTGCGTCGCTGTGTGCAGGCGAGCGCGAACTTCAGGCACCAGAGCCACTGCTCGGCGTTCCCCGACGGCCGGAAGCGCACCGGCGAATCCCTTCGCGCGAGCCACGTGGGCAGCTTCGACAGTACGCCAGGCCCGGCTAGCGGCGCGACGTAGCTATACGACAACTGGCCGCCGTTGCCGAAGCTGGTTTCGGCGGCCACTTCATCATGCCGGTCGATGACGGTGACCTGATGTCCGGCGCGGTTCAAATAATAGGCGCTCGCCAGACCGATGACGCCCGCACCCAATACGGCAATCTGCATGTCGCTTGTTTCCCTGTTTCATGGTGTACTCGCACGAGACAGGATGTTGAGCCACGCGACTCCGGCAGGATTGCACTGATGAGTAAAAAAATAGAAGAATCGCGACAACGAATCGCCGCAATGCAGGGCGCGCGCAGTGAAGGCGTCGCCCCCGGCCGTACAGCTTCAGTCCTCAGTTGGGCTTGTGCGCGATCCGCGCAGTTTGCCCGGCGTCACGCCGTAGGTCTCGCGAAACACCCTGATGAAATGCGCGGAATCAGCGAAACCGCACTCGTATGCGATGTCCGTGATCTTGCGCCCGGTGTTCAGCAGCATCCAGCGCGCGTAGCGTAGTCGCATACCGCGATAGAACTCATTCGGCGACACCTTCATCTCGGCCATGAACGCCCGCTCGAGCTGACGCACGCTCGTGCCAATCATCTTCGCGATCACCGCGATGTTGAGCGGCGCTTCGAGGTTTTCCTCCATGAGCAGCGCAGCATGTCGTACGTTTGCATCGTCCACCGACAGGTAGCCCAGTGCGCGGCGGCGCTCAATGAACGATGCGCCGGCCTGCCGGCTGACGGTCATCTGGTGAATTACCTTTGATGCGCGGTCAGGTCCGCAATGCAGATTAACCAGCCGCGCGGCGAGCTCGATGACCGAGATTCCGCCCGCACAAGTGATGCGATCGCCGTCAATGAGATAGTCGGCATGCGTGACGACGCGCAGCCCGGGAAAGATGTTGCGATAGTCGTCGAAGTGAAAGCTATGCACGCACGCGACGTGATCCTGCATGAGCCCGGCATGAGCGAGGACAAAGCTACCGGTGCAGATGCCGACAAGCGGAACGCCCGCTTGTGCAGCGGCGCTCAGATAGTCCCAGTAGCGCCTGTCCACCTTCTCGAGATGCGGCAGCAGGCCGCCGATGACGACGATGTAGTCGAACTGCCCGACTTCCGGGAAGGCCGCCTGCACCGGTACAGCGATGCCGCAGCTCGATTCAACGGTGCTGTCGTGCACGCCGATCGTGGTCCAGAGACAGCGCAACTGGCGACTCTGATCGCTGCGATCGGCTGCGTGACGCAACGCGTCACAGAGCCCGCCAAGCGACAAGAGCGGAAAGCGCGGCCATAGCAGGATTCCGACATTGAGCTCCGCGCCGGAGCGTCCCTGAGGCGACTCGGGCGCCGTAGAAAGCGAGTCAAGGCGATCCACCAGTTCGTGGGCCGGCGGCGCTTTGGCCGGGGGATTGTCGGAGGAAAGCATGGGCGGCGCGAATAATCGATGTGACGCCATTATAGGACTGCACGACCCGCGTCTCCGCTGTCGCATTTCTTCTGTTTTCTGGCAAATCGGTGCAATGCCGCTGGTTTGTGTCCGCATAAATTTGTCTCGCCAGCGCAGACCACAGGCTGCGCGGTACAAGTACGGAGGCGACGGGGACAATCCAGCGGATCGCCCTCGATGCAGATAACTATCAATGAGGTAATGCAATGACCAAGAGCAAAGTATTCGGTCGCCGTGCGACGGCCTTTGGCATTCTGGGGGCGCTGGCCGCCGTTTCAGCCGGGGTGGCGCATGCCGACGAAACCGTGAAAGTCGGTGAAGTTGCGCCTTTGACCGGTCCGGCTTCATATCTGGGCAAGGACACTGAGAACGGTGCAAGGCTCGCGGTCGATGAAATTAACGAAAAGGGGCTTGTCGTCGGCGGAAAGAAAGTCACGCTGGTTCTCGACACCGAAGACGATGCTGGCGATCCGCGCCAGGCCACGCAGGACGCACAAAAGCTTGTCGACGCCAAAGTAGTGGCGATAGTCGGTCACATGAATTCTGGAACGACGATCCCGGCCTCCAAGATCTATCGTGACGCCGGTATCGTTCAGGTCTCACCGTCGGCTACGAATCCGGCGTACACGCTCCAGGGCTTCAAGACCGCATACCGCGTGGTGGCAACCGATGCCCAGCAAGGGCCAGCCCTCGCCGATTACGCGATGCGGAAGTTAAAAGTCAGGACAGTTGCCATCGTCGACGACGCCACCGCATATGGGCAGGGTCTGGCCAATGAATTCGAGAAACGTGCGAAGGCAGATGGCCTTTCGGTGGTTTCGCACGACGCGACCAACGATAAGGCTATCGACTTCCGCGCTATCCTGACAAAAATCAAGGGCGCGCATCCGGACGTAATCATGTATGGGGGCCTCGACGCAACGGGCGGCCCGTTTGCGAAGCAGGCCAAGCAGCTCGGCATGACGCAGAAGATTCTTGCAGGCGACGGCCTGTGTGCCGACGACCTTTCGAAACTCGCCGGGGACGCGGCCGATGATGTGATCTGCTCCGTCGCAGGCTCGCCGCTCGAGAAGATGCCCAAGGGCCCGGCCTTCATGCAGCGCTACGAAAAGCGCTTCGGTACACACCCCGTCCTCAACTCGCCATTCGCTTACGACGCTGTGTACGTCATCGCCGAAGCGATGAAGCGCGCCGGCTCGACGGCCCCCGACAAGATTCTTGCCGCAATGCCAGCGACGAACTACGAGGGCGTGCTCGGCCAGACACAGTTCGATTCGAAGGGCGACCTGGTCCACGGGACGATTTCCCTCTACAAGTACGTCGGTGGAAAGCAAACCCTCCTTGACTACGTGAAGAACTGACCCGGCAGGGCCTGTTGGTCAAACCGGCACAACTTCAGTGATGCGGTTGTGTCGGTCGTACACCTCCTCTTTTTCCCTCACTCCCGCCGTGTTGATAGCGAAAACGCTGACTGCCGACGCATCCTGTCGCGCGGGGCGTAATTTCCGTAAGCGCACAACGGCCGGACGCTCTAAACCGGATATGGATATCTTCCTGCAGCAGTCAATCAACGGGCTGGTACTTGGCAGCATTTACGCCATCATCGCGCTCGGCTACACCATGGTGTACGGGATTCTGGGCATCATCAACTTCGCGCACGGCGACGTGCTCATGATGGGCGCCATGGTCGCGCTCTCCGCGATCAACGTGCTCCACAATCACTTCCCGGGCCTCGGGAACATCCCCACGCTGTGCATCGCGCTCGCGGTCGCCGCGGTCGTGTGTGCGGTCGTCGGGTACACGATCGAAAAGGTCGCGTACCGGCCACTGCGCCGCGCGCCGCGTCTCGCCCCGCTGATTACCGCGATCGGCGTGTCGATCCTGCTGCAGACGCTCGCGATGATCATCTGGGGCCGCAATCCGCTCGCGTTCCCCCAGCTCATCTCGACCGATCCCATCAACGTCATCGAGCCGACTGAAACCGGCGTCGGCGCCGTGATCTCGCCCACCGAGATCGTGATCATCGTCGTCGCGTTCCTCGTGATGGCGGGCCTCCTGCTGCTCGTGCACAAGACCAAGCTCGGCCGCGCGATGCGCGCCATCGCCGAAAACCCCGGCGTCGCGAGCCTGATGGGCGTGAATCCGAACTTCGTGATTTCGGCCACCTTCATGATCGGCTCCGCGCTTGCCGCGCTGGCCGGCGTGATGATCGCCTCCGAATACGGCAACGCCCACTTCTATATGGGCTTCATTCCGGGCATGAAGGCGTTCACCGCGGCGGTGCTCGGCGGGATCGGCAACCTCGGCGGCGCGATGGTCGGCGGCGTGGTGCTCGGCCTGATCGAGCAGCTCGGCGCGGGCTACATCGGCAACCTCACGGGCGGCGTGTTCGGCAGTAACTACCAGGACGTGTTCGCGTTCGTCGTGCTGATCGTCGTGCTCGTGTTCCGTCCGTCGGGGCTGTTGGGCGAACGGGTCGCGGACCGCGCATAAAGAGGGGAACACAACATGACGCCCATTCAACCGATCGAGCCGTCGACGACGCTCATCCCTGAAAAAAACACCGCGAAAACGCTCACGGTGGGCATCGTGACCGCCATCGTCGTGGCCTCGCTGCCCTTCGTGGTCGGCGCCACGGGCGGCAACTACTGGGTCCGCGTGCTCGACTTCGCGATGCTCTACGTGATGCTCGCGCTGGGCCTGAACGTGGTGGTCGGCTTCGCCGGCCTGCTGGACTTGGGCTACATCGCGTTCTATGCGGTGGGCGCCTACACCGCCGCGTTGCTGACTTCCCCGCACCTCGCCACGCAATTCGCCTGGATCGCCAACATGTTCCCGGGCGGGATGCACACGCCGTACTGGATCGTGGTGCCGGCGGCGATGGGGCTCGCCGCGCTAGCGGGCGTCCTGCTCGGCGCGCCGACACTGCGTCTGCGCGGCGACTACCTCGCGATCGTGACCCTCGGCTTCGGGGAAATCGTCCGCATCTTCATGAACAACCTCGACCGTCCGGTGAACATCACCAACGGGCCGCAGGGCATTACGGGGGTCGCGCCGCTGCATGTTGCGGGTATGGATCTCTCGCAGCCGCACACGCTGTTCGGCTTCACGTTTACCGCGGTGTACTGCTACTACTACGTGTTCGTGCTCTGCGCATTGATCGTGATCTGGGTGTGTACGCGTTTGCAGCACTCGCGCATTGGCCGCGCATGGGCCGCGATCCGCGAAGACGAAATCGCCGCGAAGGCCATGGGCATCAACACCCGTAACGTGAAACTGCTCGCGTTTGCGATGGGCGCGTCGTTCGGCGGCCTCTCGGGCGCGATGTTCGGCGCGTTCCAGGGCTTCGTCTCGCCCGAATCGTTTACGTTCTGGGAATCGGTCGTGGTGCTCGCCTGCGTGGTGCTGGGCGGCATGGGCCATATTCCGGGCGTGATTCTCGGCGCGGTGCTGCTGGCCATTTTCCCCGAGTTCCTGCGCTCGTCCATGGGCCCGCTGCAGCACATGCTGTTCGGCCATGAAGTCGTCGATACCGAAGTCATTCGTCAGCTGCTCTACGGCCTCGCGATGGTCATCATCATGCTCTACCGCTCGGAAGGCTTGTGGCCTGCCGCGAAGCACGAAGACAAGATCGCGAAGATCGCGAAGCGCACGAGCAAGAAGCCGGTGCGCGCATAAACGACCGGACGGAGAACAGACTATGAGCGACAAACCAATCCGCCTGTCGGTGAAGGGCGTGAGCAAACGCTTCGGCGGCCTGCAGGCACTCTCCGAAGTGGGCCTGCAGATCGAGGCAGGCACCATCTACGGCCTGATCGGCCCGAACGGCGCGGGCAAGACCACGTTCTTCAACGTGATCACGGGCCTCTATACGCCGGACTCCGGCGAGTTCAAGCTGGATGGCACGGAATACAAGCCGACCGCGGTGCACCAGGTCGCGAAGACGGGCATCGCGCGCACGTTCCAGAACATCCGCCTGTTCGGCGGGATGACGGCCCTCGAGAACGTGATGGTGGGCCGCCACGTGCGGACCAAGCACGGCCTGTTGGGCGCGGTGTTCCAGACGCCGGCCGAGCGCAAGGAAGAGCGCGAGATCAAGGAGCGCGCGCTCGAACTGCTCGAATACGTGGGCATTGCGCAGTACGCCGACTACACCTCGCGCAATCTCTCGTACGGCCACCAGCGCCGTTTGGAAATCGCGCGCGCGCTCGCGACCGATCCGAAGCTGCTTGCGCTCGATGAGCCGGCAGCGGGCATGAACGCGACCGAGAAGGTCGAACTCACGCGCCTGCTCGACAAGATCCGCGCCGATGGCAGGACTATCCTGCTAATCGAGCACGACGTGAAACTGGTGATGGGCCTGTGCAACCGCATGACAGTGCTCGACTATGGGAAGGTGATTGCCGAGGGTCTGCCGCAGGATGTGCAGAAGAATCCGAAGGTGATCGAGGCATATCTCGGCGCAGGGGTGCACTGATGGCAGCGGCAATGTTGAAAATCAAGGGCTTGCAGGTCAACTACGGCGGCATCCAGGCCGTCAAGGGCGTTGACATGGAAGTCCGCCAGGGCG
>Ga0157367_1000600_pt1 | contig 17266 bp, 17 predicted proteins | sample AttbisABBM2_FD_113142 | JGI IMG/M metagenome (GOLD analysis project Ga0157367, IMG submission 113142) | Fungus gardens microbial communities from leaf cutter ant in Botucatu, State of São Paulo, Brazil - Atta bisphaerica ABBM2 | ecosystem: Host-associated > Fungi > Mycelium > Unclassified ...
ATGAATAAAGTTAGCTACCATTATTTTAATGAATATAAACTTAATATTACTAAATTTTCTACTTTACCTAGTATTAGCTATATATGGATACTGGTTTAAAGATAATAAACATAAAATAAAAATAATAAAAGGTCCATTAGAAAGTTTTATTAGACAAGCCTATTTTGGTGGTAATAGTCAAATTTTTGTTCAAGGGTATGGTTGGGAGGTGATATCACCATGGAGATATAATTTCTAGATGAGTGGACTTGGTAGATGACAGAATGCCTGCTATTCCTCTACATAGACAGATCACAAGAAGATCTATAGCACAAGGTTGATACAAGAAAAGGTTACTATCACATCCACACAAGGTAATACATTTGAAGTGTATCAGTGGGCTTTGACACAAACAAATAGCTAGACTTCTCCTACCTAACTAGTATACCCTTAAACCTAAGGTCCAGCTATATCTTTTTGACTAAAAGACAGTGTTGCTCTTTGGTCAAGGATGGTAAGAGAGTAAGTAAGAGAGGGTCCTATGTTGGACAGTCTCAAGAAAGGAAATCAAGTTCTAATGTTACAATCTCAAGACTTTAGAGTAGATCAAAAAAAAGAACCTTGTATAGAATTGATATAAGAGAACTCAATAGAGAACTCTGTACAAGATCATCTACCTTATATACCAAAACCCTATGGTCTATGCTACTCTACTTTTAGCCTATCCTAAACAACCATGTGTTTTGCCTTAAGGTCAACATGTGCTATATATGCTGTATGATATCATCTTTCTAGAACTTTCTACATCTTTTTGATGTGACTGTGACTGTGACTGAGTCGTGTGACAATTTGTGACTGTGATGTCATACTAACCCTAATCCTAAGTCTCCCAAAAATAAAATAAAATAAAATGAAAAATAAGAAAAAGAAAAGAAAATAGTTAAGAGTCCACTATCTTGAACTCTGACATCAACTTCTTTGCCATTTCCCAGCTTCTCTGTAGTCTTTTTGGAAAATCTTCTAGCTTTAGTAATTCCATCTTCACTATCAGGTTCTCTTTCTATAGATGTTTTCCAAAGTTATTATATAGCTATGTGTTTCTTGTTATTATACTAAAATTCCATTGCTAACAACCATTCTGTTCAATTGATAGTTAATGTATTATAAGAATGCTTCAACCTCCTAGTTGATTCTTTCTGTTTGACCATTCATTTGAGAGTAGTATGCTATAGATAATGTTATTTTCATCCTTAATGCCTTTGTTAAGTCTTCCATGAATTTTAAGGCAAATTAAGGTCTTCTATCACTAAGAATCTTTCATGGTACTCTATGTATTCTCCATATTTCATCCTGATAGATTTTTACTATATCTTCCAATAATACTACTATAGTTGTCACCTTGAGTCTGATCATCTTGGTGAATCAATCTACAATAACCACTATTACATTTTTATCTTTTGATTCTGGAAGTGGTCCTATGATGTCAATACTAATTTTCTGTTATGCTCCTTTAGTGTCATATCCCAAACTCCAAAACATGTTTGACTTTAATATGATATTAAATCCCTATGGTTATTTGGCCTTATTTGTGCCCAAAACTCTGTTGGTAGTTTGATACTTTATAATGGACTTAATTCCACCAAAAGTCTGCAGTTATTTTGCTTTATTTGAGTCAAAATCTGTGGTCATATTCATCTGTATCCATTGCCTAATTATCTCCTTCAAACTCTGCAAATTTACTTGGACTTTACATAGAGTTTTCCCCTCTCCAAATCTGAACTCCTATGTAGTGTTTCACTAATGAAACACTTACTTGGAGATCTATTTTAGTTACTCCTTTTATTATTTTATGTATTTAAGACTGGTGACCACTTTGTAATAGCTAGCCTGATAATCAACTAAAGTTGATGCTAAATCTCTGGTGTCAATGGCAATGTTCTTTACTCCTCTCCTTATAACTTCTTACAAGACCATCCTCTGAAATTGTGACCATGTAGCTTGTAGGAGGCACAATACATAAGTTGAGGCCAAGGTTGTTCCAACAAGTTCACATCACTGAGCTCATCACATGAAGTTTCTACACTCTGTGTATGTCTGAGCCAACTCCTTGAACTTTCACCTTCAAGTGTGAATTGTGTCTAACATTTAGGTATTTTCAATGGGTGAAGTTCTCCAGTCCTACTTTGAGATTTACTGCTTGTGCTGCTATTGGACCTTGGTCTAGTGGTTGCCACAACATCATAAGGACTTCTACTATAGCATGTAATTATTTGTTATATATCTTGTAATTGTTTTTGGCTGGTTGCATTGTCCTTGATAAAAATATAATAGGTTTCCATTTTCCTTCTTGTTCTTAGGATAAAAATCCCTCAATGACATGTCCTGAAGCATTAGTTTCCACTCTGAATTTTCCTTCTCTCTTTGGAAAAGTGAGTATGGGTTAACTTGTAATCTTGTTCTTGAGTTCTTTGAATGCCTGTTAATATTCATTATCCCACTTCCATTTTTTCTTTTTCTTGAGTTCATTGAGAGGTTTTGCTATGTGACTGAAATTCTTAATAAAGCATTGGTAGAAGTTTACAAACCCTAAGAAGCTTTCCACTTCTTTTATTTTGGTAGAGGTTTTCCATTCTTTAACTGTTTAAAGTAGAGATTATGTTTCTCCACTATCTTCAAAAACTTTATTGTTCTTTCTCATAGTTTTTTCTTGGTCTTGGCAAGTATAACAAAGTCATCTATATAGTTGGCTAGCACTCCTTTATATAAGAGTTCTCAGAAGATGCCATTCATCATTCTCTAGAATGTGTCCAGCAAACTACATAATCCAAAGTACATTACTTTAGGTTTGAATAGTCCTTTGTTTGTTAAAAATATGGCCTTCTATCCATCTTTTTCTTTGATTTATACATTATTATATTTCCAGATAAGATCCAATCTGTTAAAGTACATGGTGTCTTTAAACTTGTCAGTCACTTCTCCAATTAAAGGTAGTAGCATCTTGTCCTTTATTATGTGTTGGTTCAATTTCCTGTAGTTCTATACCAATCATAGTGATCCATTTTTCTTTGGAATATAGAAACATGGTGCAGCATATCATGAACTCAATTCCATAATTAGTCTTGTTTTAAGCTGTTCATCCAATCATTGATTTAGTGCTTTATCTTTTTTAATTGTCATTGCATAGGCTTTTGTATTGAATTTCTTTGGAGCATCTTCTGTCAGGTTAATCTCATGGTCCTATTCTTTTTGTTCTGGTAATTTCTCAAATTTCTTCTTATTGAACAAGTATGTGAATAGTTGAATATACTCTGGGAGATTCTCTGGGTTGGTTGGATTTATTTTTTTCCTATGTCTTGTTGTTCTTTATTCTTTTCATTCATTGACTGTAGTCTCTGTATTCTTAATGTAAACAATATGTCCTGGTGTTATGTTTTGCACTCTTTTGGGCAACTTGTAAACCATATAATCCCTATATTCCAATTTACTTCTGAATTGTATTTAACCAACCAGTTATATCTTAGAAACATATCTGTGCTATTTAAGTCTGTGACTGCTATATCAATCTGTTCTATGTGTCCATTGATTTCCAGTTTCAGTAGTACAAATCTTGTAACTTCTCCATTCTTAGTTCTATCTATATTGAAAACCTTGAATGACCTGTCTATTGGTTCTGTCTTGATCCTCTCTTCTTTCACCAGTTATTTGTCAATTACAGTGTGAGTATAACCAGAATCAACCAGTATCTTTAACCATAATTCTTTTCCATTGGATATTTTAACATTTGTTTATATGTTTATTATACTATGTCTCTTCTAAACCTCTGACAAAACTCTTCTGCTTGTCGTTATCTTCATCATCTGAATTTTTCTATATACTTCTATTCTTCATCTTTTGTCCTGACCTACAGTCTTTTGCAAGATATCCTACTTTGTCACACTTGCAGCACTTTCTTGTCTCTTTTTCCTTCTTTGGTTTTTGATAGTCTTTTACTATATATCTGTATACATTATAATTGAAGCATCTAGGCTTCCTATCTTTATTGTAGTTATCCTTAGGCTTTCCAATCTTTATAGATGCCTCTCTACTTCTGTAGGTTATTTCTGTCCTAGTCCTGTAATTATGCCTGCTCTTTATAGACTTGTATTCTTATCTCACTGATATAATTACTATTTTTCATTCCTTCAAGATTTTTGGTGCTGCAATGGGTGGATATCCCAATATTATTTTGATAATATTACTTCTAACATTCTTTTTCAACAAAAATATTGTGTGCATGTTGTCTTTTCTGCCTTCATAGCCAATACTTTGAACTTAATTATAAAGTCCACAATGTGCTTCTTCCTTTGTTGGAAAGTTTTGATCTTCCACTCAGCATCTACTGTCTTGCTCTTGTCACTAAAAGCTATTTTCACTTCTTTAACAAATTCACCCCAATCCTGGGTATTGTCTTCTTCTTCTATCTGGTCAATCTTCTTCTGTGCATATATTTCTATGACATTCCCTCCTAAGTTGGGCTAATACTGCTGTAATCTTGTCATCTGTTGCTATAACTCTGTTGCTCTTGAGAAATAATCAGATTTATCTCCACCAGTCTTTAAACTTTGTCTGGTTACTATCGAACCATTCTGGGTCTAGAACCATGCTCTTCAGCATAACTGCCTATTCCAATGTTGCTGGTGCTGATACTAATATTGTCAACATATTCTTTGATGTTTCTAGTTCTATTGTTCAGTTCTTTTCTAAAGCATATTCTTCAGTAATCTTCAATGATTCAAGTATTTCTTCTAGTACCTCAATATTGGTACCTTGATGTTGTTGATCCATCTTGCCTGTCTGGAGATTCTACCACAATAGTCTGTGTCTGTTTCTTCTAATGGTTTAACTATCTGTCTGTGGCTCTATCACAAAGTAGTTTCAAAATTTGAATAGTCTAATCACTATGCACTCTCCTTTTGTAAGGTAAGCCTGGTAATACTCTACCAAATGTTATAACCTTAGCTTGGCTCAAGTTGCAACTTAGGCAAAGACTTGAGTAAGAGTAAGGAAAGAGTCAATTAGTAAAGCATAAGGATATAGGATAGTATCTACAGCTATATATACCTAATGACCATGAATTATACATAAGGTGTTTTTAAGGAAGAAATGAAGAAAATATGAGAAAGCCTCTACTATTACATGAAATACTGACTGATTATATATGAGAACACAACAAAACATAGCAGATAAATGAAAGTAGAAATGAACAAACCCCAACACATGTTGTCTATGAAGTAACCACCTGTAAGATATAAAGTATTAATCATAATACTTAGCTAGACTACACATTTGTAAAAGACTTCCATTTACACTTTGTATCTGAATGCTAAGGCTTAAGTCCTAGATAATTTCACTTGTAGTGGTAGTATTCCTCCTACTCATCAATACTATAGATTTCTTATCTAACAAAACCTCTTCTTCATATATCTCATTTACAAGTACTAAGATTACTCTAAGGTAAGTCATGTCTAAGGCTGCCTTTTCTTGACTACTCTCTTTCATGGAAAATATCTAATACTCCTATTTTTCTAGGGCCAACTTATCCAGAAATCAAAGCTCTACAGTTTTTTTATCTTATATATCTATAGTCTTCTAAGTCCTCCCAAACTCTTCCAAGTTAGTTACTAACATCACTTACTTCTTCAAAACAGAAGTTGTCTACTTACAAACACTCTTGTAAGTATTCCCAGTAGTATCTGCTTTCTCTCTCTTATGTCACATTCTATTTTTGGACTATATCTGTTCCAACCCAGGAATAATCCCTTCTTTCTCATCCATACTTCCCAACCTCTTCTGGTACAGATCACATATCTCTATTTTATCTCAGATGTCTTTGCTGGACCTTTGCTAACTTCATAGAACTTCATCCAAGGATTACTAGAAATCAGAATAACTTGCTTAACAGCCTCTGTTCCAGATAACTATCCTAAGTATTATAATTCAAGACTTAAGTATTAAAGTCAAGAAGTAACCTTGGATTGGGTAATCACAGGAGAACTCAATGGAGTTCTTAAGTATAATCTATCTATCTACCTTATACTACAGCTGATAGTTTGTGCTCTACTACTTTAGCCTACCCTAAATAACTATGCATTATTCTTAAGGTTAGTATATATACAATATATAGTATAATATTGTTGTTCTAGAACCTTCTACCAAATTCCCTATAACTATGTGACTTGTGACAGTGTGACCATTATGCTAGATTCTAACCCTCAGTCCCCAAAGTAGAAAGAAAAATGAAAAAGATATTAGAAAAAACTTCTGTTCAAACTTGTCAAGCACAGTTCACACTGGGGTGGAAGTCCACAGAATAGACTCAGAGATGAGTGGACTTGTGGAACGACCTTGGCTTCAGCTTATGTACTGTGCCATCTGTCTGCTACATGGTCACAACTTCAGATGAAGGGAAGAAGTCCGAGATGGGAGTGAGTGCTGAATGGTGTGTTGCTGTTGAACACCAGAGATTGAGTTCAATAAGAGATTATCTTCGTTGATTATCAAACTAGTGAATTACAATGTAACTACTAGTCTTATATACAAACTGATAGTTTAGAAGATGCTCAGGGTTTCAGTGGTAAAACCTCTATTGCCCTGAGCAGAGGTTTCAGTGTTAAGACACTAACAGGAGTAACTCCATCATGGAAGACTGAGTTGAATAGAAGTATCTCTGCCATGGAAGACGGAATACCTGGATAGTTGCAGCACTACCATGAGACGTGTTGTGAGAAAGGTGGACTTGTATAATTTGGAGGTGACTCCACCATGGGGATATATTTCTGGATGAGTGGACTTGTATATGACAAAACTCTGCAATTTTGATATTACCCTCCTTTCAAGGTTCCTACTCCCAGAGGAACTATTGTCCCCCCATCTTGTCTTATCCCTTCTCTTCCATTTTGTCTAGCTTTCTTCTAACTTTCTTAAATACTTATCTTCAAATTTCCCATCATCCTATCTATACAATACTTTTGCCATATACTTTCCCAGTAACTCCCCTCTCCTAAAGTCTCTTTCTTCTGTTGCATCTAGCTTTTTCTGTCTTCAGACTTCTACACTCATCCTCCCTCAAATTCTACTACTACTTCTTTTGTATTTTCTAAGTCCTCCTCCTTTTTTCAACTATCATATTCTACTATGAACCCCTTTCACTATACCAAGTACTTTACAACTTCCCTCACTTTTTATTTATTTAATATCTTTTCTATCTTCTACTCTTCAACTCTCTCTATCTCAACTGATTTCACTTCTTCTACCTTTTGTCCTCCAATCTGTTTCTTGTATTATACTATTCAACTAATGTTCACCACTGGATAAATTCTCATTAAATTGGGCAACTATAATTTGACTGCATTGATAGACACTTATCACAAAATGAACTACTTACTTATTTGTGATATCTGAACCTTACGTGCACTCTCAGAGGTTTCAGAGTAATTCAGAAGTTCAATAATGATAACAATAATGATTAAGATCAGTACATATAATAAAGGATAAAAATTGATAAAAATTGATGTTGTTAAGTCTGAGGTCTAATTCTTAGATATAGAAATATATACAAGATAGTGATAGTCTGTGCACAAGCTGTTTCTATCACATGATTAAAACTCATACCTGATAAGGGCTATTATCTGTCATAGCAGATGTCAGGCTAATTTTAAAAGATAACTAATTATGTTACTACATTGATATGCATATATCTCTATCACTACTTATTGCTTTGAAAAATACTATATATCATTGTAAATGGTTTGATGAGCACTTTCCAACACAAGTTTGATTGTGCAAATCTGTCTAGCAATTCATAAGATATTAGCAAACAAAGCTTTTAGAGTTACTGATGGCCTGATATCTTGGTTGTTTGTTGTCACTTTTGTATATTTTGCATATGTACAGATAGCCATCATTTAGAGCTTTCCAGCACAACTTATTTTGTGAAAATCAGTCTACTAGTTGTGAAAATACAAGCTGAATAAAGTTTGTGACAACACTACACTCATCAATGATGTATGGACTGACATATCAATCCACTAATTTCTTTGCCAACCTTTCCTTGAATACTAAATCTTTTGTACTCAACATTATTTTCTCTCCTACTTTCCATACTTCTGTTTCCTTCCTTTCTCTATCTGCTTGTCACTTTATCTCCTTCTATTTCTTTTTTAATATTGCTTCTGCCTCTTCCTGTACTTTCTTCATTCTTTTCACAAACTCTGTCACCTTTGTTATGAGATGCTTTGGACACTAACAATTTTTATTTTATTTTATTTTATTTTTCTGATTTTATATTGATTTTGTTTTCTTTTTCTTTTTCTTTTGGGTAATAAAAAGGCACATGACATGTCACATGATGTGACGTCATAGGCCTAGAACATGGGGGAAGGATTTAGAAGATGACGTTAGGGCACATGTATACAACATAGTAGCCTTGAGTAGGGAATGAGGTGGATATGAGGTTGTAGCATGGACATAAGGGCAGGCATAATTATTAGTAGCACAGACCATATGTACTTGTATATATAGGACTCTAATTTAGCAGAGACTCCTTATCGAGTTCTCTTGTGAACTTCCCACTAGATATCCGACTTTGAAAGATTTACTGTTTGTGTTACTATTGGTCTTTGTGACTAGTGGTTGCCACAACAACCTTCTCCATTTTTCCCTTTCTCCTAAAATTTACCTCCATTCGCAATTCTCTTCTATAATTTGCCATAAATAGAGACACTTTAGTTGTTGAATATATATTGTTGTTAATTGCAAACTCTGCTGATACCAACCATTCTAGCCAATCTTTTTGTCTATGATCTACAAAGAATCTCAGGTACTGTTCCAACTTCTGATTCATTCTTTCCATTTGACCATCTGTTTGTGAATAGAATAATGTTGACAACTTTGTTTCAATTTCCAACATTCTATTCAACTCCTTTGTTATTTCTGCTGCAAACTACAGTTCCCTATCTAACACTATACTCTCTAGCAATCCATGCAACTTCCATATGTTATCTCTAAACAACTATATTAATCCCTCAGCTAATATTCCTTCTGTCATTGTCACAAAATATGTCATCTTGGACAATCTGTTGTAGACCACTAGAATCACATCTTTCCCAGTGACTAATGGTAACTTTGTAATAAAGTCTACCATCAAATATGTCCATGGTTTCCCTGGAACCTCACTTAGCTTCAACTTCCCCATTGGTATCTCTGTCCTATTCTTCATTCTTTGATATATGACACATTCTTCTATATATTTTCCTACATCTTTTGTCACTCCTAACCACCAATAATTCCTTGTCACCAACTTGGTTGTTTTCTATTTACCTCCATGCTCTGCTACTGGTACATCATAATGTAATCAGATTATCTCTACTCTTAGCTTCTTATCCTTTGATATGTACACCTTTCCTTTCTTCAACACCAATTCTCCTTCTATCTGCCATTTATCCCCTCTTAGTACTTTTACTTCTGTCTTCTTCATTTCTTCTACTACCCTAACTACCTCTTCATCCTTACTCCTAGCTATTTTTATTTTTTCCAATATATCTACTTCAGGTCCTGTTATTACTACTTCTGATATAATATAAAGCCAACTATCTTTTATAAACACTTGATTATCATTGTTCTTTTCTATGCCTACTTTCCAGTTCAGTTATTTACTGAGTCTATCTGCCTTCCCTATTTTTGTTCCTGAAACATGTTTCAAGATAAAGTTAAATCTAGACAAATATAAGGCCTATCTGGCTTGTCTTCTATTCAACTTTTACATCTTCATAAAGTATTCCAAGTTTTTATGGTCTGTTCAGACTTCAAACTTGAATTTTGTACTCTCTAACAAATACTTCTAATTTTCTAGCCCTCTTATAACTGCCAACATCTCTTTATCATGAATTTTATAGTTTTTCTCTGTCTTGTTTAGAGATTTTGAGAGAAAAGCTACCAGCCTCTATTGCCCATCATCACACTCCATTGATAGTACTCCTCCTATCACATAGTCTGACACATCTACTTCTATCCTCATTTTTTTATCTAAGTCTGGCACTGCCAGCACCAGTTCTTTCATAAACTTCTCCTTCAATTCCCCAAATGCCTTCTCCTACTATTCTGTTCACTCCCTTTTTTGATTTTTCTTTACCATATTGTATAGTAGTCTAGCTATTGCTGCAAAGTCTTTAATGAATTGGTGATAGTAATTTGCCAATCTTAAAAACTTCAATACATTCTTAACTCTTTGCAGAGTTGGCCAGTCCAAAATGCCTTTTACCTTTCCTTCTTCCATCTTAATCCCTTCTGGTCTGATCACTACTCCTAAAAACCCTACTTCCTTCATCTTCCACTTGCATTTTTCTGGTTTTACATATAGATCATTTCTACCAATCTCTTCACCACTTCTTCTACTATTTCATTGTGCCCCTCTTCTATTTCTGTTCCTATAATTACATTGTCAATAAAGCTTGCCACCTTCCTAGTATTAATAAGATCTCATAGGATTTCATTCATTATGGTTTGAAAAGTCACTGGTGAGTTTGTTAATTTAAAAAATATCACTGTTGGTTCAAATGACCTTTTTACTGTGGTGAATGCTGCCTTTCTCTTGTCTCCCTCCTTTATTCATACATTATTATACCCCCATCTTAGGTCCATCTTTGTAAATACCCTTTTTGTACCTATGTTTTTACAATATCTGAAATTAAAGGTAAAGGGTAATTATTCTTTACAGTTCATTCATTTAAATACCTATAGTCTTGTACTATGTGCTTCTTCCCATCCTTCTTTCCTACAAAGAACACTGGTGCTATCTGGAATGACTTTGAGGGCCTGATATACCCTTTCCTTAACTGTTACAAAATAAACTCTCACATCTCTTCTCTTTTTTCTCTTGACAATGGATACACTTTTCCCTTCTTTGACACAAACCCTTCCTTGATGTCAATGGTGTGGTCCCATAGTTTCTTTGTAGGCATCTGTTCACTAGCCTTTTTCCCAAAAACCTGAATCCACTTGTGGAAGCACTCTGGTACTAGCTTCCTTACCTCTACTTCTGACTTTGCTGCTTCTTCCTCTTCATTCCATATTTTGCATTTTTCTACTAGCTTCTTCATCTCAATTGTCCTTTCTTTTCTAGACCTTTTCTTTTCCTTCTCCTCTTTTCTCTGTTCCCTTTCCTCTCATTGTTATAAGACGAGTGTGTGGACAGACTTGGACTAGGGTTAGGGTTAAGTATTATAATTATTAGTCTACAACGGAAGAGAGATAGGAGATAGGCACGTGATCTGGAAGTCATGTGATAGAGTCTAGAACGGTCTGGAAGGACTAAAGATCTAGAAGGATCAAGAGGAGTCTAGATCAGAGTTAGAGTTAGGGATGACGTCAAAGAACATGGGTTCCTCATGGTGTGCACATGTATAGCGGAGATTAAGAGTATGACATCAGGGCACATGTAGGAAGCATGGTGGCCTTAAGGAAAACACATGTAGATAAGTAATAGGACATGAGGTAGAAGCATGGTGGATGGACATGAGGTAAACATATTGTTGTAGCATAGACCACGATGTAGTAGTATATATAGAGGAGCAATGTAGCGAGAGCTCCTTGTCGAGTTCTCTTGTAATTCCCCACTCTTTACTTGATAGCCCATTGGAGAGCTTTGCTCGTTGTGAGATCATTTGTCCTTGAGTGACGAGTAGTTGCTACAATACTCATCTTCTTCCCTTTTCCTCCTTCTTTTCCTCTTTCTTTTGCTTCTGCCAGCCCAATTTCCCCTACTTTGGTCTCCACTGCTTCTCATATTCCTCTAGGTACCTTGTCATCTTTACTTCTCTTGTTTTCAAATCAATTTCAGGGCTGTGGCATACAAGCTATGGTATCCCCAAAATCATGTTCCAATTCTGCTTTCTGATTACATTGATTTCTGCCCTTTCTCTATATCCTTGGTAATAAATGTTCACTTCCACAGTATTTTCTATTAGTCTCTCTTTATTGAATGTTCTATCTACATTTCTCACATATATCAATTTTCTATTTTTTTCAACTTAAACCTTTGCTTTCTTGTGAACTCTAAACTCATTACCAGGCTGGTTGCCCCACTATCTAACAATGCTTCTACTGTCACTCCTTCCTATGTGTCTATCCTTTCTAGCCCAATCTTCACTGTGATTTCTCTCAACATGTTCTCATTATTCAGATTGCAATAGGATGTATTATCCACTACTCTACTGAGTATTACAAATCTGTTACTGCTATTGAGATCTAATCAAGGTCTAATCAAGAACTATTAGATCTCCTTTCCCATTTAAATTGTCCTCATACTCCACTCTCTTTTCTTGGCCCATAATTCCTATCTTCTATAATTCTGTGCAAGATGGCCAAATCCTCTACAGCTATAGTAATTTCTTCCCCTATCTACATCCATTGCATATATAAGTTTCAAGGTGTAAACCCTACCTGCTGATTTGGGCATACCATCTTTGTATTTATCCTCTCTACTCCTTTCATCAGAGCAGACCCTGTCAGTGCCCACTATTGAGGGACCTTCTGTCTCCTTAGCCAAACTTGAGGCTGTGGCAACTGTTGCTATTGCTGTTATGCCCCTATATTGTTCAACCTTGGAACCTATAGTCCCTATTCTTGTCTTTCCCTCAATTTCTCTTCTTCTCTCCTGCTCTCCCTCCAATTTCTGTCCAATGCTATCACCCTGTCATACCATTGTTCAATAGAACCAGGCTGTTGTTCTGACTCCATGAGCCTCCAGCATATTATCTCATTTATCCCTCTTTTGAACTCTTCTACTAGTGGCCTCTCTTCATATCCACTACTCCTTGCTGTTCTTCTGAATTCCTGAACAAATTCCTCTATTGTCCTTCCTCCCTGCTCCAACCTCTTAAGTTCTGCTACTTTTACTGTTTCTTCATCTCCTCCTCCAAACTCTTTCTTTATGTCTGCTAAAAATTCTCCTGCTGTCTCATATTCCATCACTCCTATTTCCAAATCTTCCAAAATATTCTTCTTTCAGATATCTGCTGATCCTCCTTGCATATATGATAAGATTTACTGGATTTGTTTCTCTACTGCTACTTTCCTTATCTTCATTCTTATGTATAATTTGCACACTGTTATAAACCCTAAAACTTTTCCGGCACTTCCATTGAATGTTTGTAGCCTGGCCACTTTTCCTGCTCCAAGTGCTATTCCTCCTCCTTGAGCTGCTAGTAAAGCTTGAACCTGAGCCTGCAGTGCTGCAAGCTGTTCTTATTGCTGTTGAGCTAAAAGCTCATAACTGATTTGGCTACATTGGCTCATGATGTATGGTGAAGGTAAGGATAATAATAGTGGGTAATGTTGGGGGAGATGAGGTGTAAAGTGGTAATAGAGAGAAGCTAGTACTAGTCTCACTCTCTAATTTGTACTCAGAGCTTGAAGAAATCTCTATAAGTACTAGTGGGCTCTCTGCTTGTTCTACCTTACACTGTTTACTGACTACTTATACTACTGACTACTATCTTAAAGAAAATGTAAATGATTTTGACCTAAGAAGGTTATTCTACTCTAGACAAGGTTTTTAAGAACACTTGTTATTCTCCTGCATAGATAGGCTACAAGTAGGTCTGTAGCACAGAGCTAATAATGGAAGAAGGTATATAGCATGTCTACAAAAGGTGATATATTTGAAGTATACTAGTAGGCTTTGATACAAACAGATGGCTAAACTTTCCCTGTCTAGCTGATATACCCCTTATACCTAGGGCCTAGCAACTTTTCTTGACTAAAGGATAATATTGTCCTTCAGTCAAGGATGGTGAGAGAATAAGAGCATGAGAGGGTTCTGTGTTGGACAGTCTTAAGAAAAGAAATCAAGTTCTAATTTTATGATTCAAGACTTAAGTGTTAAAGTCAAGAAGTAACCTTGGATTGGATAATCACAGGAGAACTCAATAGAGTTCCTAATTACAATCTATCTACCTTATATACTAATGGCTGATAGTCTGTGCTCTACTACTTTAGCCTACTCTAAATGACCATATCAAGAACGAAAGAAGTGGACTTAAACTTTTCTTATTTCCTCATTTCTATTTTCCTTTTAATTTATTTTCTTTTATTCTATTTTTTGAATTAGGGTTAGGGTTAGAGTGATAGGATCATGCTGTCACAAAGCAGGTCACATCTGATGACATGGTCACAAGTCACATGACACATGGAAGAATGACGTCATACAATGTGTAAAGCACATGTTGACCTTAAAGCATATACATGATCATTTAGAGTAGGCTAGAAATAGCTTGCATGGACCATTAGGTATTAGTATATAAGGTAGACAATCCTATACAGAGTTCTCTATTGAGTTCTCTTGTGTTAACCCAATACAAGGTTCTTTTCATTGACCCACTCTAAGGTCTTTGATTTGTAACAAACTATGTATTATCCTTAAGATCAGCATATGTACAACATATAGTATAATATTGTTGTTCTAGAACTTTCTATCAAATTCTCTATGACTATGTGACTTGTGACTATGGCTGTGACAATGTCATGTGACTTGTGTGACTGTGTAACTGTCATGCTAAACCCTAACTCTCAGTTTTCAAAGTAAAATGAAAAATGAAAAATATATTAGAAAAAACTTCTGTCCAAACTTCCCAATTCTAATACTAGGTAGCATACCTAGTATATAAGCCAGTAGCTTACACTGTATTAGTTATTCTGAAAATTGACTAAAACCAACACTCACTTCTGGTGTTAGTAATAACATACTTCACTACCCTCTAGTAGTTCTCTACCTATTAGGTTCCTCTAATCTCATTCTAAAATATATGACCAGTGTAACTAGTAGAGACATAGCATACAAGCTAAAGCCAAAGATTATTCTGACCCACCTTCTACATTCTCAGACAATGAAATGTGAACTGTATGTAACATCTTACTAGTTAGCATTTTTTTTAACACTGTTTGCAATTTTAGTATAACTGCTTATAGCTCTTTAGAAGTTACTCTCATTTCTCCTACCAATATTCTTTCCAGTATTTTGTCTGAGTTAACTTTTTCTTTTATCAGGAATTTTATCTTATATGTTACCTTCTTCTTTTGGAATTGACCTTAGAGTTGGTCAATAAGAAAAACCTTGTATTAGAGTAACATGAGAGAACTTGATGGAGTTCCTAGTACAAAACTGTCTAATATACACTAGACTACTGGTCCATGCTACAGTTCCATTAGCCTACCCTAAAGGCCATGTGTTATCTATAAGGTCAATATGTGTCAAACATATTGTAATAATATTGTTTTCTTCTAGATCTTTCTACTATGTTCTCTCATAACATGTGATTATATAACAATATGACTGTGACAGATGTTGTGACACCAAGTCATGCCATGTGACAGTTTATGACTGTGACATGTGATGTCATGCTAACTTTACCCCTAAGTTCCAAAAATAAAATGAAATGAAAAGAAAATTGAAAATAAATCAAGTCCACCGTCTTCAACTCTGACAGCAAAGGTCTGTTAGTCTCTAGTTCTGGTTTCTGTGGGAATTTCTGCTTAATAAAATAATATAGTAAAATTTGATTTGATGTAAAAAATCATTAAAGTGTCAGAAGAGTAGAAATTAAAGGTCTTTCAAACTGAAAGTCTCCTTGTCATAGACAGAAGTCAAGCAGAATGGAATATTTTACTAGAGTACAACAAGAACTCAAAATCCTTTGGGACCTGTCTTTCTTCAGAAGTGGTTTCACCTCCAAATGGTCTGAGAATCAAATACTGGGACCTTCTCTATTGTGCTATGACCAGAGTTGGAAAAGCTCTTCAGAAAACATTTTTTCTCTGTCAATACCACTGGCAGTTCACAAACTAGAGGGAACTATCTATCACCAAGAGAGCTTGTTAGGGGACCTACCATTAACTGAAGTTCAAGTACTCGAACACAGCTGAATCCTGCAGTTTTCTCATTCCTTCATAGTCAACACTCCTCCCTCACCAAACTGGGTGTAGTGGATCAGAGAAATACATTATCAAGAAGACATTTGCAGGTCTTGCAACAAATGTCAGAAAGTTCAAATTCAGGGAGTTAAAGAATGAATGTGCCAGCACATTCCAATTAAACAGTAAAAACAGCAATGAAAATCATAACAGAGATGCCTTTAACAGCGGAGTCAACATTTCCATCCTGTCCAAAAGAACTGACGGAGGGAATCACTGCGGAGAATCAATAGACCTCAACCTTGAGCTAATCTAAAAACTATGTTATTCCACGAAACAATAGCATAGATACAAGAAATCATAGGACTAGTGCAAACATGAAACGAAATACAATATCATCATAAGAAAACCCATGTCAGGACATGTGCAAGTCATAGATCAATCAACATAACCTCCTTTCTCTGCACAGCTCCATTATGTATCGCCACATCGTGCATCGGTGCAGCAGTCGGTACAAGCGGAAATTGCGGAAGAGTGCTTGGTAATTCTCGTTGCTGATGCTGTACTTGAGGAGGTTGGTAATGGTGCTTAGATTCCTGTTGCCGATGTTGTTGCTGGTATGGGGATTGTATTTCATGCAATGTAGGATGATGACTCGGATGAGCAACTGTACTATTCCTCCCCAGATGTGCACCTTGCTGATGTTGTTGCATCAAAGCATAGCTTACTAAAGACCGATGATTTGTGAATTGCGATGACATTTGAGGCTGATCTTGAGGTGTGGAAACTATTGCCGCCATTGATGGAGGCACCGGGACATAGGCCTGATTTTGTGGAGAGTGAGGCGCGGATACAAGTGACTGTGACCTCTGGAGCGTTGGTTGTACCGGAGGTAAACCTACATGTTGCAGCGCGGAGGTTGGATTCCGAGGCAGATCATGTCGCTGCATGAGTGACTGAGATGGAAGAACATATTGTTGGGAGGTAACTTGTGAAGTAAGCGATACTGGTGTCCATTGATTGGAAGAGGAAGGTATACGTTGTTGGGACTGATGCGGTGGCGAATGTGAGGAACAGTAACGAACTTGGTCTGTCAGAATTGAATCATATAATTTGACAGCTTGCGAAAGCTTGTCATGCATATCTGATAACATTTCTACACGCATCAAAGTAAGTTCAAGGTAGCAAAATCCTTATGAACAATTACTCACGTTCTTTCCTACCAGCATCATCCACACTGAGCGCAAGTTTAGGTCTAAGGCTATTTGCTTTCTCATATAATTCTGTGACCGCAGGGTACCTCGACAAATCCCTCCCACCATTGGCTTCTACCTGTTCCACG
>Ga0157367_1000601_pt1 | contig 17239 bp, 13 predicted proteins | sample AttbisABBM2_FD_113142 | JGI IMG/M metagenome (GOLD analysis project Ga0157367, IMG submission 113142) | Fungus gardens microbial communities from leaf cutter ant in Botucatu, State of São Paulo, Brazil - Atta bisphaerica ABBM2 | ecosystem: Host-associated > Fungi > Mycelium > Unclassified ...
GTCGGCGTAGTCGGCGCGGGCGGCGCGGACGGCGCGGGCGGCGCGGACGGCGCGGGCGGCGTGGTCGGCGTAGTCGGCGTGGTCGGCGTGGTCGGCGTGGTCGGCGTGGTCGGCGTGGTCGGCGTGGTCGGCGTGGTCGGCGCGGGCGGCGCGGGCGGCGCGGGCGCGGGCGGCGCACCGTTGTAGTCGAACGCGACCGGCCCCTGCGCGACGATCGCCTGGAAGCACGACGCACTCACGCCGTTCAGCGTCACGTTGCTCGCCTTCAGGCCCGAGATCGTCACGTTCTGCACGAGCGGCGGGCGGGTGCGCACCGCGTCGTTCGCGGGCTGGTAATCGCAATCGAACGTGACGATGCCGCCCTGCGCGGCGGACGGGTTGCCGGCCGCCGCCGTCGCGACACCGAGCGGCACGCTCGCGTTGATCGGGCTGCCCGCGAGCAGCGCGCCGCCGTAGCCGCCGCCCTTCAGGTTCACGCCGTTCGGCAGCGTCACGCCCTTCACGTGGAAATCCTTCACGTAGCCGCCGCGGTTCATGTTGGTCTTCACGCGGATCGCGATGTTCAGCGGATTGGTCTGCCAGTTCGCGTTCAGCATCGACAGGTTGGTCGCGTAGATCTGCTCGACGCCGCCGCCCATCTCGCTGCCGAGCGTGATGCCGCCGTGGCCGCTGTTCATCGTGCAGTTGCGGATCAGGTGGCGCTTCGCGGGGCCGTATTCCGTGTCGCGATCCTTGCCCGACTTGATCGCGATGCAGTCGTTGCCGGTGTTGAACGTGCAGCCCTCGCACAGCACGTCGGTGCAGGCGTCCGGATCGAAGCCGTCGTTGTTCGGGCCGATGCTGTCGGCCGTCACGCCGCGGATCACGACGTTGCGGCACGCGGCCGGATGGTGCTGCCAGAACGGCGTGTTCTGCGTCTGGTAGTTTTCCATCAGCACGTTCGTGCAACCGATGAACTCGACCATGCACGGCCGCAGGTAATGGCCGAGCCCGAAGATGCGCTGCTCGACCGGCACGCCTGCCTCGGACAGCGCAGGCAGGTAGTTCTGGTCCTGCTGCCACGGCGTGACGGGCGACGTCAGCAGCGCGTACAGCGCATCGGGAATCGCCGGCGCGACGATGCGCAGGTCGACGTTGTTCGGGTTCGCCAGGGCCTGGCTCGGCACCGACGCGCCCGCGCCATATGCGCCCGACGAACCCTTGAAGGTCCACCAGCAGATGCTGCCGTTGCCGCTGCCGGAAAACGGCGTCATCGCCTGCCCGTTCAGCACCGACGTCGGGCCTTCGCCGGTCAGCGCGATGTTCGTCGCGTGGCGCGCGTAGACGGGCGCGCCGTAGTTCAGGCAGTCGTTCGCCTGCCAGCGGCTGTAGTACAGGCGGCCGTTCGCGCCGCAGTCGACGGGGCCGTCCTTCGCGTAGTCGGCCGGATTCGGGCTGAAGTAGATCGTGCAGTTCGCGCCCAGGTGAAAATTCACGTCGCTCTGCAGCACGATCGGCCCCGCGCAATACCAGTTGCCGGGCGGCACGACCACGCGGCCGCCGCCCTCGCGATGGCACGCGTCGATCGCCGCGAGGAATGCCGGGCGTGAATCGAATGCGCCGGATGCAACCGTCCGCTCCGAGCCGGGGCTCACCGGCGATTTCGCGGTGTTCGTGTATGGCGACGCCTGCTGGACCGTCGCGCAGGGGCGCGCGCCATAGCGTGTCACGTCGAAGTCGCGGCCGTGGAACGCAAGCCGCGACACGTGCGCGAGCGACGCGGCGATGCGCGCGGCCGCGCCGTGCTCGCCCCAGATCGGATCGACCGCCGACATGCTGCCTCCGGCAAACGCCCGGGTCGCCGCGAACGGCCCGCCGAGCACCGCGCCACCGGCCATCGCGCCGGTCCAGCCGATGAACGCGCGACGCGACAACCGCGTGGACGGTTGGAACCGGGCGGATGAAGACGAACGGCGGCGGGCGGCGGCCATGGGCACTCCTCCAGTGTATTGGGCGATCGACGCGCCCGGGTGGCGCGCCTTATTCATATGTCGTCGTATCACATATGGCAATCTAGCCGCCGCTGGAGCTTCTTCCGAATCTGTCGCTTACCCTTCTTTAATCTGGAAATCATCCGCTTATGTGTGCGCACACTCACATAGCGCGTCTGCGGCATTGACATACGTTGTCGTATGTTTATGCGCAAAAACTTTACGTCAGGCGGATACGCGGTCGAGCCCGAATCGACCACGCTCCCGGAATATGACAAGCTCGCGAAGGCGTCAATCCGACCAACCTGCCAGAGGAGTTCCAATTGCCTTCCCGCCACGGAGTCGACCTCACCCGCGCCCGCGCGTTGTTCGACCGCGAGCGCCGCGCGTTCACCGAAGCGATGCCGAAGTCCCGCGCGCTGTCCACCGAAGCGGCCGAGCATCTGCTGTTCGGCGTGCCGTTGCACTGGATGCAGGACTGGTCGACCCCGTTTTCGCTGTACGTGAAAGAGGCGCGCGGCGCGACGTTCACCGACGTCGACGGCCATCGCTACGTCGATTTCTGTCTCGGCGATACCGGCGCGATGTTCGGCCATGCGCCCGAGCCCGTCGCGCGTGCGCTCGCGCGGCAGGCGACGCGCGGCTACACCACGATGCTGCCGAGCGAGGACGCGGCGTGGGTCGCGCGCGAGCTTGCGCGCCGCTTCGCGCTGCCGGTCTGGCAGTTCGCGCTGAGCGCGAGCGACGCGAACCGCTTCGTGCTGCGCTGGGCGCGCGCGGCCACCGGCCGCAACACGATCGTCGTGTTCAACGGCTGCTATCACGGCACGGTCGACGATGTGTTCGTCGATCTCGTCGACGGCCGCCCCGTGCAGCGCGACAGCCTGCTCGGGCAGGCGCATGACCTGCTCGCGAACACGCGCGTGGTCGAGTTCAACGACCTGGCTGCGCTCGAGGCCGCGCTGCAGCAAGGCGACGTCGCGTGCGTGCTCGCCGAGCCCGCCATGACGAACATCGGCATGGTGCTGCCCGACCCCGGCTTCTGGCAGGCAGCGCGCGCGCTGACGCGCCGCTACGGCACGCTGCTCGTGATCGACGAGACGCACACGATCAGCAGCGGCCCGGGCGGCTATGCGGTCGCGCACGGGCTCGACCCCGACGCGCTGGTGGTCGGCAAGCCGATCGCCGGCGGCGTGCCATGCGCGGTCTACGGTTTCAGCGCGGCATTCGCGGAACGCGCGAAGCAGGCGAAGCTGAACGCGCCGCCCGGGCACTCGGGCATCGGCACGACGCTCACCGCGAACATGCTGGCGATGCACGCGATGCGCGCCACGCTGGAGGAAGTCGCGACCGACGCGGTGTACGCGCACATGTTCGAACTCGCCGCGCGGCTTGCGTCAGGGCTCGAACGGGCGATCGCGCAGCACCGGCTGCCGTGGTGCGTGACGCGCATCGGCGCGCGCACGGAATTCCAGTTCGCGCCGGCGCCGCCGCGCAACGGCACGCTCGCCGGGCAGCAGCTCGACAGCGAGCTCGAGCACATCGTGCATCTGTACCTGCTGAATCGCGGCGTGCTGATCACGCCATTCCACAACATGATGCTCGTATGCCCGGACACCACGGCGCAGAACGTCGACCGGCTGGTCACGCAGTTCGATGCGTGTCTTGGCGAACTGGTGTGAGGGCGGGCGAACAGGACCGCACAAAGACGGCGCAACGACATCGGCATCGAGCCCGCCATTGCGCCGCCAACGGATATCGCCGTTGCCAAGCCGTCAATCCAGACACGGTTTGCTGTCGGGCATCCATGCGTCGCTGATGTCGAAGGTGCATCGCGCGCGCGGCGCCGCGAACGCGGACACGCTGCGCCGGGCCGAATCGCTCGGCGAGCACGAGGCGATCATGCAGGCGCTCGCCGATCCGTCGCATGCGGCGCTGCCGCAGGTGCTGCGCAACCATTCGGAGAACACCGCGCGCGAAGTGCTTGCGATTCTCATGCAGGCGCTCGCCGATCCGTCGCATGCGGCGCTGCCGCAGGTGCTGCGCGACCGTTCGGAGAACACCGCGCGCGAAGTGCTCGCGATTCTCGAGCGCGCGCGTGGCGCGGACGCAGTGGGCAAGCGGCAGCCGGCCGACGCGTGACGGCGGCGCGCCTGGCACAGATGCAGCGCTACGCCGCCGGCAACGCGAGCCGCGCAATCTCCGCGAAATATCGCGCGCCGATCGACGGGATCTCGTCGTTGAAATCGTAGGTCGCGTTGTGCAGCGGCACGCCGCCCGGCGCCGACGCTTCGCCGTTGCCGATGAAGATGAAGTTGCCCGGCACGGCCTGCAGGAACGCGCCGAAATCCTCCGAGATCATCATCGGCTGGACGCTCGGGTCCACGCTTTCCGCTCCGGCGACGTTTGCAGCGGCCCGCACCGCGAGATCGACGTACTCCGGCGAATTCACCGTCGGCGCGAACTCGTGCGTGTACTCGAACGTGCAGTCCGCGCCGTGCGCGCGGCAGATGCCCTCGCTGATCTCGCGCATCCGCGTTTCCAGCAGCGCCTGCACGTCGCGCACATAGCTGCGCGTGTCACCCTTGATCGTCACCGTCGACGGAATCACGTTGCGCAGCCCGTCGGTGATGAACTCCGTGCACGAGATCACGGCCTGCAGCCCCGGGTCGAGATTGCGCGACACGATCGTCTGCAGCGCGAGCACGACCTGCGATGCGATCACGATCGGGTCGACGCCCATCTGCGGCCGCGCCGCATGCGTGCCGCGCCCGTTGATCCGGATCACGAAATTGTCCTCGCTCGCCATGATGCCGCCCGCGCGCGTCGCGAACGTGCCCGCGCGCATGCCCGGCATGTTGTGCGCGCCGAAGATCGCGTCCACCGGAAAGCGCTCGAACAGGCCGTCGGCCATCATCGCCTTCGCGCCGCGGCCGTGTTCCTCGGCCGGCTGGAAGATGAAGCGCACGGTGCCGTCGAAGCCCTTGCGCTCGGCCAGCAACTGCGCCGCACCGAGCACCATCGACATGTGGCCGTCGTGCCCGCACGCGTGCATCTTGCCGGGCGTGTGCGACGCATGCGCGCGGCCCGGCGCGCGCTCGGCGATGTTCAGCGCGTCCATGTCCGCGCGCACGCCGATCGCGCGCGTGCCCGCACCGACCGTCAGGTTCGCGACGAGCCCCGTTCCGCCGATGCCGCGATGCACGTCGAGCCCGAGCGTCGTCAGGATGTTCGCGACGTAATCGGACGTCTTCACTTCCTCGAAACCCGTTTCCGGATGCTGGTGCAGGTGGTGTCGCCACGCCTTCAACTTGCCTTGCAGCGTACTTTCCATGTCGCGCTCCTCGTCGATCGGCATCGTCATTGCACGGCGTGCGCCGTGCGTTGCAGCCAGTCGCGCTGGCGGGCCAGCACCGCGTCGGCCGGCTCGCCGGCGCAGCGTTCGTAGACGGACGGCGCCGTCGCGCCCTCCGTGTTGATCGCGAGCACCCGCGCGTTCGCATCGAGCCCCGCCGCACGCGCGGCGTCGCGATCGCGCATCAGCATGGCGAGCCCCGCGACGCCGGCCGCGCCCGATTCGCCGGCCACGAGCGGCACGTCGCGTTCGCTGCCGGCCGCGAGCCGGCGCATCGCCTGCACCGCATCGTCGTCGTCGATCAGCATGAAGTGGTCGATGCACGGCTCGAGGAAATCCCACGCGAGCGGCGACGCCTCGCCGCACGCGAGCCCCGCCATCACCGAGTCGACCGAGCCGGTCGCCTTCGTCGCGCGGCCCGCGAGCGCGCTCTGGTACAGGCAATCGGCCTGGCGCGGTTCGACGACGACGAAATGCGGCCGCCGCGCGCCGTCGCGCTCCCACAGATAGCTCGCGACGCCGGCGGCCAGCCCGCCCACGCCGCCTTGCAGGAACACATGCGTGAACGGCGGCTCGCCGTCCGCGCACGCCGCCTGCGCGACGGCCTCGGCCGCGATCACGCCGTAGCCCTGCATCACGTCGCGCGGAATCGCCTCGTAGCCGTCGTACGACGTATCCGACACCACGTGCCAGCCGTTCGCCTGCGCGAGCGCCGCGGCATGCAGCACGGATTCGTCGTAGTTGCCCGAGATCCGCACGATCTGCGCACCCTGCGCGGCGATCGCGTGCTCGCGTTCCACGCCGACGTGAGCGTGCAGCACGATCACGCAGCGGCAGCCGATCGCGCGTGCGGCGGCGGCGAGCGCCTTGCCGTGATTGCCGTCGGTCGCGCTGATCACGGTCAGGCCCGCGAGCAGCGCTGCGTGCCGGCCTTCGAGCAGGTCTTTCGGGTCGAGGGTGTGCGACCGCCAGAGCCGCATCACCAGGCGCATCAGCGCAATCGGCGCGCCCAGCGCCTTGAAGCTGCCGAGCGGCGAGCGGCATGACTCGTCCTTCACCGCGAGCCGCGCGATGCCGAGCTGCGCGGCGGCGTCGGGCAGCTCGCGCAGCGGCGTCGGCGCGCGGCTGAGGAGGGGCCAGTGCGACAGCCACGCGCGGCTTTCGTCGGCCGATGCGATGTTCAGCACGCGCCGCAGCGCGTCGGGATAAGGGGCGCGCGATGCCCGGGGGTTGGCGATCAGCATGGGAGGTGGGCTCCGAAGGGACGGCGTCGGAAGGGGGCCGTCGGTGGGTTCGCATCGGGAAGGCGCCGCTTGCGCCCGCCCTCGATGAGCAAAATAATATTGCGCGGGGCAATCAACGAATTCTCCAAGTTGGCCGCCTCCACGCAAAAATTTCTCATTCTTTCGAGGTTCCACGCGCCAACATGACTACCCCACTCGATGCGTTCGATCGCAAGCTGCTGATGGAAGTCCAGCGCGACGCGCAAACGCCCCAGAACGAACTCGGCGCACGCGTGAACCTGTCGACCGCCGCGGTGAACCGGCGGCTGCGCCGTCTTGCCGACGACGGCGTGATCGATCGATATACGGCCGTCGTCGCGCCGGAGAAGGCCGGGTATGCGCTGACGATCGTCGTCAACGTCGAGGTGGAGAGCGAGCAGATCGATCTGCTCGATGCGATGAAGCGGACTTTCGAACAGTGTCCGCAGGTGCAGCAGTGCTATTACGTCACGGGGGAGTGGGATTTCGTGCTGATCCTCGTCGTGCGGGATATGGATCAGTACAACGCGCTCACGCGGCAGTTGTTCTTTGCGAACAACAATGTGAAGCGGTTCAAGACGCTCGTGAGCATGAGCCGGGTGAAGGTGGGGTTGGGGGTGCCGGTGGAGCTTGGCGAGTAAGGCGCGGTGAACCGCGGCGAGTGGATTTGACTGGCGGCGGTTGCTGCGCGAATTTCGATGGCGCGGCTTACAATTTCAGCCGACAACGATCCAATGGGAGCGAATCATGCCTGCTGACAAATTCGGCCGTTACTTGATCAGCGACACCTATCGGGAGCAGGTGAGCGCGGCCGTGAAGAAAGCCGTTCGCAACCTTGAAGAACACGGCATCGCACCCGTTTATGTTGCCCGTAAGCCGAAGGACGCCGAGGCAAACGCGGAATCGGGCGACGCTGCCAAGAACGTGACCGAGACCAAGCGATAAAACGCGACCGCCGCATGAGTAACCTGCGGCGGAGTTTCATGACCCGTTCGAACGACTGGGTCGCTACCCGGCAATGCGCCGCCGGGTAGCGACAGGTGCCGCGATGCGATCACCCATCGGCACATCTCGTCCGCGCGAATACCGCTCTGGCCTGGCGTCAGCTACAACTAAAACTCCCCGCCGAATTCACCGCCCCCGCCCCGTTGTAACGCGCGACCTTCGGAAACGGACACAGCGGCCGCGTGCGCCCCGCGCCCCACGAAACCGGCACTTCCGCATTCGGCACCGCATTCGCCGCATCGCGCGCGGTGGCGACCACCGCTTCAGGCGGCTGCCCCTGTTCGACCCACGCGACCAGCGGCGTCAACATATCGAACTGATCCGCCGTCGGCCCACCCGAGCAATGGTTCATCCCCGGCACCGGATAGAACCGCGCGAAATCCGACGCATCGCCGCCATTCGCCTGCGCGAGCCGCGCATACCAGTCGCGCGTATCGCTGAACGAAAACACCGGATCCCCCGTGCCGTGATAAACGAGCAGCTTCGCACCGCGCGACTTCAGCGCCGCGAGATTCGTCTCGTCCGGCGGCGTCATGAACGACCACGCGGATTCCGTGTACACGCCGTTCGTCGCGAAGATCGCCGGCGCGTCGTTGTCCATGTCGAAACCGAGCGCGAAGCCCGGCAGGTTCGCGAGCGTCGCGGCAGGCTTCGGCGGCGTCATGAACGTGAATGCCATCGCGGCCGGGTCGAGCGTGATCGAATTCGACTGCTTCCAGCCCGCCCAGCCGCTGCCGGCAATGCCCGGATCGTACGGAAAGCTCGCATACAGCGCCGTGCCCGCGCTGTTGCGCGCCCCCGCGAACACGTTCGCGAGCGCCGTCTTCTGCGCGCTCGTCAAACACGCGCCGGTGCGCGCGCCGTTCGCGCAGGTCGGAATATCCGCGTCGATGCTGAAATGCGCCTGGCATGCGGCGACGTCCTGCACCATCCCGTCGGCTGCGCCATCGAGCGCATCGCACTTCTCCACGATCTTCGCGCCGACGAACTGCCGCTCCGCATCGGTGAAGCCGCTGCGAAGATCCGGCAGCCCGTTCGCGCCGGTCGCCGATGCGATCTTCGCGAACTGCTGCGCGCCGTACATCTCGCCGATCGCCGCCTTCGGCAGATGCACGCCCGGATCGCCCGCGATGATCCCGTCGTAGTCGGCCGCGTTGCGCGCCGCCGTGACCATCGCGTGCCGCCCGCCGTTCGAGCAGCCGCCGAAGTAGCTGCGGTCCGGCGCCTTGCCGTACGCGAGGCGGATCACCTGCTTCGCCATCGGCGTCAGCGCGTCGACGGCCGCGTAGCCGTAGTCGCGGCGCGCCTGCGGATCGAGACCGAACAGCGGGTTCTGCGCGGCGCTGTGCCCCGAATCCGAGCTGATCACCGCGAAGCCCTGGTTCAGCGCGTTCGTCAGCGGCCCGCCGCCGCCGATCTCGCCGGTCGCCTTCACCACGTTGCCGTCGAGTCCGCCGTTCGCCTGGTAGAAGAAGCGGCCGTTCCACGCCTTCGGCAAGCGCATCTCGAAGCCGATCGCATAGGTGTTGCCGTCCACCGCGCTCACGCGCTCGTTCATCTTGCCCGCGATCACGCAATGCTCGGCAATCGGCTTGCCGGCCACCGTCAGCGCGCCCGCGGCCGCGGTCGTCACCGACGTGAACGACGTGTTCGCATACGCCAGCTTCGCGGCGAGCGCGTCGCAGGTCTGCGCCATCGCGGCGGGCGTCGCGGCAGTCATGTGAGCCGGCGACGCCGTGACCGAATCGTCGCCGCCGCAGCCGGCAAGCAATGCAGCGGACAGCGGCGCAATACAGAGGAATACAGATTTTCGAATCATGAATGGTGTCTCCCGTTCGCCGTGCCGGCAGTTCAGAACATGTGCTTGACGCCGACCATCGCGCCGAGCTGCCCCATGCCCGCGCCCGGCGTCGTGCCGGGGCCGCCGCCGCTCACTGCGTAGCGTGCGTGCGCGCTGTTCCACAGGTACGAACTCTGCGCATAGACCGACGTGCGCTTGGTCAGCAGATAGGTCGCGCGCAGCGTCGCCATCGTCGCGCGCGTGTCGTGCGCGCGGTTGACGATCCGGTAGCCCTCGCCGTCGACGACGACATCCGGCCTGACCGCATACGACGCGCCGACGAAGAACAGGTCGGAATGCGCACCCGGCGAGGCCGGCGAGCCGGTCGACACGCGCCGCCCGATCCAGCCTGCGCCGAACCGCGCGCCCGCCGCCTGCGCGTACGCGCTGACGTGCACGCGTGCGTCCTTGCCCGCGCTGCTCGTGAATGCGGCCGGCGCGACGCCGTCGAAGAAGTTCGCGGCCGCGCCGGCGCCGCCGCGCTGCTCCTCGTAGGACGCCGCCGCGCCGAAATACGCGCTGTCGTACTTGAGCATCGCCGACCAGTTGCGGCATTCGGTGGCCTTGCCGGGCACCTGCCCCGCACACGTGCCCTGCCCCGGCGAGTTGCCGGTGCCCGCGCCGTCCCGGCCGAACGAATAAGCGGCGCCGAGCGTCACGCCGCGATAGGTGCCGATGTAGGTCACCGCGTTGTCCGCGCGGCCGTTCGGCACATACGCATCGAGCGAGCCGAGACCGTAGATATCCGGGCCGATGATGTCCGCGCCCTGCAGCGCGAGGTAGGTCATCGTGTACTGGCGGCCGAACGCGAGCGTGCCGAAGCCGCCCTTCAGCCCGACGAACGCCTGCCGTCCGAACAGCCGCCCGCCTTGCCCGAGATCGCCGCCGCGCACGTTGAAGCCGCTTTCCAGCGTGAACACCGCCTGGTAGCCGCCGCCGAGATCCTCGGCGCCGCGCAGCCCCCAGCGCGACGGCAGTTCGCCCGTCACGGCCGGCATGCGCACCACGTGATCGCCGGCGGCGTTCGCGTGCGACACGTATTCGATGCCCGTGTCGATGATGCCGTAGAGCGTCACGCTCGATTGCGCGTGCGCGCCCGGCGCGGCGAGGGCGCAGCATGCGCCGGCGGCCAGCAGGCCGCGCGTTGTCGTCGATTTCATGTTGAAGCGTCTCCAGACCTTGAGTAATCGCGCGCTCTGACGGCGCGCATGAAAAAAATCGAACATCAGTCGCCCGCCCGCGGCCGCCGGATCAACAGCAGCGCGGCCGCGGCGGCCACCAGCGTGACGGGGATGCTCGCGCCGATCACGACCGGCGCGCTGCGACCCATCGCGAGCAGTTGCGCGGCGGCGAGCGGCCCGACCACGGAGCCGAGCCGGCCGACGGCCACCGCCGTGCCGACGCCGGTGCCGCGCATCGCGGTCGGGTAGTAGATCGCGGCGAGCGCGTACAGCACCGACTGGCCGCCGATCACGAACATGCCGGCCGCGAATGCGGCCGCCGCGAGCGACGCGAAGCCCGGCGCAGCCGCGAGCGCGGCGAGCGACAGCACGATCCCCGCGTACATGCCGCCGACCACGCGCTGCGCGCGCATCCGGTCCAGCGCCGCGCCGATGCCGAGCGCGCCGAGCCCGCCGCCGACGTTGAAGCAGATCTGCACGAGGCCGACATGCGCGCGGTCGAGCCCGCGCGCCGCCATCAGCGACGGCAGCCAGTTCAGCAGGAAATACAGGACGATCAGCGTGCAGAAGTAGCTGATCCACAGTGCGAGCGTGGAGAGCGTGCGGCCGCCGCCGAACAGCGTGTGCGCGACGCTCGCGCGGGCCGCGCCGGTGCCGGCGACGTCGAGATACGCGCGCGATTCGGGCAGCATGCCGATCAGCAGCGGCACGAGCAGCAGCGGCCCCGCGCCGCCGACGTAGAAGATGTGGCGCCACTCGGTGTCGCCCGCGAGCAGCACGCCGATCAGCGACGCGACCACGCCGCCGAACGGAATCCCGCAATACATCGCGGCCACCGCGCTGCTGCGCGCACGCGGCTCGACCGCCTCGGACGACAACGCGATCAGGTTCGGCATCGCGCCGCCGAGCCCGATGCCGGTCAGCACGCGCACGGCCACCAGCATCGCGAAGCTCGACACCTGCGCGGTGGCGATCGACAGCAGCCCGAACAGCACGACCGATGCGATCAGCACGCGCTTGCGGCCGAACCGGTCGGCAAGGCGCCCGCCGAGCATCGCGCCGGGCAGCAGGCCGAACGTGCCCGCGCTGAACGCGAGCCCCATCTGCGACACCGTGAGCCCGAACTCGCGCGCCATGCGCGGCGCGGCAACGCCGACCGATTGCAGGTCGAGCCCTTCGAGCAGGGCGATCGCGAAGCACAGCGCGAGCGTGGTCGCGACGGCCGGCTTCTCGGCAACATAGGTGTTCATCTCGTCTCCTCTTCCGTCGACCGGCGTTTGCGCCGATCCCGCGCGAGCGCCGCCGGCCAGTGGCGAACGAACGCGCTGTCTCCTGGTTGAACGGCAGCTTTTATCAGGCTGCCTGATTCTCTGGCCGTAAAAAAGGCCGGCCGGTATGTCTGCCGGCCGGCCGACGCTTATGCGTGGATCACGTCGGGATCGGGGCGTGCCGGATCATGGAGCGCGTCGATCGCCGCCGCGCGATGCTGCTGCACGGCCGCCTGGTTCAGCGAGCCCTTGTCGGTCACTTCGCCGAGGTCCAGCGACGGCGGCGTCTCCATCACGCGAATGTGCGCAACGAACGTCGAGCTGCCCGTCGCGCCGCGATTGAGCCGTGCGAGCCAGTCGGCGAACACCGCCCGCACCGCCGGCGCACGCAGCACGTCCGCCGCCGGCGCGTCGCGATCGAGCCCGGCCAGCACGCGGCAGGCGTCGAGACGCGGAAACACCAGCATGCCGATGTCGTCGCGGTTGAGCCCGGTCACGACCACATCCTGCACGTACGGCGCGCCGCTCGACACCGCCTGCGCGCGCAGCGGCCCGACGCTGACGAACGTGCCGGTGCTCAGCTTGAAATCCTCGGTCAGCCGCCCGTCGAACTGCAGGCCGAATTCCGGCCGCGCCGGGTCAGCGAATACCGCCGCGTCGCCGCTGCGGTAATAGCCTTCGTCGTCGAACACGTCGCGCGGGTCGACGTCCGCGTGCCAGTAGCCGCGCATCACGTTCGGCCCCTTGAAGCGCAGCTCGAGCTTGCCGCCGCACGGCGCGAGCTTCACGTCGCAGCCGGGCGCGGGCAGGCCGATGTAGCCCGAGCGCATCAGCGGGCCGGTCGTGAACAGGCATGACGGCGACGTTTCCGTCATCCCGAGGCCCGCCATGATCCGGATGCGCTCGCCGCAATGCGCCTCGGTCACGCGGTCGAGCCGGTCCCACGCGGCTTGCGAGAGCCCCGCGCCGCCGAAGAAATACAGCTTCACGCGCGAGAAGAACGTGTCGCGCAGCGCGGCGTCGCGTTCGAGCGCGGCGGTCAGTTCTTCCCAGCCCTTCGGCACGTTGAAGTAGATCGTCGGCGCGATCTCGCGCAGGTTGCGCACGGTCTCGTCGAAACGGCCCGGCACCGGGCGGCCGTCGTCGAGATACAGCGTGCCGCCGTTGTACAGCGCGATGCCGAGGTTGTGGCTGCCGCCGAACGTGTGATTCCACGGCAGCCAGTCGACCAGCACCGGCGGCTCGCGCGTCAGCTCCGGCATCGTCTGGCGCAGCATCTGCTGGTTGCTGCACAGCATCCGGTGCGTGGTCGGCACGGCCTTCGGCCGCTTCGTCGAACCGGACGTGAACAGGATCTTCGCGATATGGTCCGGGCCGATCGTCTCGTGGATCAGGTCGATCGTGCGCGGCGCGGTGCCGAGCAGGCGTTCGAACGGCACGGCGTCGCGTGTGTGCGCCGCACCGGCCACACCGCCCTGCGCGACGATCAGCGTCGCATCGGCCGGCAGCGCCGCATCGAGCGCGCGCGCGAACGCGCCGGCATCGGCGACGAACACCGCGCCCGGCCGCAGCACGCCGAGCGTGTGGCGCAGCTTGCCGTAGTCGGTCGACACGAGCGAATACGCGGGTGAAATCGGCGCGTACGGCACGCCGGCGAGCATCGCCGCGAACATCAGCTGCAGGTGTTCGAGATCGTTGCCGGACAACACCGCGAGCGGCCGCTCGGCCGACAGCCCGAGATCGGCGAGGCCCTGCCCGAGCGCACGGGCACGCTCGAGCATCTGCGCGTAGGTGATCTCGATCCAGCGGCCGTCTTCGCCGCGGCGCGCGGCGAGCACGCGGTCCGGATGCGCCTGTGCGCCGCGCACGAGGCAGTCGGTCAGGCGGTCGGGATACGCGCCGAGCGCTTCCCGCGCGTGCAGCCGCCAGGTGCCGTCGGCGTCGCGGCGGATCTCGGCGTCGCCCTGCGCGACCGCCACCGCGCGATAGCGCGCGCCGCCGGCGTGGCGATCCGTGTCCGTGGCGAGCGAGGTCATCGATGCGTTCATCGTGTTCCTCTCAGATCGGGTAGTGGCGCGGCGCGGTCTGCACGGTGACCCAGCGCAGCTCGGTGAATTCGCCGATCGACGCGCGGCTGCCGAAGCGGCCGTAGCCGCTCGCCTTCACGCCGCCGAACGGCATCTGCGCCTCGTCGTGCACGGTCGGGCCGTTGATGTGGCAGATCCCCGATTCGATCCGCCGCGCCGCCGCCATCGCGCGCGCAATGTCGCGGCTGAACACGCTCGCCGCGAGGCCGAACTCGCTGTCGTTCGCGAGCGCGACGGCATCGTCGTCGCTGTCCGCGCGCAGGATCGCGACGACCGGCGCGAACGATTCCTCGCGGTACAGCCGCATGTCGGACGTTACGCCGTCGACGATCGCGGGCTGCATCACCGCGCCGTCGACCCGGCAGCCGAGCGGCAGGCGCGCGCCGTGCAGCCGCGCGTCCTCGACGAGCGACGCGGCACGCGCGGCCGCGGCCGCGTCGACCATCGTGCCGAGTGCGTGGCCGCCCTGCGGATCGCCCGCCACCAGCGTGCGCGCCTTCGCGGCAAGCCGTTCGACGAGCGCATCGGCGATCGATCGCGCGGCGATCACGCGCTCGGTCGACATGCAGATCTGCCCCTGGTTGAAGAACGCGCCGAATGCGATCGCATCGACCGCGGCGTCGAGATCCGCATCGTCGAGCACGAGCACCGGCGCCTTGCCGCCGAGTTCGAGCAGCACCGGTTTCAGGTGCGCGGCAGCATGGCGCGCGATGATGCGCCCGACGTGCGTCGAACCGGTGAAATTGATCCGCTTCACGTGCGGGTGCGCGATCAGCCGTTCGACGAGCGCGGGTGCGTCGGCCGCCGCGTGCGTGACGACGTTGACGACGCCCGCGCCGAGCCCCGCGTCGTGCAGCACCGCGCCGATCAGCGCATGCACGCCCGGGCATGCTTCGGACGCCTTCAGCACGACCGTGTTGCCGCACGCGAGCGGCATCGCAAGCGCACGCGTGCCGAGGATCACCGGCGCGTTCCACGGCGCGATGCCGAGCACGACGCCGCACGGCACGCGCATCGCGAGCGCGAGATTGCCGGGCACGTCGGACGGGATGATGTCGCCGTCGATCTGCGTGGTCATCGCGGCCGCCTCGCGCAGCATGTTCGCCGCGAGGGTCACGTTGAAGCCGATCCAGCCCGGCGTCGCGCCGGTTTCCGCGACGCCCGCCGCGACGAATGCGTCGATGCGCGCGTCCATCAGGTCGGCCGCCTTCAGCAGCCGGCGGCGGCGTTCGGTCGGCGCAAGCGCGGCCCACGCGGGGAACGCGCGGTGTGCGGCGTCGACCGCCGCGTCGACGTCGGCGTTGCCCGCGGCCGGCGCGCGCGACGCGAGCACGCCCGTCGCCGGGTTGAGCCGGTCGAAGGTCCGGCCGTCGTGCGCCGCGCACCACTCGCCGCCGATCAGCATTTGTCTGTCGGTCATCGTGGTCTCCAGTCCCATGCCTCCATGGCAGTATCGGTCAGCGCTTGTAGGCCTGCAGGCCGGGCTTGATCGACTTGTCGTCGAGGAACTGCTTCAGCCCCTGTTCGCGGCCCCGCTCCGAATCACGCAATTGCGCCTGGTCGAGCTTCGCGTACAGGTAATCCTCGCACTGTTCCCACGTCAGTTCGCGCGAGCGCTTGAAGCCGTGCTTCGCGGCGCGCAGCACGACCGGGTTCTTGTCGATCAGGCGCGCGGCGAGCGCGATCGTCGCGTCGCGCAGCTCGGCGAGCGGCACGCTGCGGTTGACTAGGCCCATCTCCGCCGCGTCGACGCCGGTGAACGTGTCGCCCGTCATGATGTAGTGCAGCGCGCGGCGATGCCCGACGGTATCCGCCATCGCCTTGCTGACGAGGTTGCCGGGCGGGATGCCCCAGTTGATCTCCGACAGGCCGAACACCGCCTCGTCGGCCGCGATCGCCAGATCGCACGCGACGAGCGGCGAGAAGCCCCCGCCGAAGCACCAGCCGTTCACCATCGCGATCGTCGGCTTGCCGTACATCCGCAGGCGCCGCCACTGCCATTCCGACGCGTCGCGCCGCACTTTCTCCTGCAGCGCGTCCGGGCCGCCGTCGATTTCCCGGAAGTATTCCTTCAGATCCATGCCGGCCGTCCACGCGGCGCCCGCGCCGGTCAGCACGAGCACCTTCGCGTCGTCGTCGAACTCGATCGCGTCGAGCACCTGCAGCATCTCCCGGTTGAGCGTCGGGCTCATCGCGTTGCGCTTCTCCGGACGGTTCAGCGTCACCCACGCGATGCCTGCCTCAACGTTGACCTCGACGGTCTGCCAGCGATTGTCGTACTTGCTCATATGTGTTCCTGTCGTTCGTTCCAGTGCCGATTCGGTGCGCAGCGCCCTTGCTGCGAACGGCTTCATTTAATATCAGGCTACCTGATATTGCAAGCGACAAAAACGCCGGTGTAAACCCGTATCGGCCGGCCTGCTACGGGCCTCCGGTTCGGGGGGACGACCGGCGGTTTGCTGGGGGTGGCGTCAGCCGCGCAGGTTGCGGGCGAACAGTTCGAGCGCGCGCTGCACGTGCGCGGCGTCGTCGGCGGGGAGATCGCCGAGCATGCGGCTTTCGAGCGGGCGCAGCACGGCCTCGCACTCGCGCAGCATCGCCGCGCCTTCGCCGGTGAGCGTCAGCAGGATCACGCGGCCGTGCGACGGATCGGCTTCGCGCGTGACGAAGCCGCGGCTCGCCATCACGCTCATCACTTCGTTCGCCGATTGCGGCGTGATGAACGAACGCTCGGCGAGCTGCGCGTTCGACGACGCGCCGCGCGCCTCCAGCACCGACAGCGCCGTGTATTGCGCGAGCGTGATGCCGAGCGGCGCGAGCGCGTCGGTCATGTGTCGGCGCAGCAGCCGGTCGAGGCTGCCGATCACGTAGGTCAGGCGCTGCGGCGAGCGGGCTTTGGGCTTGTCGGCCGTGACACGGGCGGTGGTCTTCGCCGTGGTCTTCTGATTCGCGGGCTTGGTCGGTGCGGAGCTCATGGCGCGGGCCGGGGGGGAAAATTGCGGGCCATCTTACCAGCACGTCGTGCGTCCAATCACGTAGTCGTGACATCCATTCCAACGCGCCCCCTATACACGACAGGCTCATATAAGTACGAAAATATCAATCGAAATACTAATCAAATTATCGAAAGCGGCTAATTCCCATCTTGAAAATTGCGCAGCACTTCGCGGCGAGGTAAAAGAGCGACTTCATTTCTCGCACGAGTCGTCGATGAAAAACGAACAAGGCCGCGACATGGTGCGCTTGGGCGATGTCACCGATCACGGTGGCA
>Ga0157367_1000602_pt1 | contig 17203 bp, 12 predicted proteins | sample AttbisABBM2_FD_113142 | JGI IMG/M metagenome (GOLD analysis project Ga0157367, IMG submission 113142) | Fungus gardens microbial communities from leaf cutter ant in Botucatu, State of São Paulo, Brazil - Atta bisphaerica ABBM2 | ecosystem: Host-associated > Fungi > Mycelium > Unclassified ...
ATGGACCGCCGCGCCGCGCTCCGCCGACGACGTCGTCGCGGCAGTCAACTGGGCGCGCGCGAACGGCTACCGGATACGCCCGCGCGGCTACATGCACAACTGGTCGCCGCTGACGCTGGACCCAGGCGCCGGCGCCGCGAACCTCGTGCTGCTCGATACGACGAAGTCGCTGACTGCCGTCTCCGTCGACACGTCGGCACGCCCGGCGCGCGTCACCGCGCAAACGGGCGTCTCGCTGGAGTCGCTGCTCGCGACGCTGGAGCAATACGGTCTCGGCGTGATTGCCGCGCCGGCGCCGGGCGGCATCACGCTCGGCGGCGCGCTCGCGATCGATGCGCACGGCACCGCCGTACCGGCGACCGGTGAAACCCTGCAACCGGGCCACACCTATGGCTCGCTGAGCAACCTCGTGGTCGCGCTGACCGCGGTCGTGTTCGATTCGGCCCGGCAGCAATACGTGCTGCGCCGGTTCGAGCGCAGCGATCCCGAGATCGGCGCGTTCCTCGCGCACATCGGGCGGGCGTTCGTGGTCGAGGTCACGCTGACGGCAGGCCCGAACCAGCGGCTGCGCTGCCAGAGCTTCGTCGACATTCCGTCCTCCGAACTATTTGCGCCGGCCGGCACGCCGGGCCGCACGATCGCGTCGTTTCTCGATCGCTCGGGCCGGATGGAAGCGATCTGGTTCCCGTTCACGACCAACCCGTGGCTCAAGGTCTGGACGCCGACGCCCAGCAAACCGTTCCTGTCGCGCGCCGTCACGCAGCCGTACAACTATCCGTTCTCCGATTCGATCCCGCAGTCCCTCTCGGATCTCGTCAAACGGATCGTGGTCGGCGGCGAAGGCAAATTGACGCCGCTGTTCGGCCAGACGCAGCTGGCCATCACGACCGCCGGTCTCGCGCTCACGCTCAGCGGGGACATCTGGGGCTGGTCGCGCAGCGTGCTGCAGTACATTCGGCCGACGACGCTGCGCGTCACCGCGAACGGCTACGCGATACTGGCACGGCGCGCCGACGTGCAGCGCGTGATCAGCGAATTCGTGCAGTTCTATCAGAACCGCATCGACGCATACACGGCGCGCGGCGAGTATCCGATCAACGGTCCCGTCGAGATCCGTGTCACCGGTCTCGACAAGCCGGCCGATGCCGGCGCCGGCGCGGCCGTTCCCGCGTTGTCCGCGCTCAAGCCGCGCCCCGACCACCCGGATTGGGACATCGCCGTGTGGTTCGACATCCTGACGTTACCGGGCACGCCGGGCGCCGATCGCTTCTATCGCGAGATCGAGCAATGGATGCTCGCGAACTACACCGGCTCGTATGCGACGCTGCGCCCCGAATGGTCGAAGGGTTGGGGCTATACGGACACGGCCGCGTGGCAGGACGGCACGATGCTCGCCACGACGATCCCGAACCTGCATCGTGAAGGCCAGCCGCCGTCGAGCACCTGGGATGCGGCGCGCGCGACCCTCGAACGCTACGACCCGCACCGGATCTTCCGGTCGCCGCTGCTCGATCGGCTGATGCCGTAACGGCCACTGCGGATGCCGGCGCTGCGCGCTGCCGTGCGCGCAGCGCCGGGGCTGGAACAGTCGGCTGACGATGAAACCGCGCGCTGTCGGACGTGCTCGCGAAGCGCGCGCGAGCGGCGAGCGCGGCCGACTGCTCGAACCGCCCGCGCCGCTCGCCGCGCCGTCACGGCTTGATGCCCTCGATCACGCTATGCGCGCCTTGCGTCGGATAAACGGCCGTCATCGACAGCCCGGCCGCCGCATAGAGCCGCCCGTACCCTTCGGCCGTGCGCCCATGCCCGCCGGAACTCATGATCAGCATTTCGAGATCGTGCAGCTTCGCGAAATGCGGCTCGCCCGGCGGCGTGAGCACCGCCTCGACGAGCAGGAGCTTGCCGCCCGGGCGCATCGCTTCCGCGCAGTTCGTCATGATCCGCGTCGCCTGCTCGTCGTCCCAGTCGCAGATCACGTGCTTCATCACGAAGACGTCGCCGTGCGCGTCGATCGATTTGCTCGCGTCGCCCGCGACGACCTTCACCCGCCCGGTCAGCCCGTGCTTCGCCAAAAGCTGCCGCGCGCCTTCGCACGCGTGCGGCAGCTCGAAGAGCACGCCGCTCGCCTGCGGGTTCGCGAGCAGCAGCGTCGCAAGCAGGAAGCCGTGGCCGCCGCCCACGTCGACGATCGTGCGCGCTTGCGAAAAATCATAGGCGCGTGCCACCGCCGGCGATTCCAGTTCGCTGACGCTCGTCATCGCGTCGTTGACGATCGCCGCCATCTCCGGATGCGCATCGATGTACGCAAAGCCCGGCCCGCCCACGACATGCTCGAACGCGCTGCGTCCGGTCTTGACGCTGTACATCAGTTGCCCCCATGCCCGCCATCCCGCATCCATCCCCGCGAGCCGCACGAAGCCGCGCATCGAGCCCGGCGCGTCGCGCCGCAGCGTGTCGCCGAGCGGGCTGTTGCGAAACCGCCGGCCCGCCTCCTCGACGAATACGCCGAGACTGCCGAGCGCGCGCAGCACGCGGTAAAGCGCCTCGGGGTGGGTATCCGTCGCGGCGGCCAGCTCGTCCGCCGTCCGTTCCCGCTCCGCCAGCAGATCGGCAATGCCGAGCTCGGCGACGACATAGAGCGCCTGCGCGTGCCACTTGCCGGTGACCATCTGCAGTATCGCGATATGCGGGGGCTGTCCCGCCTGCACTTCCGTCATCAGGTTGCTCCTTTCGATCGGTCGAAATACGAATGCGTAAGAATGCGTATGAATGCGGCCCGCCGCCGCGCGAGCGGTACGGTCAGTCCGCGATCGGCTTGATCAGCGCGCTTCGTCGACAGACACCGCCATGAGCCTCTGCTCCTGGTTCATCGTGATGCCTGACATCGGTCATTTGCCGCCGAGCGCGCGATCGAGCTCGGCCCGCAGCACCGCCTGGAACGTCGCGACGTGCGCGGGCCCCATCAGCGTGTAGTGCTCGCCCGCCACGTCGATGTAGCGATTCGGCGCGCGCGTGAACTCGTCCCAGCGGCGCAGTTGGTCGTTCAGCCAGTCGTCCTTCGTGCCGCGCAGCGGGATCGCGTAGAAGATCGACATCGCCTGCACGCTGCCCGACGGCACGTACGAACGCCCGAGCGTCAGCAGCGATTGCGCGAGCCCCGCCCATGCGCGGAATTTCGGCAGATCGAGGTCGAGCTCGGCGAGCCGCCCGGGCGGCGCGTGGTCGATCAGGTACGCGAGCGGGTCCTGCTCCGGCATCGCGGCGCGCAACTGCGGCGGCAGCGTCAGCGACTGCTGCTTGTCGATCAGCGACAGGAAGAACGCGAGGTTGACCGCGCCTTCCACCTCGTCGAGCTCGTCCATCCGGTACTTGATGTGCGGCGGCAGATTGAAGCTGCCGACGAAATCCACGCGCTCGCCCTGCGATTCGAGCACTTTCGCGATCTCGAACGCGACCGCGCCGCCGTACGAATAGCCGGCCACCGCGTACGGCCCGTGCGGCTGCCGCTTGCGGATCGCGTCGACATACGTGCTCACCATCTCGTCGAAGCGGGAGAAATACGTCTCCCCTTCGTTGAAGCCGCGCGCGCGCAGCGCGTAGAACGGGCGCTCGTTGACGAAATACTTCGCGAGATTGACGAACACGAGCACCTCGCCGACGCCGGGGTGCACGCAGAAGAGCGGCGTCTTGCCGCCCGTGAGCTGCAGCGGCACGACGGGGTCGTAATCGCCCGCCGTCACGCGCTCGCCCGGCGCGAGGCGCGCGGCCAGCGCGCGCACGGTCGGATTCTGGAGAATCGTCACGATCGGCAGGTCGACGACGCCGAGCCGCTGCTCGACGTGGCGCTTGAGCTTCAGGATGTCGAGCGACGTGCCGCCGAGATCGAAGAAGCTCGCGGTCGCGCTGATCGCGTCGGGCGCGACCTGAAACATCTCCGCGAAGATCGCGGCGACCGCGGCCTCGGTGTCGCCCTCGGGCGCGGCGTAGCCGCCCATCTGCCGGTTCGCGAGATCGGCGGCCAATGCCTTGCGGCCGTCGTAGCCGCCCGCTTCGAGCCGCTTGCGCATGATCGTGCGCTGGGTCTTGCCGAGGCTCGTCTTCGGAAACTCGTCTTCCGGCAACGGCAGGATCAACGCGGGCCGGAAGCCCCACAGCAGGATCGTGCTGTTGCGGATCGCGACGATGACGCGATACAGCGCGTCGTCGTCGTCGAGCGGGAACGACGGCGTGAACGTCACGACGAGCTGCTCGGATTCGTCGCCGGTGCTGCGCGTCGGGAACGCCGCGACGAACGAACGCTTGATGCCGTCGAGCGCTTCGAGCGTCGTCTCCAGCTCATGGCTGAAGTAGTTGACGCCGTTGACGATGATGCTGTCCTTGCTGCGGCCGACGAGCCACAGCCGGCCGCGCTCGATGCGCCCGAGATCGCCCGTGCGGAACCAGCCGTCGCTCGTGAACGCCGCACGCGTCGCCTCGGCGTTGTTGTAATAGCGCTCGAAGATCATCGGGCCGCGCACCTGGAACTCGCCCGCTTCGCCGTCCGGCAGCACGTTGTTGCGGTCGTCCGCGATGCGCATCTGCAGCCCGGCCACCGGCAGGCCGAGCGACGCGAACTCGCGGCCCGCGTCGCCGTGCGGAAATTCGCGCGAATACACGGAGCCCGCGCACGTCTCGGTCATCCCGAACGCGGGCCACAGCACGTCGCGCGCGAGGCCGCACGGCGCCAGAAGATCGAGGAAGCGCTGCCCGGTCGCGACGACGATCGCCTCGCCGCCCGACACCGCGTGCCGCAGCGACGAGAGATCCACCGAGCGGCGCCACGCCGCGAGCGCCTCGTCGCCCATCGCTTCGAGCGCGGTGTTCAGCTGCCCGAACAGGAAGTTCGGCGAGAAGGTCATCGTGACGCGATAGCGGCTGATGAGCCGCAAGAAGCGCAGCGGATCGGTCAGGATCGCCGCGGATTCGACATGGAGCTGCACGGCGCCGACGTAGAGCGGCAGCAGGTGCGCTTCGAGCAGCGCGGCGACGTGATCGAACGAGATCCAGTTGAGCGTGACGTCCGCGCCGGCGAGCTGCTGCGTGTCGTTCTTGCCCGCCATCGACGCGAGCAGGTTGCCGTGCGTGAGCACGACCGCCTTGGCGTTGCCGGTGGAGCCCGACGTGAGCACGAACACGGCCGGGTCGGACGGTTGCGCGGCATGAACCGATTCGTCGGGCGCGCCGGCGCGCAGCGCGTTCAGGTTGACGGCGAACGCGCCGCCCGGCAGATCGCTCTTCAGCGCTTCGGTGGTGACGAGCAGCGGATGGTCGAGCAGCGTGTCGACGTGCGCAAGATGCTTCGCCCAACGCTGCGGATCGTTGCGGATCGGCACGAGCGGACACGGCACGAATCCGCCGAGCGCGCACGCCCAGAATGCCGGGATGAAATCGTTCGCGTGCTCGAGCAGCAGCGCGACCTTCATGCCGGATCGGTAGCCGCGCGAGCGCAGGCCGCCCAGGATGCGGCGCGCCTCGTCGAGCAGCTCGGGATACGTGACGAAAGCGCCCTTTTCCTCGGATGCCGCGGCGATGAAACGCACGCCCGTATGCGGATGCAGCCGCGCGGCCCGCAACAGCAGGTCGACGATGTTGCGCGGCGACGCGGCGTGCGGTTCGCGTTCGGAAACGCGCGGCAAATCGAGAGTGGATGTCGTCATGGTGCAGGTTCTCCATGCTGGTGGTGCAAGGGGTGAACGAACGCCCGGGCGCGTCCGCGCGGATGCGTCGATTGACGATTGCGGGTGAATCCCTACCTGACTCGCCGCCGATCCGCGCGAAGGCGGACGGCAGCCGATTGACACTCGACTGCGTGAGACGAACCGGCTGCTTGCCCGGTAAATAGCGGAATTGTTCGATCGAATCCCGACAACGGGCGTCGATGCGATTCGAAATGCTGCAATTCATTCCGAATCGCGCACGGCGATGAACTTGATTTCGAAATAATCTGCCGGATTCACGGATCAAAAACACCGAATGATTCGATTGTTTTCCGCGCATCAATGATCGGCGCGATTTATCGCGCTGCGTGCAAACGGTTTGATTTCGGCGACCGACAGCGCGCCGCACGGAAATCGCCCGCGCAACAGCGCACCCGCGCCAGCAGCCTGCCGGTACCGGTTCGAGCGACAAGCATTTAAACGGAACGCAGTCTACGACAAAACGCGCGAAGTTTGAACGCGATTTTCATGAATTAATTCAAACAAAAGCACGGAACTTTTATTGAATACATTTAGATTCAAATCAATTAATCCAGCCATTCACGCCATCGAAATTATGCGATTTAATTTGACGACTGATATCTCGATCTAATGATATATAGGGGTATCAACAAGGTTCGTGATTATGGGCTGCAGCGCGGCTGAGACACGAAGTCGTAGCGCTGCAGGACCGCAACGCCTGCGGCCGCCACGTCGATACCGATGCCGATGCCGCTCAGCCGGTGCTCGAGCACCGACACCGCGCCGGCCGAATGCGGCACCGCGCGGATCGCCTGCCGAACGGCCAGCACCTGGCGATCGCCATCGCGGGCCGCCGCGCGTGACCAGTCGCCTCACCCGAACAACCGCCAACCGAGCGAACACGCCGCGCTCGCGAGGATCGGGCGTCACCCGGCCCGGCCTTTCCGGCGCCAGTCCGCCGTGGCCAAGCGGCAAGCCTGCACCGGTGGACGCTTGTCCTTCCGTTCGATCCCCGGCAGGTCGTTCGCCCACCCACACGTTGCACCCCGCAAACGTGACCCACATCACATATGAAGATTGTTATTTCACATTTCGTGTGAATTTATTATCATGCGTTGGCGGCGCCCCCGTTCGTGCGTCCGCCCCCATCACTCCAAGGAAAACGACGCATGGAGACAATCGCGGTCATCGGCAGCAACATGGTCGACCTGGTGACCTACGTCACCCGCATGCCCGCCCGCGGCGAAACGCTCGAGGCGCCGAACTTCGAACTCGGCTGCGGCGGCAAGGGCGCTAACCAGGCCGTCGCGGCCGCCCGCCTCGGCGCGCGGGTCGTGATGGTGACGAAGGTCGGCGACGACGTGTTCGCCGACAACACGATCCGCAACTTCGAACGCGCCGGCATCGACACCGAACACGTGCGCAAGGTGCCCGGCGTGCCCAGCGGCGTCGCGCCGATCTTCGTCGAGCCCGATTCGAGCAACAGCATCCTGATCGTCAAGGGCGCGAACCGCCATCTGCGGCCCGCCGACATCGACGCGGCCGCGCCGACGCTGCGCACCTGCGGGCTGATCGTGCTGCAGCTCGAGATCGAGCTCGACACCGTCTATCACGCGATCGCGTTCGGCGCGCGGCACGGCATTCCGGTGCTGCTGAACCCCGCGCCGGCGGTGGCCAACCTCGACTTCGAACGGATCCGCACCGTCGAATTCTTCGTGCCGAACGAAACCGAGCTCGCGATCGTGTCCGGCATGCCGGTTGATTCGCCCGACGCCGCCGCGCACGCGGCCGCATCGCTCGTCGCGCGCGGCCTCAAGCAGGTGATCGTCACCCTCGGCGCGCAGGGCTCGCTGCTCGTGTCGCGCGACGGCGTGCGGCACGTGCCGGGCGTGCCGGTCGACGCGCGCGACACCACCGGCGCGGGCGACGCGTACATCGGCTGCTTCGCGCGCTACTACGTCGCCACGCGCGACGCCGCCGCCGCGATGCGCCATGCGTCCGCGTACGCCGCGCATTCGGTGACAGGCCTCGGCACGCAGAAGTCGTATGCGGACGCCGCGACCTTCGAGCGCTTCATCCGCGACGCCGGCCTCTGAACGCCGCGCGCCCCTCGACGAGACAACCCGGGAAGGAGACACCCATGAGCCGAGCCAGGATCGAACACGCGCCCGACGGCTACTACCTGAACCGCACGCCCCTGTTCGCGTTCACGCTGCTGTGCTGCCTGTTCGCGCTGTGGGGCACCGCGGCGAACCTCAACGACGTGCTGATCGCGCAGTTCAAGAAATCGTTCTTCCTGTCCGACTTCGAATCGGCGTTCGTGCAGTCCGCGTTCTACCTCGGCTACTTCTTCGTCGCGATTCCCGCGGCGACCGTCGTGAAGAAGTTCAGCTACAAGACGACGATCCTGGCCGGCCTGCTGCTGTACACGGTCGGCTGCCTGCTGTTCTTCCCGGCCGCGTCGATGGCGAAATACGGGATGTTCCTCGTCGCGCTGTTCGTGATCGCGGCCGGGCTGTCGTTCCTCGAGACGGCGTCGAATTCCTACTCGACGCTGATGGGCCCGCGCGAGACGGGCACGCGCCGGCTCAACATCTCGCAGACGTTCTACCCGTTCGGCGCAATGGCCGGCGTCTACATGGGCAGCTTCCTGATCTTCAAGGAAGGCGACGCGTCGCACGCGCAGCTCGCGGCGATGTCGGCCGCCGACGCGCGCGTGCACCAGCTCGCGATGATCCAGGCGACGCTCGAGCCGTACAAATGGCTGATCGTGGTGCTCGCGGCCGTGTTCGTCGTGTTCGCGCTGACGCCGTATCCCGCCTGCAAGGGCAACGGCGCGAGCGCCGCGGCCCACCGGATCGACGCGCGCGGCACGCTCGCCCGCCTGTTCGGCAACCGCCGCTTCGTGGCCGGCGTGCTCGCGCAGTTCCTGTACGTCGGCGCGCAGGTCGGCGTGTGGAGCTTCACGATCCGGCTCGCGATGCAGATCGGCGGCCTCACCGAGCGCGGCGCGTCGCGCTACCTGCTCGCGACGTTCTTCGCGTTCTTCGTCGGCAAGCTGATCGCGACGCTCGTGATGAAGCGCGTCGGCCCGGCCAAGGTGCTGATCGCGTACGGCCTGCTGTGCATCGCGCTGCTCGCGTACACGATCGGCGTGCACGACATCACCGCCGTCTACGCGGCGGTGGGCGTCAGCATCTTCCTCGGCCCGTGCTGGCCGACGATCTACGGGCTCACGATCGACGGCCTCGGCAAGGACACCGAATACGGCGGCTCGATCCTCGTGATGAGCATCGTCGGCGGCGCGGTCGTGCCGCTGATCCAGGGGCTGATCTCGGACCACACCGGCGGCAACATGCAGCTCGCGTTCGTGGTGCCGCTCGCGTGCTTCGTCGTGATCGTCGGCTACGGCTTCCTGTGCCTGCGGCACGCGCCGGCCGCGGCGGATGCGCGCTACGCCCGCAACACCACGGGAGCCTGAGCATGCAAGGCGAAATCGAACTGCGGCGCGACGACTTCCGCGACACGCCGCGCACGCTGTACCGCACCGACGGGCTCACGGCGACGGCGTTCGCGTATCCGTCCGGCGTCGAGGCGCTGAAGCTCGAGAACCGCCGCGGCCATATCGTCGTGCTGCCGTATCTCGGCCAGATGATCTGGGCCGCCGCGTTCGACGGCCGCGACCTGACGATGAAGCACATGTTCCGGCAGCCGAAGCGCGCAACGTCGATCCTCGACACGTACGGCTGCTTCATGTTCCACAGCGGCCTGCTGCGCAACGGCTGCCCGGGGCCCGGCGACACGCACGCGCTGCACGGCGAGATGCCGTGCGCGCCGATGGATCGCGCGAGCGTGATCGTCGGCGCGGACGCGAACGGCGCGTTCGTCGAGGTGACGGGCGAGTACGAGTATGTACAGGGGTTCGGCAGCCACTATGTCGCGCGGCCGTCGGTGCGGCTCGCGGAGCACGCCGCGCAGATGACGATCCGCATGGCGGTCACGAACCTCGGCGGCACGCCGATGGACCTGATGTACATGGCGCACCTGAACTACGCGTACGTGCCGGGCGCGCGCTTCGTGCAGGCGCTGCCGCGCGGCGGCCTGCGCCTGCGCGAAAGCGTGCCCGCGCACGTGCAGCCGACCGCCGCGTGGCGCGACTACACGGCGGCGCTCGCCCGCGCGCCCGAACGGCTCGACGCGCTCGATACGCCCGAGCTGTACGACCCGGAGATCGTGTTCTTCATGCGGGAGGCCGGCACCGACGCGAACGGCGTCGCGCATTTCCTGCTCGCGCATCCGGACGGCGGCGCGTTCCACACCGCGTATCGCCCCGAGCAGTTTCCGCACGCGGCGCGCTGGATCCTGCACAACGCGGACCAGCAGGTCGCCGCGTTCGTGCTGCCGTCGACCTGCGAACCGGAGGGCTACGAGGCGGAGCGCCGCAAGGGCCACGTCGCCCGGCTCGCGCCGGCCGGCACCCGCCGCTTCGAGGTCGTCACGGGCTACCTGAGCGCCGCCGAGGCGCGCGACCGGACGGCCGCGCCGCATGCGTAAACACGCGCGCCGGGCGTCAGGTCACGAGCGCGATGCCGTGCTCGCGAATCGCCGTTTCGTAGCGGGGGCTCAGTTGCCCGTCGGAAATCACGTAGTTGAAGTCGGTCAGCTCGGCGAAGTACGCGGCGCGCACTTCGTCGAACTTCGTGTGGTCGACGAGCAGGAAGCGGTTCTGCGCGCGCTGCATCACCTTCTTCTTCGCATCGACTTCGTGGAAGTTGAAACAGGTGACGCCGCAGCGCTCGCTCACGCCGGCCGCCGAGATGAACGCCTTCGACACGCGGATCGTGTCGAGGATGGTGGTTTCCGCGCTCGACTCGAACACCATGTTCTTGCGGTGATAGCTGCCGCCGCACAGGATCACGCTGCAATGCGGCTTCTGCTGCAGCTTCGCGAACACGTTCAGCGCGTTGCAGACGGCGGTGAATTCGAGGTCGTCGGGAATGAAGTCGACGATGAACGGCGTGGTCGAGCCGCAGTCGACGAAGATCGTATCGCCGGTCTTCACGAACTGCGCGGCGAGCTTGCCGATCCGGCGCTTCTCCTCGGTCTGCCGGTTGTTCTCGGCGCTGATCAGGTATTCGCCGATGTCGCTGCGCTGCGCGGCAAAATGGCGGGTCACGTAGCCGCCGATCAGGCTGACGCCGTGCGGGTTGTCTGCGAGGTCGCGGCGGATCGTCATTTCCGACACGCCGAACAGCTCGGCGACTTCGCGCAGATGAATCGCGTTCTGCCCCTGCAGCACGTTCATCAGCGTCTTGATCCGTTCGCCCTTCCTGGTTTCCATGCTCGTGTCCTGGCGGCCTGCCGCTTGCCGGGCCGGGCGCCAGGGCCCGGCCGAAGAAATGTCGTATTTGTAACAAACCGATGTGAAAACATCAACTTTTCGTGCGGCACGACTGCCGCACGGCTCAGTGGAGTCTGAAACATGCCGCTTTCCAACGCCCAACTTGCCCGCACCATCGATCACACGCTGCTCGCGGCCGACGCCAGCGACACGCAGATCGACGCGCTCTGCCGCCAGGCGGCCGAGCATCGCTTCTACTCCGTCTGCGTCAACTCGGCGAACGTGCCGCGCGCGGCCCGCGCGCTGGCCGGCACCGACGTGAAGGTATGCGCGGTCGTCGGCTTCCCGCTCGGCGCGGGCCTCACCGCCGCGAAGGCGTTCGAGGCGTCGGCCGCGATCGCGGCCGGCGCCGGCGAGATCGACATGGTGATCAATCTCGGCGCGCTGAAAAGCGGCCGCGCCGACGACGTGAAGGCCGACATCGCGGCCGTGCAGGCCGCGTGCGGCGAGGTGCCGCTGAAGGTGATCCTCGAGACGGGGCTGCTGAGCGACGACGAGAAGGTGCGCGTGTGCGAGATGTGCCGCGAGCTCGGCGTCGCGTTCGTGAAGACGTCGACCGGGTTCGGCCACGGCGGCGCGACGCTCGCGGACGTCGCGCTGATGCGCCGCACGGTCGGGCCCGCCATCGGCGTGAAGGCGTCGGGCGGCGTGCGCGACCGCGCGACCGCCGTCGCGATGCTCGACGCCGGCGCGACGCGGCTCGGCACGAGCTCGGGCGTCGCGATCGTCACCGATGCAGGCGGCAGCGACGGGGCGTACTGACGATGCGCGGCGCGGTGCCGCGCGTGCGGGTTACCCCGTGCGCAGCACGCGTTCGCCTTCGGCGGCTTCGTCGGCGATCCGGCCCGTGTAATCGCGCACGAACTGCACGGCGATGCGGCCCGACCGCGCGCCGCGTTCGAGCGCCCATTGCAGCGCAGGCTCGCGCGCCGCGCGGATCTGCGCGGCGTCGAAGCCGGCCTCGGCCAGCCGGCTGTCGACGACGGCGAGGTACTGGTCCTGCGAGAAGCCGTAGAACGTCACCCAGATGCCGAAGCGCTCCGACAGCGAGATCCGCTCCTCGACCGCATCGCCCGGATGCAGCTCGCCGTTCTCCGCGCGCGATACGTCCGCGTTGTCGCTCGCGTGCTCGGGCAGCAGATGCCGGCGGTTCGACGTCGCATACACGAGCACGTTCGACAGGTCGCTCGCCACCGATCCGTCGAGCACCGTCTTCAGCCCCTTGTAGCCCGTCTCGCCGGATTCGAACGACAGGTCGTCGCAGAACACGATGTAGCGCTCCGGCCGCGCACGCACCAGCTCGACGATCGCGGGCAGGTCGTTCAGCCCTTCCTTGCTGACTTCGATCAGCCGCAGCCCGTCCTTCGCGAACGCATGCAGGCACGCCTTCACGATCGACGACTTGCCGGTGCCGCGCGCGCCCGTCAGCAGCACGTGGTTGGCCGCGCCGCCGCGCACGAACTGGCGCGTGTTGCGCTCGACGATCGCCGCCTGACGCTCGACGTTGCGCAGCGCGTCGAAGCCGATCAGCGCGGGCGACGCGATCGGTTCGAGCGTGCGATTCGCACGGCCGTCGCTGTGCCAGCGGAACGCGATGGCCGCGTCGAAATCGGCCGCCGCCGGACGCGCGGTGTGCGTCATCGCCTCGAGCGCGGCCGCGATCCGCTCGAGCTTGTGCGCGAGGCCGAACATGAGGCCTTCGGGCGACGGAATCGGCTCCGGCATGCGCGGGTCGGCGCTCATCGCGATGCCCCTTGCAGGGTGCGCGATTGCGCCGGGGATCGTGGCGCGAGTTGCGCGAGTTGCGCGACCGCGCGGGCAGGAAAATGGATCGTCTTGTTCATCGCGTGCGGCGGATTAAACTCGTTGCAGGAAGCTGACGTGAAGCGAAGCGTCATCGTGCCCGCCCACCCCATTGCCTGTCTCACGCCAACATGTCACAACCTGTCGCGAATCGGACATTCGAATCCCTGCGCCCGTACGTGCACCTGCCGTACGAGTCGACGCCGATGCCCGTCGCGGCGATGGCCGCGCACTACCCGAACGGCACCTGGATCGCGCCGCACCGCCATCGGCGCGCGCAGCTGCTCTATGCGATCGCGGGCGTGATGCACGTGCAGTCGGACGGCGCGTCGTGGGTCGTGCCGCCGACGCGCGGCGTCTGGCTCGAAGCCGGGCTCGACCATACCGTGCAGATGAGCGGCGACGTCGAAATGCGCACCGTGTTCGTCGAACCGGGCGCGGTCGAACACCTGCCCGGCCGCAGCTGCGTGGTCGAGGTGCATCCGCTGCTGCGCGAGCTGATCCTCGCGGCGGTCGACGTGCCGCTCGACTATGCGCCCGGCTCCCGCCACGATCACCTGATGCGCCTGCTGCTCGCCGAGGTGACGGCCGCGCCGCTGCTGCCGCTCTACCTGCCGTGGCCGCACGACGCGCGGCTGCGGACGATCTGCGACGCGCTCGTCGCCGCCCCCGACGACCTGCGCACGATCGCCGAATGGGCCGACCTCCTCGGCCTCTCGGTCAGGACGCTGCATCGCGCGTTCCTGCGCGAGACGGGCCTCAGCTTCCGGCGCTGGCGCGAACAGGCGCGGCTGCTGCTCGCGCTGAAACGGCTCGCGCACGGCGAGAAGGTGCTGACCGTCGCGATGGATCACGGCTACAGCAGCCAGAGCGCGTTCTCCGCGATGTTCAAGCGGCACTTCGGCGTGTCGCCGTCGGCGTTCTATGCGTAGCCCGCGTATCGCTCGTCGCGACACCGGCCCGCCTATCGCGACGCGATCGCGGCGATGAACAGGCCGCACGCCGCCATCGACGCGAGCGTGCGCACGTGGTTCCACAGCGTCCAGTCGCGCAGGTAGCGCGCCCACAACGCGGCGCCTTCCGTGCTCGACGGATCGGCCGCGGCAAGCGCGTCGTTGAGCGGCACGTTGAAGATCATCGTGACGACGAACATGCCGAGCACGTAGCTCGCGCCGCCCGCGACGATCCCGATCGCGCCCGGCTCGCCGACGCGCAGCAGCGCGAGCACGACGAGCGCGAGCGACGTGAGCGTCGTGCCGAGGAAGGCCGGCATGAACAGCGACCGGACGATGTCGACGTTGATCGCGTTCATCGCGGCGATGCCGGCCGCGGGCGCGAGCCGGCCGAGCGACGTCATCACGAACGCCGAGAACGCAAAGTAGACGCCGGCCAGCACGCCGCAGCCGATCGCGGAGCACCACAACAGGATCACGGTAACGAGTGCGCGCATGGGTCAGGCGCTCCACACGCCGGTTGCGGCGGTTGCCCGCGCGTAGTCCGCGAAGTCGCGCGCGGCGCGCCACGTGTCCGGCCGCGCCCAGTCGAATGCGACGGCGCTCGAGCGCGACACCGGCCGGGTCGCGATGCCGCGCCGGCGCAGGCGGGCGTCGACGCGCGCGCCGGTCTTGCCGGTGCCGCCGACGATGAGGACGGGATGCATGGCCATGTGTGTCTCCTTGCTTGAAAACCGAGAACATCTCGCGTTTTTGAAAAACGATAGACTCTCGCATTAGAAAGTCAAGTTTTTCTGGAGACGCCATGGCGACGCGAACGGCAACGCGAAAATCGGGGCAGACCGGCAGCGACGAAAACGCCAGCGCGCCGGGCCTGGCGCGCCGGGTGCCGACCCAGCAGCGCAGCCGCGAGCGCGTCGAGCGCATCCTCGCGTGCGCGGCCGAGGTGATGGCCGAAAACGGCAGCGATGCGTTCCGGATGAGCGACATCGTCGAGCGCACGGGCATTCCGTTCGGGTCGCTGTACCAGTACTTCCCGGACAAGACGGCCGTAATCGGCACGCTGGCGGAGCGCCACAACGCGCTCGGGCACGCATGCGTGCGGCGCGACCTCGCGAAGATGAAGCGGATCGAGGATCTGCACGGCACGCTGTGCCGCATCACCGACAGCTACTACCAGATGTTCGTCGACACGCCGCTGATGCGGGACATCTGGCGGGCGACGCAGGCCGATCGCGCGCTGCAGGCGCTGGACGAGGCGGACGGCGCGTTCCTGGCCGGGCTATTGGCGGGCGCGCTGCGGGATCTCGCGCCGGAGGTGCCCGACGCGCAATTGGCGGCGTTCTCGGAATTGACGATGGTGTTGATCGCGGCGGCGGTGCGGCACGCGATCGGGTTGCCGCCGAAGGCTGCGCGGAAGAGGCTCGCGATGTTCAAGCGGACGTTGCCGGGGGATTTGTCGGTGCTCGACGGCTAGGCGATAAAATCGCCGAATCGCGGCATTTCGATCTTTTATTCAAAGAAAAATATTCATTAATTCCATTCCGCAAATTCATGCGGGCGCAATCCGGGCCCCGAAGCCCACTGCGCGTGCGAGCGCGGGCCGTTCGGCAAACCGGCGCGTTTCGTCCCGGTGAACACTGCGACGCTTTATTCAGCGACCCGGCAGCCCGCCTTCCATCCAAGTCAACAAATCCCGGGATGGTTAACCGAAATCGATTAACTTGACCAGCTGCCTCGATTTTATGGCATCGATTTCAATCAATAAATCGAACCGCCCATCTACATTAATGTTTACTTTCCAAGCTAGCTTCCGTTAAGCTTGCGGCACAAATTTTTTCGACACCAATTACATCGATTGATGAATTCGCAATCCTAATTCTGCTGAATTAAACCGATCGATTGTTGTTTATTTCGAAAATGAAATGAGACGAAATAAATCCATGCAAACCGGCAGCCCGTCATGTGATTGACGGGCTTCTCCGTGCGTCGCCCGGCGACATGTGCCCGCCGTTTCGACCACATCTTTCTGGCATCGCGATTCCGGTTGCGCGGGGCGGGCCCTGTCATGGGGGCTGGCCCGCGCCGCACCGCTATTGCGGACTTCGAACTCACATTCTTGCGAGCGCTGACGATGGACGACTTTTGCCGCGCGAACCTGCCGCCTGTCGAGGATTGGCCGACGTTTGTCCTTGACTTGCCGGGGCTGCAGTTTCCGCCGTTTCTCAATTGCGCCGCCGCGCTGCTGGATACCGCCGTCGACGAACGGGGCTGGGGCGATCGCGTCGCGATCAGGACCGAGTCGGGCATCGCGTGGACGTACCGCGAATTGCGCGATGCCGGCAACCGGATCGCCAACCTGCTCGTCCGCGAGGCGGGCCTCGTGGCCGGCAATCGGGTGCTGCTGCACGGCGCCAATCACCCGATGCTGGCCGCCGCGTGGTTCGGCGTGGTCAAGGCCGGCGGCGTGGCCGTCGCGACGATGCCGAAGCTGCGCGCGGGAGAACTGTCGACCATCATCGGCCGCGCCCGGGTCACGCACGTCATCTGCGAGGCCGGGCTGTCGGCCGAGCTCGACGCCGCGATGGCGAGCATGCAGTGGCGCGGCGACGTTCGACGCTACGAGACGGACGACACGCATCCGCACGCGCGCTGGCTCGACGGCCATTCAGCGGAATTCGCGGCCGTCGAAACGCGCGCGGACGATCCCTGCCTCATCGCGTTCACGTCGGGCACCACCGGGGAACCGAAGGCCACCGTGCATTTCCACCGCGACGTGATGGCGGCCTGCCACTGCTTTCCGCAGCACGTGCTCAAGCCCACGGCCGACGACGTCTTCTGCGGATCGCCGCCGCTCGCGTTCACGTTCGGCCTCGGCGCGCTGCTGCTGTTTCCGGTCAGCGTCGGCGCGAGCGTCGTGCTGTTGCCGAAGGCGAGCCCGGAACGGCTGATGGCGGCCGTCGAGCGGCATCGGGTCAGCATCCTGTTTACGGCGCCGGCGGCGTATCGGGCCATGCTCGACCATCTCGACGGACATGACACGTCGTCGCTGCGCAAATGCGTGTCGGCAGGCGAAGCGCTGCCGTCGTGGACGCGCGACGCATGGCGGGAGCGCACCGGCCTGCACCTGATCGACGGCATCGGGTCGACCGAGATGCTGCATATCTTCGCGTCGACAGGCGACGCCGAAACGAAGAGCGGCGCGATCGGCAAGGCGGTGCCCGGCTACCGCATTGCCGTCGTGGACGAACACGGCCAGTGCCTGCCGCCCTACGAAATCGGCTACCTGGCCGTGCGGGGGCCGACCGGGTGCCGCTACCTGAACGACG
>Ga0157367_1000604_pt1 | contig 17159 bp, 15 predicted proteins | sample AttbisABBM2_FD_113142 | JGI IMG/M metagenome (GOLD analysis project Ga0157367, IMG submission 113142) | Fungus gardens microbial communities from leaf cutter ant in Botucatu, State of São Paulo, Brazil - Atta bisphaerica ABBM2 | ecosystem: Host-associated > Fungi > Mycelium > Unclassified ...
ACGAAAATGAACAAAAAGCCAATCAGCTCCTGAACATGAGCTAAGGCGCGAGGATAACAACATGATTCGTTCTTTATGGATCGCTAAGACCGGTCTTGATGCGCAGCAGATGAACATGGACGTCATTGCCAACAACCTGGCAAACGTCAGCACCAACGGCTTTAAACGTTCACGTGCCGTGTTCGAAGATCTGATGTACCAGACTATGCGCCAGCCGGGCACGCAGTCGTCAGAACAGACAACGCTGCCATCGGGCCTGCAGATCGGTACCGGTGTACGTCCAGTGACCACTGAGCGTCTGCACACCCAGGGCAACCTGTCGCAGACCAGTAACTCAAAAGATATCGCTATTAACGGTCAGGGTTATTTTCAGATTCAGATGCCGGACGGCACCTCTGCGTATACCCGTGATGGCGCGTTTCAGGTTGATCAGAACGGCCAGCTGGTGACCAACTCCGGTTTCCCGGTGCAGCCAGGCATTACCATTCCGGCCAACGCCACCAGCATTACGGTGTCGCGTGACGGTGTGGTCAGCGTGACGCAGCAGGGACAGGCTCAGGCCGCGCAGGTCGGTCAGTTAACTCTGAGCACCTTTATGAACGACGCCGGTCTCGATAGCGTGGGTGAAAACCTCTACAAAGAAACGCAGGCATCGGGCGCACCGACGGACAGTACGCCAGGACAGAACGGCGCGGGTCTGCTCTATCAGGGCTATACCGAAACCTCGAACGTTAACGTGGCGGAAGAGCTGGTTACCATGATTCAGACGCAGCGCGCTTACGAAATCAACAGCAAGGCGATCAGTACCTCTGATCAGATGCTGGCGAAATTAACTCAGCTTTAATCCCGAACAGGGCCAGCCCGTGCTGGCCTGAATGACAGACATTAATAAGGTCGTGACGCCGTGGCGAAGCAACAGATTCTCAAGCCTGGACATTGGTTAGTCGCCTCGTTGCTGCTAACCCTTAACGGATGTGCCCTGGTCCCGCGTACCCCGCTGGTCGAAGGTGCAACTACAGCGCAACCAATGCCGTCCGCGCCACCGGTGGTCAACGGCTCTATATTCCAGGGCGTCGCGCCACTTAACTACGGCTATCAGCCGCTGTTTGAAGATCGCCGTCCACGCAACATCGGCGATACCCTGACCATCACGCTGCAGGAAAACGTCAGCGCCAGCAAAAGCTCCTCAGCCAGTGCCAGCCGCGACGGCAGCAACAGCTTTGGTGTAAGCGGCGTGCCGACGGGTCTGGCAGGCCTGGTGGGTGCAGGTGGCGAAAAAGCCAATCTCAGCGCCGAAGGCAAAAACGACTTCGCAGGTAAAGGCGGCGCATCCGCCAATAACACCTTTACCGGCACCATTACTGTCACCGTGGATCAGGTGTTGTCAAACGGCAACCTGCACGTGGTCGGTGAAAAACAGATCGCCATTAATCAGGGCACGGAGTTCATTCGCTTCTCGGGCGTGGTCAACCCACGCACCATCAGCGCCAGTAACGCCGTGTTATCTACCGCTGTCGCCGATGCACGTATTGAGTACGTCGGAAATGGTTACATCAATGAGGCGCAGACCATGGGCTGGTTCCAGCGTTTCTTCCTGAACATCTCGCCGATGTAAGAGGTTTCAATGAAAAAGTTAACGCTGTTACGCGCCGGGCTGGCGCTGCTGCTGGGCGTCAGCCTGCTGGCCAAAGCCGATTTGATTCGCGATTTAACCACGATACAGGGCGTACGTGATAACCAGCTGCTGGGCTACGGCCTGGTCGTGGGCCTGGATGGCACCGGTGACCAGACCACGCAGACGCCATTTACTACCCAGACAGTGAGCAACATGCTGTCACAGCTTGGCATCACCGTGCCTGCGGGCACCAACATGCAGCTGAAAAACGTGGCAGCCGTTATGGTGACCGCTAAGCTGCCGTCGTTTGCCCGTCAGGGACAGAACCTGGATGTGGTGGTCTCATCACTGGGTAACGCCAAAAGCCTGCGCGGCGGCACGCTGTTAATGACGCCGATGAAAGGGGTTGATAACCAGGTCTATGCGCTGGCGCAGGGCAACATCCTGGTCGGTGGTGCGGGTGCCTCTGCGGGTGGCAGCAGCGTTCAGGTAAACCAGCTGAACGGTGGCCGTATCACCGGCGGTGCAACGGTTGAGCGTGAACTGCAGAGCAACTTTGGTTCGCAGAACACCATTAACCTGCAGCTTAATAACGAAGACTTCTCAATGGCGCAGCGTATTGCTGATGCGATCAACGCCCGTGGCGGTTATGGCGCAGCGCAGCCGCTGGATGCCCGTACCGTGCAGATCCGCGTGTCACCCAATAATGGTGCGCAGGTGCGTCTGCTGGCTGAGATCCAGAACATTGATGTCTCGATTCCGGTTGAAGATGCCAAAGTGATCATCAACTCCCGTACCGGCTCGGTAGTCATGAACCGCGAAGTCACGCTGAATCAGTGTGCGGTAGCGCAGGGCAACCTGTCAGTGACGGTTAACCAGCAGCAGAACGTCAGTCAGCCTGATACACCGCTGGCCGGTGGTCAGACCGTGGCGACGACGCAGACCCAGATCGATCTGCGCCAGACCGGCGGTGCGCTGCAGCGCGTCAATGCCAGCGCTAACCTGAACAACGTAGTGCGTGCACTGAATGCGCTGGGTGCATCACCTATCGAACTGATGTCGATTCTGCAGTCGATGCAAAGTGCCGGCTGTCTGCGTGCCAAACTGGAAATTATCTGATGGCTGATATGCAATCTGTCACGAGTCCGGCTTTCGACAGCCGCTCCCTGAATGATCTTAAACGCCAGGCGAGCAACGATCCGAAAGGACATGCGTTGCAGGTTGCACGTCAGGTTGAAGGGATGTTTGTACAGATGATGCTGAAGAGTATGCGCGATGCATTGCCGCAGGACGGCATTATGGGCAACGAGCAGACCAAACTCTTTACCTCTATGTATGACCAGCAGATTGCACAGGAGATGGGCAAGCGTGGCCTTGGCCTGGCGGAAACCATCGTCAAACAGATGCAGCCCGCCACCGCGCCGGATGAAAAAGCCGGTACGGTGCCGATGAAGCTGGATAACAGCTTTATTCTCAGCACCAGCGGGGCCACACCACTGCCCGCCCAGCAGCTGGAGCAGATGGTGCGTAAGGCGATGCCGCGTCTGCCGCCGGTCGCATCACCGACCGGGCTGCCGAGCGACAGCCGTGAGTTTATCGCCCAGCTGACGCAACCGGCACAGGCTGCCAGTCAGCAGAGTGGCATTCCGCATCACCTGATTCTGGCGCAGGCTGCGCTGGAGTCGGGCTGGGGCCAGCGTCAGATCCTGACCCGCGACGGCAAGCCGAGCTATAACGTGTTTGGCATTAAAGCCAGTGGCGACTGGAAAGGTGAGACCACCGATATCATGACCACCGAATATGAGCAGGGTGCAGCGAAGAAAGTGCGTGCCAGCTTCAGGGTGTATAACTCCTATTTCGAGGCGCTGACGGACTACGTCAAACTCCTGTCCAATAACCCACGCTATGCGGCGGTAACCAACGCCACATCGGCAGAGCAGGGTGCGCAGGCGTTACAGGCGGCAGGCTACGCCACCGATCCGAAATATGCGCAAAAGCTGGTGGGAATGATTCAGCAATTCAAAAGTATGGGCGACAAAGTCGTCAAAGCGTACAGCCAGGATATGGGCGACCTGTTCTGATCATTACGCCTCAAGTTTCACTTAAGCAAGCCGATAACATCCCTATAGCCAGAAGCGTTTTCGCCTGCTGGCGCCCACTTTGATGTCTGCCAGCCCGGTTGACGGGGAACGTAAGGAACCGAGATGTCCAGCATAATTAACTCCGCGATGAGCGGATTGAGTGCCGCGCAGGCCGCTCTGAGCACTACCAGTAATAACATTTCTAACTACACCGTGGCGGGCTATTCACGTCAGACCACGGTACTGGCGCAGGCGAACAGTACCCTGCAGGGCAACAGCTATTATGGTAACGGCGTGAATATCACCGGTGTACAACGTGAATATGATGCGTTCATTGCTACGCAGCTGCGCGGTTCCAGCGCGAACTACAGCGCGGTAAGCACTCAGCACAGTCAGATTTCAAACATTGACGACCTGCTGTCGACCTCGACGACCAGCCTGTCGACCTCGCTGCAGGGCTTCTTTACCAACCTGCAGAACGTGGTGAGCAACGCCAACGATCCGTCCGCGCGGCAGTCAATGCTCAGCAATGCCCAGGGTCTGGTCAGTCAGTTCCAGACCTCAGCGCAATATCTGAACAATATGCAGAACAGCGTCAATGCGGATATCGGTTCCAGCATCAAGCAGGTCAACACGATTACCAGCCAGATTGCCGATCTTAACAAGCAGATTGGCAAACTGAGTACCGCCAACGGTGCCGCACCCAACGATCTGCTCGATAAGCGCGATCAGCTGGTGAATACCCTGAATAACGTGGTTGGCGTGACCGTATCGCAGCAGGATGGCGGCGGCTATACCGTCGCGATGGCAAATGGCCTGACGCTGGTGAATGGCGACAAATCTCACGATCTGGTGGCGATGAATTCCAGCAGCGATCCGACGCGCACCACTATTGGCTATGTCGATAAGCAGGCGGGCAACGTTGAGATCCCGGAAAAACTGATCACCACGGGTTCGCTGGGTGGTCTGCTGGCGTTCCGTACTCAGGATCTGGATCTGGCACAGAATCAGCTGGGTCAGTTAGCGGCTGCGTTTACTACCAGCTTTAACGATGTCCACAAGCAGGGCTTTGACAGCAACGGCGACCAGGGTGTCGATTTCTTTAATATCGGCAGCCCGCTGGTCGTGAGCAACAGCAAAAACAGCACCGCTGCCTCGGTTACCGCAGAGTGGACCGATACCAGCGCGCTGAAAGCCACTAACTATAACGTCAGCTTTGACGGCACGAACTGGACTGCCACGCGTGCCTCTGACAGCACCGCAGCCGCCATCACGCAGAGTACCGATGCCAGTGGCAATACCACGCTGAGCTTTGACGGCCTGAAACTGACCGTTGGCGCCACGCCTGCACCTGCCGCTAAAGACAGCTTCCTGGTGAAGCCGGTCCAGAATGTGGTTAACGACATGTCCGTCGCCATCACCAATGAATCTCAGGTGGCCGCAGCAGGTGCCGTAGGCGGTGAGAGTGATAACCGCAATGCACAAAAGTTGCTGGCTCTGCAGGACGCGAAGCTGGTCGGCGGCAATGCCACGCTGTCACAGGCTTACGCGACCATCGTCAGTAGCGTGGGCAATAAAACCAGTTCACTGGAAACCACCAGCGATACACAGAAAAGCGTGGTCAGTCAGCTGACTGAGCGCCAGCAATCGGTCTCTGGCGTAAACCTCGATGAGGAGTACGCCAACCTGACTAAATATCAGCAATATTACATGGCCAATGCGCAGGTGCTGCAGACTGCCAGCACCGTGTTTAATGCATTGATCAATATTCGCTAAGGGCAGGAGATAACATGCGAATCAGTACAAATATGATTTTTGAGCAGCAGGTGCGTGGCATCACTGACTCACAGGCCTCCTGGCTGAAATCAGGTGAGCAGCTCTCCAGCGGCCGCCGTGTGAATAATCCTTCGGACGATCCGATTGCGGCGTCCCGTGCTGTGGTGTTGTCACAAACCCAGCAGCAGGGCAAACAATATGCGCTGGCGCGTACCTTTGCCGAACAGGGCCTGTCACTGGAAGAGAATACGCTGAAAGGCGTCACCGATGGGATCATTGCTGCACAAGGACTGATCGTCAACGGTTCAACCGGTACCCTGAGCGATAGTGACCGTGGATCGATTGCCACCCAGCTGGAAGGTATTCGCGCCCAGTTGCTGAACCAGGCAAACAGTCAGGATGCCAATGGCCGCTATATTTTTGCCGGTTATAAAACCGACAGCGCGCCGTTTGTGGATACGGCGGGCACCGGCGTAAGCTACGCAGGCGGCACCGATGCGATTACCCAGAAGGTTGACACCAGCCGGACCATGACCGTGGGACATACCGGTGACAATATCTTTATGGCAATCTCCGGCAATGCCACCAAAGAGCCGGATGGCAGTGCCAGTGAAACCAACGTGTTTAAAATGCTGGATAGCGCCATTGCGGCACTGAAAGTGCCACAGGATGATGCGGACGCTGCAACCAAACAGACCTTCCAGAATGCGATGGATAAAACCAACCGCGGCCTGGGTAACTCACTGAATAATGTTTTAACGGTGCGTTCTGAGATTGGTACTCAGCTGTCAGAGATTGATACGCTGAATGCGCAGGGCGATGACCGTAGTGTGATTTACAGCTCGCAGATGAGTGATCTGGTCAACGTCGATTTAACCGAAGCGGCGTCCAGCTATACCATGCAGCAGACAGCACTTCAGGCCTCTTATAAGACCTTCACTGATATGTCCAAGATGTCTCTGTTCCAGATGAATTCGTAGTCTCACCTGAAATTTTGAGCGTACTTTAACCGGATGCGCTTACTTTTTCCCACCCTCCTGCTAAAGGAGAGTGGGATTTTTTTGCCTGTGATTCAGCTGGTGGCAGGGCGATTTGTCATAAAGTCTACCTGTAGGGCTTTCCTGCTTCCTCATTTCACACTATCCCGCAGCCATGCATGCCTGATGCTTTCCCGCACTTTGTTACGGCCAAAATGACTGACGCCGTCTTTCCTGATGGCTGACGACGTAAACGGGGCGGTATTAATTCTTTGTCTGCCTGCGGACTGAATCGATGCCATAAAAAAACCCCGGCTTTCAGGCCGGGGTTCAGTTCACAACAGCTTATGCGTTACGGCTTTGTCGCCGGGGCAGTGGCCTGATGGGTGGCGCTATGACCACCCGCAGAACCGCGACCGTCGAACTCATACGGCGCGCGTACCCAGTCACTGTGCGGAGCGGGTTCTGACTGCCAGACCGGCGCAGGCGCTTTAGTCATCGGCGCAGAGGCATAGTGCTTCCAGCGCGTACCGTCATTCGGCACCGCTTCAGCAGCCGGCGCTGATGTAGCAGGTTCAGCTGCCGTTACCGGTGCTGCAGGCGCGACATCACGCGCGGCAACCGGCGCATGAGGTTCACTGACTGGCGCGATTTCAGCGTTAGCAGCAACCGGCGCGTTCAGCACTTCTTCCACCTCTGCTGTGATCGCTTCGCTGACATCAGTAGCTGACTGCTCAGCAACGTCGGCAGGCTGTACAACGTCGACAGGCTGTGAAACCTCAGCAGCTGGCGTTACCACCGCTGTTTCGGTGACCGGCTCAGCAGGCTGTGACACGGGCGTTTCAGCGACGGGCTCAGCAGGCACGGCTTCAGCCGCTACAGCTTCCGCTTTAGCTTCATCAGCAGCCGGAACAACAGAAGGCTGGTCATCAACCGGGGCGTCGATAGCACGGGTATCGTCAGTGTTGACGATCGCCACCGGCGTTTCTGCCTGCGGCTCGGCCTGGTGCACTGGCGCGTCCTGAGCAACCGATTCAACGGCGGCAGCAACCGGCAGCGCAGGGGTCGCGTCTGCGGTCTCTTCGCTGTTATAAGCTGGCGTCTCATGCGTTACATTCTGAACCTGCTCTTCGCTGGCCTGGCTCACCGGATAGCGAATCCAGACTTTGCCGGATGCCATTTCAGGTGAAGCGGCGGCAGCGGCCAGAGGCATAGCTGACTGCGTCGGGTAACGCTCATCACGGTAACGACGACGACGCTGTCCGCTGACGCGCAGATGACGTGGCGAACGACGTGAACGACGCGGCATATTGGCGTTATCACGGCTGTCGTTGTCATCCTGCTCGTCACTCTGCGAAGCCTGGAACTCAGGCTGTGTCTGAGCAACGTCAGCTGGCTGTGACTGACGCACTTCAGCAGGCTGGGCAATGTCGCTGGCTTCGGCTGGCATAGGCGGACGGTTATCATCCACACGCACCTTCTGGTTCAGCTGACGCGGCTTACGACGCGGCATAACCTGAACGCGTTCATCATCCTGCGCCTCAGTGACGTCCAGGGCTTCAGCAACGACGGCTGGCTGCTCAGCTGCTTTGGCCGCTTCTTCACCGGCACGTTTCTCTTCCTGACGACGACGCTGACGTTCAGCACGCTGTTCACGACGCTGTTGCTGCTGCTCATCACGCTGCTGACGCGCTTCTTCGCTCAGTGCCGGACGCTCTTCGCGCACTTCACCCGTCTGAGACTGACGCTTGTTGCGACGGTTGTCGTTGCCATCGCGCGGCTCGCGGCTTTCACGTGGCTCACGACTTTCGCGCGGTTCACGGCTTTCACGCGGCTCGCGACTTTCGCGTGGTTCACGGCTTTCACGGGACTGTGCATTGTCACCGTTACGCGGCGTACGTTCACGGCGATTGTTGTTACGACGGTTGTTATTGTTGCTGCGGCGCTCGCCACGGCCGCTGTTGCTTTCCTGCTCTTCAGTCGCTTTCTGCGGTTCCGCAACCTCAGTGGCCACTGGTGCAGCAGCAGGCGCTTCTTCGCCAGCGAACATTTTTTTCAGGCCGCCAAGCAGACGCCCGAAGAAACCGGTGCTGACGGTCGCTGGTGCAGCAACAGCCGGGGCTGATTTTGCTGCTGGCTGAGCTTCAGTGCGCTTCACTTCAGGCTCAACTTCTACCGGCGCAGGGGGCGCATCAGGCATCACAAAGGCGGCCAGAGCAGGCTGCTCAGGACGACGGCGCTCAGCATGTTCCTCTTCCGATGGCATCGCCATTTCGGCTTCATGCAGCTTCGGCAGATGATAACTCAGGGTCTGGGTCTCTTCGCCTTTACGTACGCGCAGCACGGAGTAGTGCGGGGTCTGCATCTTGTCATCAGGAACGATGATTGCCCGAACGCCACCCTGGCGTTTTTCGATCGCGTTAACCGCTTCACGTTTTTCATTCAGCAGGTAAGAAGCAACCTGAACCGGAACAATGGCGTGAACTTCTTTGGTGTTGTCTTTCAGCGCTTCTTCTTCAATCAGACGCAGAATGGACAGCGCCAGTGACTCGTTATCACGGATGGTGCCGGTGCCGCTACAGCGTGGGCAGACGTGATGACTGGATTCACCTAATGACGGGCTCAGACGCTGACGGGACATCTCCAGCAGGCCGAAACGTGAAATGTGGCTGATCTGAATACGGGCGCGGTCCTGACGGACAGCTTCACGCAGACGGTTCTCAACGGCGCGCTGATGGCGTACCGGCGTCATATCGATGTAATCGATAACGATCAGGCCGCCCAGGTCACGCAGGCGCAGCTGACGGGCAATCTCATCGGCCGCTTCAAGGTTGGTGTTGAAGGCCGTCTCTTCGATGTCACCGCCACGCGTGGCGCGAGCTGAGTTGATATCGATAGCGGTCAGCGCTTCAGTACTGTCGATCACAATCGAACCACCGGAAGGCAGGCGGACTTCACGCTGGAAGGCGGATTCGATTTGCGATTCGATCTGATAGTGGCTGAACAGCGGGATTTCACCGGTGTAGAGCTTAATTTTGCTGCTGAAGTCCGGACGACCCAGTGCCGCGATATGCTGACGCGCGAGTTCCAGCACTTTCGGGTTATCGATAAGGATTTCACCGATGTCCTGACGCAGATAGTCGCGGAAGGCACGCACAATCACGTTGCTCTCCTGATGGATCAGGAACGGAGCAGGGCGGTTTTCAGCGGCTTTCTTAATCGCTTCCCAGTGTTTGAGACGGAAGCTTAAGTCCCACTGCAGCGACTCGGCAGATTTACCGACGCCGGCAGTGCGCACAATCAGGCCCATGCCTTCCGGCAGATCCAGCGCTGACAGGGCTTCTTTCAGTTCGGTACGATCGTCACCTTCGATGCGGCGAGAGATACCGCCTGCACGTGGGTTATTCGGCATCAGTACCAGGTAGCTGCCCGCCAGAGAGATAAAGGTTGTCAGCGCAGCGCCTTTGTTGCCGCGTTCTTCTTTATCAATCTGAACAATGACTTCCTGGCCTTCACGCAGCACGTCTTTAATATTCGGACGACCATGTGCGTTATAGCTGGAGGGGAAATATTCGCGGGAAATTTCTTTTAACGGGAGGAAACCGTGACGCTCTGCGCCATAATCGACAAACGCAGCTTCAAGGCTGGGTTCAATGCGAGTGATTTTACCTTTGTATATGTTGGCTTTTTTCTGTTCGTGTCCAGGACTTTCGATATCCAGATCGTACAGACGCTGACCGTCAACCAGGGCAACGCGCAACTCCTCCTGCTGAGTTGCGTTTATTAACATTCTTTTCATCGTGACTTACTCGTTATTCTTTCATGAGTGATTACAGCTGCGGGCATAGTTACCCTGGACGAGTATCAACCGATGGCCCCGTGACTTAGTGCAATGTCGTCAGCCTCACGGCTGTCGACCGCGCGAGGGGCGCAAATAACGTCGGTGGCCTGTTTTTCATAAGGGAAAACAGCACCAGATAGTGGAAATGCCTGAGAGAATAATGAAAACCCGTGCATCCCATACTGTTGTCCAGGCCGCAACCCGCAGCCCGCTAAGTGCCTGATTTCGCATTACGTCTTACGCCATTGCTGCGTGTCTGCTCAATCCGGCAAAATGACAATTTCGCTCGGTTTCTGCTCTGAAATGCTTCAGTTAAGAAACTCAGGCATTATTCCATTGCTAACCTTCATATAGCAAGGCGACTTTAGCCAGCTTGTGAAGTTTCTTTACATTTAACTTGTTAATGTGTCGGACAAAGCAGCGGTTTGCTGAAAAAGCCAGCAGAGAAGCGACCTGCCATCACATCAACCCCAGAGTTAAGCACAGAAAAAGGGGTGGCGCTATCAGGGGACACTATTTAGAATCGCCGCCATGAAAACAGAGAATCCCGGCGTACATTTTGTCGCCATCACGGCTGAAAATGCCGGACAACGTATTGATAACTTTTTGCGCACCCAGCTCAAGGGTGTGCCAAAGAGCATGATTTATCGCATCGTACGCAAGGGCGAGGTGCGGGTGAATAAAAAGCGCGTCAAGCCAGAGTACAAACTGGAGGAGGGTGATGAGGTACGCATACCGCCGGTCCGGGTCGCGGAGCGTGATGAAGACGCCGTATCACCTAAGCTGGCGAAGGTCGCTTCGCTGGCGGACGCTATCCTCTTTGAGGATGAGTCGCTGCTGGTGATGAACAAGCCCTCTGGCACGGCCGTGCATGGCGGCAGCGGGCTCAGTTTCGGGGTGATTGAAGGGCTGCGTGCGCTGCGCCCGGAAGCGCGCTTCCTGGAACTGGTGCATCGCCTGGATCGTGACACCTCGGGCATTCTGCTGGTGGCAAAAAAACGCTCGGCGCTGCGTTCCCTGCACGAGCAACTGCGTGAAAAGGGGATGCAGAAAGATTATCTGGCCCTGGTACGCGGCAACTGGCCCTCGCATCTGAAGGTCGTTCAGGCTCCTCTGCTGAAAAATATCCTCCAGAGTGGTGAGCGTGTCGTGCGCGTCAGCAGCGAAGGTAAAGCCTCTGAAACCCGCTTTAAAGTGGAAGAGCGGTTTGAGTTTGCCACACTGGTGAAAGCCAGTCCGGTCACCGGACGCACCCACCAGATTCGTGTACATACGCTGCATGCTGGCCATCCCATCGCCTTCGACGATCGCTATGGCGAACGTGACTTTGACAGTCAGCTGGCGTCAACCGGTCTGAAACGTCTGTTCCTGCACGCGGCGGCACTGACCTTTACCCATCCCGGTACTGGCGAAGTCATGCGTGTCGAAGCGCCGCTGGATGAGGGCCTGAAGCAGTGCCTGAATAAGCTGCGTCAGCTGAAAGCATAACGGTTCCCCGGCATCACTCCGTTAAAGGATTGATGCCGGCCTGCTGCAACATCCCGTTGAGTGCAATCAGCGGCAGCCCGACCAGCGTATTAGGATCGCGCCCTTCCAGCCGATCAAACAGACAAATTCCCAGACCTTCACTTTTAAAACTGCCTGCACACTGCAGCGGCTGCTCCTTGTCTACATATCCGGCGATTTCAGCGTCGGTTAAGGTGCGGAAATGCACCACGAAGAGTTCGCAGCACTGCAGCAGCCTGCCACTGGCCGGATGAAACAGCGCCAGTCCGGTGTAAAAGGTAATCGCCTTACCGCTGGCGGCACGCAGTTGCGCCCGCGCATTCTCAGCCGTATGAGGCTTACCGGCGATCACGCCATCCAGCACGCAGACCTGATCTGAGCCGATTATCCAGTGGCGGGGATAGGTTCCAGCCAGCGCCTGCGCTTTCGCCACGGCAAGACGAATCACCAGTGCTTCGGCATTTTCACCGGGCTGCGGTGACTCATCTACCTCAGGCGCAGCGGTAATAAAAGGCAGGCCCAGCTTACGCAGTAATGCCTGCCGGAAGGGCGAGGTTGAAGCTAAAAGAATCGATGGCGTCATTTTTTTTCAATAGTGATAGCGAATTGGTGACAGTCATTTTAAACTGTGCGCCGCACTGGATGCGAATAGTGGTTGAAAGATGCTGTTTAACGGCCTTTTTCTTTGACTCTATGACATTACAAAGTTAATATGCGCGCCCTATGCAAAAGGTAAAATTACCCCTAACGCTGGACCCTGTCCGCACCGCTCAGAAGCGCCTTGATTATCAGGGTGTCTACACATCTGTTCAGGTGGAGCGTGTGGCCGAGTCGGTCGTTAGTGTGGACAGTGATGTGGATTGTGCCATGTCGTTTGCGGTTGATAACCAACGTCTGGCGGTACTGACGGGTACTGCTGAAGTTCAGGTGACGTTACGTTGTCAGCGCTGCAACCAGACCTTTCCCCATCACGTAAAAGTGAGTTATTGCTTCAGCCCTGTCTCTTCTGAAGAGCAGGCCGAAGCATTACCGGAAGCGTACGAGCCGGTCGATGTCAACGAGTTTGGTGAGATCGATCTGCTGGCGGTTGTCGAGGATGAACTGATTCTCGCGCTGCCGGTCGTTCCGGTGCACGATTCTGAACACTGTGAAGTGTCCGAGGCGGACATGGTCTTTGGCAAACTGCCTGCAGAGGCGGAGAAACCAAATCCATTTGCCGTATTAGCCAGTTTAAAGCGTAAGTAATAGGAGTAAGGTCCATGGCCGTACAACAGAATAAACCCACCCGTTCTAAGCGTGGTATGCGTCGTTCACACGATGCGCTGACCACTGCTGCTCTGTCAGTAGATAAAGTTTCTGGCGAAACTCATCTGCGTCACCACATCACTGCGGACGGTTACTACCGCGGTCGCAAGGTTATCGTTAAGTAAGTTTCTTGCTTAGCAAGGCGATACCTTGACACGTTTGACCCTGGCGATTGATGCCATGGGCGGGGACTTCGGTCCCTGCGTGACAGTGCCTGCAGCATTGCAGGCACTGGCCTCTCATTCGGAACTATTCCTTCTTCTGGTCGGACATCCCGACACTCTCACGCCATTGCTTGCCAAAGCGGATTCCTCCCTGACGGGGCGTTTGCAGGTGATCCCTGCCGAATCGGTTATTGCAAGTGATGCGCGGCCCGCTCAGGCCATCCGGAACAGTCGCGGCAGTTCAATGCGCGTGGCACTGGAGATGGTGAAAGAGGGACGTGCAGAGGCCTGCATCAGCGCCGGCAATACCGGTGCGCTGATGGGGCTGTCGACACTCTTATTAAAACCGCTGGATGGAATTAAGCGTCCGGCGCTGATGTCCGTTTTACCGCATCAGCAACAGGGTAAAACCGTGGTGCTGGATCTGGGTGCGAATGTGGGCTCAGACAGTGCGATGCTGGTGCAGTTTGCTGTGATGGGGTCGGTGATGGCTGAGCATGTGCTTGGTATTCCACGGCCCCGTGTCGCGTTGCTCAACATTGGTCATGAAGAGACCAAAGGGCTGGAAACCATCCGCGATGCCGCAGTAGTGCTGCGAGAATCACCGCAAATCAACTATATTGGTTACCTCGAAGGTAACGAGCTGCTCACCGGCAAAACGGATGTAATGGTCTGTGACGGTTTTGTCGGAAACGTCACGCTGAAGACGATGGAAGGCGTGGTAAGAATGTTTCTTTCTCTGCTGAAGTCATCAGGGGAAGGTAAAAAACGGTCATGGTGGCTTCAGTTGCTGGGGCGCTTAATCCAGAAACGTCTGGCAAAACGCTTCGGGCAACTCAACCCTGACCAGTACAATGGCGCTTGTCTGTTAGGATTGCGCGGAACAGTGATCAAGAGTCACGGCGCAGCAAATCAACACGCCTTCGCCGTGGCGATAGAACAGGCAGAGCAGGCGGTGAGGCAGCAAATTCCCGAGCGAATTGCTGCGCGCCTTGATGCTGTATTAGCCAGGAGTGACAAAGCCTAGATGTATACCAAAATTATCGGTACGGGCAGTTATCTGCCCAGCCAGGTTCGCACCAATGCCGATCTGGAAAAAATGGTGGAGACGTCGGACGAGTGGATTGTTACCCGTACCGGCATCCGTGAGCGTCGCATTGCTGCGCCTGACGAAACCGTCGCCACCATGGGATTCAGCGCGGCGCAACGCGCGCTTGAAATGGCAGGCATTGAGCCGAACGATGTTGGGCTGATTATTGTCGCCACGACCTCGTCCAGCCATGCTTTCCCCAGCTCCGCCTGCATGATCCAGCAAATGCTGGAGATTAAAGATTGCGCGGCATTTGACCTTGCTGCCGCCTGTGCGGGTTTCACCTATGCACTGAGCGTAGCCGATCAATACATCAAAAATGGCGCAGTTAAGCATGCTCTGGTTATCGGCGCTGATGTCCTGGCGCGCGCGCTGGATCCGGAAGATCGCGGCACCATCATCCTGTTTGGTGATGGCGCGGGTGCGGTCGTGCTGGGCCAGAGTGAAGAGCAGGGGATTATCTCCACCCATCTTCATGCTGATGGTCGCTATGCGCAGCTTCTGACGCTGCCTTATCAGGATCGTGCCCATCAGGATCAGCCCGCCTATGTCACCATGGCAGGTAACGAAGTCTTCAAGGTCGCCGTCACCGAACTGGCCCACATCGTTGATGAAACGCTGCAGGCTAATAATCTCGATCGTGAAATGCTGGACTGGCTGGTTCCGCATCAGGCAAACCTGCGCATTATCAGCGCTACCGCGAAAAAACTCGGTATGACCATGGACAAAGTGGTCGTCACACTGGATCGCCATGGCAATACCTCTGCTGCATCGGTGCCAAGCGCACTGGATGAAGCGGTTCGTGATGGCCGCATCAAACCCGGACACCTTATTCTGCTGGAAGCCTTTGGTGGTGGATTCACCTGGGGTTCTGCGCTGGTTCGCTTTTGATTGACAGGAACAGAAGATGACGCAATTTGCATTTGTTTTTCCAGGTCAGGGTTCACAGACCGTGGGCATGCTGACTGAATTAGCAGCAACCTATCCGCTGGTAGAAGAGACCTTCCGTGAAGCCTCTGACGCGCTGGGTTATGACCTGTGGCAGTTAGTGAGTCAGGGTCCGGCTGAAGAGCTGAACAAAACCTGGCAGACTCAGCCTGCACTGTTAGCTGCCTCTGTGGCCATCTACCGCGTCTGGCAGCAGCAGGGCGGTGAACAGCCTGTCCTGATGGCCGGTCACAGCCTGGGCGAATATTCGGCGCTGGTTTGTGCGGGTGTGCTTAACTTTGCTGACGCAGTGAAGCTGGTAGAACTGCGTGGCAAACTGATGCAGGAAGCGGTGCCAGAAGGCACCGGCGCAATGCAGGCGATTATTGGCCTGGATGACGCGGCTATTCGCAAAGCCTGTGAAGAGAGCGCGCAGGGCCAGGTTGTCTCACCGGTTAACTTCAACTCGCCAGGCCAGGTGGTTATTGCGGGTAACAAAGAAGCCGTTGAGCGTGCAGGCGCTGCCTGTAAAGCTGCGGGCGCTAAGCGTGCTCTGCCACTGCCGGTCAGCGTGCCTTCTCACTGTGCACTGATGAAGCCTGCCGCTGATAAACTGGCGGTTGCGCTGGAGAGCATTACGTTTAATGCACCAGCGGTGCCGGTGATCAATAACGTCGATGTGAAAGCCGAAACTGACGCTGCGGCCATCCGTCATGCGCTGGTTCGTCAGCTCTACAGCCCGGTTCGCTGGACCGAGAGCGTGGAAGCGATGGCGGCACAGGGCGTGACACAGCTGCTGGAGATGGGTCCAGGTAAAGTCCTGACCGGTCTGACCAAACGTATTGTCGATACCCTGACAGCGGCTGCCGTTAACGATACGGCATCCCTGGCGGCTGCACTCGGTAAGGAATAAGAGGAAAATCATGAGCTTTGAAGGTAAAGTTGCGCTGGTTACCGGCGCGAGTCGCGGCATTGGTCGTGCGATTGCAGAAACCCTGGCGGCACGTGGTGCCAAAGTGGTAGGAACTGCAACCAGCCAGAGTGGCGCCGACGCCATCAGTGCTTACCTTGGCGACAAGGGTAAAGGCCTGTTACTGAACGTGACTGATGCTGATTCAATTAACAGCGTTTTAGAGAATATTCGCGCTGAATTTGGCGAAGTGGATATTTTAGTCAATAATGCAGGCATTACGCGTGATAATCTTCTCATGCGCATGAAGGACGATGAGTGGCAGGATATCCTGGATACTAACCTCACATCGGTATTCCGCCTTTCTAAGGCGGTCCTGCGTGCCATGATGAAAAAACGCGTGGGCCGTATCATCACCATTGGTTCCGTTGTTGGCACCATGGGTAACGCGGGCCAGGCAAACTACGCAGCAGCAAAAGCGGGTTTGATTGGCTTTAGCAAATCACTGGCGCGCGAAATCGCGTCACGTGGCATTACCGTCAACGTCGTGGCTCCAGGCTTTATTGAGACTGACATGACGCGGGCACTGAACGAAGATCAACGTTCCGGTATTTTGGCGGAAGTCCCTGCGGGTCGCTTAGGCGACGCACAGGAAATCGCCAATGCTGTGGCATTTTTAGCCTCTGACGAAGCAGCCTACATCACAGGTGAAACGCTGCACGTCAATGGCGGAATGTACATGGTCTGATAAATCACGAAATCATTTGCTTTATTTGCGGTTAAAACCGCAAAATAACGCAAAATCGTGGTTCGACCAGCCGGGATTTTGTTGCATCTTTTTCACCATTTTATACACTACGAAAACCATCGCGTAAGCGAGTTTTGATAGGAAATTAAATAGTATGAGCGATATCGAACAACGCGTTAAGAAAATCATCAGTGAGCAGCTGGGTGTGAAAGAGGAAGA
>Ga0157367_1000610_pt1 | contig 17064 bp, 10 predicted proteins | sample AttbisABBM2_FD_113142 | JGI IMG/M metagenome (GOLD analysis project Ga0157367, IMG submission 113142) | Fungus gardens microbial communities from leaf cutter ant in Botucatu, State of São Paulo, Brazil - Atta bisphaerica ABBM2 | ecosystem: Host-associated > Fungi > Mycelium > Unclassified ...
AGAACTGATGAAGGCCTTAAGCTATTCAAGGGCAACTCGACGGTAAAACTTGCGGGAAAAAAGGAAAAACCTTCTGTCGACTAGAGTTTGATGTCGATTTATCCACACTTCCATGACTTCTAGAGGAAAGCTAACTGCTTGCTGGCTGGGAGCTGTATGAGCGGTAACGTCCACGTACGGCTCCGTGAGAAGGTGGACGGAAATGGCCTTGTTGTACCTCACTCCCGTCTTCAATGGGGTCTGCTCTTTTTTTTTTGGGGGAGTATGCCAATATGATCTTAATGAGGTGCGGGGCTTTGCATCTGACATTCGTTGGGCTTTCCTCTGCGGGAGCCTGCGCCCCGGCCTTTTTGTGCAATAAACCCCTCCGGCCGAAGACTAGTGATAGGTGGTCCCGCGGAGCTTTCGGGGAAGGGTAGCCTAGTGTGTAAGCACAGCAATGAACCGCGGCGAACCCTCAGACGACCCTTCTAAGATAAGGGGGGAGATCCTCAGTAGTGGTGACCCTTTGACTCTTCCACTGACTTATATATGTACCGAATGCTCATACGGGAAAGTGAACTCCTGGGTCTGGAACCAGGGGGGTTGCTCCGAGAAAAAATCCTTTCTTTCTCGTCCACTCCAGGGGGTGCGGACACACCTGCGCGGATTACAGGTGACGGTTACAAGAATGGCGGGGAAGTTAAGAGTACCCGACGACATTCAGGGATGAATGTAGACCCATCGGGCAGGGATAATCATTCCGGTCCCGGGAGAGGTGGCGACACCAGTCTGAGCTGAGGGAAGCCAGCCAATTGAGTCACTGAAACGACCGCAGGAGGCGCACCCTAAGCCCAGCTTCCCGGAGCTGCTATTGCAAAATACGGCTTCCTTAATATAAAAATTTCCACAAGGGGGCTGGGCTGCTCGCCTTCATAGAAAGGCGACCGGGCCTAGATTAGATGTTCGCCTTTTTATAGAATAGAAAGAGAAGGTAAAGGGGGGCTTTATTGGTAATGGCGGAGGTCCATGAAAGAATCGCTGGAGCACATCAAGCGGGCAGAAGAATGAGATGGCTGATACACAGATATGGGTTTGATTGGCCAAACATGGAAAAAGATTGCAATAAATACGCCCGAGGATGTGAGGCTTGCCAAAGATACAGACCGATTAAAAACCTGTAAGCGGAAGAATTACATGAAATCATTAAACCTTGGCCATTCCGAGGTTGGGCAATTGAAACAATTGGAAAAATATATCCTCCTTCCAGCACCTTTTAACAATCTTCTTCTGTGTTGAAGCGTAATAGGAAGAAGCCAAAACCTTCTTGAAAGAATCTAAAAATCCCCCTTCCTTGACCTACCGGATACAAGTCAAGTCACACCTGGAACCCAGACGAAATCTGGCGTCTAATAGCCGGGGCTACCCCCATCCACATAACCCCTTATTTTCTCTCCAATGGTAGATTCGAAGAAATTCGCATGCTCATATCGTGCTCTCATCCCACGAACATCCCCAATAAAATAAAACTCAAAGAGGAGCCATATGCATCATATATTGATGGTTTCTTGGAGGGATGGATCCTAATGCAAGCAAGCCGGAACTCTTCCACATAATTTTCAAGGCGACGCTTGGGGCCTTCCATGTTATAGTCAGCCAACTCTATTTTCTCAGGTACCAGAGAAAGAGTAAGAACACCTGCGTTCCAGTATACCATCCTTCCATGCAGTAGTAATCCCCCCCTCTAAAAAAGTAAGTTGAGATTCAAAGCATTCCCGTAAGCTAGTAAGTCAATCAAAGCTATAACTCTATTTGTTAGTTTCAGGAAACTGGTACATATTTATAATAATAATATATATTATATCTTTCTATTATTATTATTTGGTATTTACCAATTTTAGACTAAGCAAAAATTCATTTTGAAAGAAAAGGCAAATCCCCGGAAATAAAGGATTTTTACTACGTTACCCTAAAAAAGTACTCCGGCAGCGTGAGTGAGTACAGGCTCATATTCCTATTTATTTTCTGACAAGGGAGGGATGCGTAGGATTTCTTACAAGAGAGATCGAAGATAGGGAGGTACTCAATATAATTTATACTCTTTCAACTGAAGATGACGATTGAACTTTGGTACCGCAGCAAATGATCAAATGGACCGTGGGTACTATACTAAGAGTAGTAACAACTATTCCTTCGCAACTTCGCCCTTCGCACTTACCTTTCGTCCGGTACGTTGTTCAAATGTTTTTCTGGGATTATGTTGGTGATCTTGAAGGGTTGTGGGAGTATGCATGGGGGCAGTCTGTTGGTGACAACCTGTTGAACTCTGTTTATGCTATTGGTAAGTGTGTGCAAGACTTTATGGCGGATGAGAAGATTCACAAGCCTACGCTGCTTGGGCCGCATTTTGCTTTGCTGGTAAGAAAATGCAGTAAGTTTGTTTTTTTCCGTCCTGTATTGTTGGTGGGTGATTACAGTTTGGCTTTAACTACAAATGTTTGCAATCAAAAGGTTTGGCTGTATGAGCATACTCAAGTGGTAAGTCTACGACTTGGTTGGTATCTGTTTCCTCGATTTAGAAACAGGAAGCTTGAGAACCAGGAGAGAGTTCGCCCCAAGGGTGGGTTCGTGAGATGGATAATGATAGGTTTATCATGCAGCCTTTGTATACGCTGCTGACAGACAGACGAAGAAGCTTTTTTGATGTATAGCAACGTGCGTGAGCCGTGCTAAGCAATCATATTAATATCCTTCGCTACTTATTTTGGATGCTGGTGGCTTATTAACTGCTCTAAACCTTGCAATGATCATGGAGGGCGCGTTTGCAGCGTATTATCCTTGGCCTCATCGTGGAACGAGAATACTTTCACGTGGTGATGAAGACCAAGCTGCTCCAAAATGTAAGTTTGACACTTGTCAGTTTACAGGTTCTAGTTGGTTGGTATGAAAAGTTTTTATTACTTTTCAAACTATAGTGTTTTAAAGGCCTCTTCCCCCCATCTAAAACTTTTATTCTTCAATACAATAGCTCAGTAAGAGGTTTACTGATTGCACCGTACCTTTTTTATAAACCTTCTTTCTATAGTAACCTAACCCGTTAGCCCGATAGAATTAGAAGGCTATAGAAAAGTGAAGCTTTAAATTATGACCTAGGAATCGGTTAGCCATACGATTAATTCTAAAGGTTAGTGAAATGCCGATCGATCCCTCGGTCTACCCACAGTACTCGCAAAGAACAAGTTATGCTGGTTTTGCATCTTATTAGTCTTTATCGATTTCAATGTAAGAAATGTTAGATTTTTTGATGGATGTACACAGATATATAATATACTGGGACTTTCGATACAGAGTGAAATGAACTACCAGCTTTCCAAGGAATCCCGTCGTTCTTCCTTACTAAAAGACTATTGCATGCACCTGCATACGCAGCTAATTCTTGTAAGTAGTTACAACGTTTCCTTCTTATATATATAGGCATTTCAAGAGGCCCTTCTCATTTTCTTTGAAGGAGTTGCTCTTATTTATCTTCAGGCTGCTTTATCTAAGAAGGATTCTTCTGCTCTTTAAAGGATTTTTTTTATTTAGGTTGTTCAGAATAGCAATGTTAGGGGAAAGTAATTCATTGATGTAGCCGACTTTCTTGATGATAGGAATCTACATTCGTTCTCAACGTTAAATCCCGTCTTATCTGCTTAGCCGCCTAGCGGAGTTGCCTGTGTGAGGCATCAAAATAGCCTTCCCAGCGAGTGGATGAATGGAGCGAGAAGAACGCTTTCTTAGAATTGATTTGTTTTATACCCAAGTGAATTGAAGCATTCCGGAACGTCGATCTATAAATCTTCCATGCGTGGATGGATAAGCCTGAAGGTGCTACTAAGTGGTCTAACTCTAATCCCTGGTAACGCTTTCCTATAAGGCCTTTCTTCGGACTCTTTTACTTGGGTGGGACTTTTCAAAATAAATAGTGGAGACACTGCTGCTACAACTCTATTTCCTCGCTGATGGATTCTTTCCAATCTTAAGAGGGCAGACGACGAGGGCGTATGCGTGTGAACGCTTGGTTCAAGCTCTTCACATAGACATGATCTCGGAAGACTCGTTTTTAGACCGAAGCGATTCTTTGAACCGAGTTCTTTCTCTTTCTTGCGAATGCTGATGGTTGGATTCAATGTTCTGGATCAGGTCCCTTGACCTTAGCGGCCTCGTTCTTTAAAAAAAAGAACTACATTCAGTCAGTGACACAGCTATTGACTCAGCTGTGAAGGAATGAATGGCGAATCGAGGGAGGAATATGGTAAAAGCTATGCTCAAAAGTAGGCGGTCGACAACATTGGTATCCCTTGCCAACTCTTGACCAGAGATACAAAGCACCTGCAGCGGAGGCATATCTCAGCAGCTTGCAGGAAGAGAAAGATGTACTTAAACACTATAGATCTTCGCGTGATCCGCTTCCCCCAGACCAGCCAATAGAAGAAATAGAAAAGAAAGGCTTCATATACTACATTAGATAGCAAGTGGAAGGATTTGCCAATGCGAAATTGAGTAGTAGGCACTTTCTTAATATCATGCGAACGGAAGGCTGGTATCGATGCCCAGGCTATATATACGCTATTAAATAAATTCTTGGTGTAACGTCAGTCAGCAAAGAAAATCAATAAGAATTTCATAAAGAATGAAAGGCAGGAAACAAGGAGAAGGAAGCTAGCAAACAATATGAAGGAAGACTTTCAAGCCTTATTCGTACTCCACGGGACCACGTATAATAGTTTCTTCTGAATGGAACCGTACCGATCTACTAAACGAAGGTGTTCACGAGAGGGAAGGGCTTATCTTCAAATTCGGTATCAACTGAGCAAATCTCCTAAATTTCATTCATAACAAAGGAAATGGCACCGAAACAACTTATCTGCAACCCTGACACCAGCAAGCACGGGCAAATTGATCCTCAAAACCAAAGGGCGTTAGCCAAGTCGAGGCTTTTGAAAAGCCTTACCTACAACGCGAGTCTCCTATTTTACTATCAACCATTCTAGTTTCAAAAAATGTTCCCATCCGTGCTGCTACTCGACTTTCTCATCTCCTATTTCTAGTTATCTTACAATTAGAGTAGAGTCAGGTAAAACGAATTGTGAGGATCAATTGCTTACCACTTCAAAAGTAACGAACCACCCACAATTAGAGTTATACTCAATAAAATTTCCCGGTTATTCTAGAAGTTAACTCTTTTAGTTGCGCGGGTAGCTCTCAGGCCTATTACTCCAGGCACACTCTTCTCAAACACTACGTTGCTATAGCTATGCTTCCTCAGACTCTGTTTGACTCCCCTCTCAAGCAGGTAAAGAAGCTCTTTCCATTCTTGCCTAGTGACTAAGATTTTCACACTTGTTGTGTCTAGGCTGCAAAGATTTTATCATAAAACACTAACTGAAGTGTTAGAGGGATTCACTTTCGATAAGAATCCAAAAGCAAGTTCCCCATACTACCTTATTTCCCTCCTCTGTTTCTGTCTTTAAGAGGCAGTGCATCCGGCAGGAATCGAACCTACTTTTTTACCCATTTAGCCTTTCTAGGTTGGTGGGCGCTTTCACCATTCAGCCATGGATGCTTTAGCGAGTGAACTAGGTTTTTATTTGAGAGCGAACTAGGTTTTTAGTGGTATTCCTTCTCGAGCTTCTATTTCTTCCGTTAAGGGAGATTCGGGAAAAGATGGAATAGGAAGACGTGTTTCCAGAACGAACAAGATACGGGTAGAGAAGGGGAAGTTAGCAAAGTTAGACAAGATTGGAATGGGCATAGGAACATGTATTGATGTACCAGATCGGCTAATGCTCCCAGGTTGATGCGATGTATTCCACCAGTTGACTGGAGACTTTATTATTGGTATATCGATCGGTCCAGCACGGATTGAAATAGGAGCCGGTTCGACAGGAAGCTTTTGAAAACGCAGTGCACCCAGGTAAATAAGGAACAAGATGAATACAGAAGTTAAACGAGCATCCCACACCCGAAAGGTACCCCACATAGGCCTTCCCCGAAACCCCCCAGTCACTAACGTAAACAAAGTAGAAAAAGCACCAATTTCTGTACCGGTTCCGGAAGAGCGAAGAAAAAGGGGATGTTTTGTTAATGGGAACAAGGAACTGTTTATAGCTGTCGCGATATAAATAACTATACTCATCCGAGCCGCAGGAACATGTACATACGAAATACGAGAATTTCCACCTTGTTGAAGATCTGGTGGTGCTACCCGAAGACTTAAATGAATAGCCATCGCTGTTAAGAACAACCGAGATCCAATGAGAATTTGCGCGTAGCTTTTTGTCTTTGACATAAAAAAATAAGGTTGTAATAACGAAACTGACATTTTCTTTTTCCTTGCCTTGCAAGTGGAACAAGAAAGACTATATATTTCTTTTTATTCTAATAACAATCAAAGGATTTCGCATGCTTTCCATGGAATGACGGAATTCCCCTTGCTTAGTTTTCGCTCCGCTCGTCCGTGGCACTCCTTGCTTGCGGAGCGGCATATCGGAAAAAGAAGGATTTACTTTCTATACGGGCCCGTCCCCTCTTACCCCTAACTAACGATTATGCTGCTCTCGCCTTTTTGTAAACTTCTCTTTCCAAAATTCACTACTAATTTTGACTACCTCCTTAGTCACCCTATCCACTCTCGTCCTGTTTTCGGGTTCCCTTTCAGGGGATGAGGATATTTCGATGATTTCTCCCTCCGTAGGTGGAAAACGCGTGGGTGAGTAGAGTCCGTGCTTTGCTTTGGGGGGCACCGGCAAGAAGCTTCTCGGCCACCCTACTCTGACTTGATTAGCTACTTACTAGTAACTAGGATCGCTCAAACAGTCAGTCAGCAATGCGTACTTCTTTCCTAGTTGAGTGGATCCGCGTAGCAGAGCCCAATCTTCTACCACAAGCTCTGACCTGACTTGTTGTACTTGATTCACCCACGTAAATAGACAACTGGGATAAGGGCTTTCATCCCATAAAAGAGAAGTGAGTCCGCATGTCGGCAAATGATTTGGAATTTAAACTGGCCACAGAGGAAACCGAAGCCCTAACTCCCCATTCTTTCTATCTTACATCGCCATCGAGCCCTGGCTGTAGAGTCACAGGTTTCTAATCGCAATGGATTTATGTTTTCTTTGGCTTTTCCATTCGCTTCGTTCAACCCTGATCTGGATAGATAGCTCGGCTTCTATTAGCTGAGAATGGTTTTGTCAAGGAAAGGTTTCGCTATACAACAACAATGAACTCACTTCTGATCAAATTGGATGAATCGGTAATCTTTCTCTGTCTTGTGAGAGAGAGTCACTTGCTGTATTGAGAGCGGGTGGGTGACATGCATTAAGCGAAATCAGTTGTTATGTTTTTGATCTTCTTTGCGCGAGAAGACCCTTGACTGAGGAGACGTGTTTGGCTTGGATGATGCCGCTATGCTCCTATTCACTTTCAGAGACCGCTCTGAGTTTGCCGGTTTTGCGGCAACCCTTTCACTAAGAACATTTTCGCCATTAACGAAATGCCACTATTCCACAATGCTTCTTTGATTTATGTGTAGGAGCGGTAGTAGTGAAGAAAATGGAGGGAGAAGAAAGAAAGCGATGTGACACGAGAATAGATCACATCCGACAGCCAGCCATGCCATTAGATAGATCCGCTCTGAGTCTTCTGCAGGATGAGATCCGCTTGGTCTTGTGATAGGGGCTTGAGGAGGAAGAAGAGGGGATTTCTGAAAAAAAAGAATGAATCTCCTTATTTATAGGGAACAGGACGTGTGACTTCCTCAAACGAAACGAATGTGGCTTTCGCGACAAGGCCCTTGGTCATATCATATCATATCTCGTCGTGCATAAACCTTACCTGCTTCTAAAACTTCTACTTACATCTGTGACTGCCTATTCCGGTCTTTCTCTAAAATAGCTATCTTTGAATTCCTACTTGTAAACAACAATGCTTAGACCGATCGAAGCACCTTTTTTCCTATATTATGTAAATATTGATGGTTGAACCTTTGCAACCATACATGGGCGACATTCTCTTTCATGGTCTGTCTTTATCCGACTGACTGTTCTATTTTTGAGGGCTCCGCGCATAAGACTTCCTCAAAGCAGCCTTAAGTTCATGAATTCTCTATTGAACGTTCTGCTTAATCACGTACATAGATTTGACGCAATAAAAAAGTATGTTGAGGAGGGCGAAGCTAAAGTAGGACTTGGTGTTGGTGGTACCACCTCTCGATCGGAGACCCCCTTCAGTGGAGCCAGCGACTGTTGAGTGCTGCGGCAATTCTTTTTCGGTACGCAAGAAAGTGGACAGAAGGGAACGCATCAATCAAAGCAAAGGAGGAATCCGCCTCATCAGGTACGCATTCTTTTGAAAATGCCTTCCCTTACTTACGCTAGTAGGGAATCAATCAGTACAGCCGAAGATGATTCACGTGGCAAAGAAGCCCATCGTGGAGCCTATCTATTGATGGTCATTGCTTCTAACTTTATTGGTGGGGTAAGTATAAAGTGAGTCCTGGAAAAGGGGAAGGCTAATCGAAATTAGACAGTTTCCTATTCTATTATCTCCTATCCAACTCCAACTCCAGAGGCTTAGGCTTATGCAATTGGCTAAGCAATTACAGCTTCTGTATAGCAGTTTTCTTACACTGGATGGATAGCGCCTTAGGCACCAGAATAAAGTCCAACTTAAACTGCATAAGAACCTGTCATAGTTAGACCGTGGAAAGGCCATAATTCTATCAGGAGATAGACTTACTATTCATTACTACGCTGTCTTGCTCATCCTCACTGGATGAAGAGCTACTTTGCTAGCTTACACAAGAAATGCCAAAAAGCAAAAGTAAGGTATGCTCTCTTTTCCGGACCACCTAGCCACAAAGAATGATGAGCTAGCCCCAAGTTCAAATCTGTGGTGTGCTGTAGTTAGTGATTTTTCACGACCCGAACCCCTGGAAGAAAGAACCAGTTTGATAGGCAAAATCTTATTAGGACTTTCTTCATTCTGATACCTATCACTCCCAATTTATCTTTCTATATTCCGAAGTAAAAATCATTAGGTGGCTCAAACCATTCTTTGAAAGGCCCGGGAGTCATCAGAAGAGGTTCTGACAGGAATAACTTACTTGAAGAATGAATAAAACATATGCCATTGAAAAAGGATTTGGCCTCGTGATTGGCGGTTTAGCGAACTCTAAGGGGCAGCGCTCTATAACTTCATTTTTATTGCTAGTGAGGCTTTTTTATAGTGAAAATCGTCACTGGGCCAGGTCCACTTGCTGAGCTGGACCATGATGGGACTAAAATCCAATCAAAAAAACCATTGAAAATGGAATTCCTTCTGACCGAAGGAAATGCCTCCGAACGACATGATACGTTGGGTCTGGTCGTCACTGACTGAGTTGGAAAGATTAGTAGAGGGAGAGCACTAGCGATTCTGTGGCACAAGATGCGCCGGTATTGCAAAGGCAGGAATGAGTTCACAACCTTCGAATAAGCCGACTAAAGCTAAAAGGAGAAAGGGAGATGACTCTAGTTGTTGAGTACCCTGTTGAAGGTACCAGATCGCCTGTTAGTTGTAGCGGATCTTACATCCATCGGTTCTAGCGCTTTCTCTTGATTCGATTTTATATTTTGGAAATCCTTGCTCTGAGGAATGCCCGCTTTAACCAGAATCATCTCCTTGGCTTTTAGAGTCATCCCGCTTATGCCATGTGCTCCATCAACTTCCTTTTTTCACCAACATCCCATTCACACTCTTAGCGAAACAAGTAGGGTTCAAAGTCCTCCCGAAAGGCGGGCGGTTGCCTGGTATAAAAGAGAAGCGGTTATTAGAAATAGGCATCCGGTTGTATTTCAAGAGAAGTTTATGCGTGATAGCTTGGGAGTCCTTGCAATTAGAATAAACCAAGATCTTACTATGACTGCAATTTTAGAGAGACGCGAAAGTACAAGCCTGTGGGGTCGCTTCTGCAACTGGATAACTAGCACCGACGTCTTTACATCGGATGGTTCGGTGTTTTTCTGATCCCTACCTTATTGACCGCAACTTCTGTATTTATTATCGCTTTCATCGCTGCCCCTCCAGTAAATATTGATGGTATTCTTGAGCTTGTTTCTGGTTCTTTACTTTATGGAAACAATATTATCTCTGGTGCCATTATTCCTACTTCTGCGGCGATCGGATTGCACTTTTACCCAATTTGGGAAGCTGCATCTGTTGATGAGTGGTTATACAATGGCGGTCCTTATGAGCTAATTGTTCTACACTTCTTACTTGGTGTAGCTTGTTATATGGGTCGTGAGTGGGAACTTAGTTTCCGTCTGGGTATGCGTGCTTGGATTGCTGTTGCATATTCAGCTCCTGTTGCAGCTGCTACTGCTGTTTTCTTGATTGACCCTATTGGTCAAGGAAGTTTTTCAGATGCTACAGCCTTTAGAAATAATGCACAGCACACCGATTCTTGCAACAATAAATAGAACTAGCACAATCAAATGCAGGCGAGCAATGCTGCACAGACAGAATAAACTGGAGAACAATAAATTCACCTTGATTTCCTGCCTCACTGCATTGACAAGGAGCTGATTGAACTCCCATGGGAGGTAACGCATCTGGGCGCCCGACACATTGCGCAGGTAATAGTGGATGAAGTCGTTGCTCCCGATCGACACAAAGAACACCGACCTCCTGAACAGGTCGGCTGTCGCTGCCTCCCCAAGAGCCAGTGCCAGCAGCTCATATGTGTCCTCAACCTGCTGCACCTGCTGGGTGAGCGACACATGCATCGATGGAGCTATTGGAGGAGGTGGGAGGACAGACCAGCTCAGAGCCACTGCTGGAGAGAATGCCGGTTGCCGCAGACGCATAGTTGGACGCCTTGGATCATTCCATCAACGTTGCTGAGGCCAACACTGCCGATGCCCATGCGCATGCTCTGCTCAAGGTACGGAGGCACGAAGGGGAGCCCCAGCTTCTCCGCTGCAATACAACAAATGGGCTAAGAAATCAAGAGATGGGGAAAGAATTGTTGGGAACAGCGCTAAGAAAAAGATGTTGTTAAACCAAGAAAAACACAAGAACAATAGATCCAGGAAACCAACAAGTGAGCCAAGAATTGACACAAACTAGCCTAGCCCTACGGAAGGCAATCATATCTATACCTATCTTTCGCAGTCAGTAGCTGCCGAGTCTTATCTTTCCGCTCGAGTAGGTGCGATGGTAGCGCTGAACCGAAAGGAAACCCCAAACATACGAACTCTTTTGACACGACTTTGATTTCCACTATAAAGAGCGGCATCCCCGTCTCGGTGTCGTTCATCTCTTGCCGAATATCCTGATATATTTTTCGTGTGTGGTGTGACCAGGGGTGCACCACTAATAGAGAACATGGCCCCAATGGCAGGGGAATGCTTCTCGAAAGAAGACCCGTTCTCCATGTTCTTTTCTTGGGCGTCGCTTGCCGCATCAAAAGCTGGAACGCACCAACGTATGGTGTCTTTGTGAAGTTGGATCATTCACTGAGGGAAATGCAAGCAAATCTGGCAAGTCATTTCACAAAGCTAGGGAATGTGGCAGAAGAGGAATAGGGAAGCAGCTCTTAAGGGTTTGGGGCGTACCGGATAGCATTATTGAATTTATTATTTTCGTAGAAAAAGCAGCCCCGCAGGGCGTAGAGTGAGGAGTAGGCTGTCCTTGGGAAGACAGTCTTCCTATTGCTTAAGGCAGAGTCTTTCCACTTCATCGAAACAATCGAGCTCAGAAGAAGCTAAATGGAGTGAATGAGTATCCTTTCTGGAAAAAGCCTTATTGCTTACAAGTGAATGCTTTTCCCGGCGCTATCCCTGGGATAAACCTACCTGCTTTGAAACAACATAGGTGCACGTAACTTGCTATTAAATACTACTATCTTACCAGTATCTCTAAAACCCCATCAGAGGGTAACTACTCTCATGCTTAGCTCAAAACTACCTTCTTGTTTGCAAACTCGTAGCTTCTTCAACCTAAAACAACCATCTTGAACAAGAATCTCTTCTTCAAAGCAGAATCTGAAATCAATGAGTCCTGATCTACACCCTTAGACGTCGATGCACTTACTCCTTACTCTATTTGGACTTTATGGCTAATGACTTACTTGAAAGATTCGTGCAGGTACATATACAACTGACTATACTACTAATAATAATGACTCTGGTTCAACTTCTTACTTTTCTTGATCGTACTAGTACTAAATTAGAGTTGATTGAATAAGGAAGGCTGACACGCTTCTCGGTTGTGGAGTCAGTTCTCGGTGGTGGTGCCTTCTTCTTTTTCTTAGAATAGAGACACATACATATTTACTTGTTGACTTGATTTGAGAATATACTTCATTTACTTTCTTTCATCGTTGACAGAAACTGAACTCAAGACAGACCTTCCAGCTTGATCTTATTGATGGATCATTCACTCAATCAAAACATTGACGCACGCGCCTTCTTTCTTGGAAATTGTACGACGACCCTTCTTGTTCCAGGCATACGACCCTGAGACGTGACGGTCTCATCAGCGGCCTGGGAGTGAATGTGGAAGCTTAACACTAGCCTAGCAACGGGCAGAACAGTTGGTAAAGGAGATCATTGGCACTATGGCGCATGTATGTTGAGTTCTTGAAGCATTGCCGATATCGATATATATTTCTTTGCATGGGACAGTAGCCTTTTCTGCTTCTTTGGATGGGTGCGTAGGTAGAGTAGCCTTTTCTTAATATAAGCACAAATGCGGTACTATTTTGAGCATGCAATCTCTTCTACAATAGGCGGTCTGATCAATCAAAAATATTGAGGCAGGATTTTTATTTAGAGAATCAAAAAGCAATCAACCATCCCCAAACAAAGTGCTGCTGGAGGGAAATGCTAAAGTCCCATTCCGAATTCCATTAAGGTTGTATTCCTACTAAGAAACTAAGGGCTATACTCTACTTCCCATCCCAGCTCGTAAGTAATCCTATTTCTGTATTAGCCTTTGAACAGCATGGGCCATGAAAGGACCGGAGAAGGAATGCAGTAGGATGAATCTATCTTTCCTATATGGCATGATTTTGCTCTCCTTTTCTAAAAGAAGAAAGAACTAGACTTCTATAATATAAGAAGATTTTGATAATCGTAGATCGTGGAATATTCATCTATCTTATTAGGTAACTACTTTAGCTGCTCTCGAAACTGAACCATCGTGAATAGAACTAGCGCTTAAGGAAGAGTAGGATCTGTTAGCAAGTCATATTCAATCACCCGGTCTTCTCCTTCCTAGCTTTTAGATAGCCGCCCTGATTCTATCTTGGATTTTAATACACTTAGCCGTGTACGTATCTTGGCAAAACTCGAACCTATAGTTGATCCATCCATACTCGATAAAGAATCAAAAAGTTTCAGACGACTTTGAATGGGAGGAGGTTTTCTTTTCCCCTAACCTGATTTTGATGTCTTCTTCGTTCTCAGTCCCTATGGTCCATTGTAGGATGATTTTCCTAAGGCCTTGAATTCGTTGGCAAGGTGATCAGGGTCCTCTCCCTGGTCCTATCGAACCAGTGACTTCTCTCCTGGGATTGAATATGTTTTGCCTTTCCCCGATGGTTCCGCATTCCAATGTGGGTAGGATTCGCCAGGGATGAGCGGCTTATTTAGCCTATGCGAAGCACGAAGCATAAGAGAAGAGTGTAGCGAAGCGAGTGTAATACTTGTCGAATATAAGTAGTGTCAAAGCCTACACAGGCTTAGCTCTGCAGCTGTTTTCAGGACGAAGACGGTGATACGATACCACTCGCCAGTGATGATAAGATTCACTCATAGCATAGGTGGAAGATCCATCCAATTTTCTTTATAGATTTTTTTGTTCAAAGAAAGCCTAAAAATCATTCAGGGAACCTACTCTTGGTATCCTTTACCATATTCACTTTCCATATTCCCTTGCTTTAGTTCAGACGCTATCGTACCTCAGGGAAAATGGAAATTTCTATCAACGATTCCCACCCAACTCTGGAATGACTCTCCCCTCTCTCCCTTAACATATCGAAGGCCTCTTATCCGTCTTTTGACGGACGACTATAAAAATAGAATCAGAGGATTGCCTGACACCCGCGACTAAAAGGATTGTGTATCGCATACTTTAAACGAGTACCGATACAGGGAGGATTTTCGCCATTTTCTATTGAGTTCTCGTATCGGTAGGCACAGATCATTGGTATTGGATGTATCGTTAGGTTGCGCCGAGTCAAATCAGCGGATCTGCTCGTAAATGAATTGTGTGTCATCTGCTTGTAAATGAATTGTGTAAAATAACTCGTAAATGAATTGTGCCAGAATTGATCACTGATCAGGTGTGATCAGTCTCACCCGTCTAAGAGACTGATCCGGTGCGATGAGTCTATTCCGTGTAATATTTTGGAATTCCTCTTCCAACTCGTCCCGGAATGGGCGTTATGGCAAAGAACAAGAAGAAAAAGAAAGAAGGAATTTGTCCAATAGTAACAAATGGTGCCTCCACAGGTTGACATCCGATCCAACCTAGTAGTAAGCAATCCGCCAAAAGCAACCAAAATATTGCTTGGTGAATCGGTCGAAAACTTGAACTACGCGCATACATTTCTTTAAAAAAAGGTAAAGCCAAGAGAGATATAAAAACTGGTGCTATTGCGGCTACACCTCCCGCTTTGTCAGGTATACTGCGAAGAATGGCATGGATCGGTAGGAAATACCATTCCGGCACAATATGAGGCGGGGTGGGCATCGGATTAGCAGGTATATAATTGTCGGGATGCCCCAAAACATTTGGAGCAAAAAAAATCCAAATGGAAAAAAAGATAGCAGAAGCTACCCGACCTACAAGATCCTTTACATAAAAATAAGGGTAAGAAGCAATTTTATCCATCTCAGAATGTACACCCAATGGATTATTTGATCCATATTGATGCAATGCAGCCAGATGAAGAAGACTGGCGCCTGCTAAAATAAGGGGGAGTAAATGATGGAGACTAAAAAAACGATTTAAGGTGGCATTGTCCACGGAGAAACCACCCCAAAGCCAAGTCACTATGGTATCTCCTACTACTGGTATGGCGCTAGCTAAGCTTGTAATTACTGTTGCTCCCCAAAAGCTCATCTGACCCCAAGGTGGTACGTATCCTATAAAAGCTGTAACAATCATTAATAGGAATATGACAACTCCGAGACACCAAACAAATTCTCTAGGACTGCTATAACTCGCATAATATAGACCACGAAAAATATGAAGGTGAACCACAATGAGAAACATACTTGCCCCATTAGCATGCATATAACGGAGCAACCAGCCCCCTTCAACATCTCTCATAATGTGTTCTACGCTGTTGAAAGCTAGATCCACATGAGGTGTGTGATGCATAGCTAAAAAAACGCCAGTCACTATCTGAATGACTAAACAAATACCAGCTAACGAACCGAACCCCCACCAATAACTAAGATTGCTCGGGGTTGGATAATCTATTAAATGCTGGTTAAGTGTGGAGTATATAGGTTGTTTAAGAAGAGAGAATCGTTGGTTCCTTATAGCCATTTCTCTTTTCTATCGTGACAACTCCTCTTCCCCCTTTTTTACCCCCTTGCTTTGTTGGAAATAGGCTTCGCAGCACCCTGAATAATAATAAAGCAGCTCGAACACAAGCCATCCCAGTTTTCTGGCGAGAGGGAGGCAGCGAATCACCTGGGCTACGGATTTGTTGGTTAGTTGATTCTCGAAATCAGGTCATTCGGAAAAAAACTGCCGCTTTCTCTTTAGGTTTCTTAAGGCTTCAAACGAACGACTAGTCATTAAGAAACCCATGAAATAAAAGTATATTTTTACCTTTCATGAATAAGTCTTGCCTGCGTGCAAACTACCTAGCCCTTTTCAAAAGAACGTCGATTTCCATCTCAACAAAGAAAGAACTCAAAATAAATGAAAGCAAGATTGCTTGTTGTCCTATTACTCTTTTTGCCTGCCTTGTTCCGCTTTGGAAAGGAGAGAATTTTAATAAAGTAAACTCTTATTGGACGAGAGAGAGATGATATTGGCGTGGGTTCTTCCAACGAAACGCAGAATCCCATGCTCACCGTTCTAAGGGCAGCTAAGCGATTTCATAGCCAGAGTTTGACTTAACCTGCTGACCTTACTTCGTAACCTTAGCCTGCCATTCTTAGGACTATCAAGCCTTCTCGAATTAGGTCTATGGGTCCGAAGGCCTCTCGAATTTGCTCTACGGTAGAAGCTTTGAACGTAGACCCGGATACAAATCTTTCACTCACTGAAAAGTGAAAACCCGTGACTATATCGTCCTGAAGACGGATGCGACGGGAAGAAGTGGCATTTAGAAGTGTTGCTGACTTTACATTTAGGTTTCGGCATAACAAAGCTTGCACTGTCTTTTCGCACTTAGGCGCACAGCGTGCCGTTGGTAATGATTCCACTACGGTGCCGCAAATTCCCAAGCTGATCCTAAGTAATCGTTGTTGTTCATTGGATTCCTCCGGAATGACTTCGTTAGGATTGAAGAATTGCTGCAATTCTTCCTGAATAGACTCGATTCTCCCGTCGAGAGTTTCTCTGAAAGTCATACCTAAACTCTTCCGACTGAATACGAGAAAGCCTATAAAACAACGAGCTACTATCATTTCTTCATTATAGATTGAGATCTTCTTCGGACTTGATGCACAAATAGAAAGAATAATAGCAGCAAATAGCATATGTCTATCCTTCATATCCCTCAATCTCATCGTAACTCCATCTTTTTCAGTGAAGCTCTGCTCTCCTCTCCTTATAGTGGGGAGACTGATCTAGACGTCGGCGTTGGTTTTTCCAACAAAAAACAAGAACATTCGAACACGAACTTCCATGACAAAACAAAATGCTAGTTGCCTACAGTGTGGCAACTGCTAATTCAAATAATTTTTAAATTAGAAAAATGCAATTTTCCATATTCCTAGTTACGTATTTACTTACGGCGACGAAGAATAAAACTATCACTATATTTTTTCCTTTTCCTAGTTCTAGGTTTTCTTTGCCAAGTTTCTTTGGTTTTGC
>Ga0157367_1000611_pt1 | contig 17063 bp, 15 predicted proteins | sample AttbisABBM2_FD_113142 | JGI IMG/M metagenome (GOLD analysis project Ga0157367, IMG submission 113142) | Fungus gardens microbial communities from leaf cutter ant in Botucatu, State of São Paulo, Brazil - Atta bisphaerica ABBM2 | ecosystem: Host-associated > Fungi > Mycelium > Unclassified ...
ATGCTGATCGCGTCCGGCGCGATCGGCCAGCTGATCGGCGCGTTCCTGTTTCCCGCGCTCGCGGAGAAGCACGGCCGCGTGAAGGCGATCGCGTGGAGTTCGGCCGTGATCGGCGTCACCAGCATCGCGTGCGGGTTCGCGCCGACCTTCGAGGTGTTCGTGCTGCTGCGCATCCTGCAGGGGCTCGGCCTCGGCGGCGAGCTGCCGGTGGCGGCGACCTACATCAACGAGATCACGCGCGCGCACGGCCGCGGCCGCTTCGTGCTGCTGTACGAGATCGTGTTCCCGATCGGCCTGCTCGCGTCGATGGCGCTCGGCGCGTGGCTCGTGCCGCGCCTCGGCTGGGAGGTGATGTACTTCATCGGCGGGATGCCGCTGCTGCTCGCGCTCGTGCTGACGCGCATCGTGCCGGAATCGCCGCGCTGGCTCGCGTCGCGCGGGCGGCTGCCGGAAGCGGGGCAGGCGCTGGGTGTGTTCGAGGCGTCGGTGAAGGGCACGCTGCCGCCGGTCACGCAGGCCGCTGAATTCGACGAGATCGTGCGGCAGCACCCGAAGCGCCGGATGGTGGATTTGTTCAGCGCCGCGTATCGGAAGCGCACGCTTGCAGTGGCGACCCTGTGGGCGACCTGCGGCTTCATCCAGTACGGGCTGTCGACGTGGCTGCCGACGATCTACAAGAACTTCTATCACGCGCCGCTGCAGCTCGCGCTGAACCTTGCGGTGATCGGCTCGGTGATGGGTGTGCTCGGGTCGCTCGTGTCCGCGCTGCTGGTCGACAAGCTCGGCCGCAAGCCGGTGATCGTGTGGTCGTTCGTGCTGTGCGCGGTGTCGCTGGCGTTGGCGGGGGTTTATCACGCGGCGTCGGTGTACGTCGTCGCGACGTTCTGCTCGCTGTCGCTCGGGCTGATGGCGTCGGGCTTTATCACCGCGTATGTGTATACGCCGGAGCAGTATCCGACCAGCATCCGTGCGTCGGGCTGCGGCCTCGGCAGCGCGTGGCTGAAGATCGCGTCGTTCGTTGCGCCGATGGTGGTGCCGCACGCGATCATCGGCGGGGATTTGAGCCCCGCGTTCTACCTGCTCGGCGCGGTGCCGCTGATCGCGGCCGTCACCGTTCATTTCGTCGGAATCGAGACGAAGGGGAAGGTGCTGGAGGCGCTGGAGGCGTAGGTGTCGGTGGTGCGGGATGCCTGAACGCGATGCGGCCCGGACGATGTCCGGGCCGTTTTTCTTGGGTTCATCGACGATCGCCGGGAAGCGCGGGGCCGACTGCGGTGTTCGGCCAATTTGAGACGGTCGGCTATGTCGCGCGAACGGCCGTTTCCGGTTGACCGCCCCAAGATCCCGGTCTCCTTCGTCTTGACCTGACGATGGTATTCGCCCTCGGTCGGGTTCGTTCCGATCGGCGTTCGCCCCAAATACGCGTAACATGGATCGGTTGATCGCACTTTGTGACCCTGTTTACGCTTGGGAGATGCCTGCATGCTCCTTGCTGACTTTATCGTGCGAGACATGGAGCCGATCCTGGTGCAATGGGAGGCGTTCGCCGCCACCCTGCTGCCGGCGGCAGCAAACATGCAATCGCTGGCATTGCGCGACCACGCGCAGCAGATTCTTCTTGCGGTGGTAAAGGACCTGCGGACTTCGCAGACCAGGGAAGCCCAACGCGAAAAATCCCTGGGGCGCGGCTCCAGTCAGATCGACGCGACCGAAACCGCCGCGCAAACGCATGCGCTGTTGAGAGCAAGGGCCGGTTTCGATATCAACCAGCTCGCCGCCGAATATCGTGCCTTGCGCGCAAGCGTGCTGCGCTTGTGGATGGACGACTGCGCACCCTCGGCGCCCGAGCTGGACGACGCCATTCGTTTTAACGAAGCGATCGATCAGGCAATTGCCGAATCGGTCGGCTTTTTCAGTGCGCAGGTCGAGCAGAGCCGTAACCTCCTGCTTGGCATGCTGGGGCACGACATGCGCGGCCCTCTTCAGGCGATCGTGGCGACCGCTTCGTATCTGGCGGCCCTGAATGACGGGGAACAGGTATCGCGAGCCGCGGCCCGCATGATACGGAGCGGAGCGCGGATGCAGGCGTTGCTCGATGACCTGACCGATTTCAACCGGACCAACCTGGGATTGGGCATCAAGGTCATCCCCACGAGCATCAATCTGGCGGATGTGCTTGCTGATGAGGTGGACGAGCTGCGTGCAATTCATCCTGACAGGCAGATCGAGTTACACGTTGGCGGTGATTCACAGGGGGTCTGGGACGGCCGGCGCGTGCAGCAAATGATCGGAAACATGGTTCTCAACGCCATCAAGTATGGTGCGCAAGATACGCCCGTGCGAGTGACGGTAACAGGCGACGCAACGCATGTCCGGATCGACGTCAGCAATCGCGGACCTGCCATCGACAGCACCCTGCTGGCAGACATCTTCAATCCGCTGACGCGAGGGGCAGACCATCAGGGCAAACACGAGCGGGCGGCGAGTCTCGGGCTGGGGCTGTATATTGCCAGCGAAATCGCCAAGTCCCACCACGGCTTCATCGAAGCGCGGTCCGACGGCACGGAGACGACCTTTTCAGTAACGCTCCCTCGTGCGAATGGAACCAAGGAACCATAACAGCGCTGACATTTCGTCGCAGTGGGAAGCAATACCCGACGGCGTTCGTCGCGGGTACACGCTGGACGGTGATCTGCCACTGGATCTGGCAGGTCCAAATGGCGCCATCGTATCGTGGCCATGCATCGTGCCTTCGAGGCGCGACAAAGCGGCATGCCGTTCTCGCCAGCGTCACCGTCCCGCCGGCCTTCAACCATCCGTCGAAACCGTCACCGCCTCCCAAGCCCGGATTTCCCCGTCCAGCGCCGACAACTTGTCCCGCACGAGCCTGAGCGCGTCACTCCCCAACAAGAGATGAGCCGGCGGCCGTTCCGCCGCGATCGCCGCGAGCATCGCCCGCGCGGCTTTCACGGGATCGCCCAATTGCTTGCCGCTTTTCTCCTCGCGCGCTTTCCGGATCGGGTCGAAGAGCGCGTCGTAATCCGCGATCGAGCGGGGCGTGCGCGCCATCGACCGGCCGGCCCAATCGGTGCGAAACGAACCCGGCGCGACGGCGGTCACGGCGATACCGAAAGGCCCGAGCTCCTTGCCGAGCGCTTCAGAGATCCCTTCCAGCGCAAACTTGCTCCCACAGTAATACGCGATCCCCGGCATCGTGATGTGGCCGCCCATCGACGTGATGTTCAGGATGTGCCCGCGCCGACGTTTGCGCATGAAGGGCAGCGTAGCCTTGATCATCGCGACCGCGCCAAACACGTTCACGTCGAACTGCCGACGCATTTCCGACAGCGGCGCTTCCTCCATCACGCCTTCATGGCCGTAGCCGGCATTGTTGACCAGCACGTCGATAGGCCCGACGCTCGCCTCGATATCTGATACGACGCCGTCGATCGCGTCGAAGTCGGTCACGTCGAGCACCCGCCCAACCGCGCCATGCGCGTGCAGCGCTTCGAAATCACGCCTTGCCTGTTCGCTTCTCACCGTGCCGACCACTGTGTAACCCACCGCCAGCGCCTCTTGCGCGAGCGCACGGCCGAAGCCGCTGCTGACGCCGGTGATGAGCAGGATCTTGCTGGATGCCATCGGAGCCTCTCCCGAATGTCGTTTGGAGCCTGCATGTTAGTCTTGCAAACGACGCCGAAACAGCCGCATTCCGCTGAACTTCTTGCATAAAACTATGAGTACCAAGCGTACGGCAACGCGCCCCCCGGAGCCGCTTTCCCGCAGCCGGAAACGCATGGTCGCGCTGCTGCGCGCCTTGGCCCCCGACGAGGGCTACAACCTGACGGCACTGCCGAGCGTGCGCGTGCTGCGTTCGAACCGCGCGCTGTCGCGCACGCCGGTCCTGTACGATCCCGGCATCGTGATCGTTTGCCAGGGCAGCAAGCGCGGCTACTTCGGCGGCCAGCGCTACCTGTACGACGCGCATCACTACCTGGCCGTGTCCGTGCCCGTGCCGTTCACGATGGAAACCGACGCCACGCCGGCGCATCCGCTGCTCGCGCTGTATCTGCACCTCGATTTCACGATGGCTGCCGAACTCGCGGCACAGATCGACCGCGAGGGCGCAACGGAGCGCATGCAAGCGCCGAAGAGCATGATGTCGACGCCGATGGACGACGCGATGCAGGCATCGGTGCTGCGCTTCGTCGAGGCGTTGCATCGGCCGCTCGAAGCCGCGGTGCTGGGGCCGGCGCTGTTGCGCGAACTGTATTTCCGGGTTCTCACCGGCGCGCAGGGCGACGCGATGCGCGCCGCGCTGGCGATGCGCGGCCAGTTCGGTCGGATCGGCAAATCGCTGCGCCTGATCCATGCCGACTACGCGCAGCCGCTCGACGTCGCGCAATTGGCCGGGGAAGCGGGCATGAGCGTGCCGAGCTTCCACAGCCACTTCAAGGCGATCACGCAGGTGTCGCCGATGCAGTACGTGAAGTCGACGCGCCTGCATCAGGCTCGCCTGCTGATGGTGCGCCAGGGCCTGAGCGCGGAGGCGGCGGGCCACGCGGTGGGGTACGCGAGCCCGTCGCAGTTCAGCCGGGAATTCAAGCGCCTGTTCGGCTCGACGCCGGCGGCGGAGGCGAAGCGCATGCGCGAGCGCTTCGCGATTCCGGCCGCATTTGCGGACGCTGCGTATGTGTCGTCGCACTGATTCAGGTGTACCGAGTGTCGACTGCGGTGTTACCGTGTCGCCCGGTCGCGACGACAGGCGCGACAAACCCGTATGACCCGAAACGTCAGTTCATCATGAAAGGAAAGGAGAGACCTCATGCCGAGCCTTGAGCGAACGCGATCTGCCAGGTTCATCGACGCTGTCTGGCGCATGGCGCTTCGCATCGGATTCCGGCTCGCTCGCGTCTGGTGGCGCCTTCGACGGCCCAGCCATGAGGGCGCGCTGGTCGCCGTCTACGTCGGGCGGTCGCTGTTGCTGCTGAAGTCATCGTACCGGGCCGAATGGAATTTTCCCGGCGGCGGTGTCGGGCCCGGCGAGTCGCCCGAGATAGCGGCGCAGCGCGAAATGGAGGAGGAGATCGGTCTCTCGTCGCACCCGTTGATCCCCGCCGGCAGCGTCAGCGGCATCTGGGACGGGCGAAAAGACCGGGTGCACTTCTTCGAACTGCACCTCGACAGCATGCCCGAGCTGCGGCTCGATCATCGCGAGATCGTCGCCGCGCATCTGGCTTCGCCGGAGGAATTGAGCGGCTTCGCGGTGACGGATGCGGTCGCTGCGTATCTCGGCAGAGATCGCCGCGATTAGCCGGCGCTTTGCGACGAGACAATCAAGCCCGCTGCACAAGAATCACCGCGTATTTGCAGCTTCGCGCGCTCTCATTCCTGAACACGCAGTCGCTCGGCGGCCCGAGTTCGAGGCAGTCGCCGACCGCCAGTTCATGGCGCGTGCCGCCCTCGATGAACACCAGCTCCCCATCCAGCATCCAGATCAATTGCCGCGCATGCAGGTAGGCCGACGCCGGCATCGGGATTTCCGTCGCCGGCGGCAGGTCGATCTCGACGAGGTTCAGCGGCGACGCGGACTTCGGCGACACGTGACGCCGCACATATCCGCTTTGCGGATCGATCCACAGCGGCTGGTCCGCCGCGCGCAGCAGGCGGCCTTCCTCGAGCTCCGCGAGCGCCAGCAGCGCCGACATGGTCAAGCCGAACGCGCCCGCCAGCTTCGCCAGCAGCGACGCGGTCGGGCTGCTCTCGCCGCGCTCGATCTTGTGAATCATCGCCCGCGACACGCCGGACTTCTCGGCAAGATTGGTCAGCGACCAGCCGCGGTTCTCGCGCTCGGTTCGAATGCGCGCGCCGACACGCTGATCTACGTTGTCTAACATGGTGTACACTTGTTTTACTATAGTGGACTATCGATGAGGCTGATATGGTAATTCGCGATGCGGGTCCGGATGACGTGGAAGGTATCACGGCCATCTACAACGATGCCGTCGCGCATACGACTGCGATCTGGAACGACTTGACGGTCGATGCCGCGAATCGTACGGCATGGCTCGGCGATCGGCAGAAGGCCGGCTACCCGGTGCTCGTCGCGGTCGATGCGGGCGGTGCCGTGCTCGGTTATGCGTCGTTCGGCGACTGGCGGGCCTTCGACGGCTACCGTCATACGGTCGAGCATTCGGTCTACGTCCGCGGCGACCAGCGCGGCAACGGCATCGGCCTGGCGCTGATGCAGGCGCTGATCGGCCGCGCGCGGGCCATCGGCAAGCATGTGATGGTGGCCGGCATCGAGGCGAACAACGCCGGGTCGATCCGGCTGCACGACAAGCTCGGTTTCGAGCACGTCGGGCACCTGAAGGAAGTCGGCATGAAGTTCGGCAAGTGGCTCGATCTCGCGTTCATGCAGCTCAGGCTCGATGCGCGGCCGACGCCCGACGCCGCGCCGGCGCCATGATGCTGCTCCTGTCGTTCGGCCTGCTGGTCGGCGCCGGCGCGGCGATCGTCGCGCAGAATGCGCTGATGGCACGCATCACGGCGTCATCGTCGACGGTGCTGATCGCGCTGGTGATGAATTCGGTGGTCGGTCTCGTGCTGCTGGCGGCGCTGCTGTTCGCACGGTCCGGCGCGGCGGGGTTCGGCGAGATCGCGCGGTCGTTCCGGGCCTGGAGCCTGCTGCCGGGGCTGCTCGGGTCGTTCTTCGTGTTCGCGAGCCTGACCGGCTATCAGCGGTTCGGCGCCGCGACCACCATCGCGGTCGTGGTTGCGAGCCAGCTCGTGTTCGGCTTGCTGGTGGATGCCGCCCGGGCGCAGGCGCAGCAGCCCAGCCTGCAGGCGCTGGCCGGCGCGGGCCTGCTGGTGCTCGGCGCGTTCCTGGTTGCGTCGCGCAACGTTGCAGGCCATTGAGGATCGATCCGCGCCCATCTACGAAATTCGGCCGACACGGCGCGCCCCAATGCGCGCACCATGCGTGATGGCGGATGAACGCCGATCAACGGATGGAGGCGGACGATGACGCGAACAGCCGGGTTGGTGGTCCTGATGGCCCTTGCGATGCCGATTGCATCGGCGCAGCAGAAGGTCGATCCGATCGAGGCGCAGGCCAACGCGTGCCTTGCCGCGCCGGCGGGGCAGACGACGTCGGGCATGATCGAGTGCTCGCATCAGGCGTACGTGGCGTACGACAAGCGCGTGAACGAGGTCTATCAGCGCGTGATGCGCAGCGCCGATCCGCAGACGCGCGAACTGATCCGCCAGGCGCAGCGCCAGTGGCTCGCCTACCGCGACGCGCAGCGCAAGGCCGATAACGGCCCGTGGCGCGCCGACCGCGGCTCGATCGCGAGCGTCGATATCGAGGCGCTCAACGTGGATGCGATTCGCGCGCGGATCCAGGAGCTGGACTACTACGCGCGCTGAGCGCGGCCGCCGCCGCGCGGGTGATGGCCTGGCGCTTACTGCACCGCGGTGACGGGAATCGTCGAAATCCGCACGAGCCGGTCGAGCACGCTGCGCCGGAACAGCGACAGCAGGCTGTGCAGCGGATCGTGCCGCGGCGCGACGACGACGATCTCGTCGCAGCCGGTCTCGGCGGCCGTGGCCGCGATCGTATCCGCCACCGGCCCGACCTTCATCACGACGCTGTACGCGACGCCGGCATCGCGCAGCACCCGTTCGGCCTTCGCGAGTTCGCCTTCCGAGAAATGCCGCTCGATATCGCGCAGGCGCGACAGCGGATGATAGGCCTCGAGCCGGGTTGCCTCGAGCGGCGGCTGGACGTTGATCAGCACGATCTCCGACGCGCACCGTTCCCGGTAGAGAAAGGTCGCGTGGCGAACCGCCTGCAGCGAGCGGGACGAGTGGCCGACCGGAACCAGCAGCTTGAGCATGGAGGATGCTCCAGTAACGAGATGCTTTCAGCGTAGCGCGCGTCCGGCCGGAATGATCTAAAGAGATCGGGCGGCCGCGTAAACATGTCGTATACGCGTCCGGCCGCGCGCATGCCGCTAATAAGAAATATAAGAAATTTACGTTTATGCGCATAAACGTTTTCATCGGGCGGGCGGCGGGTTTGCCGCGATTCAGTCGAATCCCCACTGAATCCGCACGGAAAAAATCGGAGGTGGCGGGCGGCGCGTCGCGTAGAGTAGAACGTCAAACGGCGGCGCGGCGCCTGCCGCGACATCCGCCATCCCCGTCCGCATCCCAGGAGACCTCGCATGCCGCACGGCGCCCCGTCGCTTTCCGCTCCCGCCTCCATTCCCGTCGATCCGATCGTGCGCCTGTCCGCGGCGGAGCTCGCGTCGGCGATCCGCCGCAAGGCCGTGTCGTGCGTCGAGACGATGAACGCGTACCTCGACCACATCGAGCGCGTGAACGGCGCGGTCAACGCGATCGTCGCGCTGCGCGAGCGCGACGTGCTCGTGGCCGAGGCCGCGCAGAAGGATGCGGCGCTCGCGCGCGGCGAGCATCACGGCTGGCTGCACGGCATCCCGCAGGCGCCGAAGGATCTGGCGATGACGAAGGGGCTCGTCACCACGTTCGGCTCGCCGATTTTCCGCGCCAACGTGCCGCAGACGGATTCGGTCGGCGTCGCGCGGCTGCGCGCCGCGGGCGCGATCTTCGTCGGCAAGACCAATACGCCGGAATTCGGGCTCGGTTCGCATACGTTCAACGACGTCTACGGCGCGACCCGCAACCCGTACGACCTGACGAAGAGCGCCGGCGGCAGCAGCGGCGGCACCGCGGCCGCGCTCGCGGCGCGGATGCTGCCGGTGGCGGACGGCAGCGATTTCGGCGGCTCGCTGCGCAATCCGGCGGCGTTCTGCAACATCTACGGCATGCGGCCGTCGCAGGGCCGCGTGCCGCGCTGGCCGGGCGTCGACGTGTTCGTGCAGCAGCTCGGCATCGAAGGGCCGATGGGGCGCACCGTCGGCGACGTCGCGAACCTGCTCGCGATCCAGGCCGGCTACGACCCGCACGACCCGCTGTCGCTCGCGGAGGATCCTGCCGTGTTCGCGCAGCCGCTCGACGCGGACCTGCGCGGCAAGCGGGTCGCGTGGGTCGGCGACTGGAACGGCTACCTGGCGACCGAGCAGGGCGTGCTCGCGCAGTGCGAGGCCGGGCTCGCGACGCTGCGCGAGATCGGCTGCGACGTCGATGCCGCGCTGCCGGCGTTCGCGCCGGAACGGATCTGGCGGATCTGGCTCGCGCACCGGCACTTCCTGTCGGGCGGCGGGCTGCTCGCGCATTACCGCGATCCGGCGCGGCGCGCGCTGCTGAAGCCCGAGGCGATCTACGAGGTCGAGGGTTTGCTGGCGCTGCCGGGGCAGGCGATCTTCGACGCGAGCGTCGAGCGCACCGCATGGCACCACGCGCTGCTCGGTTTCTTCGAGCGCTACGACTTCATCGCCGCGCCGACCGCGCAGGTGTTTCCGTTCGACGTCGACGCGCGCTGGCCGCAGCAGATCGCGGGCCGCCCGATGGACACCTATCACCGCTGGATGGAAACGGTCGTGCCGTGGACGCTCGCCGGTTGCCCGGTGATCAACGTGCCGGTCGGCTTCAACGCGGCCGGGCTGCCGATGGGGATGCAGCTGATCGGCCGGCCGCGCGCGGACCGCGCGGTGCTGCAGCTCGCACGCGGGTACGAGCAGGCGGCCGACTGGGTCGGCACGCGGCTGCCGGCGTGGATGGCGGTGTAGGGCGGTGTAGCGCGGCGAGCGCCGGATGGCGGTTCCGCTGCTGCGCGCCGCAGGATGAAAGCCCGGCCCGTCATGTCGCGCGCCGCGCGCTGACGGCCCGGCGCACCCTCAGAACGTGACGTTGGTCCGCAGCCCGAGCACGAACGTGTTGCGCAGCGGTGCGCGCGGGTCGCTCGGGTTCTGGCCGGCGCCCGCGTTGAACGTGTACTGCGCGTCGGCCTGGATCTGCCACCACGGCGCGACCTGGTAGTTGTACATCGCCTCGAGCGCCGTCTCGCTGCCGCGCACGCCGTACGGGCCGCCGCCGCCGAACGCGCGCGCGTCCTCGTCGAGCGCGCGCACGTGGCGGCCGACCTTGATGTAGGTGAGCGCGAGGCCCGCGCTGTCGTTGTCGCGGCCCGCGAACGGCGCCTTCAGCACGACGCCGACGTTGGCCGCCGCGCTGACGAGGTTGCGGTCGCCCGGCGCGGCCATCACGCGCGCGAACACGCCGAGGCTGCGCGGGCTGTCGGGGCCCGCGCGCCACACCATCTGGTCCGCCACCGCGTAGACGCTGTAGTCGCCGCGATGCGGCCGGCCGACGCCGCTCGAATCGGGGTTCGCGAGCGACAGGCCGGTGGTGTCGTCGCGCTGGTCCGCGAAACTGCCGCTGTGATACCAGACGCCGAGCTTGTAGGTGCCGGGCAGGCCGCCGGGCGTCTTGGTGCCGCCCGTGCTGCCTTCCTGGTTGATCGCGTACTGCAGCTCGCCGATGAACAGCGCGCCGTCGTGCAGGTTGAAGTTGGTGCCGCTGCGGTTGTTCGGGTTGTTGCCGAGCGGATCGCCGTCGTACACGCCGGCGAGCGCGGTCAGCGACGGCGTGAGCTTCGCCCGCACCCGCACGCCGAGCGCGGACAGCGGATACGCGGGGCCACCGCTCGGCAGGTCGTAGGACGGCAGCGCGGGCCAGCCGAACATCGTGTTGATGAAGGCCGCCGAGTAGGCGCTCGTCATGAATTCCTGGTCGATCGCCTGCTGGCCGACCCGCACGTCGACGCGCTCGTCGAGCAGCGACTGCTGATACCAGAGCTCCCACAGCCGCGTCGTGCTCTCGGCTTCGATCCCGCTCGCGGTGTTCAGCGTGCCGAGATAGTTCGGGCTGAACTGGCGGCCGTGGATCTGCAGCGCGCTCGCGTTGAAGCTGCCGCCTTTCCAGCCGAACGCCTTGTCGGTATCGACGCCGAGCGTCATCGTCGTCAGCCCGTGATACGCGACGCCGCGGTCGAGGCCGCCGCGCAGGTTCGCGAGCAGTTCGCTCGATTCGGTCAGCCCGAACGTGACGCCGTACTGGCCGAGCCACGGGCGGATGCCGCCGATGTCGCCGAGCAGCGTGTCGCGTGTCCACAGGCTGTCGGCGGCGGGCGCGGCCGGGTCCGCGGCGGGCGCGTCCTGCGCGACGGCGGCGCCGGCGCCGAGCAGCGTCGCGCATGCGACAGCGGCGGCGGACAGGTGGCGCAGCTTGCGCGCGGTCGCGCGGGGCGTGGCGAAATGCGGCGAAGCGAGCGGCATGACGATCCTTGTAGGCGAAGCGACAGGTGGGCCGCGCAACGGCCAAGCGCGGCAGTTGAGGGCAAGGCGGGCGAATCGTAAGAAACGCGGCCGGCCTCGTCAATCGCGGCACGGGGAATTTCAGACGATTGACGCGAAAAAGGAACGAATGATGCGGCGCGCTTGATATCGCGCAGCGGATGCGCATGAATGCGCGGGCCGGCCGGGGATCGCGGCGGAATTGCAAGCGGGCGGGGCGGGCGATTTCGTATCGATGTGTATCAATCGTTGCGGCGGCGCGCGGCGCGCTTCGAAAATGTTCGCCTCATCATTCCGGCACGGAGAACAACACATGAACACGATTCGCGCGACGGGCAAGCGCATCGCCCAGGCGGGCCTCGTTTGCGGTGCGCTGCTGAGCGGCGCCGCGCATGCGCAGCTCGACCTTCAGTCGCTGGGCGCGTCGCTGCTCGGCGGCGGGCAGCAGCAGGCCGCGGCGGCGCCGGCGCAGGGCGCGGTCGCGCAACTGCTGCAGGCGTACGTCGGCGCGAATCAGCAGGTGCTGACGGGGCAGTCGTCGCTCGCGTCGGCGATGGGGCTCACCGGCGCGGCCGGCCAGGCGCAGCAGGCGGCGAGCCTGCTGGGCAGCGGCGGCAACGCGCTGACGCCCGCCGCGCTGTCGCAGATGGGCGGCGCGCAGCAGTCGGTGTCGCAGGCGCTGGGGCAGGCGTTCGCGTCCGGCGGCGGCACGCATGGCCCGGTCGACAAGCAGGCGTTCAGCAACGGCCTCGCGTCGCTCGGCCAGGGGCTCACGCAGTATTCGCAACTGCAGTCGGGGCTCGGCGGCCTCGGCTCGACAAGCCCCGCCGCGCTGCTGCAAGCGGGCCTGAATCCGCAGAACATGCAGGCCGCATCGTATATCGCGCAAAGCGCGCCGGGCCAGCTCCAGTCGCTCGCGACGACGCTCAGCCAGGCCGTCCAGTTCGCGACGAGCCAGGGCATCTCGGTGCCGTCGGTCGCGTCGTCGGCGCTCAAGCTGCTGCCGTAACGCAGCCGCTTTCGGCGTCCCGCAGGGTGCGGGGTCATCCATTGCGATGACCTTGCGCACCCAGGGGATTTCAGCCGGTGCTATCGTGTGGCGTCCTTGCTACCGTGCCGGCTCATGACTGACTTGTTCGACCTCTCCCGTTATTTCGCGCGCATCGGCTACGACGGCCCCGTCGCGCCGAACCTCGACGTGCTGCGCCGCCTCCACCTGCTGCATCCGCAGGCGATTCCGTTCGAAAACCTCACGCCGCTGACCGGCGCGCGCGTCGCGCTGGACCTGCCCGCGCTGGTCGCGAAAGTGCTCGACCGGCGGCGCGGCGGCTACTGCTTCGAGCTGAACAAGCTGTTCTACGCCGCGCTTACGCAGATCGGCTTTCGCGTCACGCCGCTGATCGCGCGGGTGCGCTGGATGCGCGCGCCGGACGAGATCACCGCGCAGACGCACATGCTGCTGCGCGTCGATCTCGACGGCACGGCCTGGTTCGCGGATATCGGCTTCGGCACCGCGACGCTGACCGCGCCGGTGCGTTACGCGCCCGGCGAGCGCCAGCTCACGCCGCACGGCGCGTTTCGCGTGATCGACGCGCCGGTCGACGGCGAGCTCGACATGCAGTGCGAGACGCCGGACGGCTGGCAGACGACCTACCGGTTCTCGCTGAGGCGTGCCGAGTGGATCGATTACGAGGCCGCGAGCTGGTTCACGTCGACGCACCCCGATTCGCTGTTCGTCAACGACCTGATTGCGTGCCGCGTGCTGCCCGATCGCCGCGCGTCGATGTTCAACACCGGGTTGACGCTGCGCGATGCGAGCGGGGTGGGGCAGACGGTCACGTTCGACGACGCGGCCGCATGGGGCGCATGCCTGCGCGACACGATCGGCATCGACACGACCGGCTTCGATCTCGACGCGCTGTTCGCGCGGGCAGTGGCACGCACCATGGCGTCTTGACGGGGGCCGCAAGGCGTGCGGGATCGAATCACGTCCTGCGCACGGCATTTCGGCCGTCGTCGTCCAGCAGATCGGCCATGAAAACGTGGAGATCGCGACGAACGGCCGCCAGGCGATGCACGAATGCGCATCGGGCGGGCATGACCTGATCCCGACCGACGTGAGCATGCCTCACGTCGAAGGCCTGAACAGGCGCATCAGGGGGAAGACGTCGTCGCGGTACTGCACGCATCGCTGTCGATCCGCGAACTACGTCCGACGCTCGACGACGTTCAGGATGGGCTGGGCCGGGCAAGACGCACAAGCTCGAGTCCGGCCTTGCAGCCCTTCAGGATGCGCCGCTCATGAAGCTCTGTAGTTGTCGAGAGCGCGGTCGGTCGGGACGGTGGAGGAACGGGCGCTGGCGCTCTATGCGCAACAAGAGCAACGAGGTCACGGCCGTTCCGGGCCTGCTCGACGGGCTGCTGTTCAAAACAGACACCACGCATGCAATGGCGCTGGAAAACGCACGCCACCGGGGATACGCAAAATCGGACTAGTCCAATTGATGGGCGAAATAATCGCCGGTATTGTTGCGCCTCCATTCCCGTTATCGATGTTCCAAATGATTGACCTTCCAAACTGTCAGCCGAGTCAGGACTTGTCGTCGTTCGTCGGCACGCACTTCATCTATACCTACGCGAATGGCTGGAAATACGAATGGTATGCGCGCAACGAGACGACTTGCGATTACCGCATTCATCACGGGCTCGTGGGCGGCCGCTGGGTCACCGGCCAGCAGGTTGACCTGGTTCAGCTTGCGCCCGACATGTTCAAGGCCGATTGGCACGAGCCGACCGGCACCTGCGTGAGCCTCTACTTCGACACCGCACGCCGTCTGATTCACGGCACGATCTTTTTCCCGCAATGGATCGCGGGAGAGGGCCAGCACCCCGAAAATACGATCTGCTATCAGAACAATTTCATCGACGACATGCACCGGTTTCGTGACGCGGGCCCTGCGTATCCGTACGTGATCGTCGGCGAATTCGCCGAAATCACGTTGATGGAACAGCGCGGACGCGACAACGACGAAGTGATCGCCTGCGCGCCGGGTCAGCTTCCGGGCGGCTATCTGGACAGAACCGGCTAACAGCGCACGGACAGGCCATCACGGCACCACGCCGGGCCGTTCCTCGCCGGGTTCGCTTCGGCGATCGGCAGGGCCACGCGAAACGTCGCGCCGTGGCCCGCCCGGCCTTCTACTTCTTCCATGACAACGTCGCCGCGGCGCTCGGCCATGCGGCAATCCGAGGTCGGCGGCGCGACATGGCACGCGGTTCGAAACTCGAACGCGGCGCGCATGCGGCAACGACGTCGCAAGTTGTGCCTGTTGCCGCGCGGATTGGCTGGACCCTTCGGCTAGAGGCACTCCCGCCTGCCGTCCCACCTCGGAACGACGGCTCGGCTTCCTCGACGCAGCCGTCCCCAGCCGCGCACCGGTACCTCTCTCCCCTGGCGTACGCGAGGTTGACGGGCAGGCGGCGTGCGCCGCCTGCGTCTCGCATCCGTCACGCCCGTTCCAGCACCGCCATTTCCCGCACGATCACGAGCAGCACCGACAGGCTCGCGCCACCGGTCGCACGCAAATCCGCGAGCAGCTGCGCATAGCGTTCGAGCGCGGCTTCGCGCCGCCCGCGCCACGCTTCGACGATCGTCTCCGGCGTGGCCGAGTCGGCCGCTTCGGCAAGCGCGCTCGTCGTCAGCGTGCGCTTCAGGCGCGCGACTTCCGCGAGCGCCGCCGCGCGCGCCATCATGTCCCAGTGCGTGGGTGTCGGCAGTGCGGCCGCGCGTTCGCTGATCCAGCCGTAGTTGAGCTGCGTGCCGAGCGCGAAGTACACGCCCGCGACGTGCTCGAGGCTGCGATTGCAGGTCGCGGCCACCTCGGCGATGTCGAGCAGCGCGGCCGAGATGTCGCCGCTCGCGACCCGCGCCGCGAGCGCGCTGTCGACGCCGGCCTCGGTCAGCGCGCGCTGCCGCTCGGACAGCGCGTCGAGATCGGCGGCCGGCAGCAGCGACGGCAGCTGCGGCGCGAGCCGCTCGGCGGCGTCGCGGCAGCGCGCGAGCAGCTCGCCGACGCCGCCGTCGCCGACCGCGCCCGCCTGCAGGTGCCGCAGGAACCACAGCGCCGCGCGTTCGAGCAGCCGCGCGACATCGACGAACATGCGCGCCTGCACGTCGTCGGCCACCCGGTTGTCGAGCGCGTCGATGTCGCGCCACACCGCATCGAGATCGAACACGTCGCGCGCCATGATGCACGCGCGCACGATGTCGCCGGGCTTCGCGTCGGTCTCCTCCATCAGCCGGTGCACGAACGCGCAGCCGACCCGGTTCACGAGCCCGTTGGTCAGGTGCGTGGCGAGGATCTCGCGGCGCAGCGGATGGCGGCGCATCGGTTCGCTGAAGCGCTGTTGCAGCGGCTTCGGGAAATAGTCGACCAGCATCCCGGCGACCAGCGGGTCTTCCGGCACGTCCGATTCGAGCAGCGCGTCGTACAGCCACATCTTGCTGTACGCGAGCAGCACCGCGCGCTCCGGCGACGTGAGGCCGAGCCTGGCGGCCTGCCGCTCGGCGATCTCGTCGTCGGTCGGCAGGAACTCGATCACGCGGTTCAGGCGCCCCGCGCGCTCGAGCCAGCGCATCAGGCGCGCTTCCGCATCGAGCAGCTCGACCGTATAGCGGCCCGCGATCGACAGCGCCTGGGTCTGGTAGTAGTTGTCGCGCAGCACGAGCAGCCCGACCTCGTCGGTCATCTCCGCGAGCAGCGCGTTGCGCTGCTTCTCGGTCATCTCGCCGTCCGACACCACCAGCCCGAGCAGGATCTTGATGTTGACTTCGTGATCCGAACAATCGACGCCGGCCGAGTTGTCGATCGCGTCGGTGTTGATGCGCCCGCCGTGCTGCGCGAACTCGATGCGCCCGAACTGCGTGAAGCCGAGGTTGCCGCCTTCGCCGATCACCTTGCAGCGCAGCTCCGCGCCGTTCACGCGCACCGCGTCGTTCGCGCGGTCGCCCACCTGCGGGTTGGTCTCGCGGGCCGCCTTCACGTAGGTGCCGATGCCGCCGTTGTACAGCAGGTCGACCGGCGCCTGCAGGATCGCGCGGATCAGCTCGTTCGGCGCGAGCGTGGCCGCATCGATGCCGAGCGCGGCCTGCACCGCGGCCGACAGCGGGATTGTCTTCGCGGTGCGCGGATACACGCCGCCGCCCGCCGAGATGACTGCCGAGTCATAGTCGGCCCAGCTCGAGCGCTCGAGCGCGAACAGCCGCGCGCGCTCCGCGAAGCTCGCGGCCGGATCGGGATTCGGATCGAGGAACACGTGCCGGTGGTCGAACGCCGCGACCAGCCGGATGTGCGGCGACAGCAGCATGCCGTTGCCGAACACGTCGCCGGACATGTCGCCGACGCCGACCACCGTGAAGTCCGTCGTCTGCGTATCGACGCCCATCTCGCGGAAGTGGCGCTTCACCGATTCCCACGCGCCGCGCGCGGTGATCGCCATCTTCTTGTGGTCGTAGCCGACCGAGCCGCCGGACGCGAACGCGTCGTCGAGCCAGAAGCCGTATGCGTGCGAGATCGCGTTTGCGTAGTCGGAGAAGGTGGCCGTGCCCTTGTCGGCCGCGACGACCAGGTACGGATCGTCCGGATCGTGCCGCACGACGTCCGGCGGCGGCACGATCGCGTTGCCGGCGAGGTTGTCGGTCAGGTCGAGCAGCCCGCGCAGGAACGTCTGGTAGCACGCGATGCCTTCGCGCATCCACGCTTCGCGATCGCTCGGCGGCGGCGG
>Ga0157367_1000612_pt1 | contig 17051 bp, 14 predicted proteins | sample AttbisABBM2_FD_113142 | JGI IMG/M metagenome (GOLD analysis project Ga0157367, IMG submission 113142) | Fungus gardens microbial communities from leaf cutter ant in Botucatu, State of São Paulo, Brazil - Atta bisphaerica ABBM2 | ecosystem: Host-associated > Fungi > Mycelium > Unclassified ...
ATCTGTTCTACTTTGAGTTTTTCGCCAACGGCAACCTTGTACTGCTTGCCGCCGGTTTTTATGACCGCGTACATTGAGAACCTCACTCTGGATCCAATTTTTCCGCACACCACGCGCGGAAAAGGCGTGATTATACAGAGAGTTAGCATCTCTGTCAAAACCAATCGGCGATTGCCGCGCCGGCCCTCGGCCGGATGGCCAAAATCGCGCCTGCGGCGCGCGTCGCAGACCGGCGTGGCGCGGATTCGACTTATAATCCGCGGCATCACCCAATTCCATGATCATGTCGTCGTCCACCGCCTCCCCTTCCCTCAGCGCCGCCCACCTGCTCGCCCCGATCACCAGCGATATGGAGCAGGTGAATCGCGTCATCCGGCAAAGTCTCGCGTCCGACGTGCTGCTGATCAACCAGATCGCCGAGTACATCATCGGCGCGGGCGGCAAGCGGCTGCGTCCGGCGTTGCTGCTGCTCGTCGCGGGCGCGCTCGGCGAAACGTCGCACCAGCGGCACGTGCTCGCCGCCGTCGTCGAATTCATCCACACGGCCACGCTGCTGCATGACGACGTCGTCGACGAATCCGAGCTGCGGCGCGGCCGCCAGACGGCCAACGCGCTGTTCGGCAACGCGGCGAGCGTGCTGGTAGGCGACTACCTCTATTCGCGCTCGTTCGAGATGATGGTCGGCGTCGGCAAGATGCGCGTGATGGAGATCCTGTCGGAGGCGACGACGATCATCTCCGAAGGCGAAGTGCTGCAGCTGCTCAACATGCACGATGCGGACGTCGACGAGGCCCGCTACATGCAGGTGATCCGCTACAAGACGGCCAAGCTGTTCGAGGCGTCGGCCCGGCTGGGCGCGGTGCTCGCAGGCGCCGACGCGCCGACCGAGGCTGCCGCGGCCGAGTACGGCCGCCGGATCGGCACCGCGTTCCAGATCATGGACGACTGGCTCGACTATGCCGGCACCGCCGAGGCGATGGGCAAGAACGCCGGCGACGACCTGCGCGAAGGCAAGCCGACGCTGCCGCTCATCTATCTGATCGAACGCGGCACGCCCGAACAGGCCGCGCTCGCGCGCGAGGCGATCGAGCAAGGCGGCACCGACCGCTTCGACACGATCTTCGACGCGATCACGCGCTCGGGCGCGCTCGACCACACGCTCGAATGCGCACGCCAGGAAGCGCAGGCCGCGGCGGCCGCGATCGCCGCGTTCCCGAACTCCGTCTACAAGGACAGCCTGCTCGAGCTGTGCTCGTACTCGACGTCGCGACAGTCGTAACTCACTGCATGACCGGCGGGCGCGCGCCGCCCGCCAACTGAAGCACCTTCGGCCCCGCCGCAAGCGGCAAAGCCGATTCGAAATGGATCGCAGCGCACCCGTCTCAAAAAATTTCTTCGCCAAGGTATTCCATTTTCGAAAAAGCGCTGTTATAGTTATGTTCTTGCTCGACGACGCAGCGGTCTTGAAGACGACCAGCAAGTCGAAAGAGTCCAAATCGGGGTGTAGCTTAGCCTGGTAGAGCGCTACGTTCGGGACGTAGAGGCCGGAGGTTCGAATCCTCTCACCCCGACCAGATTTGTGAAAAACCGTGCACCGAGGTGCACGGTTTTTTTTTGCCTGCGCACTGCGCGGCCCGTGCCGCCGACGCAACACGCCCCGGCCACCGGCCTCTGCTATAGTCCCTCCATCCCTGTCCTTCACTGCCCTTTCCGACGCGTGGACCAAATTCCCTTATGGGCGCAAATCGGCGCCGTCTTCCTGCTTCTCCTCTGTTCCAGCTTCTTTTCCATTTCCGAGACTGCGATGATGGCGCTCAACCGCCATCGGCTGAAGCATCTCGCCGGCCAGGGCGCGCTCGGCGCGAAAACCACCCAGGGCCTGCTCACGCGCACCGACCAGCTGCTCAGCGTGATCCTGATCGGCAACAACCTGTTCAACACGATCATCCCGGTCCTCACGACGTCGATCGCCCTGCACACCTTCGGCCGTAACAACCTCGCGCTGTCGATCGCGACCGGCATCGTCGCGTTCCTGATCATCGTGTTCGCCGAAATCGCGCCGAAGATCGCCGGCGCGACGTTCCCGGAGCGCATCGCGCTGCCCGCGAGCCTCGTCATCGCACCGCTGATGCGCGTGCTCAAGCCGATCGTCTGGTTCGTCAACGCGCTCGCGCACGGTGTGCTGCGGGTGCTGCGCATCGACACGGGGAAGGGCCGCGACCAGCGGCTGTCGGCCGACGAGCTGCGCACCATCGTGCTCGAGTCGAGCAGCTTCATGCCGACCAAGCACCGCAGCATCCTGCTCAACCTGTTCGACCTGGAAAACATCACCGTCGACGACGTGATGGTGCCGCGCCGCCAGATCGAATCGCTCAACTTCTACGCGCCGCTCGACGACATCCTGCACCAGCTCGAGACCTGCTATCACAACCGCCTCGTGGTCTATGAGGGCGACATCGACAAGGTGCTCGGCGTGCTGCACGTGCGCAAGACGCTGACGGCGCTGCACAACCAGGATTTCGACCGCGAGACGCTGCGCACACTGCTCGCCGAGCCGTACTACGTGCCGTCAGGCACGCCGGTGTTCCAGCAGCTGCAGTTTTTCCAGGAATCGCGCCAGCGCACCGCATTGATCGTCAACGAATATGGCGAGCTCGAAGGCCTCGTCACGCCCGAGGACATCATCGAGGAGCTGATCGGCGAGTTCACGACGTCGATGCCGCGCAGCGAGCGCAAGGGCGGATGGGACGAGAACGGCGAGTGCATCGTCGCCGCGAGCATGCCGCTGCGCGAACTGAACCGCTGGCTGCACCTGAAGCTGCCGACCGACGGGCCGAAGACGCTCAACGGCCTGATCCTCGAAGTCCTCGAGGAGATCCCCGAAGACGACGTGTGCCTGAAGATCGGCGACGTGATGCTCGAAGTGATGCGCAGCGACGACCAGGCCGTGCGCACCGTCAAGCTCTTCAGGCCGCGCCCGTCGCGCGGCGCCCGCGGGCTCAAGCGTTAGCCGGACGGACGACTGCCGGCGCCGCCGTTGCCGCGCGACCATGCGAAGGTCACGGTAACAAGGCGGCCGACGCGCCGGCATCGATGCTTTTCACCCCTTCTGACGGGACGCCCGCGATCCCCGATCCCGCTCCCGCATCCATTTCCCGCCCGCTCGACGCAACCCAGCTCGACGACGCACCCGCCGTGCGGCTGCTGACGGACACGCTGCACGCCGCATCGCACCGCGAAGCATCCGACATTCATGTCGAGCCGTTCGAGACGGGCTGGCGCATCCGCCTGCGCGTCGACGGCGTGCTGCACGAACACACGCGGCCGCCCGCGCACCTGCGGGACGCGCTCGTCACGCGCATCAAGGTGCTCGCGCGCATGGACATCGCCGAACGCCGCGTCCCGCAGGACGGCCGGCTGCGCGTCGCGCTCGCCGCCGGCCGGCGCGGCGACTACCGCGTCAGCTCGCTTCCCACGCTGTTCGGCGAAAAGCTCGTGCTGCGCCGGCTCGAAACGCTGCCGCCGGACCTCACGCTCGCGCGCCTGGGCTTCGATGCGCAACAGGCCGATGCGATGGAAGCGGCGATCCGCGCACCGCACGGCCTCGTGCTCGTCACCGGGCCGACGGGCAGCGGGAAGACGCTGTCGCTGTATTGCGCGCTGCAAATGCTCGATCGCGATGCGCGCAACATCTGCACGGTCGAGGATCCGGCCGAGATCCAGCTCGACGGCATCAATCAGGTCGGCGTCGCCGAGAAGGCCGGGCTGACCTTCGCAACCGCGCTGCGCGCACTGCTGCGGCAGGACCCGGACATCATCATGGTCGGCGAGATTCGCGACGCGGAGACGGCCGACGTCGCGATCAAGGCCGCGCAGACCGGGCACCTCGTGCTGTCGACGCTTCACACGAACGACGCGCCGGCCGCCATCACGCGGCTGCTCGACATCGGCGTGGCGCCATACAACCTCGCGGCGGCGCTGCGTCTCGTCACCGCGCAACGCCTCGTGCGCCGGCTGTGCGCGGCATGCCGCACGATGTCCGACGCGCCGCCGCGCCTGCTGCGGGAAGCCGGCTGCGAGCCGGCGGCGCTGGCGGCCGGGTGGCGGCCGTTCGTCGCACGCGGCTGCGCCGAATGCCATGGCATCGGCTATCGCGGCCGCATCGGCCTGCACCAGACGATGCCGGTTTCGTCCGGCCTCGCGGAGCGGATCGTCGCGCGCGCAAGCGTCGGCGAACTCGCCCGGCAGGCGGTGGGCGAAGGCGTGAGCAGCCTGCGCGATGCCGCGCTCGCGCGCGTCGCGGACGGCACGACGAGTCTCGCGGAAGCGCTCGCCGCGACGCCGGACGCATGACCGTGCACACCCCGCCGCGCGAGACCCGCTTTGCGTGGCGCGGCCGCCGTCACGATGGCACGCCTTGCCACGGCACCGTGATCGCGTTCGATGCCGCCGGCGCGCGGGCCATGCTCGCGCGCACCGGCATCACCGTGCTGTCGCTCGCTGCGCGCGGCGCGGCCCGGCCGCCGATCGCCCGCGCCCGGGACGTCACCCGCTTCACGCGCCAGCTCGCCAGCCTGCTGCAGGCCGGCCTGCCGCTCGCGCCGTCGCTGGAGACGCTCGCACGCACCCGCGGGCCCGACGGCATGCCGCGCATCGCGGCCGGCCTCGCGCGCGAGATCGTCGACGGCCGTCGTTTCGCCGCCGCCCTCGCCCGCTACCCGTCGCAATTCGGTGCGCTGTATCGCCAGCTGATCGAGGTCGGCGAAACGTCCGGCGCGCTCGGCACGGTGCTGACGCGCGTCGCCGATCATCGCGAACGCTCGGACGCGCAGCGGCGCAAGCTGCGCGCCGCGCTCGCGTACCCGGTGTCGGTCATCCTGTTCGCACTCGCGATCACGATTGCGCTGATGCTTTGGGTCGTGCCGACCTTTCGCCAGATCTTCGACGGGTTCGGCGCGGCGTTGCCGGCACCGACCCGAATCCTGCTCATGCTCGCATCCGCCACGTCCGCGTGGGGTGCGCCGTTGCTGGCGGGCCTCGCGTTGGCAAGCGCGGCCGCGCGCCACGCGATCCGGCATTCGCCCGCGCTGCGCTTCTCGCTCGCCCGGCACCTGCTGCGCGCGCCGCTCGTCGGCAATGCGCTGAGCCGCTTCGCGGCCGCGCGATGGTGCCGTTCGCTCGCGACGCTGCTCGGGGCCGGCGTGCCGCTCGCGGATGCCTTCGCGACCGTCGAGCGCACCGCCGGCCATCCGGTCTTCGAGCAGGCAACCGCGCGCATCGCGGCGCGCGTGCTGCACGGTGCGCGGCTCGCCGACGCGATGCATGCGGCCGGCTGCTTTCCGGACGACGTCGTGCAGCCGATCGCCGTCGCGGAGGAAACCGGCGCGCTCGACACGATGCTCGCCGACATCGCCGCCCTGTGCGAGCGCCAGCTCGACGCGCAGCTCGATGCGCTCGCCGCGCTCGGCGAACCGCTGATCGTGATCGTCCTCGGCGCGCTGGTGGGCAGCCTGGTCGTCGCGATGTATCTGCCCATCCTTCAGCTCGGCAACGTGGTGTAGCATCGCAACCGAATCTGTCGCCTTTAGTCCGATCACCACCCAACATGACGCCCGTGCCCCTGTACGCCGCCCCCGATTCGCCCGCGAGTGCGCTGTCCGCGCTGGCACTGCTGCCGCCCGCCGTGCAGTACGCATTCGCCATCGTGCTCGGGCTGTGCGTCGGCAGCTTCCTCAACGTGGTCGTGCACCGGCTGCCCGTGATGATGAAGCGCGCGTGGCACGCCGAGATCGCCGAAGCAACGGGCGCGTGCGCGGAGCCCGACGACGGGTATCCGACGCATTACGACTTGTGGCGGCCGCGCAGCGCCTGCCCGCATTGCGGCCACGTGCTGCGCGCGTGGGAGAACATCCCGCTCGTCAGCTACCTGCTGCAGCGCGGGCGCTGTCGCAGCTGCGGCCACCCGATCGGTGCGCGCTACCCGCTGATCGAACTGGCGGGCGCGCTGCTCGCCGCCGGCTCGCTCGCGTCGTTCGGGCCCACCGTCGCCGCGCTGGCCGCGTTCGGCCTGTGCGCGGCGCTGCTCGCGATGAGCGCGATCGACATCCAGACCGGCTACCTGCCCGATTCGATGACGCTGCCGCTGCTGTGGGCCGGGCTCGTGCTCAATCTCGGCGGCACGTTCGCGTCGCTGCGCGCGGCAGTGATCGGCGCGATGGCCGGCTACCTGTTCCTGTGGTCGATTTACTGGCTGTTCCGATTGCTGCGCGGCATCGAGGGCATCGGCTTCGGCGACCTCAAGCTGCTTGCCGCGCTCGGCGCGTGGATGGGCTGGGCCGCGCTGCCGCAGGTGGTGCTGTTCGCCGCGGTGACGGGCGCGATCGTCGGGCTCGCGGCAACCTGGCGCGGCCGCATGCGCTTCGAGGAGCCGATTCCGTTCGGCCCGTTTCTTGCGGCCGGCGGCGCCGCGACGCTGTTTTTCGGCACCCCTTTCTATTCGGCGCTCGGAGGCTGACATGTTTGCGGTAGGACTCACCGGCGGCATCGGCAGCGGCAAGACGACCGTCGCCGACCTGTTCGCGGCGCGCGGCGCGACGATCGTCGACACCGACCTGATCGCCCACCGCATCACCGCGCCGGGCGGGCTCGCAATGCCCGCGATCGAGCAGGCGTTCGGCCCCCGGTTCGTCGCGGCGGACGGCTCGCTCGACCGTGCGAAGATGCGTACGCTGATCTTCAGCGACGATGCCGCGCGGCGGCGTCTCGAGGCGATCACGCATCCGCTGATCCGCGCGGAGACCGATCGCGAAGCACGAGAAGCGCAAGGCGCATACCTGATGTACGTGGTGCCGCTGCTCGTCGAATCCGGCAGCTGGAAAGCGCGGGCCGATCGCGTGCTCGTCGTCGATTGCGACGTCGAGACCCAGATCGCGCGCGTGATGCGCCGCAACGGTTTCACGCGCGAGCAGGTCGAGGCGATCGTCGCGCGGCAGGCGACGCGCGATGCCCGTCTCGCCGCCGCCGACGACGTCATCGTCAACGATGCAACGACGCCCGATGCGCTCGCCGCCCAGGTCGATGCGCTGCACCAGCGCTATCTCGCATGCGCAGCCGCGGCAAAATGAGCACCGCGCGGCAGCTTCGCGCATGCACCACGCACGCAATGATGGTGCACGAAATTGGCGCGTTGCTAGGGTAGAGCGTGGGCATTAGAATGTCCTGCATTGTTTCACCCCCTACCCTAGAGGCGAGCGCGCTTGATTCTTTACGAGTATCCGTTCAATGAGCGAATTCGCACGTTGCTGCGCCTCGAAGACCTGTTCGAGCGCTTCGCGTTCTTTTTGGCTCAAGAAGACGCGCGGGAACATCACGTCGCGCTGACGACGCTGTTCGAAATCGCCGAAGTCACGGGCCGTGCGGATCTGAAGTCGGATCTGCTGAAGGAGCTCGAACGCCAGCGCCAGACGCTCGCCCCGTTTCGCGGCAATCCCGGCATCGAACAGAACGCGCTCGAGGCCGTGCTCGGCGAGATCGAGCAGACGCTCGCGAACCTCACGCAGATGCAGGGCAAGACGGGCCAGCACCTCGTCGACAACGAGTGGCTCGCGAGCATCCGCAGCCGCGCGGTGATTCCCGGCGGCACCTGCAAATTCGATCTGCCGTCGTACTACGCATGGCAGCAATGGCCCGCGGAGCAGCGGCGCCAGGACATTGCCAAGTGGATCTTGCCGCTGCTGCCGCTGCGCGATGCGGCGGCGATCGTGCTGCGCCTCGCGCGCGAGTCCGGCCAGGCGTCGAAGGTGATGGCGATGCAGGGCAGCTATCAGCAGATGCTGTCTGGTCGCAGCTATCAACTGATGCAGGTGCGCGTGGCGCCCGAGCTGCGCGTGATTCCCGAGGCAAGCGCGAACAAGTACATGCTGTGGGTGCGGTTCACCATGCAGGACGGCGATGTCCGACCGCGTGCCGTGGACATCGACGTACCGTTCCACCTGACCCTGTGCAATCTGTAACGGCCATGTGCCGGATCGACGCTTTCGTATGACTACCGTTGTGAAATGCCCGTCCTGCGGCGCCGACGTGCGCTGGACGCCTGAAAATCGCTTCCGTCCCTTCTGCTCCGCGCGCTGCAAGCAGCTCGATCTCGGCGCATGGGCCGCGGAAAAATACCGGATCGGTGGATCGGACGACTCGCCGCTGTCCGAGGAAGACGACAGCACGGACGGGCGCCGCCCGAGCTGAACCGGCGCACGACGCGATGCGGCCCGCCTCCCGGCGCGCCGCCCGGCCTCAGCGTTGCGCTTCGTCCTTCGCGAGCAGTTCGAGCACCGGCAGCGCCGCGGGCAACAGCGGCGCGACATCGACCGGCAGGTGCTGCCAGACGAATGCCTGCCCTTCTTTGCTGTGCGGCTCGCCGCGCCAGCCCGTCACCTTGCAGAAGTAGAGCCGCACGTACGCGTGCGGATAATCGTGCTCGAGCGTATGCCAGCGGTGGCATGCGGTGACGACGATGCCGAGCTCCTCGTGCAGTTCGCGCGCGAGCGCGTCCTCGACGCTTTCCCCCGCTTCGAGCTTGCCGCCCGGAAACTCCCAGTAGCCCTCATACGGCTTGCCCTTCAGCCGCTGCGCGAGCAGGTAGCGGCCGTCCGGCTGCACCATGATGCCGACCGCGACCTCGGTCACCTTCCGGCCGTCGGGCGCGCGCACGGCGCCCGGTGCGAGATCCGTGCTCATGCCTGCTCCTTGCGTCCCGACCAGTCGCGCGCGAACTGCCACGCGACGCGCCCGGAGCGCGAACCGCGCTCGAGCGCCCACACCAGCGCATCGCCGCGCGCCTGCTCGATTTCCGCGTCGCCGCAACCGAAATGGCGCAGCCAGTGCGCGACGATGCCGAGGTAATCGTCCTGCTTGAACGGATAGAAGCTGACCCACAGGCCGAAGCGCTCGGACAGCGAGATCTTTTCCTCGACGACCTCGCCCGGATGGATCTCGCCGTCGGGCAGGTGCTTGTACGTCTCGTTGTCGCTCATGTACTCGGGCAGCAGATGGCGCCGGTTCGACGTCGCGTAGATCAGCACGTTGTCCGACTGCGCGGCGATCGAGCCGTCGAGGGCGACCTTCAGCGCCTTGTAGCCCGATTCGCCTTCCTCGAACGACAGGTCGTCGCAGAACACGATGAAGCGCTCGGGACGCTGCGCGATCAGGTCGACGATGTCGCCGAGATCGTGCAGGTCGTCCTTGTCGACCTCGATCAGGCGCAGCCCGTCGTTCGCGTATGCGTTCAGGCACGCCTTGATCAGCGACGACTTGCCGGTGCCGCGCGCGCCCGTCAGCAGCACGTTGTTGGCCGGCTTGCGCTGCACGAATTGCCGCGTGTTCTGCTCGATCAGGCCTTTCTGGCGATCGATGTTGTGCAGGTCGGCGAGCGTGATCGATGACACGGCCGGCACCGGCTGCAGATAACCGCGCCCCTGGCGCTTGCGCCAGCGGAACGCGTGCGCGGCAGTCCAGTCGACCGCCGCCGACGCGGGCGGCAGCATCGCCTCGAGGCGGCCGAGCAGCGTTTCCGCACGCGCCAGGAACTGTTCGAGCTTGTCCATGATGTCTCGTGCGCCCCCGTTCAGGAGCGGTAGTCCGCGTTGATGCTCACGTAGTCATGCGACAGGTCGCAGGTCCAGATCGTCGCCTGCGCGTCGCCGCGGCCGAGCAGCACGCGGATCGTGATCTCGCTCTGCTTCATCACGCGCTGACCATCCTCTTCCTGGTAGGCCGGGTTGCGGCCGCCCGCCTTCGCGACCAGCACGTCGTCGAGATACAGGTCGATCTTGCCGACATCGAGATCGGCGACGCCCGCGTAGCCGATCGCCGCGAGAATGCGGCCGAGGTTCGGATCCGATGCGTAGAACGCCGTCTTCACGAGCGGCGAGTGGCCGATCGCGTAGGCGATCTGGCGGCATTCGGCGACGTCCTTGCCGCCTTCGACCTGCACCGTGATGAACTTCGTCGCGCCTTCGCCGTCGCGCACGATCAGTTGCGACAGCACCTGCGCGACCTCGGTGACCGCATCGCGCAGCGCCGCGTAGGCCGGCGAATCGGTCGACGTGATCGCCGGCAGCGTGCTCTTGCCGGATGCGATCAGGATGAACGAGTCGTTGGTCGACGTGTCGCCGTCGATCGTGATGCAGTTGAACGAGCGGTTCGCGACTTCCTTCACGAGCGTGTCGAGCACCGGCTGGGCGACGTTCGCGTCGAACGCGAGGAAGCCGAGCATGGTCGCCATGTTCGGCTTGATCATGCCCGCGCCCTTGCTGATGCCGGTCAGCGTGACCGTGTGGCCGTCGATCGTCACCTGGCGCGAAGTCGCCTTCGGCAGCGTGTCGGTCGTCATGATCGCCTGCGCCGCGTCGTACCAGTTCGCGGCCTTGCGGTTCGCGAGCGCTGCCGGCAAGCCGGCCTTCAGGCGGTCGATCGGCAGCGGCTCGAGGATCACGCCCGTCGAGAACGGCAGCACCTGCGCCGGCTCGATGCCGGCGAGACGCGCGAGTTCCGCGCAGGTTTCGCGCGCGTTCGCGAGGCCCGGCTCGCCGGTGCCCGCATTCGCGTTGCCGGTGTTGACGACCAGCGCGCGAATGCCCGCGCCGCCCGCGCGCACCTTCGCCAGATGTTCGCGGCACACCGTCACGGGCGCGGCGCAGAAGCGGTTCTCGGTGAACACGCCCGCGACCGTCGCGTCGCCGTCGACGGAAATGACCAGCACGTCCTTGCGGTTCGGCTTGCGGATGTTGGCTTCCGCCCAGCCCAGCGTGACGCCGGCGACGGGATGCAGTTGGGCGGGATCGATCGACGGGAAATTGACAGCCATGAGAAACACCTGCCGGAAGGAAAATGCCGGCGCGTGCCGGCATCGATTGAACGAACCGGCGGCCGCATGCGCGGGCCGCCGCAACTCACATCACCATTCAACGCTGCAAACGACGCGGCGCGCTCATCGCGCGCCGCATTCGATCACGACAGCTTGCCGTGACAGTGCTTGTACTTCTTGCCGCTGCCGCACGGGCACGGATCGTTGCGGCCGACCTTCGGCAGCTCGCCGCCGGGGCCGCTGTGGGTCATCGCGCTGCCGACCATCTCGGCAGTCGCCGCCGCGGCTGCAACCGCCGCGCCGCCGGCCACCGGCGCGCCCGCCTCGGCGAACTCGGCATGCTGATACTCGACGTTCTCGAGCTGGCCGCTGCCGCGTTCCTCGATCTGCTCGGCGGCTTCCTCGAGCTGCTCCGGCGACTGGATCTGCACGTTCATCACGATCCGCGTGACTTCCTGCTTGATCGCCTCGAGCATCGCGGCGAACAGCTCGAACGCCTCGCGCTTGTATTCCTGCTTCGGGTTCTTCTGCGCGTAGCCGCGCAGGTGGATGCCCTGGCGCAGGTGGTCGAGCGCCGCGAGGTGCTCGCGCCACAGGCGGTCGACCGACTGCAGCATCACCGAGCGCTCGAACGCGCTGAACGACTCGCGGCCGACCAGCGCGACCTTCGACTCGTACTGCTCGTCGGCGGCGGTCGTCACGGCCTCGAGAATCTCGTCCGCCGTGATCGACGACGACTCGTTCACCATTTCCTGGATCGCGAGATCGAGCTGCCAGTCGTTGCGCAGCGCTTCCTCGAGCTCGGGGATATCCCACTGCTCTTCGATGCTGCCTGCCGGCACGAACTGGCGGACCACGTCGCCGAGCACGCCGTGGCGCATCGCGCCGATCGTCTCGGTGATGTCGTGCGCCTCGAGCAGCTCGTTGCGCTGCTGGTAGATGACCTTGCGCTGGTCGTTCGACACGTCGTCGTATTCGAGCAGCTGCTTGCGGATGTCGAAGTTGCGCGCCTCGACCTTGCGTTGCGCGGATTCGATCGAACGCGTGACGATGCCAGCCTCGATCGCCTCGCCTTCCGGCATCTTCAGGCGATCCATGATCGCGCGCACGCGGTCGCCCGCGAAGATGCGCAGCAGCGGATCGTCCAGCGACAGGTAGAAGCGCGACGAGCCCGGATCGCCCTGGCGGCCCGCACGGCCGCGCAGCTGGTTGTCGATCCGGCGCGACTCGTGACGCTCGGTGCCGATGATGTGCAGGCCGCCCGCGGCCTTCACCTGCTCGTGCAGCGTTTCCCACTCGTCGTGCAGCTTCTGGATGCGGCGCGCCTTTTCGTCCGCCGGGATCGACTCGTCGGCCTCGATGAACGCGGCCTGCTTCTCGGCGTTGCCGCCGAGCACGATGTCGGTACCGCGGCCCGCCATGTTGGTCGCGATCGTGACGCGCTGCGGGCGCCCCGCCTCGGCGACGATCGCCGCTTCGCGCGCGTGCTGCTTCGCGTTCAGCACCTCGTGCGGCAGCCCGGCCTGCTTCAGCAGGTGCGACAGCAGCTCGGAGTTCTCGATCGACGTCGTGCCGACCAGCACCGGCTGGCCGCGCTCGTAGCATTCGCGGATGTCGCGGATCACCGCGTCGTAGCGTTCCTTGGCCGTCTTGTAGATCTGATCCTGCTTGTCGATCCGCTTCGGCGGACGGTTGGTCGGGATCACGACCGTCTCGAGACCGTAGATCTCGTTGAATTCGTACGCTTCGGTATCGGCGGTGCCGGTCATGCCCGACAGCTTCGCGTACATCCGGAAGTAGTTCTGGAACGTGATCGACGCGAGCGTCTGGTTCTCGCTCTGGATCTTCACGTGCTCCTTCGCCTCGACCGCCTGGTGCAGGCCGTCGGACCAGCGGCGGCCCGCCATCAGGCGGCCCGTGAACTCGTCGACGATGACCACTTCGCCTTCCTGCACGACGTAGTGCTGATCCTTGTGGAACAGCGTGTGCGCGCGCAGCGCCGCGTACACGTGGTGCATCAGCGTGATGTTCTGCGGCGCGTACAGGCTCTCGCCGTCGCCGATCAGGCCCCACTCGGCAAGCAGGCGCTCAGCCTTCTCGTGGCCCGCTTCCGTCAGGAACACCTGGCGGCCCTTCTCGTCGAGCGTATAGTCGCCCGGCTTCTCGACGCCGGTGCCGTCCGCCTTCTCCTCGCCGATCTGGCGCTCGAGCAGCGGCGGCAGCGCGTTCATCCGCACGTAGAGATCGGTGTGGTCCTCGGCCTGGCCGGAGATGATCAGCGGCGTGCGCGCCTCGTCGATCAGGATCGAGTCGACCTCGTCGACCACCGCGAAGTTGAGCGCGCGCTGCACGCGCGCGTCGGTCTCGTAGACCATGTTGTCGCGCAGGTAGTCGAAGCCGAACTCGTTGTTCGTGCCGTACGTGATGTCGGACGCGTACGCCTGCTGCTTCTGCTCGTGCTCCATGCCGGACAGGTTGATGCCGACCGACAGCCCGAGGAAGTTGTAGAGGCGCGCCATCCACTCGGCGTCACGCTGCGCGAGGTAGTCGTTCACCGTCACGACGTGCACGCCGCGGCCCGACAGCGCGTTCAGGTATACGGGCAGCGTCGCGACGAGCGTCTTGCCTTCGCCGGTGCGCATTTCGGCGATCTTGCCGTAATGGAGCACCATGCCGCCGATCAGCTGCACGTCGAAGTGCCGCATCTTGAGCACCCGGCGGCTCGCCTCGCGGCACACCGCGAACGCCTCGGGCAGCAGCTTGTCGAGCGACTCGCCGGCCGCGACCCGCTGGCGGAATTCGTCAGTCTTGCCGCGCAACTGGTCGTCCGTCAGCTTCTCGATCTGCGTTTCGAGCGCATTGATCGCCGCGACGGTCTTTTGATATTGCTTGACGAGCCGCTGGTTGCGGCTGCCAAAAATTTTCTGGAGAAAACCGGTTGTCATCGGATCGGATCCTGCGTCGCAGCACCGGCGCCCGGCGCGCGTCGCGCGCCCCGACGCCCGAGCCTCGGCGGCTTAGCGTATGAGTGAATACAAACGTCGAATTTTAGCACGCGAGGAAGCGTGCGCCCGTGTCCGGGCCGGATGGCCGACCCGGCCGCCCCCACCCGGCGCAATGGCGGCCAGGCGGGCCACGCGCCCGCCGACGCGGGTACAATCATCGGCGTCAGACTACGCGCGCCACCGCACCCGAAGAAAGCCTCGATGAGCCGATTTTCCAAGCGTTTCGGCCCGCTCGGCCCGTATCGTCCGCAACCCGTGTCCGAGGTGCTCGGCCGCACCGACGCGTTCGCGGCGCTGCGCGCCGGCGTCGAGCAGATCGCCGCGCTGCAGCGCGACCTCGCCACGCTGCTGCCCGACTATCTCGCCAGCCACGTCGAGCCGGGCTTCATCAAGGATGGCGTCCTGACCCTGTTTGCCGCACACAACGCGCTCGCCGCGCGGCTGCGCCAGGTCGAACCGCGGCTGCTCGGCGAGCTCCAGCAGCGCGGCTGGCCGGTGACGTCGCTGCGCGTGCGCATACGGCCGAAGGACGCGCCGCCGCCGCCGCACGTGAAGCAGGCGCGGATGACGTCCGTCGGCGCCGAGGCGCTGCGCGAGCTGGCCGACCACCTCGAGCCGTCGCCGCTGCAGGCGGCGCTCGCGCGAATGGCCGCCCGCCACGGCGCGAAGACGCCGCGCTGACCACCCGCTCCGCAACGCACACGCGCCAGAATGCAAAAAAGCGGCCCGCAGGCCGCTTTTTCTTATATCAGCGCTTACAGCGCGCTCAGGCGAATGCCGTCTGCGTATCGAACGCGAAACCGCTCGGGGCGGTCGACGGATCGTCGAACGTAACGATTTCGTACGCATCCTCGTGCGCGAGCAGTTCGCGCAGCAGCGCGTTGTTCAGCCCGTGCCCCGACTTGTAAGCGGTGTACGACGCCAGCAGCGGATGGCCGACCACGTAGAGGTCGCCGATCGCATCGAGCATCTTGTGCTTCACGAACTCGTCGTCGTAGCGCAGCCCGTCGTTGTTCAGGATGCGGTACTCGTCGAGCACGATCGCGTTGTCCATGCTGCCGCCGCGCGCCAGGCCCAGCTCGCGCATCATCTCGACCTCGTGCGCAAAACCGAACGTGCGCGCACGCGCGATCTCGCGCACGTACGACGTGTTCGCGAAATCGACCTCGAGCTCCTGGCCGGTCTTGTCGACCGCCGGATGGCGGAAGTCGATCGTGAACTTCAGCTTGAAGCCGAAATAGGGGTCAAGGCGCGCAAACTTGTCGCCATCGCGGATTTCCACCGGCTTCGTGACCTTGATGAACCGCTTCGGCGCATTCTGCTCTTCGATGCCGGCCGACTGGATCAGGAACACGAACGACGCTGCGCTGCCGTCCATGATCGGGATTTCCTCGGCGGTCACGTCAACGTACAGGTTGTCGATGCCGAGACCCGCACACGCGGACATCAGGTGCTCGACGGTCGACACGCGCGCGCCATCCTTCTGCAGGACCGACGCGAGCCGCGTGTCGCCGATCGACATCGCCGATGCCGGGATGTCGACGGGGGTCGGCAGGTCGACGCGCGAAAACACGATACCCGTGCCCGGCGCTGCGGGACGGAGCGTCAGTTCAACCTTGCGGCCCGAGTGGAGACCGATACCCACGGTCTTCACGATCGATTTGATGGTGCGCTGCTTCAACATGGTGTTCTTCGTCTTGATTGAAGATATCAATCAGGCGTTATATTCGATAGGCGAGATTATAGCGTAAATCCCTATTCGCCGCAGTTTGAATCTGCGTATCAATCTGTATCGGCCGTTTACCCCAGCCGATACGGGACGGGCCGATGTCCGGAACGGAGGCGTTTCCGGTCATCAGCCCGTGTTACAAACTGCCCTGCGGCCGATACGCCGTGTTGCCAGCAGGCAACGGCGCACCGCGCAATCAGGGCGTCAGCATTGCCAGCACACTCGCCGCATCGCTCACTTCGAACTTGCCCGGTGCTTCGACGGCCAGCGTCTTGACCACACTGTCGTCGACCACCATCGCGTAGCGCAGGGAGCGAATCCCCATGCCGCGCGCGGACAAATCCTGCGTCAGCCCCAGCGCATGAGTGAAAGCCGCGCTGCCGTCCGCCATCATGCGCACCTTGCCCGCGGTGTGCAGATCACGTCCCCAAGCGCCCATCACGAATGCGTCGTTGACGGACACGCACCAGATCTCGTCGATGCCGGCCGCGCGCAATGCGTCGGCGTGCTCGACATAGCCCGGCACGTGTTGCGCCGAACAGGTCGGCGTGAAAGCGCCGGGCAATCCGAAGATCACCACCCGCTTGCCCGCCGTCTGCTCGCGCACGCTGCGGGCATTCGGCCCCAGCGTACAGCCGTCGCGCGCGTCGTCGATGAACTCGAACAGTTGCGCGTCGGGCAGCGCGTCGCCCACTTGAATCATGGCTGGTCCCTCATAGCGATACGGTCAGTCGCGTGACACGGACAGCACGGCCCATCCCGCCTCGCCGAAGCGAAGAGGGCACGTTTCCCGGCCCGGCGTCGCATCCGACGCGGCCTGTCACGGTCCGTAGCATCCGTCACGCCGGCTCCGCCGCGGCGACCCCGCCGCGGCTTCGCCCGTGTGCCTCAGTCAGCCTGCTTGCGCAGGAAAGCCGGGATGTCGTACGTGTCGACACCCTTCTCCTGCAGCGCTTGCACGTGCGACGCCGCGGTTTCGCGCGAGTTGCGCCACACGGCCGGCGTGTCCAGCGCGCCGTAGTCGGCCGTGCTGACGTGATGCGCCGGTGCGTAGCTGTTGTGCGACACCGCGTTGATCGGCTGGTTGTCCGTGCCGGTGCGCAGCAGCGTCATCGGCGCCGACTGCTGCTTCTTCGCCGCACGGCCGAGGCCCGTCGCGACCACCGTCACGCGCAGTGCGTCGCCCATCGCGTCGTCGTACACCGCACCGAAGATCACCGTCGCGTCTTCCGCCGCGTAGCTCTTGATCGTGTTCATCACTTCGCGCGTTTCCGACAGGCGCAGCGAACGGCTCGACGTGATGTTGACCAGCACGCCGCGCGCGCCCGACAGGTCGACGCCTTCGAGCAGCGGGCTCGCCACGGCCTGTTCCGCCGCGAGGCGCGCGCGATCGACGCCGGCGACCGTCGCCGTGCCCATCATCGCCTTGCCCTGCTCGCCCATCACCGTCTTCACG
>Ga0157367_1000614_pt1 | contig 17033 bp, 13 predicted proteins | sample AttbisABBM2_FD_113142 | JGI IMG/M metagenome (GOLD analysis project Ga0157367, IMG submission 113142) | Fungus gardens microbial communities from leaf cutter ant in Botucatu, State of São Paulo, Brazil - Atta bisphaerica ABBM2 | ecosystem: Host-associated > Fungi > Mycelium > Unclassified ...
GGTCACGAGGCACGTCGACCCCGACTGGGCCGCGATCGGTGATGACTGTCTTGCCGCTGGCGCCGTTGCGTTCGTTGACCTGCCCGGGCGGCTTAGGCTGGCCCGGAGGATAGCCCAGATGCAGATTCATCTCGGCGCCCATCGCGCGCTCGATGACCGCCTTGTTGAATGCAAGCATCAGGTCCTGCACTTCGGCCGGCGTCATCGGCCCCTTGACCAACTGGTCCAGCAGTTCCTTGGGCAGTTCAGGCAGCGGCCCTCGGGCCGCTGCCTGACGCGCTACAGTTTGTCTTTTCTTCTTCATCGGCATATCCATGGCCTTTACACCTCATGATATGCCCCGCCCACGAAATCACGGATAGGTCCGCGGTTCCTCGAGCAGCGCGTAGACTTGGTTTTTCGACAGGCCTGGCATCATTTTTCGCACGTTATCGACGTTCGGGAAGGTCCCTTCCTTCAGCCAGGCATCGCTACGATCGGGGAACGTCACAGCATCATTTGCGCGTGCCCCCGTGCACACCACCATCATCGATGCAAGCGCGAGACTCGCCATCGTACGTTTCATTTTCGGGTCTCCGATCGATCAGTTGAAGGTATGTGACACACCGCCCACGGCGCCGAAATCCGGCTTACTCAACGTGGGGGCGAGCGGAGTGCCTCCGTTCACACGCCAGCGGCCGTTTTCGGACGTCCCGCCGAGTCCCATCGCGACGCCGACTTGGCCGTGGTAGTAACCCGTCGCCGCCGCTGCCGAGAACTTGCCGCGACGATCGTCGTAGCATAGTCCTGCCGCCGCCATCGCTGCGGCCGTGCCGGCGTATGCCTTGTTCAAGTTTCCCGAGATTTGATCCTGCAGATTCGTGAGTCCCGCATTGAGTTGATTGACGTTTACCGCATCGGTGCCGCTGACGCCGGCCGCGACGTTCGTGATCCGGCGTTCGTTGCCACTCGAACCGACCGATACCGTATTCGCTTCGCTCGCCACCGATCCCGAACCGAGTGCGACCGAGTTCGATCCGGACGCCACCGCACCGTTGCCCAGCGCCGTACTACTCGCACCGGTCGCCCTGCTCCCCGTGCCTACCGTCGTGCTGGTGGTACCCGATGCGATGCTGCCGCTGCCCACCGCAGTTGCATCCGCCCCGGTTGCGCTCGGCGCGGTGTAACTGCTCGCATTGCCTGCAACATACGGATTCGTGCTGTTGGACGATATCGTTGTCGAACCGCCCGAACCTGATGTACTTGAAATCGAAGACGACACTGCCCCGATCGAGGTCGTCAAGGAGCTCATCGCTGCCTCGAGCTGGCTGAGGTTCACTGCGTCGGTAGATTGCGTACCCGGAGCAACGTTCGTGACTTGTCGCAGCGAGCTCGACGTGCCGACCGATACCGCGCCCAGCGCCGTCGTGAAGCTGTTGCCGGTGATCGAGTCCGTACGCCGCACGATCCGACACCGAACCGGCGCCCACCGCCACACCACCGGCCGTCGTCACGCTGCTGCTCGCGCCCAGCGCAGTTGACGAGCCCACCGTCGCGCTCGCCAACGTACCAATCGCGATGTCATTCGTCACGGTCGAGGCCGAACCCGACGCACCTGACACCGCGCCATAGCCCTGCGCGATGCTGCCGTCGCCGTACGCGGTCGCCGTCGGTCCCACCGCTACCGCATTCGTGCCGCTCGCGGTCGAGTCCACCAGCGTCGAATTCGCATGAAAGTACTTGATGCCGCCGCCGTTCTCGATATTCTTCACCGCCGTTTCGGCGGAGTTTACCGTCGTCGCCACCGCCTGCAACTGGCTCAGGTTGACGGCGTCGGTCGACTGCGTACCGGGCGCCACGTTGGTGATTTGGCTAGTCGAGCCCGACGTACCCACCGACACCGCACCCTGCGTCGTCGTGAAGCTGCCGCCCGTGATCGGATCCGTATAGGTGCCAGCCGGCCGCGTAGCGATCGAGCCGGCGCCGAGCGCGAGCGAGGAGCCCCCAGTTGCGCTGGCGCTTGTACCGAGCGCGACGTCGTTCGTCACGGTCGAAGCGGAACCCGACGCGCCGGCCACCGCGCCATAGCCTTGCGCGACGCTGCCATCGCCGTATGCGATCGAAGTCGGCCCCACCGCCACCGCATTCGTGCCGCTCGCCGTCGAATCCGGCAGTGAAGAATTCGCGTGGAAGTACTTGATGCCAGCACCGTTCTCGATGTTGGCAATGGTTGTCGCCGCACCGGCCGCGGTCGTCTCGACGGCTTGCAACTGGCTCAGGTTCACCGCATCGGTCGACTGCGTACCGGGCGCCACGTTGGTGATCTGGCGCGTCGAGCCCGATGTGCCGGCCGATATCGCCCCCGGCGCCGTAGTGAAGCTGTTCCCGGTAATCGGATCCGTATACATGCCGGCGGCACGCGTCGTCACGGAACCGGTGCCCAATGCCACCGACCCGGCGATATTGGCCGTTGCCGAATCGCCCAGCGCCACCGCGCCCTGCCCCGTCGCCGTGTTGTTGGCGCCCATCGCGACAGCGCCGGTGCCACTCGCCAGGTTCGGGTCGCCAATGGCCACCGCTCCGTCACCGGAAGCTGTGTTGGCATACCCGAGTGACACCGCCTTTCCTCCCGTTGCGAGTGCGCTGGTGCCTATCGCCACCGCGTTCGCCGAATTAGCGGTGGCGGCTTACCCATGGCGATGGAAGTGCCGCCAGAAGCACTTGCTCCCGTGCCAACGGCGATGTCGCCCACCGCGCGCGAGGCCGAACCGGCTACGCCGGCCACCGCTCCATTGCCTTCAGCGAAACTGCTGTCGCCATAGGCTTTGGTCGCGCCCGCGCGTCCGAGATCGTCGTCCGAGTGGCGTCCCTTCACCGGGGCGCTGTCGCCGGATTCGATCGCCTATACGCTATCGGTCCTTGGTGCGCTGTTCCGCTGGCTGATCGAGCAGCGCTACGTGCTCGCGAACCCATTCGCCGGCCTCAAGGTGCGCGGCGCGCCGCGCAACGGGGAACTGGACATCTCGCGCGCCTTTACGGCTGGCGAATAGGAACTGATCCGGACGATTGCTGATGGGCTCGAATGGTCGCATGGCTGGATGGTTCCCGCCGCGCAGCGCCTGCGCTTTCTACTCGATTTCGGTTACGCGACCGGCCTGCGTGCAAGCGAACTGGTCGGCGTTACGCTCGGCGGCATCGAAACCGGCGCGCGCGGCGAGCGGTGGCTCCACCTCACCGGCAAGGGTGCGAAGGCCGGCTTCGGTGATCAGCTGGGCCCGCTTGCTGACGGATAGGATCGCCGGGGGCGCCGGCAAGTCTTCCGCCAGTTTCCTGATCCCGTTGATATGTTTGGGCAAGCTGGCGATCGCCCGCGCGGCTGGCCGTTTCGGCTCCTGTTTCAGATCGTCCCAACCCGACTTGCCGGCCCTGACGACGAGCAGCGCGTCGATCCGGTCGATGTGTGTGCATCGAGTGTGCCGCTGATGGCACCGTGGATCGCCTCGTTGAGATCGTTGCGCGCCTGCGTGGCGATGCGCTGCAACGTTCCCTGCGGCGGCAGCTCATACCGGCGGCGGACCAGGTCCTCGATCAGCACATTGATAATGTCAGGCAGTTCGATCTTTGTCCGGGCCTCTTGCGCCGCGAGTTCAGTCGGCCACGCCGTCTCGCTCGCATCAAACGCCCGGATGTCAAGCCAGCCGCGCAGCACCTTCTGGTGACGGATGCGGCTGCCGGACACGTCGTATCGCGCGATCGCAGTTCGGGACACGGCGCGGGCCCGCATCGCGGTCCGGATGTGATTGATGATGACGGGCGGCACATCCACAAGCATCGGAAAGTAACCGAGACGCTGCAACAGCTGCTTCACTGCACCATGACCAGCACGGCGGTGGCTTCCTGGAGGGATTGCCGGCGCACGAAGCGAATTTCCGCGGTGCTTGGCGTGAACGCCGCTTTCAGTTCCACCGCGCCCGGCTCAGCAGGCAATACAGGATAGCACGGGCACTCGACGTCGCGGAACTGCGTTCGCTCAAGGCAGAAAAGCGTTATGCGCTCGCGGTGCTCTTCATTCAGGCTCAGTTGCAGAAAGCGCTCGATGACGTCGCCGGGATCTTCATCAAGGTGGTGCGCAAGTTCGAATCCTATGCGAAGGGTCCGGCTGCAAAAATACCAGCATGAGCATGCCGATGGGCTGGATGGACTGGTCGGCCAGTTCCGCGACGTGTTGCAAATCCTCCAGGACGAGGGTGTATCGGAGCGAAACAGGTTGCCGAAAATCCGCGAGGCGCTCGGCGACCCGGCCGAGGCGCTCGCGCAGTGCAACGAGCACATTGCCTATGCCGGTCAGTTCGACTTACCGTTCATGCTCGTGCCTTATCGCAACCAGCGCTCGCCGCTGTTCCAGTGTCTGGACGTGCTGCCGTTGCGATCGAGCTCGCAGGACCGCGCGGTACTGGTCGCGCTGGCCTGCTTGCAAGGCCTCCGGAACGCGCACCGCGAATATCTCTATTGACGGAGAACGACCTCGCGAACCTGCCGCTGGAGTGGCTTCCAGAAAAATGGGAGCGTGCGGTGTTCCCGCACGGCCAGGACACCCGGATGCTGCACCGCCGGCTCTTCGAGCTGAGCGTCTTCAGCCAGATCATGCGGGAACGCAGTTCCGGCGACCTCTACGTGGAGGGTAGCGACCGTCTCGACCACTATCGCGTATATCAGGTCTCCGACGAAGAATTTCAGCGTGAGCTGCCGCGCTATTGCGAGATCGTTGGCTTGCCCACGGATGGCAAGGCCTTCGCGAAAGACCTGCGGGATAAGCTGAATGCAGCGCTTGACGAGACCGATGCGAACTTCCCGGCGAACGACAGCATCGAGTTCGTCGATCAGGAACTCGTCATTCACAAGCCCGGCAAGGAGCCCGAGCCACCGAACCGGACGCTGATCGATCAGGCCGTCTCTGCGTCGATGCCGCAGGTCAGCATCCTGGATCTCCTCACCGAAACTGAGCAGTGGCTTGACCTGCATAAACTGTTCGGCCCGCTGTCCGGGTTCGACGCGAAGGTCGGTAATCCGCGCAAGCGCTTCATCACGACGCTGTTCTGCTATGGCTGCAACCTCGGACCCATCCAGACGGCGCGCTCGGTAAAGGGGCTCAGCCGCAAGCAGGTTGCCTGGCCGAACCTGAAGCACGTCACCGAGGAGCGACTCGACAAGGCGAACGTGAAGGTGATCAACGCTTACAACCAGTTCGCGTTTCCGAAATACTGGGGCAGCGGCAAGCGTGCGTCGGCGGACGGCACCAAGTGGAGCCTGTCCGAGCAGAACCTGCTGTCCGAGTATCACGTCCGCTATGGCGGATATGGAGGTAAGCCCCTGATCACGGCCGTCTTGAGCGTGTGACGAAAGACGGCAAGGATAGTGCCCGCGAAATATATTGCGGGCACTATAGTGGACAGACCTGACAACGTTCTTGCGGCGGAACCGAAACGGCCGAATTTCTTCGCCGAGTACCGCCGGGCGATTGTGGAGATAACGTTGACGCCCGGGGCATCGACCTCGCGGATTGCTCGCGAGAACGGCCTGAACGTTAATATGGTTTTCAAATGGCGGCAGCGTTACTTGAAAGAGTTGGCGTCGAAGGCTGCCGCATCTGATTCGACAGTCCTCGACGAACCGATGTCGTTGCTGCCCGTGAGTGTCATCGACGTGCCGTCGCCGCCGACGAAAGAGCCGGCTCCGACAACCACCTCCAGCTGCGAAGTAGAAGTCGAGGTAGGCAAACGGCGTGTGCGTATCCGGGGCGTGTCGCTGGAATTTGCCGAGAAGTTTCTGCGGGACTGCCTGAAGTGTCCCACCGAACACGCGAATTTGGATCGCAGCGGGTGTGACCGACATGCGCTGCGGCTTTAACTCCTTGGCGGCAAAGGTGCAGACCGTGCTGGAGAAAGACCCATACGGCGGGAACATCTTCCTCTTCAGGGGCAAGCGCGGCGATCTGCTGAAAGCGCTTTATTGGTGCGACGGTGGGCTGTGCCTGTTTGCGAAGCGCCTTGAGAAGGGGCGTTTCGCATGGCCGCGTGCCGATGCGGGCGTGATCGCGCTGACAACCGCCCAACTGTCGCTCTTGCTAGAAGGCTTCGATTGGCGGCAACCCGTCGAAGCGGCACGCCCACGTAGCGCCTTGTAAACCACCGTTAACCGGTGATGTAGCGAGCGCGGGCGGTCGTAGACTGCGCTCATGGAATCGACCTCGACCACACTGCCAGACGACATTGATGCCCTGAAGGCAATGGTCGCCGAGTTGCGCCAGCAGCTGTCGTCGCGCACGCTCGAGATCGAGCATCTGAAGCTCACGATCGCTAAGCTGCGCCGAATGCAGTTTGGCCGGAAATCGGAGAAGCTTGATCGCCAGATCGAGCAGCTTGAATTGCGGTTGGAGGACCTGCAGGCCGACGCGGGTGCTGCTGATGTGGTGGCCGCTCCCGAGACAAAGCGGCTACGCCGCGAAGGTGCGAGCCGCAAGCCGTTACCCGATCACCTTGAGCGCGAAGAGCGCATCCACTTGCCCGCCGACGATGATTGCCCCGATTGCGGTGGGCAGATCAAGCCGCTGAGCGAAAACGTCGCGGAACAACTCGAGTACGTGCGGGCGCACTTCCGCGTGATCCGTCACCGCCGTCCGAAGCTAGCCTGCGCGTGCTGCGATCGCATCGTGCAGGCGGCGGCCCCGAGTCGACCGATCGATCGCGGCATCCCTGGCCCGGCATTGCTCGCACACATTGCCGTGTCGAAGTTCGCCTACCACATCCCGCTGCACCGCCAGGCAGTCATGTATGCGCGCGACGGCGTCGAGATCGATCCGGGCGCAATGGGGAATTGGATGGGGAGCATCGTGGGCTTGCTTGCGCCGCTGGTCGACGCCGTGCGCCGCTACGCGCTGGCCGGCGGCAAGGTTCACGCGGACGACACACCGCTGCCGGTGCTGGCGCCGGGCAACGGCCGCACGAAGACCGGGCGTCTCTGGGTCTACTTGCGCGATGATCGGCCGAGTGGCTCCGACGAAGCGCCAGCGGTCTGGTTCGCCTACACACCTGATCGCCGCGGCAAGCATCCGCAGCGGCATCTCGCTCACTTCGCCGGCGTGCTGCAGGCTGACGCGTTTGCCGGCTATGCCGAGCTGTATCGCGGCGACACCATCCAGGAAGCTGCCTGCATGGCGCACGCGCGCCGGAAGATACACGACCTGCATGCCGTGCGTCCCAACGCGGTGACGGAGGAGGCGCTGCGTCGGATCGGCGCGCTCTACGAGATCGAAGAGCAGATCCGCGGCAAGCCACCCGCCGAACGGCACAGCATGCGCCAGGCGCGAGCGATACCGCTGCTCGACGACATGAAGCGGTGGTTCGATGCGACACTTACCACGCTCTCCTCGAAGTCGGACACGACCAAGGCGATCCAGTATGCGCTGAACCGCTGGCCGTCGCTGATCTATTACTGCAGCGACGGGCGCGCAGAGATCGACAACCTGATCGCTGAACGAGCGCTGCGTGGCGTCGCGATCGGGAGGCGCAACTACTTGTTCGCCGGCGCCGACACCGGCGGGGAACGCGCGGCTGCAATGTATAGCCTGATCGGCACGGCGCGCTTGAACGGCCTCGATCCCGAGGCGTACCTCGCCCACATGCTTGAACGCATTGCTGACCACCCGGCCAACCGCGTCGACGAACTGCTGCCGTGGAACGTGGCGCCGTCGCTGCCGCCTACTGCTCGCGTCGAGCCCATCCGATAGCGTTGCGAATCTCCGTCGTCAACATCCTGCACGACGGTGCTGCTCGGGCGCTTACATATGGAGGGATCGGCTACTACCACGTGTCCGACATGTACATCGCGCTGTTCAGCCACTTCATTCCGTGCGGCGTTCACGAAGCCGTCTACATTCGTGATGGGCTGATCCTGAACGGCGCCGACGTCAAGCCCGATACGATCCACGGCGATACGCAAGCGCAAAGTGGTCCGATGTTCGGCCTGTCCTACCTGACGGGCATCAATCTGATGCCGCGCATGCGCAACATCAAGGACCTCGTTCTGTACAAGGCGGACCGGCGTCGCAAGTACAAGCATATCGACAGCCTGTGTCGCAAAGCGATTAACTGGAAACTGATTGAGCGGCACTATCCCGACATGATGCGCGTCGCGGTGTCGATCAAGGCAGGCAAGATGACGCCATCAACGATTCTGCGCCGGCTCGGCTCGGAGAGCACGAAAAACAGGCTCTACTTCGCACTCCGGGAGTTGGGGCGCGTGATCCGCACGTTGTTCCTGCTGAAGTATCTGAATGATCCGGAGCTGCGCCGCACGATTCACGCGGCGACCAACAAAAGCGAGCAGTTCAACGATCTCGCGCAATGGCTGATGTTCGGCGGCGAAGGTGTCAGCGTGGAAAACGTCCGGCACGAGCAGCGCAAGGTGATCAAGTACGACCACCTCATCGCAAATATGGTGATCCTGTACAACGTGCAATGGATGTCGCGCAAACTGAAAGAGCTGCAGCAGAAGGGGCATCCGGTCGACGCCGAGGTGCTCAAGGTGCTGCACCGTACCGGCGGGAGCATATCAACCGGCTCGGGGACTATCTGCTGGATCTGCAACGCCCCGTTCCACCACTCGATCCGACCATCAATTTCGCATTCAAATCAGCAGCTTCGGCCGAGATGTGGCGGATTTTTAGCGAATCCCGGCCGGACCTCTAAGTGGTCCCCGATCGTTTGCGGTCGACCTCCCCTCGGCGCATTGAACAAGCAGCCTTCCGCGAAGAACACAGGCCCCCTTCATGACCGGATGTCAACTTGACGCGTTGTCCGTGCCGCCGGACGGATGAGGATCCTGCGCCGCCAGGCGGTCGAGCTGGTATCCCTGACCGTACACCGCACGCAGGCTGTAGCCGTTTCCCGGATGCAAACCCAGCTTCTGACGAACTGCCGACACATAGGTATCGATACCGCGCGATCGACTTCGTCCGCTATCTCCCCACATAACCAGCGCGAGTTCGCGCCTGCTTACCGGGGTAGACAGTTGCTTGAAAAGCAGCATCGCAATATCGAACTCTTTTGCGGACAAGCGGATCTTGTGGCCATTGCGCTCGACACATAGCTCTCCGGGAGAGAAGCGGACTTCGCCGAATATCGGCGAACCACGCGCAACTATCCGCTTCGGATAGGTCCGGCGGATGAGTGCGTTCATGCGAGCGAGCGATTCGAGCGAACCTATCGGAATCGTGATATTGACGTCGGCACCAGCATCCAGCCCTGCGGTAACTTGATCTTCTGGCGTGTCCCGGCCGACGCAGAGCACAATTGGAATGGGAGGAAAGCATTCGCGCGTCTGCAACAGCGTCGACAGACGCCGCTCATCAGCCCCGGTCCAGTCGATAAGGGCGATGTCGGGCTTAATCGCGTGAAGCAGATGCAGCCAGTCGGTATCGTTTATAGCCCCTACGGGTATATGGCCGAACTCCGAGAAGAACCGCAGCAGCCGATCGAGTTCGTCCTGGTTCGGCTCGAGAATCGCAATCTTCACTGAAGAGAAATGACGCATCGGCCCGCTACCTCTTCCTTTGCATTCACCGGGTGCAGGAATCTGCGCGAGCGTTCCCAAAATAGCGAAATCCATACCGTCGGCTCCTGCGAATCGATTTATTGATATCCTTCACGATGTTGCCGATGAACGCAGCATGACACTGTCAGAACAGTTCACGCATGAACGATGTGGCGACTCAAGAGTGCCGCCACTCCGGTTACTGCGCACACGCAGCGGCGTGTGCGCCTGGCCTCGATTTACCTGAGGGCAATGCAGCGCTCGGCGATACTCATGCGCGACGCCGGGTAGCTCCGTCATCATGGCATGCACTCATTTCCGTTTCGCGCCGACCACATCGGCACCCGCCGATCCGGCTGTAGACACCTGATTGCATCCGACGTTCTGCCTGCCGGACGTTCCTTCGTAACGGGCGCAGCATTGCCGACGCCGACCGACGTTACCGGATTCGTCGATAGGCCACGCGGACTCAGATAGGCGCGCCCGGTCTGCGCGCGCCAGGGATAGATCCCTGATTGTACTGGTCCGAGCCAATTCGATCCGGATGACGCATGACTGAAACAGAATTGAGGCTGCGATACGCAGTGTTCCGGCGCGTCAGGATATCGTCGAGCGCCTCGCGTCCGCCCGGCAAGATGTCCCATTGCGACGCCACGAAATGTCGAATATGCACGTCCACCGCGCACCTCACTGGGGGCTTTGGGAATACCGACATGGGTACTGCTCGACGTCAATCCCCACTGGGTCTGGCTGCTAGAGCAGCGAGGCCGGCCCTTGGTATCCAAGCGCGCAGCTATATCGACAGACCGCGTATCGCGACTGGGAGTCTGCGCTCGAGAAGGTCTCGGCGGACCTTCAACGACTCGGGGATTCACAGTCGCTTGAGCTACCCACAGGTCCTCGATCAGCCAGGCCGCAAGCCGACCGCCAAATCGGACCAAGCCAACTATCGCTCGATCTTCGCGTCCTTCAGCAGCGGATCGACGACAGCAAGCATTGCTCGCCGGGACTCCTCCGCGTCAAGTTGTTGCCGGATCTGCCCCTTCACGGTGTCGAATGCCGGCACCTGCGTCGGACGCACCGAATCCAGCTTCACGATCACCCAGCTATCGCCGATCTGGATCGGCGCGGGGGCGACGCCGCCCGCCGACAGCTTGACGATCGCCTCGGCCAACGGCAACGGCAGCCCCTGCGTTTGACCGTCCTTGACCGGTGTCTTCAGGCTGACCCAGCCCACCTCGCCGCCCGACGCCTTGTTCGACGCGGTGCTGAATTCCCGCGCAACTCCGGCGAAGTCCTTGCCCTGCCTGATGCGGGCAAGCACCGTGCGCGCCGTGGCCTCGTTGCCGACGCTGATGATGCGAGGCTTGTATTCCTTGTCACCAAGGTTCGCGACGATCGCGTCATAACGCGCCTTGACCTGCGCGTCGGTCACCGCCACCGGATGCTCGTGCTCGCGCAGGTAAAGTTGACTCACCGCCCGTGCCCGCGCTTGCTCGATCGCCTGCTTGACTTCCGGACGATCGCCGTAGCTGGATTTTTCAGCGGCTTGCCGCACGACTTCGCCGGCAATCAGATCATTCGTCAACGCAGCACGCGTCGCGTCCGAATCCGCCAATCCAGCCGCGCGAAGCGCGGCGTCCACCTGCGCTTTCGTCAACGGTTCGCCATTAACTTTCGCGACGACCGCAGCACTGCCCCCGACCGGAGCCGGCGCATCCGCGCCATAGGCCATCGTCGCGCACATCGCGAGCATCACCGCCGTCGTGCCGATCCATCGCTTGCCGTGATTCATGAAAACCTCCATTGCATGTTCAAAAGATGTCGTTTGCGGGAAGGACACGTCGATCCCGCACGTTGCGAACCGATCAACGCGTCGACGCTAAGTTGACGCTGAAGTCTGACACGCTCGCGTCGATCCGGTGCGGTGCTGCAGCCGGCGGTACCGCTGGTGCACGCTGCTCACCCAACACATCGATGGTCACTCGCCGGTCCGGCTGCAGGCAACGGATCGACTCGGGCGTCTTGCCGGCCGGGCAATCCTTCGTCACCGGGGCCGCATTGCCTACGCCCGCGACTGCAACCGGGCTCACCGGCAAGCCGTGCTTCACGAGGTAGTCGCGCACCGTCTGGGCACGCGCGAGCGACAGCTCTCGGTTGTACGCATCGGAGCCAATCCGGTCGGTATGCCCGATGATCGATACAAGTCGCAAGCTGCGATACGTGTTGCGAAGATCCGCGACGATCGCGTCCAGCGCCTCGCGGCCACCCGGCAGCATGTCACGTTCCGATGAGCGATCGAATGCGAACAGCACGTCCTCGTTGAGCGAGAAGTGCGTCGCGACAATCGGGCCCGGCCCAGTCTTGACGTTTTCGAACGCGCGCTCGTTGATGCAGTCGAATCTCGCCACGCGACCGTCATCCTGCCGTGCACCTCGCACCACGCCAAACTGACGCGTCGCGGTGTTCATGTAGGTTGGCACACCAATGTCGTACTCGACACTACCCGCGCGGCCGAGTCGACCGCCACCCGCATACTGGCCCGCACCGCAGCCTCCGCTCATCGTGAAACCCGCCGACATGATCAGCGGATCGGCCGGCTCGCGGTACGCCGACGGCGGCAATACGGCCGGCAGCGTATTAATGGCTGGAAGCGCCACGGCCGTCGGCGCGGTCTGCGCGTTCGGCAGCGCAACCAGCGTGCGCTTGTACCACACCTGCACGCCGTTCAGCTTGCCTGTCCCGGCTTGGTACATCGGGCCGTTCGCGGTTGAATCGTAGTTGGTGCCCCAGTTGCCCGCCGGCACCGAACCGGAGAACCCGTCGATGTTACCCAGCACCACCTGGTTCGCCACCGGCTCGTAACTGGCCGGCGTATCGCCCGCAACGCCATAGATCGCCACCTGCCCCGCGTCCGAGTGGATCCGACCGTTATTGATGAACCAACCCGGACCGGCGTTCGTGCCGGCCGTCTCATCCGCGACCAGCGTGACCGGGCCGGCCGCGCTCACCGTCGCACCGCTAGCGATGGTCACATCGCGCCCACCGACACCGATCAGCGCGTTGCCGGCCGTCACGTTGCCATTCACGTTCAGGTTGCCGTTGCTCGCGGTGCCCGCCAGCAAGGCGACATCGTGATTCGCGTTGATGTAGGACACGTTCAGCGTACCCGGCGTTGTCACCGCGACGTTGTATGCATCGCGCACGTCGAGGCTGCCGACCGTCGTCTGCGTCAACGTGACGTTGCTGCCCTGCGCAGCATTGAAGCCTGCTGCGGTGTTGGCACCGCTGCCAGCGGCCGCGATCGTGCTCGGCTTCGCACCGGGTGCGAAGCCCGTGCCGCGCGCCGCGTTGACGATCAGTGACGTGCCTGACAGATCCAGCGGTCCGGCCGTGTCGGTCAGGTTGTAATCGCGTGCCGCCTGAGCCGGGGTGGCCACCGCAGCCGAGCCCGTACGTACGGTCCAGCCACCCGACACGGCGTTGTTTGCGTTGGCAACCGTAATCGCAGGGCTCGCGAGCGACGCGACCGAGTAGCTCGTCACCGTGTTGCCGAGATCCACGGTCACGGTCGTCACGCCCGCCGCCTTCAGTTGCGACACGAGGGCCGGCGTCAACACGAAGTCCGCACCGGCGCCCTGCGCATTGATCGTCGCGGTCTTGGTCGTGCTGTCGATCGTGATCAGCGGCATCTGCGCGCCCGCGATATTGGTGGTCACGCCGTTCTGTACCACCGCGCCGGAACTCGCGATGCTGGTCGGCGATGCCGTCACCGTCCCGCCCGTGCCGCTCGTCAGCGTGACGTTGCCGTTGACGTTGAGCGTGCCGGCCAGCGTCACGTTGCCGGTCTGCGATGTCGCCGCATAATCGCCGCCTGCGTAGTTGGCGCCGGCGATCGTCAGGTCGCCGCTATTCTGCAGTGCGACCTGGCCGATCGACGTATTGCGGGTCGTGTCGAATTCCGCCGAGCCTGCGCTCAGGGTCGCGCCCGCTGCCTGTGTGATCGTGCCACCGCCGTTGAGGCCGAAGTAGCCGCTCGCCGACGACGTCTCGAGAACGGTCGTGCCTTCGTTGCGCATCGTCGCACTGCCGCCGGCGGCGACCGTCAGATCCGACACGTTCAGGTACAGCTCGTTGGCGTTGGTCGCCCCGGTGATGCCGTTGTCGATGACGCCGCTGCCGACGTTGCCGCCCGCCGTCAGCGTCGTTCCCGCGGCCTGGATCTGAGCAACGCTATTGGTCGTGTTGTTGACGATGTTGCCGCCCGCCGTCAACGCGACCGTGGTGGCCGTCGCCATCTGTGCGCTGTTGTTGAACGTGACGTTGCCGCTCGTCGTCGCGGTAATCGTGCCCGTGCCGCTGCTCACGTTGTTGTCCACCACGATGTTGCCGCCCGTGCCAGATGCCGACAGCGAGACGTTGCCCGTGCCGTTGGCTGCGACGCCCGCGATGGTCGCGCCGACCGCGTTGTCGGTAATCGTCGGCGACAGCGATACGCTGCCCACCGTCAGCGTACCGTTCGTGGTCGTGGCGTTGACGCTGCCGTTATTGCTCGTCTGCGCCGCCAGCGTCATTGCCTTGTCGTTCACGACCGTCGCGTTGCCGCCGCTGACCAGCGCCAGCGTGTTCACGCTCGTTTCGATCGGCGCCGAGCTGCTACCGATCGTCGTGCCCGCCGTCAGCACCGTGCTATTGGCCGCCAGCGTGCCCGCGCTCTGCGTGATCGCATTGCTTGCCTGCACGAACGCGTTGCCCACGGTGCTCACATTTGCACCGAGCGCCACGTTGCCGTTGTACGCCCGTGCGTTCACCTCGCCGCTCGTCGAACTGACCGCCGCACCGACGTTCAGGTCGGTTGCCGCCGCGAGTCGCACCGAGCCGCTGCCGCCCGCCGTCACAGTGTTGGACAGCGTCACCGAACCCGCCGTCGTGTCGACGTTGATGTTGCCGTTGCCAGTCGTGCTGACCGTCTGACCGGTCGTCACCGGACCGGCCGCCACCACGCTCAGGTTGCCGCCCGTCGTGCTGTTGGCGGCCGTCGTCAGCGTCGACGACGTCGCCGTGCTCGTGTCCGTCACGTTATAGACGCTGCCGCCAAGCTGAACCTGCCCGGTCGTGTCCACGAACGTGCTGCCCGAGCCGTCGGTCGTCGCCAGCACCGGCGTCGCCCCCGCCGCGACCGCCGCAGCCGTGTTGAAGACGATCGGCGCGGCACTCGTGCCGATGCCATTGACCGCGCTCAAATCCAGCGTGCGTGCCGCCTCCGACGTGCCCGCCGTCTGTGTGATCGCACCACTGCTCGAGCTGGCCGACAAGCCATTGTTCAGCGTGACGTTGCCGAGCGCGAGGTTGCCCGTGGTCGCCACGTTTGCCGACTCGGCGTTCGCGATGCTCAGCCCACCGATCGTGTTGCCCGCGTTGTTCAGCACGATCCGGCTGCCGAGACCACCGTTCAGCGTGTTGTTCGCCGCGTCGTAGTTGATGCCCGTCTGCGTACCCGGTACCTGGATCGTACCCGGGCTCGCCTGCAGCGACGCACTGCTCGCACTGCCCGCCACCGCGTTGACCGTCAGCGTGTGTGCGCCGATGTCGATCGCCGAGCTCTGCACCAGGTTGTAGTCCTGCTGCGTCACCGCGACCGTCACCGGCTTCGCGGTCTTCACCGTCACCGTGCCCAGGCTGTTGCTGCCGCCCGACGCTCCGTTCAGCAGAATGGCCGGCGTGTTGCCGGTCACCGTCGCGCTCTGACCGCGCAGGTCCACGGTGATGTTGGTGCTGTTGCCCAGGTTCACGCTCGACAGATCGAAGTTCGGCCCCGGCCCGCTTGCCATCACCACACCCGTCGTCGCCGCATTCGCGTTGATGGACGTGTTGCTACCACCGGTCGTCACGGTGCCGCTGCCAGCGAACGTGTTGACGCCGCTGTAGTTGCCGCCCACGGTCACCGTGCCCGACACCGCGCCGCCCGTATAGCCCGACTCCGTCAGGTTGCCGCCCACGGTCGTGTTGCCCGTCTGGTTCAGCGTGCCGGCCGTGGTGATCGTGTAGTTGCCTGTCACCGACGAACCATTCTCCGTCAGCGCGCCGGCGCCGTTGGCGAGCGTCGCGTCCGAGCCGCTCGTGTAGCGGGTTGCATCGACCAGCGTCGTGCCGGCGGTCAATGTGCCGCCCGTTTGCTGAACCAGTCCGCCGGAGTTGATGTCCAGCGTATTGGCCGTCACGTTGTTCGCGAGCGTCACCGTCCCGACGTTGTTCGCCAGCGTGCCGCCGGTATCTCCGGTGATCAGTTGCACCGTATTGCTTGCCGATACGCTGTTGCCGGTCGTGACCGCGCCTGCGGTCGCGACGCGCACGCTACCGTTGGCCGCGCTGTTGGCGAGCGTGCCGTTGCCCAGCGTCAGCAGCGCAGCGTTGCTGTTGTCGATCACCGTGTCGCCAGCGCCCGTCACCTTGGTGCCGAGCGTCGCGATGTTGGTCGTCAGTGCCGTGGCGCTGTCGAGCGTGCCCGAGCCGATGCCCGTGGCCGCCGTCGCGTTCAGGGTGCCGGCCGTCACGTTGTTCGCACCGGCCGTCCGGTTGTTGCTGATCGCGCCGTTGGTCGCCGTCAGCGTCACCGTGCCGGCCGTGTTGCTGCCGGTGCTCGCCTGCGCGAGCGCGATGTTGTTCGCCGTGGTGGCCGTGATGTTGCCGCCGGCAGTCGTGTACGACGACCCGTTGGCCATCGTGATGCTGCCCGTCTGTGCGCTCACACCGATCGTGCCGCTGCCACCGGTCGACACGGAGCCGGTCGCCTGATCGGTCACGTTGCGCGCAGCCGTCATCACGATGTTGCCGGTGACCGAGCTCACCGCCTGCGTCGTCACGATGTCGCCCGTCGTGCCCGTCGCCGTCAGGTTCACGTTGCCCGTGCCGTTCGCCGTCACGCCGGTGACGCCCACGCCCGGCGCAACGGTCGTGATGCCGCCCGTCAAACCCGGTACCGTGATGCCGGTCAGCACCGATGCCGAGCCGACCGTCAGCACGCCAGCATTCGTCACGTTGATCGAGCCGTTACTGCTGGTTTGCGCGCCCAGCGTGACATTGCCCGTATTCGATACATACTCGCTACCGGGCGAAGTCATCGCCAGCGTGCTGGTCGCCGTGTTGATCGCGTTGCCGACCGCGCCGATCATCGTGCCGGCCTGCAGCGCGACACCCGCGGCCGTCAGCGTGCCACCCGTGGACGCGATCGCCGTACCGGCCTGCGTGACGATGTCGCCGCCGGTGGTCGCATTCGCGCCGAACGTAATACCGTTCGCCGCCTTCACGTTGATCTCGCCGGTGCCGGTCGACAACGTGCCGGTAGCCGTCTGCGTGACGTTGCCGGTGCCGGTCAAGCCGGCCGTCAGCACGACGTTGCCCGCACCCGTGGTTGATACCGGTCCGCTTACCGTTTCATTCCGGTCGGCCGCGAGACGCACGTA
>Ga0157367_1000616_pt1 | contig 16988 bp, 17 predicted proteins | sample AttbisABBM2_FD_113142 | JGI IMG/M metagenome (GOLD analysis project Ga0157367, IMG submission 113142) | Fungus gardens microbial communities from leaf cutter ant in Botucatu, State of São Paulo, Brazil - Atta bisphaerica ABBM2 | ecosystem: Host-associated > Fungi > Mycelium > Unclassified ...
GAACCGGATGGTCGGGTTGATGACCGCGTACAGCACGTCGACGGTCAGGTTGATCAGGATGAACTCGAGCGAGAACAGCAGCACGATCGCCTGGATCACCGGGTAGTCGCGCATCGTCACCGCATCGACCAGCAGGCGCCCGAGCCCCGGCCAGTTGAACACCGCCTCGACGACGATCGAGCCGCCGAGCAGGAAGCCGAACTGCAGCCCCATCATCGTGACGACCGGAATCATCGCGTTGCGCAGGCAGTGCTTGAGCACGACCATCGGCTCGTGCACGCCCTTCGCGCGCGCGGTGCGCACGAAATCCTCGTTCAGCACCTCGACGAACGACGCGCGCGTGAAGCGCGCCATCACCGCCGCGACGGCCGCGCCGAGCGTCAGCGACGGCAGCACGTAGCTCTTCCAGGTGCCGTCCGGCACGACCGGCAGCCAGCCGAGCTTCACCGAGAAGATCTCCATCAGCAGCATGCCGAGCGCGAACGCGGGAAACGAGATGCCGGACACCGCGAGCGTCATGCCGACGCGGTCCGGCCACTGGTTGCGCCACACCGCCGACGCGATGCCGATCGCCATCCCGAACAGCGTCGCCCAGCCCATGCTGACGAGCGTCAGCAGCAGCGTGGGCATGAAGCGCTCGCCGATCTCGGTGGACACGGCGCGCTTGCTGCGCGTCGACTTGCCGAAGTCGCCGTGCGCGATCTTCACGAAGAAGTTCGCGAACTGCGCGGGCATCGGCCGGTCGAGGCCGAGATCGGCGCGCACCAGCGCGACGGTCGCCTCGTCGGCCTCGGGGCCGGCCGCGAGCCGCGCGGGGTCGCCCGGCAGCAGGTGCACGAACAGGAACACCAGCACCGCGACGATCGCGAGCGTGGGCATGAGGCCGAACAGACGTTTGACGATGAAATTCAGCATGAGGGCACCGAACCTGGGCGGCGCGCCGGCGCGACGTCATCGCGGAACCGGCGCGCCGTGACGCGCGTGAACGTGCGTATTGAATGCGCTTACTTCAGCGAGATCTCGTCGAAATTGAACGAGCCGTCCGGCATCACGTACATGCCTTGCAACCGCTTGCTGCGCGCGTAGACGATCTTTTCCTGCACGAGGAAAATCCACGGCGCATCGGCCCAGATCTGCTTCTGCACGCCCGCGTAGTACTCGCCCTTCTTCGCGCGGTCAGTCGTCGACAGCGCCTTCTCCAGCCCCTCGTCGACGAGCCCGTTCTGGTAGTACGCGGTATTGAACAGCCTCGGCGGCTTCGACGCGGACGCGAGCAGCGGCGTCAGCGCCCAGTTCGCCTCGCCGGTCGACGACGACCAGCCGATATAGAACATCCGCACCGGCGCGCTCGCCGGGTCCTGCGCGCTCTCGACCTTCGAGACGCGCTCGCCCGATTCGAGCGCCTGCACCTGCACCTTCACGCCGACCTGCGCGAGCTGCTGCTGGACGAACTGAATCACCTTCTGCGACGTCGTGTTGTTGTAGCCCGACCAGAGGATCGACTCGAAACCGTTCGGATAGCCGGCCTCCTTCAGCAGCGCGCGCGCCTTCGCGGGATCGTACGGCCACGGGCCGGTCTTCGTCGCGTACTCGACGCCCGGCGGCACGACGCCCGGCACCGGCATCGCGAAGCCGGAGAACGCGACCTTCGCGAGCGCATCCTTGTTGATCGCGTAGTTGAGCGCCTGGCGCACCTTCGGATTGTCGAACGGCTTCTGCAGCGTGTTCAGCGAGATGTAGCGCACCACGATCGACGGCCGCTCGACCACGTCGAGCTTCGGGTTGGTTTTCAGGTCGGCGACCTGCTCGTACGGAATCCGGAACGCGAGATCGGCCTGGCCCGCCTTCATCAGCGCCGCGCGCGTGTTGTTGTCGATCACGGGCTTCCAGTCGATCATGTCGATCTTCGGATAGCCCTTTTTCCAATAGCCGGCGTATTTCTTCACCTTCATGTCGTCGGTCTGCTTCCACTCGACGAATTCGAACGGCCCGGTGCCGACCGGATGCAGCCCGATCTCGCGGCCCCACTTCTTCAGCGCCGTCGGCGAGATCATCACCGCGGACGGATGCGCGATCGTGTTGATGAAGGCCGAGAACGGCTCGCGCAGCGTGAACTTCACCGTATACGGATCGACGACCTCGGTCTTCTCGATCACGCGGAACAGGTTGTAGCGCTTCAGCTTGTTCGCCGGATCGGTCACGCGGTCGAACACGACCTTCACCGCATCCGCGTTGAAATCGGTGCCGTCCTGGAACTTCACGCCCTGGCGCAGCTTGACCGTGTAGACCTTCGCGTCGGGCGACGCCGTGTAGCTCGTCGCGAGCACGTTGACGAGCTTCATGTCCTTGTCGAAGCCGAACAGCCCCTCGTAGAACGACTTCGCGGCCGCCTGCGACACCGTGTCGTTCGAATCGTAAGGGTCCATCGTCGTGAACGTCTCGCCGACCGCGATCACCGCGGTCTGCTGCGCGAACGCGGGCAGCGCGACCGCCAGCGCGAACGCGCTCGCGCCCGTGGCGAGCAGCGCGCGCGGACGGAACATCGGGAACGAAAGCGATTTGTTCATGTGGGCTGGCTCCTGTGCGTGATTCGGTAACGCGTGGTGGGAATCGCGGATTGACTGCCTCCGCTCGGGAAACAACCGTCTCTGCCTGGCGCGCGCGCAACTGCGGTCCATGTGGCCTCCTCGTGCGTCAGTACGCGCCGCCGACGCGATGCGTCGCGACGAAATGATCGGGGCCGACCGCGACGAGCGGCGCGACCGCCGGATCGTCGCCGGCCGCGCGGATCGGGCTCGGCACCTCGTCCGCCGGCAACTGGCGCAGCGCGTGCCGGCGCGCCGGATCGGCCACGGGCACCGCGCTCATCAGCTTCTTCGTGTACGGATGCTGCGGCGCCTCGAACACCGCGCGGCGCGGGCCGATCTCGACGATCTGGCCGAGATACATCACCGCGACCCGATGGCTGATGCGCTCGACCACCGCCATGTCGTGCGAGATGAACAGGTACGCGACGCCCAGCTCGCGCTGCAGGTCGAGCATCAGGTTGACGATCTGCGCCTGCACCGACACGTCGAGCGCGGACACCGACTCGTCGGCGATCACGACCTTCGGGTTCAGCGCGAGCGCGCGCGCGATCGCGATCCGCTGGCGCTGCCCGCCCGAGAATTCGTGCGGATAGCGGCGCGCGGCCTCGGCCGGCAGCCCGACCCGGTCGAGCAGCCAGTCGACCCGCTCCTGCGCGGCGCGGCCGCTCGCGACGCCATGCACGAGCAGCGGCTCCATGATCGAGAAGCCGACCGTGAGCCGCGGGTTCAGCGATGCGAACGGATCCTGGAAGATGAACTGGATATTGCGGCGCAGCGCCTGCAGATCGGCGCCCTTCATCGCGCTGATGTCGCGGCCGTCGAATTCGATCGAGCCGCTCTGCGATTCGACGAGGCGCAGCAGCGAGCGGCCGGTGGTCGACTTGCCGCAGCCCGATTCGCCGACGAGCGCCAGCGTCTCGCCCGGGCGCAGCTCGAAGCTGACGCGCTCGACCGCATGCACGTATTGCGACACGCGGCCGAACAGCCCGCTCTTGACCGGAAAGCGCGTGACGAGGTCGCGCACACGCAGCACCGGCGGCGCGGCGGCGTCGACCGCCGGCTGGGCAAGCGCGGCAGCGTCGTCCCCAACGGGCGGCACGGCTTCGGCGGCCGCTGCGCCCTCCACCTTCAGCAGCGGGAATTTCTCCGGCACGTCGGTGCCCTGCATCGAGCCGAGGCGCGGCACGGCCGCGAGCAGCGCGCGCGTGTAGCGGTGCTCGGGCGCGGCGAAGATGCGCGGCGCGTCGCCCTCCTCGACCTTCTCGCCGCGATACATGACGAGCACGCGGTCGGCCACCTCGGCGACCACGCCCATGTCGTGCGTGATGAACACCACGCCCATGTTCATCTCGTCCTGCAGGCCGCGGATCAATTGCAGGATCTGCGCCTGGATCGTCACGTCGAGCGCGGTGGTCGGTTCGTCGGCGATCAGCAGCGCGGGCCGGCACGACAGCGCCATCGCGATCATCACGCGCTGGCGCATCCCGCCGGACAGCTGGTGCGGATAGCGCGCGAACACGCGGCGCGCCTCCGGGATGCGCACGAGGTCGAGCAGGCGCAGCGCCTCGGCGCGCGCGTCCGACGCGCTCTTCGACTGGTGCAGCGCGATCGCCTCGCTGATCTGATCGCCGACGGTGAACACCGGATTGAGCGACGTCATCGGCTCCTGGAAGATCATCGCGATGTCCGCGCCGCGCACGCCGCGCATCGTCGCGGCGCTCGCCTGCGCGAGGTCGAGCTGCGTGCCGTTGCGCCGCCGGAATGCGATCCGGCCGCGCGTGATCGTGCCGCCGCCGTGTTCGACGAGCCGCATCAGCGCGAGCGACGTGACCGACTTGCCGGAGCCGGATTCGCCGACGATCGCGAGCGTCTCGCCGCGGTCGACGTGGAAGGACACGCCGCGCACCGCGTCGAACGTCGCGCCTTCGCGGCGGAACGTCACCGACAGGTCGTCGACCGCGACGACGCGCCGTTCGGGCATGGCAAGCGCGGCCTGGGTTCGCTTCGTCGTCATGCGGGCCTCTCCTGATGCAAGCGCGGCGCGGGCTCAGGCCGCGTCATCGCGATAGATCCCGACCACGGGCGCATCGCCGACACGCGCATAGCCACGATACATCCCTTCGGTGTTGAACGGCATCGCGACGTTGCCGTGCGCATCGACCGCGATGATCCCGCCGCGGCCCGCGATGCGCGGCAGCTTGTTCATCACGACGTCGTGCGCGGCGTCCTGCAGCGACGCGCCGCGGTAGGCAATCTGCGCGGCGACGTCGTGCGCGGTGGCGAGGCGGATGAACATCTCGCCGGTGCCGGTGGACGATACCGCGCAGGTCGCGTCGTCCGCGTAGCAGCCCGCGCCGACGATCGGCGAATCGCCGACCCGGCCCGGCTGCTTGTTGGTGATCCCGCCGGTGGACGTGGCCGCCGCGACGTGGCCGTGCAGATCGCGCGCGACCGCGCCGACGGTGCCGTGCTTGCGGTCGGGGTCGAGCGGCTCGGGCGGGCGCGGCGGCGCGCCGTCGCCGAACGCGAACGTCGCGGCGTCGTGATCGAGCAGCATGCCCGCGACTTCGCGCGCCTTGAGCCACTGCGCGCGGCGCGCGTCGGTACCGAAATAGCCCGGCTCGACGAGCTCCAGGCCGTGCGCGGCCGCGAACGCGTCGGCGCCCGCGCCGGCGAACAGCACGTGCTCGCTCGCTTCCATCACGCGCCGCGCGGCGAGCACCGGATTGCGCACGCGCGTCGCGCAGCACACCGCGCCGGCGGCGAGCGTCGCGCCGTCCATGATCGCGGCGTCGAGTTCGTGCGTGCCGTCGGCCGTATACACCGCGCCGTGTCCCGCGTTGAACAGCGGGCAGTCCTCGAGCATCCGCACCGCGACGGTGACGGCGTCGAGCGCGCTGCCGCCGTCGGCGAGCACCGCCTGCGCGGCGCGCAGGATCGCCGCCAGCTCGGTGCGGTACTGCTGCTCGGTTTCGGTGTTCATCGCGCTGCGCAGGATCGTGCCTGCGCCGCCATGAATCGCCACGATCGCGGGTGAAGTCATGCTTTTCTCGAACGGGAGGATGAAGGTGAAGGGTGCGTGTCCGGCAGCGCGGCCTGCGGCTGCGTGAGCCAGGGCAACAGGAATTCGGTCATCTCGGCCGCGGCCTTCGCGGAACGGTGCGTGCGCAGCGCGACCGCGTCGATCAGCGCCTCGATCATCGCGAGCACGGCCGCTTCCGACGTGGCCGCAAAGCGCCGCCGCGCGGTCACGAACAGCATCAGCGATGCGCACGGCGCGAGCGGCGAATCGGGGCCATCGGTCAGCGCGAGCACCTGCGCGCCGCGTGCGGCCGCGCGGCGCGCCAGTTCCATCGTGTCCTCGACGTAGCGCGGAAACGCGATCGCGATCACCAGGTCGCGCGCATCGGCCGAATACAGGCGCCGCGCCGCGTGCGACGGGCCGCCGAGCAGCGCGAGCGACTGCACGTTGTCGTGACACACCGACAGGCCGTGCTCCATCAGCCCCGCGAGAAACGCGCTCGATCCCGCGCCGAGGATCAGCACGCGGCGCGCGGCGACGATCGCCTCGACCGCCGCCTCGACCTGCGTCGCGTTCAGTTGCGCGCGCGTGTGCTCGAGGTTCTCCACCGCCTGGTCGAACACCGCGTCGATCCATGCGGCGCCGCGCACGCCGGCTTCCTGCTCCTGCGCGGAGCGCAGCCGCTCGACCGGCCCGAGCGTCGCTTCGAAGCCGCGCACGAGCGCCGCGCGCATCGCCGGATAGCCGTCGAAGCCGAGCGCCTTCGCGAAGCGGTTCGCGGTGGCGATCGACGCGTTCACCGCCTGCGCGAGTTCGTCGATCCGCATCGTCGCCGCCCGGAACGGATTCGCGAGCACGTATTCGCCCATGCGCCGGTGAATCGGCGTGAGCGCCGGCATCGCGGCCGCGATGCGCGCGGCAATCGAAGGTTCGGCGTCGGATACGGCGGGCGGATGAAGCGGCGGCATGCGGGCGCGGCGGCAGTCGGGTGATTGAAAGTGAAAGTAAATTTACACGCGCCACAGACGGAAAAAAATAAATTTTCATCGACTCAGGGAAACCCCGATGCGCGGCGCTTCGCCGGCGCGGGGGTGCGCCTCCTCATTGGCCTCCCCCTGCCGACCAATCTGGCGAATTGCTTACAATGCACGGCTCTTTCTCCTGCATCGCCCTTCGTTGCAGCCTTCCCACCGGGTATAACATCACACGGCCCCGCCGCATTCGGGCGTGCCGCGCCCCTGCGCGCGGCGTTCCGTGTCGTGGCCCTTCTTCCGGATGCCAACCATGTCAGACTCCCGTCCCTTGCCTCGTACGACGTTCAGGCCGCAGGTCGCGGCCGGGCGGCGGCGCGGAGGCACGCGATGAGCGGCGTGTCGCATGATCTCGTCGGCGACACCATCGCGCTGGGCACGCTCGCGCTGCTGTATCTCGCCGGGCTCGGGCTCGCGCTGTGGCGGATCCGGGCGGCCGCGCAGCGCGGCAAGGTCTACTGGCTCGTGTGCGCGGCGCTGCTGCTCGGCGGCGCGGGCGCGATGTTCGCCGCGCAGCCGTCCGATACGGGCGTCGGCGAAATGCCGGCCGGCTTCGCGCTCGGCGTCGAAGCGGTGCTGGCCGGGCTGGCGATGGTCGCGGCCGGATGCGCGTGGCTGATGCTGCGCGCGCGACGGGCGCCGTAGGCGTGACGGAACTGCCCTATGCCGACGCGTCGCCCAGGAAGGCCAGCATCGCCGCGTTGAAGCGGCCCGGCCGCTGCAGCGGCGCGAAATGGCTCACGCCCGGCAGGCGCGTCAGCACCGCGCCGGGAATCGAACGGGCCAGATACGCCGCATGCTCGGGCAGGATGAATTCGTCGTGCTCGCCGAGCACGATCGCGACGGGCACTGCGATCTCGCCGAGCTCGCGCGCGCTGTAGTTCGGCTGCGTGCGCATCATCTCGCTGACGGCGGCCACGAATGGCTCGAAATCGTCCGGCGTCGCCGACAGGCTCGCATAATCCTGCCGGTGCCGCGCGAAGCAGCGGTCGATCACCGCGCTCGGCGCCATCTCCCGGGCGCCGCTCGGATCCATGTTGCAGGCGAAGAAGAACACGCGCTCGACGCGCGCAGGCACGCGCGCGGCGAGCACGAGCGCGATGCACGCGCCGTCGCTCCAGCCGACGAGGCGCGCGCGCTCGATGCCGAGCGCATCCATCACCGCGAGCACGTCCGACGCCATGCGCTCGTAGGAATACGGCCGGCCGTCGCGTGTGCTGCGGCCATGGCCGCGGCTGTCGATCAGCACGGCGCGATAACCGGCCGACACGATGGCCGGCACCTGGTAGCCCCAGTTGCCCGCATGGCCGAGGCCGCCGTGCAGCAGGATCACCGGCGGGCCGTCGCCGTACGACGCATGCCAGATGCGCGCGCCGTCATGTTCCAGCCAGCCCTCGAAGCCGGCCGCCGGCAGCGGCGCGGCGCCCTGCCCGGCGAACCGGACGAGATCGTCATCCTCGATGTCCTCGGTCTTCGCGCTCATCGTTGTTCCTCTTGTCCGGCGAAGCTGAAAAGCGCGATTGTAGTGCGCATTCGCGGCGCGATCGTGTCGGCGGGCCGGCTACGCGGCCCGCCGGCGCGCGCCGATCATCCAGCACGCCGCGTCGTAACGCAGTTCGTCCCCCTGCACGTAACGCGCGAACGCGGCGCACATCGTTTCGACCACGCGCATGCGCGTCGCGTCGTCCACGTCGCGCAGCGCGATGCCGACGGGGCCGAGCCGCGACACGTAGTCGGTCAGCGCATGCGTCGGCAGCACGCATTGCACGTCGATCGCGCGGATCTCGATATCGGCCCAGCCGCTGGCCTCGAGGATCGACGCAACCCGCGCGCGGTCGCCGAACCCGAACTGCCCCGGCGCGCCGGGCACGCGCGGCGGCAAGTTCGGCAGCAGCGGCGCGACGGCGCGTTCGGCGGTCGTCATGAACGGGTTGTCCGCCGCGCCGCGCCACGCGATCGCGCACAGCCGCGCGCCGTCGGCCGCCGCGTGCCGCAGGTTCGCAAACGCGCGCACCGGATCGTCGAAGAACATCACGCCGAGACGCGACACGATCAGGTCGAAGCGCGCGTCGCCGAACGCGTGCATCTGCGCGTCCGCGCGGATGAAGTCGGCGTGAACGCGTTCGCGCCCGGCGCGCGCGCGGGCCGCGTCGAGCATCGGCGCCGACACGTCGATGCCCGTGCAGCGCCCCTGCGCGCCGAGCCGGCGGGCAATGGCGACCGTGACCGCACCGGTGCCGCAGCCGACGTCGAGCACCCGCCGCGCCGACGTGGCGACGACCGCTTCGACGAGCAGTTGCTCGAGCGGCTCGAACATCCGGTCGAGCACCGCCTGCGTGTCGACCCATGCGCGGCCGCTCGGGCCGTTCCAGAGTGCGGCCTGCTCGCCGTTGGCTGACTCGGTGTGGTTCATGATCGTTTTCCTGTGAATGCCCTCGGAAGGCGAATCGGCAGTGTGCCGCCTCAAGCCGGCTTGAAGTCAAGCGGCAGCGGCCCCGCCCGTCACGCTCATCGCGACGCAACGTCACTCGCCGAATCGCGCACAATGCGTCGACGGCGAGCCGCGCGCCGCTGCCCGCCGAATCGTTTTCATAATTCTTACATTCGTGTTGCGTATGTTGACGGCTTTCCAACGGTGACCTCCATGCGACGACTCCTCCTGCGCGCCGTGCCCGCGCGCCTTGCCTCGCTCGCGGCGATCGCGGCCCTCGCGACGCTGTCCGCGTGCTCCAACCACATCGATACGCCCGCCGATCCGGCGAGCGCCGCGATCAACGTGCAGGCCGCGTGGGTCGAGATCGGCGACGCGAACCAGGCGATCGCCCGCGTGATCACGAACTTCAGCCCGGCGTCGGCCGGCGATCCGCTGTGCCCGCAGTTCGCCGTCGACGGCAAGCTGTCGCGGATGACGCTGCGCGCGGGCACCGCCACCGCGGCGCAGCGCACCACCGCGAGCGACCCGGCGGATTCGAAGCCGTCGAGCTTCCCGGTGTCGGTCTGCGAGGCCGCGCTGCCGGCGGACGCGCAGAGCGCGAGCGTCGCGGGCCGTACGCTGCCGCTGCCGAAGGCTCAGCCGCAGCGCATCGCGATCCTCGCCGACACCGGTTGCCGGATGAAGAAGGCCGACAACGCCTGGCAGGCGTGCAACGACGCGTCGGTCTGGCCGTTCGACACGATCGCCGCGAGCATCGCGAAGCTGTCGCCGGATCTCGTGCTGCACGTCGGCGACTATCACTACCGCGAGAACGCGTGCCCGCCCGACATCGCCGGCTGCAAGGACAGCCCGTGGGGCTACGGCTGGGATACGTGGCAGGCCGACCTGTTCCGCCCCGCCGCGCCGCTGTTCGCGGCGGCGCCGTGGGTCGTCGTGCGCGGCAACCACGAGGAATGCGCGCGGGCGGGCCAGGGCTGGTTCCGCTTCCTCGACCCGCGCCCGTACAGCGACGCCCGCTCGTGCAACGACCCGGCCAACGACGCCAACGCGAACTATTCGGAGCCGTACGCGGTATCGCTCGGCAGCGGCTCGCAGGTGATCGTGTTCGACACCGCGAAGGTCGGGCGCAATGCGCTGAAGACGACCGACACGCAGTTCCAGACCTACCAGAAGCAATTCCAGACGGTGGCCGCGCTCGCGTCGAAGGCCGGCATGACGACGACGATCTTCACCAACCATCACCCGATCCTCGCGTTCGCGCCGATCGCGGGCAGCACGCCCGCGCCGGGCAACCTCGCGCTGCAATCGGTGATGTCGAGCCTCAACGCGCAGGCGTACTACCCGCCCGGCGTGCACGTCGCGCTGCACGGCCACGTGCACGACTTCCAGGCGATCAACTTCGCGTCCGGCCATCCGGCGACGATCGTGTCGGGCAACGGCGGCGACAACCTCGACGTCGCGCTGCCCGACCCGTTCCCGGCCGCGCTGACGCCCGCGCCCGGCGCGGTCATCGACAAGCTGTCGCACAACAACAGCTTCGGCTTCCTGATGATGGAGCGCCGCCCCGCGCCGGCGACGGGCTGGGTGTTCCGCGCGTACTCGGCCGCCGGCAAGCTGCTCGCGTCGTGCACGCAGGCCGGCACGACGCTCGCCTGCGACAAGACGGGGTTCATCGCGCCGTGAGCACGGGTTCGTTCGACAGCCGCCGTGCGCCGCGCGCGCATGGCGTGCGCGGGGTGTCGCGCGCCGGCCGTGCGCGCCGTGGCACCGCCCTTGCACTCGCGGCGCTGGCGGCGCTTTCCGGCGCCGCATCGCTCGCGGCGCACGCCGCGCCCGCCGGCACCACCGTGCTGCTGCCCGGCGCACCGCCCGCGCGCGTGGTCGACACGATCGGCAACGACACGCCGCAGGTCACGTCCAAGATCGATGCGTCCGCCGCGCGCTTCGCGCCGGACCCGACGCTCGTCGCGCTCGGCCGCCGCATCTTCTTCGACACGCGCCTGTCCGAGCCGCGCGGGATGTCGTGCGCCGGGTGCCACGATCCGGGCCGCGCGTTCGCGCCGACGCTGTCCGCGGCTGCGCTCGCGGGCCCCGGCGTGCCGGAAGGCAGCCGGCCGGGACGCTTCAGCCAGCGCAACGCGCCGTCGCTGCTCTACGTGCGCTACGTGCCGCGCCGCCACTTCTACCAGGACGACGACGCGCCCGCGCCGTCGCCGTTCGGCGGCCTGTTCAGCGACGGCCGCGCGGACACGCTCGCCGAGCAGATCCGCGGGCCGCTGTTCGACCCGAACGAGATGAACAACCGGTCGCCCGCCGCGCTGCTTCGCAAGGTCGACGCGACCGAACTCGCGCCGGCGCTCGCTGCGCGCTTCGGCGACGGCGTGCGGCGCGACCCGGCGCAGCTCGTGCGCGCGCTCGGCGCGTCGGTCGAGGCGTACCTGCAGAGCGACGAGATGGCGCCGTTCACGTCGCGCTTCGACGCCTACCTGCGCCAGCGCACGCCGCTCGATGCGCAGCAGATGCGCGGCCTCGCGCTGTTCAAGAATCCCGACAAGGGCAACTGCATGAGCTGCCACACGCTGTCGGATACGTCGAGCCGCCCGGAGCGGTCGCTGTTCACCGATTTCGGCTACGACGCGATTGCGGTGCCGCGCAACCGCGCGCTGCCGGCCAATCGCGACCCGCGCCATTTCGACAACGGGCTGTGCGACACCGCGCGCCGGCTGCGCTGGCCCGAGCCCGGCCAGTGGTGCGGCTACCTGCGCACGCCGGGCCTGCGCAACGTCGCGCTCAAGCAGACCTTCATGCACAACGGCGTGTTCACGTCGCTGCGCGACGCGGTGGCGTTCTACAACACGCGCTCGACCGATCCGCGCCACTGGTATCACGGCGCCGCGACGTTCGACGACGTGCCGGGCGCCTACCGCGGCAACATCAACGTGAACTCGACGCCGATGAACCGCCGCCCCGGCACGCCGCCCGCGCTGTCCGAAACCGAGATCGACGACATCGTTGCGTTCCTCGGCACGCTGACCGACGCGCGCTACGCCTCCCCTGCACGCTGACCCTGTCCGGACGGCCAACGGCCGCCCGGCTCGCTTGCGGCTGCCCGGAATACTGGTTATATTTACAGTACTGTATTTATAAACAGTGAGGTGCGCGATGGAACATCTGGTCCGGATCGTCAACGACACCGATCGCCAAGTGCTGGCCTGGCTCCGTACGCAAGTCGGCGATGCCCGCGTGGAACGCGCGGCGCGGCAGCTCGGGCACACCCGCAAGCCGTATCCGTCGGCCCTGTGCCGATACCTCGGCGTCAGCGCGCCAGCCACGCTGCGCCCGGTCGGGCGGCCGAGCCCGGTGCGCGACTTCTCGGTCGGCGATCGCTACCTGTCGCTGATCCGCCAGCACCTCGCCGCGCACTCGGCGGGCCGCTAGCTAGGCACCCGCCGCCTCGCGCTCCGCATCGAACACTCGCGTGCAGCGGAGGCGCATGCATGCAGCGAAGCGGTCGGTGTTCGAGAAGATCGCGCCGGATACTCGACGCCGGCGACTGCCTCGCGTTCGACGCGGCCGGCTATGCGTCGCTGGCGCCCGCCGGCGCGAAGGCGGCCAGCACGACGGTGATCGAGCCAGAGCCAGAGCCCGAGCCGCGCGCCGGGTGGCGTGCGCTGCTCAGCGAGTGGCGCGCATGGTTGGCTCGTCGGCGATCGGCGGCTTCCTGATGAAAGAGGTCGAACCCGTCGACCAGCGCGGCTCCCCCGCCGTCACCGCGCAGCCCGGTGCCGCTCGATCCACTCGAACGCGGCCATCCCCGCCAGCATCGCGACGACGAAGCCGATTCCCTTCGCCGATCCGAAGCCGATCGACACGATCGCCGGCCCCGGACAAAAACCCGCGAGCCCCCACCCGGCGCCGAACGCCGCGCTGCCGGCGACGAGCCGCACGGTGACCGCGCGCGCCGTCGGCAACTGCATCGGCAGCCCGAGCCACGATTGCGTGCGGCGCCGCGCCCACGCGAACGCGAGCACGCCGACGCCGGTCGCACCGGCCATCACGAACGCGAGCGACGGATCCCAGCTTCCAGCGAGATCGAGAAACCCGAGCACCTTCCGCGGATTCGCCATGCCCGACACGACGAGCCCGCCGCCGAACACCAATCCCGCGATGAACGCGCACCACGTTGCCATGTCAGCCTCCCAGCAGGTGCCGCCACACGAACACCGTCAGGAAGCCGACGGCCATGAACGTCGCGGTCGCGACGAGCGAGCGCGGCGAACCGCGCGACAGCCCGCACACGCCGTGGCCGCTCGTGCAGCCGCCGGCATAGCGCGTGCCGATGCCGACCAGGAAACCGGCGGCCAGCACCACCGGCCAGCCGGCATCCACCTGCGGCACCGCGCCGAACCCCGCCAGCCGCATGACGACCGGCGCGACCACCAGCCCCGCGACGAACGCGACGCGCCAGCCCCGCTCGCCGCCGCCCGGCGCGAGCAGGCCGCCGACGATGCCGCTGATCCCGGCCACGCGCCCGTTGAACATCACGAGCCACGCGGCCGCGAGCCCGATCAGCACGCCGCCCGCCAGCGACAGCCACGGCGTGAAATGCGTCAGGTCAAGCTGCATCGCGAGCCTCCTTGGCGGCGGGGCCGCAGAACTGCGCGTACAGCACCGCCATCACCGCGATCGCCGCGGGGCTGTCGAGCGAGTAATGGACGTTCTTGCCTTCGCGGCGCGTGCGCACCAGCGCGTTGTCCCGCAGCACGCCGAGCTGCTGCGACAGCGTCGGCTGGCGGATGTCGAGCCGCGCCTCGAGTTCGCTCACGCAGCGTACGCCCTGCGACAGCTCGCACATGAGCAACAGGCGATCGGGGTTCGACAGCACCTTCAGCAGCGCACAGGCCGATTCGGCGGCGGCGCGCATCCGGTCCGGGTCGGGAAAGGGAGTGGAGGAATCTGGCGTCATCGAGGGCTCGGGACAATCTACTTCTCGACATTATATAAATTTATATAATGATCGCCAGCGCGTAACCCGCTCGACGTGCGTTCCCGCGCTCAGGCTTCGTCGTCCGCGCTGGCGTCGATGAGCTGCGCCCCATCCGCCGTCTTTGTCGCCGCTCGCACCCCGTCAGGCGTCGTCGCAGCGCCCGTCCAGCAGCAGCGTGCCGACCCGCGCCGGCACGAGCGGCGAGCGCGGCGCGGGCGGCGTCCAGCCGAACAGCGCCTGCGCGGCCGCGCCGCATACGCGGCCCTGGCACGCGCCCATTCCGCAGCGCGACTGCAGCTTCGCGGCCGTCCAGCCGGCTTCGTTTACGAGCGCGTCGTAGCGCACGTCCTCGCAGCGGCAGACGAGCGTATCGGGCCGCGCGAGCGTGCGAACCGCCTCGCGGATCGCGAACCGTTCGCGCACCGCATCCGCGAACGCCTGCCAGCGGGCGCGGCGGGCAATCAGCTCGGCGAGCCGCGCCGTCTGCCCGGTCGCCGAGCAGCCGGCGATCTCGCCTTCGACCATCGCCAGCTCGCTGCCGCCGACGCCCGTGCACTCGCCCGCCGCAAAATGCCCGGCGCGGCTCGTGCGCTGGTGCGCATCGACCGCCACCGCGCCGTTCTCGATCCGGCAGCCGAGATGGCTCGGCAGCGCCGTGTTCGGCACCAGCCCGAAGCCGCACGCGAGCCGGTCGCACGCCACCTCGAATTCGCGGCCGCCCTGCCGGATCCGCACGCCTTCGAGCCGCGTGCCGCCGAACGCTTCGACCACGTGCGCATCGGCGCGATAGACCGACGTGATCAACCGCGCAGCCTGTGCGAGCTTCGACGGCCAGCGCCACAGCCCCGCACCGAAACCGGCCACGTCCGCCCACGCGGCCTGTTCGAGCACGTGCAGCACCTGCGCGCCCCGCTCGCGCGCCGTCGCGGCGCTCGCCAGCAGCAGCGGCCCGCTGCCGGCGATCACCGTGCGCTGCCCGCGCACGTCGAGGCCGTGCTTGATCAGCGCCTGCAGCCCGCCCGCGCCGGTGACGCCCGGCAGCGTCCAGCCGGGGAACGGCAGCAGCAGCTCGCGTGCGCCGCAGCACAGGATCAGCGCGCGGTATTCAAGCAGCAGCCCGCGTTCGTCGTCTTCGAGCAGCAGCGTGCCGGGGCCCGATTCGGCGACGATGCGCGTGGCCGCCAGATGCCGCACGTTCGGGTGCCGCAATACCGCGAAACGTTCGGCCGCGGCCGGCGGCGCCGCGACGCCGGGCCCCTGCCGCCAGATCTGCCCGCCCGCGCGCGGGTTGTCGTCGACGATCGCGACCGATGCGCCGCCCCGCAGCGCCGCCTGCGCGGCCGACAGCCCGGCCGGGCCCGCGCCGACGATCGCGACGTCGACGCTCAGATATTCGTGTCTCATCGCGTGCGCTCCACCTGCATGCCTTCGCGGCACAGCGTCTGGCACGCGAGCCGGCGGCGGCCGTCGATCGTCATCCTGCACTCCTGGCAGATGCCCATTCCGCAAAACGGCGCGCGCGGCGCGCCCGTGCACGACGTGCGGGTCGTGTCGTCGCCGCTCGACGCGACGGCGGCGGCGACGGTCACGCCGTCGGCCACCGTCAGCGCGCGGCCATCCAGATGAATGATCATGAAATTGCTCCGGCCACAGGGGACGTCGACAGGAAACGTCCCGGCAAATACGGTTCGGCGTCGATCGGCGGCCGCTCGCCGAACATCAGCGCGGCAAGCAGCCGCGCACTGCCCGGCGCGGTCGTGACGCCCAGCCCTTCGTGCCCGACCGCGAGCCACATGCCGGGGCGTGCGGGATGCTCGCCGAGCAGCGGCAGGCCGTCCGGGCTCGCGGCGCGAAAGCCCGTCCATGCGCGAATGCCGTTCAGGTCGGCCAGCGCCGGCAGGTAGCCGACCGCGCGGCGCAGCATGCGCGCGAGCACGGGTGGCTCGACGCGCGGGTCCTCGGTGTCGAACTGCCGCGACGAGCCGATCAGCAACTGGCCGGTCGGGCGCGGCTGCACGTTGAACGCGACCGACGTGCCGTCGCTCGCATGCGCGCTCGCCGCATAGCCAAGCTCGACGAGCTGGTGCGACACCCGGCCCGGATAACGGTCGGTGATCAGCAGATGCCCCTTCTTCGGCCGCAGCGGCAGTTCAGGCAGCAACGTGCGTGCGGCGACGCCGTTCGCCACAACCACGCGCTCCGCGCGCAGCCTCTCGCCGCTCGCGAGCTTTACGCGCGGCCCGTCGGCCTCGACCACCTTTTCGCGGCGCAGCGTGACGCCCGGCGCGCGCTGAAGCAGCCAGCTCGCCGCCACGGGCGCGTACAGGATGCCGTCGCCGGGAATCTTCAGCGCGCCGCCGAGGCCGGCGCGCAGCATCGGTTCGAGCGCGGCGAGCGCCGCGCCGTCGATCAGCTCGCCCGCCACGCCGTGCACGGCGAGCGTCGCCTGCTTCGCGTGCGCGAGGTCCATCTCGTTCGCATCGGCGGCGAGCCACAGCGTGCCGCAGTTGCGATATGCGCACCCGTCGGGCATCTGCGCGCTCAGCGCGCGCCACAATTCGATCGAGTAATGGCTCAGTGCGAGCTCGGCGGCGTTGTCGTCCATCGCGACGAGGTGCCCCATGCCCGCGCCGGTCGCGCCGCCGCTCGCGTCGTCGAGCACCAGCACGCGCAGCCCGCGCAATGCGAACTCGTGCGCGCAGGCCGCGCCGACGATGCCGGCGCCGATCACGATGACGTCGGTCTTCACGTCGCTCACGACACGATGCCCCAGCCGAACGGATCGTCGTCCTCGATCAGCAGCGTCGCTTCCGCGCTCAGGTGCGCGCTGCCGCGGATCGTCGGCACGATGCCGCCGTCGCTTTCGGCGTAGCTCGCGTGGAATACGCTGCCGATCACGCTCGCCTGCCGCCACACGACGCCCGGC
>Ga0157367_1000617_pt1 | contig 16981 bp, 9 predicted proteins | sample AttbisABBM2_FD_113142 | JGI IMG/M metagenome (GOLD analysis project Ga0157367, IMG submission 113142) | Fungus gardens microbial communities from leaf cutter ant in Botucatu, State of São Paulo, Brazil - Atta bisphaerica ABBM2 | ecosystem: Host-associated > Fungi > Mycelium > Unclassified ...
TGAACTCGGTGTCCGACAGGCCGGTGCGCGCCACGTTGGCCCACAGGTAGAACGCGGCGTCCGGCAGCTTCACGTCGATCACGTCGGCGAGCATCGGCGTCACGGTGTTGAATTTCTGCAGGTACAGCGCGCGGTTCTCGCGCACGTGCGCCTCGTCGTTCCACGCGGCGATGCTCGCGTGCTGCCACACGGGCGACAGCGCCGCGCCGTGGTAGGTGCGGTACAGCAGGAACTGCTTGAGCAGCGCCGCATCGCCTGCGACGAAGCCCGAGCGCATGCCGGGCACGTTCGAGCGCTTCGACAGGCTCGACAGCATCACGAGCCGCTCGAAGCCGCGGCCGAGGCGGTGCGCGGCCTCGAGGCCGCCGAGCGGCGGGTTGGCCTCGTCGAAGTAGATCTCCGAGTAGCATTCGTCGGACGCGATCACGAAGCCGTGGCGGTCCGACAGCGCGAACAGCTCGCGCCAGTCGTCGAGCGTGAGCACCGCGCCGGTCGGATTGCCGGGCGAGCAGACGAACAGCAGCTGGGTGCGCGCCCATACGTCGTCCGGCACGGCTGCGTAGTCGCACGCGTAGTTGCGGGCCGGGTCGCTGTTCGCGAAGTACGGCTCGGCGCCCGCCAGCAGCGCCGCGCCTTCGTAAATTTGATAGAACGGATTCGGACAGAGTACGATCGCCTTCTCGCCGCGGTCGGCGCGGTTCGCGTCGATCACCGTCTGCGCGAGCGAGAACAGCGCCTCGCGCGAACCGGACGCGGGCAGCACCTGCGTGGCCGGATCGATCGCCGGCAGCCCGTAGCGGCGCTCGAGCCAGCGCGCGATCGACGTGCGCAGCGCGTCCGAGCCGGCCGTGGCCGGGTAGGCGGCGAGGCCGTCGAGCGCGGCCACCGCAGCGTCGCGGATCAGCGCCGGGGTCGGGTGCTTGGGCTCGCCGATGCCGAAGCTGATTGGTTTCAGGCCGGCGGCAGGCGTCACGTCCTTGAACAGGGCGCGCAGCTTTTCGAAGGGATAGGGCTGGAGCGAGTCGAGTCGAGGATTCACGGGCGAAGCGGCCATCGCGGCCGGTTGGAGCGAAAGGGGCGGCGGGCGCGCCGCGCGGCGGCGAAGCGGCGCCGCCGGGAGCGGCAACGCGTTTCGCAGCCGACGATTATAGCGTGACGGAATGCAGTCACGGCGGGCCGAAACGCCGGCCGGGCAACGAAAGATAAGGGTATCGAACACGATGAACAATGCAGTACGCGGCAGCCTGCCGACGCTGGCGATCCTGATCGGCGCATCGGTATGGGGCCTGATCTGGTATCCGCTGCGGATCCTGGCGTCGCTCGGCATGACGGGCACCGCGGCGAGCGCGCTGACGAGCGCCGTCGCGTTCCTGTTCGTGATCGTCGCGCGGCGCAGCACGATCGCGACTCTGCGCTGGCACTGGGTGCTGCCGGGCATCGCGGTAACGGCCGGCGTGACGAACCTCGGCTTCGTCTGGGGCACGATCCACGGCGAGGTGCTGCGCGTGATGCTGCTGTTCTATCTGACCCCGGCGTGGACCGCCGTCTACGCGCACTTCCTGCTGCGCGAGCGCCTCACCTGGGCGGGCGCGGGCCTGGCGGCGCTGTCGATCGGCGGCGCGATGCTGATGCTGTGGTCGCCCCGGCTCGGCGTGCCGCTGCCGGCCAATCCGGCCGAGTGGGCGGGGCTCGCGGCGGGGCTCAGCTTCGCGATGAGCAACGTGCTGGTGATCAAGGCGAGCCGCGAGCTGCCCGACATGCGCGCCGAAATGCGCACGGCGACGCTGTTCGGCGGCGCGGCGGTGTTCGGCGCGATCGCCGCGCTGTTCGAGGGGCTCCCGGCCGTGCCGGCGAGCGGCAGTCTCGGCGTCGTCGCGCTGATCGTCGTCGCGATCGGCGTGACGGTGGCGTCGAACAACCTGCTCGTCCAGTACGGGCTCGCCCGCGTGCCCGCGAACCGCGCGTCGATCATCATGCTGTTCGAGATCGTGATCACCGCGCTGTCCGCGTGGGTGTTCGCGAACGAATTGCCGAGCGCGCGCGAATGGGCGGGCGGCGCGTGCATCGTGCTCGCGACGCTGCTGTCGAGCCGGGTCCATCGCTCGGCGCCGGCACCCGGCAAACCGGGCGACGGTCGGGACGGCGCACGCGCGATGGTATGATGGGTGCCGTTTGCGGGGCCCAACGCTGATGCGCGCGGCCCCGCTTTTGAATTCCGAGGCGCGCCGCGCGCATGGGCCGGCTGGTCCGGCGCGGCGTGTCGTCGTCCGTTTCACCCATTCTTCACATCCGATACCGCCGTGCGTCTGAGCTCGATCAAACTCGCTGGCTTCAAATCCTTCGTCGATCCCACGCATTTCCAGGTTCCGGGCCAGCTCGTCGGCGTCGTGGGCCCGAACGGTTGCGGCAAATCCAACATCATCGACGCCGTGCGCTGGGTGCTCGGCGAGTCGCGCGCCTCCGAGCTGCGCGGCGAATCGATGCAGGACGTGATCTTCAACGGCTCGACCGCCCGCAAGCCCGGCAGCCGGGCAAGCGTCGAACTGATCTTCGACAACTCCGACGGCCGTGCGGCCGGCCAGTGGGGCCAGTACGGCGAGATCGCCGTGAAGCGCGTGCTGACGCGCGACGGCACGTCGAGCTACTACATCAACAACCTGCCGGCGCGCCGCCGCGACATCCAGGACATCTTCCTCGGCACCGGCCTCGGGCCGCGTGCATACGCGATCATCGGGCAGGGCATGATCGCGCGGATCATCGAGGCCAAGCCCGAGGAGCTGCGCGTGTTCCTCGAGGAAGCCGCGGGCGTGTCGAAGTACAAGGAGCGCCGCCGCGAGACCGAGAACCGGCTGCACGACACGCGCGAGAACCTGACCCGCGTCGAGGACATCATCCGCGAGCTGTCGTCGAACCTCGAGAAGCTCGAGGGGCAGGCGGTCGTCGCGACCCGGTACAAGGAACTCGTCGCCGACGGCGAGGAGAAGCAGCGCCTGCTGTGGCTGCTGCGCAAGAACGAGGCCGCCGGCGAACAGCAGAAGCAGCAGCGCGCGATCGAGCAGGCGCAGATCGACCTGGAAGCGCAGACGGCCCGGCTGCGCGAGGTCGAGTCGCAGCTCGAGACGCTGCGCGTCGCGCACTACGCGGCGAGTGACGCGATGCAAGGCGCGCAGGGCTCGCTCTATGAGGCGAACGCCGAGGTCAGCCGGCTGGAAGCCGAGATCAAGTTCATCGTCGAATCGCGCAACCGCGTGCAGGCGCAGATCGCCGCGCTCAACGCGCAGCGCGAGCAGTGGCGCGCGCAGGCCGAGAAGGCGCAGGACGAGCTCGAGGAAGCCGAAGAGGCGCGCGCGATGGCCGACGAGAAGGCCGCGCTCGCCGAGGACGATGCCGCGTCGAAGCACGATGCGCTGCCGGCGCTCGAGGCGAAATGGCGCGACGCGCAGGCGCAGCTCAACGACGAGCGCGCGCGGATCGCGCAAACCGAGCAGTCGCTGAAGCTCGAAGCCGCGCACCAGCGCAACGCCGACCAGCAGCTCCAGCAGCTGCAGCAGCGTCACGAGCGGCTGAAGGCGGAGGCCGGCGGCCTCGACGTGCCGGACGAAGCGCAGCTCGAGGAGCTGCGCATGCAGCTGGCCGAGCAGGAGGAAATCCTCGCCGAGGCGCAGGCGCGCCTCGCGGATGCGCAGGAGACGGTGCCGCGGCTCGACGCCGAGCGCCGCGCCGCGCACGAGCGCGTGCAGGCCGAAAGCGCGCAGATCCACCAGCTCGAGGCGCGCCTCGCGGCGCTCAAGCAGTTGCAGGAGAACGTGCAGACCGAGGGCAAGGTGCAGCCGTGGCTCGACAAGCACGAGCTCGGCGCGCTGCCGCGCCTGTGGAAGAAGCTGCACGTCGAGCCGGGCTGGGAAGCGGCGCTCGAGGCCGTGCTGCGCGAGCGGCTCGCCGCGCTCGAAGTGTCGAATCTCGACTGGGTGAAGGCGTTCGCGACCGATGCGCCGCCCGCGAAGCTCGCTTTCTACGCGCCGCCGGCGGCCGGCGAGCCGCCCGCGGCGGCGGCCGGGCTGCGCCCGGTGCTGTCGCTCGTGCGCATCGACGACGCAGGCATCCGTGCGGTGCTGAACGACTGGCTCGGCAACGTGTACGTCGCGGACGACGTCGCGCAGGCGCTCGCCACCCGCACGCAGCTGCCGGCCGGCGGCGCGTTCGTCGTGAAGGCCGGCCACATCGTCACGCGCGTCGGCGTGCAGTTGTACGCGGCCGATTCGGAGCAGGCCGGGATGCTGGCCCGCCAGCAGGAAATCGAGAACCTGACGCGCCAGGTCCGCGCACAGGCGCTGCTCGCCGACGACGCGCGCACGGCCGCCGTGCGGGCCGAAGCCGCACACACGCAGGCGACGCAGGCGCTCGGCGACGTGCGCGCGCAGGCCGAGCGCGCGACGCAGCGCGTGCACGCGCTGCAGATGGACGTGCTGAAGCTCGCGCAGGCGCACGAGCGCTACACGCAGCGCAGCACGCAGATCCGCGAGGAACTCGAGGAGATCGGCGCGCAGATCGAGGAGCAGCGTGCGCTGCGCGCGGAGTCGGAAGCGAATTTCGAGCGCTTCGACGGCGAGCTCGCCGAATTGCAGGCGCGCTTCGAGGACAACCAGCTGGCGTTCGAGGCGCTCGACGAGTCGCTGTCGCAGGCGCGCCAGGAAGCGCGCGACCTGGAGCGCGGCGCGAACGACGCGCGCTTCGCCGCGCGCAATGCGGCGACCCGCATCGACGAGCTCAAGCGCAGCATCCAGGTCGCGCACGAGCAGAGCGAACGCGTCGCCGCGTCGCTGGAGGACGCGCGCGCCGAGCTCGAGACGATCAACGAGCAGACCGCGCACACGGGTTTGCAGGACGCGCTCGAGATCCGCGCGGTGAAGGAAGAGGCGCTGCAGGCCGCGCGCATCGAGCTCGACGACCTGACGTCGAAGCTGCGCGCGTCGGACGAGCAGCGCCTGGTGGCCGAGCGATCGCTGCAGCCGCTGCGCGACCACATCACCGAGTTGCAGCTCAAGGAGCAGGCCGCGCGCCTGTCGGTCGAGCAGTTCGCCGAGCAGCTCGCGACAGCCGAGGTCGACGAGGCCGCGCTGCGCGAGAAGCTGACGCCGGACCTGAAGCCGTCGTACCTGCAGGGCGAGGTCACGCGGATCAACAATGCGATCAATGCGCTCGGCCCCGTGAATATGGCGGCGCTCGACGAGCTGAAGGCCGCGAGCGAGCGCAAGGTATTCCTCGACGCGCAATCGGCCGACCTGACCGACGCGATCACGACGCTCGAGGACGCGATCCACAAGATCGACCAGGAAACCCGCACGCTGCTGCAGGGAACCTTCGACGAGGTCAACCGTCACTTCAGCGACCTGTTCCCGCGCCTGTTCGGCGGCGGCCAGGCGAAGCTGATCATGACGGGCGACGAGATTCTCGACGCCGGCGTGCAGGTGATGGCGCAGCCGCCCGGCAAGAAGAACGCGACGATCCATCTGCTGTCCGGCGGCGAGAAGGCGCTGACCGCGACCGCGCTGGTGTTCGCGATGTTCCAGCTGAACCCGGCGCCGTTCTGTCTGCTGGACGAGGTCGACGCGCCGCTCGACGACGCGAACACCGAGCGTTTCGCGAATCTCGTGCGCGCGATGTCGGACAAGACGCAGTTCCTGTTCATCTCGCACAACAAGATCGCGATGGAGATGGCGCAGCAGCTGATCGGCGTGACGATGCAGGAGCAGGGCGTGTCGCGGATCGTCGCAGTGGACATGGAAACCGCCGCGGGTTTTGCCCAGAATTGACGTTTGAAGAAACCGGACCGCGTTCGCGCGGCGCATGGGCGCCCGTTCGCGGTTCCGACGAAAAAGAATTGCTGATGGAGCGTGCATGGACGAGTTGACACTCGGATTGATCGGCGCAGGCGCGGTCGTGGTGGGCGGCGTCGTGGTCTACAACGCGTGGCAGGGCGCGAAGGTGCGGCGCAAGATGCCGCGTCCGATGCCGCAGGAAACGGCGGATGCGATGAACCGCCCCGAGCGTGACGATGAGCTGCCGTTCATCGAGCCGGTGCGTCAGCCGGCCCGCCGCGAGGCGGCGGCACCGGCCACCGAGGCCGCAGCGGGCGCCGCGGCGTCGGCCGAGGCCGCGCGCGTCGAGCCGACCTTCGGCGGCGCGGCGCCGGCCGACATGCCGGCGGACCTGCAGGCCGAGGCGACCTCGGCCGACCTGCCGGCTGCGGAAGCGGTCGAGGAGACCACCGGCGCGAGCGAGCCGGCCGAGCCGGTGCTGCCGGCCGCGACGACGATTTCCGCGGCGCCGCCCGCGGTCGTCGACCGCCGGATCGACTGCATCGTGCCGATCCGCCTCGCGTCGCCGCTGCCGGGCGACAAGATCCTGCCGGCCGCGCAGCGCCTGCGCCGCGCGGGCAGCAAGCCGGTGCACATCGAAGGCAAGCCGGAAGGCGGCGGCTGGGAGCTGCTGCAGAACGGCGTGCGCTACGAGGAGCTGCGCGCGGCCGCGCAGCTCGCGAACCGCGGCGGCCCGCTGAACGAGCTGGAGTTCTCGGAGTTCGTGACGGGCGTGCAGCAGTTCGCCGATGCGATCGACGGCGCGCCCGAATTCCCGGACATGATGGAAACGGTGTCGATGGCGCGCGAGCTCGACGGCTTCGCCGCGCAATGCGATGCGCAACTGTCGATCAACGTGATGTCGGACGGCGCGCCATGGTCGGCCAACTACGTGCAGGCGGTTGCATCGCAGGACGGCCTGCTGCTGTCGCGCGACGGCACGCGCTTCGTCAAGCTCGACGCGAAGCAGAATCCGGTGTTCATGCTGCAGTTCGGCGACACCAACTTCCTGCGCGACGACCTGACCTACAAGGGCGGCAACATGATCACGCTGGTGCTCGACGTGCCGGTGGCGGAAGAGGACATCCTGCCGTTCCGGCTGATGTGCGATTACGCGAAGTCGCTGTCCGAGCGGATCGGTGCGCGGGTCGTCGACGATTCGCGCCGGCCGCTGCCGGAATCGACGCTGCTCGCGATCGAGCAGCAGTTGATGAAGCTGTACGCGAAGCTGGAAGAGGCCGGTATTCCGGCGGGCTCGCCGGTGACGCGGCGGTTGTTCAGTCAGTAACGCGCACGAATTGCGCACGAATTGCGCACGATCCGTGCACGGATCGTGCGCGGTCGACCGCCGAGTGACCTGCTTTCCGACGATCAACCGGATCACCGTGAAAGCATGTGCCGAAGCCCCGGCGAACTGAGATAATTCGACATCCGACTGTCTCAGAAATAAACGCCGCCAGCATGGCCCGAACCCAAGCCGAACCGCCAGCCAGCCAGCCCGACGCGCGCGCCGCGTGGCTGCGCGATCAACTCGAGCGGGCGAACTACGCCTATTACGTGCTCGACCAGCCGGAACTGCCCGACGCCGAATACGACCGGCTGTTCCTCGAGCTGCAGCAGCTCGAAGCGGATCACCCCGAACTCGTGACGCCCGAATCGCCGACGCAGCGCGTCGGCGGCGAAGTCGCGAGCGGCTTCACGCCGGTCGTCCACGCGATGCCGATGCTGTCGCTCAACAACGGTTTCGCCGACGAGGACATCGTCGCGTTCGACAAGCGCGTCGCCGATGCGCTCGACAAGGACGTCGACCTCGCCGGCACCGTGACCGACCCGGTCGATTACGCGTGCGAACTCAAGTTCGACGGCCTCGCGATTTCGCTGCGCTACGAGCACGGCGTGTTCGTGCAGGCGGCGACGCGCGGCGACGGCACGACCGGCGAGGACGTGACGGAAAACGTCCGCACGATCCGCTCGATTCCGTTGAAGCTGAAGGGCAGCCATATGCCTGCCGTGCTCGACGTGCGCGGCGAGGTGCTGATGTTCAAGCGCGATTTCGCACGCCTGAACGAACGCCAGCGCGCCGCGGAGCAGCGCGAGTTCGCGAATCCGCGCAACGCGGCGGCCGGCAGCCTGCGCCAGCTCGACCCGAAGATCACCGCGCAGCGCCCGCTGTCGTTCTTCGCATACGGGATCGGCGTGCTCGACGGCGCAGCGATGCCCGAGACCCACAGCGCGCTGCTCGACTGGTACGAACAGCTCGGCCTGCCGGTGAACCGCGAGCGCGCGGTCGTGCGCGGCGCGGAAGGGCTGCTCGGATTCTTCCGCAAGGTCGGCGAGAAGCGCGACGCGCTGCCGTACGACATCGACGGCGTCGTCTACAAGGTGAACCGCCGCGACGAACAGGAGCGGCTCGGCTACGTGTCGCGCGCGCCGCGCTTCGCGCTGGCGCACAAGTTCCCCGCGCAGGAGGCGCTCACGACGCTCGTCGCGATCGACGTGCAGGTCGGGCGCACCGGCGCGATCACGCCGGTCGCGCGGCTCGAGCCGGTGTTCGTCGGCGGCGCGACGGTGACCAACGCGACGCTGCACAACGAAGACGAGGTCCGCCGCAAGGACATCCGCATCGGCGACACCGTGATCGTGCGGCGCGCGGGCGACGTGATCCCCGAGGTGGTCGGCGCGATCCTCGAGCGGCGGCCCGAACACGCGCCCGAGTTCGTGATGCCGACCGAATGCCCGGTGTGCGGCTCGCGCATCGAACGGCTGCCGGACGAGGCGATCGCGCGCTGCACGGGCGGCCTGTTCTGTCCGGCGCAGCGCAAGCAGGCACTGTGGCACTTCGCGCAGCGGCGCGCGCTCGACATCGACGGCCTCGGCGAGAAGATCATCGACCAGCTCGTCGAGCAGAACCTCGTGCGCACGCCGGCCGACCTGTTCAACCTCGGCTTCGCGACACTCGCGGAACTCGACCGGTTCGCCGAGAAGTCCGCGCAGAACCTGCTCGATTCGCTCGAGAAGGCCAAGCACACGACGCTCGCGCGCTTCATCTACGCGCTCGGCATCCGCCATGTCGGCGAATCGACCGCGAAGGATCTCGCGAAGCACTTCGGCTCGCTGGATCCGATCATGGATGCGTCGCTCGAGGCGCTGCTCGAAGTCAACGACGTCGGGCCGGTGGTCGCCGAATCGCTCCGCCAGTTCTTTGCCGAAGAGCACAACCGCACCGTGATCGAGCAGCTGCGCGCGCCCGGCAAGGTCACGTGGGCCGAAGGGCCGCCCGCGCCGAAGGCGCCGCAGGGCGTGCTCGCCGGCAAGACGGTCGTGCTGACCGGCACGCTGCCGACGCTCACGCGCGAGGCCGCGAAGGAAATGCTCGAGGCGGCCGGCGCGAAAGTCGCGGGCTCGGTCTCGAAGAAGACGGATTACGTCGTCGCGGGGGCGGACGCGGGCAGCAAGCTCGCGAAGGCCGAGGAACTCGGCATCCCCGTGCTGGACGAAGACGGTTTGCACCAACTCCTGGAGGGCCACGCGCCATGATTCGCGAGATTCTGAAGATGGGCGACCCGCGCCTGCTCGAAATTGCCGCGCCGGTCGAACAGTTCGACACGCCGGCGCTGCACGAGCTGGTCGCGGACATGTTCGAGACGATGCATCACGCGAACGGCGCCGGGCTGGCCGCGCCGCAGATCGGGGTCGGGCTGCAGGTCATCATCTTCGGCTTCGGCAACAACAATCGCTACCCCGAAGCGCCGCCCGTGCCGGAGACGGTGCTGATCAACCCGAAGCTCGAGTACCTGCCGCCGGACATGGAGGAGGGCTGGGAAGGCTGCCTGTCGGTGCCGGGCATGCGCGGTGTCGTCAGCCGCTACGCGAAGGTCCGCTACAGCGGCTTCGACCAGTTCGGCGAGCGGATCGACCGCGTCGCCGAAGGGTTCCATGCGCGCGTGGTCCAGCATGAATACGACCACCTGATCGGCAAGCTGTACCCGATGCGGATCACCGACTTCACGCGCTTCGGCTTCACCGAGGTGCTGTTCCCGGGGCTCGATGCGGCGGACGACTGACTGAGCCGGCGGCGCGCGGCATGCGCGCCGGAATGAGAAAAGCCCGCTGTCAGTTCATTCAAGCGGGCTTTTTCACGTCTGCCGGGGCGGGCGGCGCAGGCCGCCGCGCCATCAGAACGTCTCGTCGGCCGACAGGTAGCGCCACTGCCCCTGCGGCAGCGCGCCCAGCATCACGCGGCCCATCCGCACGCGCTTGAGGCCGATCACCTCGAGGCCGACCAGCTCGCACATGCGACGGATCTGGCGCTTCTTGCCTTCGCGCAGCACGAAACGCAGCTGCTCGCCGTTCTGCCAGCTCACCATCGCCGGCTTCAGCGCGACGCCGTCGAGCTCGAGGCCATGGCGCAGCTTCGCGAGCGATTCCGCCGGGAGGTGCTGGTCGACGTCGAGCAGGTGCTCGCCGAAGCGCACGCGCACCAGATACTCCTTGTCGATGTCCGACTGCTCGCCGATCAGCTGCTTCGCGATCCGGCCGTTCTGGGTCAGCACGAGCAGGCCCGTCGAATCGATGTCGAGCCGGCCCGCCGGCGCGAGCGAGTGCAGATGCTGCGGCGAGAAGCGCTGCGCCGAGCGGTCGCCGCTCCAGTGATTCTCGCGCGTGATCAGCACGGCCGCGGGCTCGTAGCCGTCTTCCGCCTGGCCAGACACATAGCCGACCGGCTTGTGCAGCAGGATCGTCACCTGCGCCGCTTGTGCGGCACTCGCGCGTTCGTCGATCTCGATGCGCTGGTCGGCGCGCACCTTGGTGCCGAGCGTGTCGATGCGCTCGCCGTCGACCAGTACCCAACCCTTCTCGATCCATTCGTCGGCTTCGCGGCGCGAGCACAGGCCCAGCTCCGACATCCGCTTCGACAGGCGCATCAGGCCCGACTCGTCGCCGTAATCGACGTCGGCCGCGCGGCGCTTCACCGGTTGCGCGGCCTTGAAGCCCGCGCCGGACGACGGCCGCTCGGCGCCGCGAGGCTTGGCGGGGGCATCCGTGCGCCGCGCGCTGCGTTCGCCGTCGCGCGGCGCGCGGGCCGGCCGGTCGGACGACGTGCGGCGATCGCCGAAGCTGCGCTTCGTGCCTTCGCCGCCTGCCGTGTCGCGATAGGACGGGCGCTTGCCGCCTTCGGCGCCGGCGCTCGCGCGGCGCGGCCGCGCATCGTCGTCGCCGCGGCGTGCCGGGCGTGCATCGGGGTTGCCGCGGCTGAACTTGCCGTCGGCGCCACGGCGCTCGCCGGCGGGTTTCGCGTCGGCGCTGCGGTACGGGCGCGATTCGCTGCGTTCACCGCGTGCAGCGGGCTTGCCTTCAGCGCTGCGATACGGACGGCCTTCGCCACGTTCGGTGTGACCCGCGGGCTTCGCATCCTTGTCGCGGTACGGGCGCGATTCGCTGCGTTCGCCGCGTGCGGCGGGCTTGCCTTCAGCGCTGCGATACGGGCGGCCTTCGCCACGTTCGGTGCGACCCGCGGGCTTCGAATCCTTGTCGCGGTACGGGCGCGATTCGCCGCGTTCGCCGCGTGCGGCGGGCTTGCCTTCAGCGCTGCGATACGGGCGGCCTTCGCCGCGTTCGGTGCGACCTGCGGGCTTCGCATCCTTGTCGCGGTACGGGCGCGATTCGCTGCGCTCGCCACGTGCGGCGGGCTGGCCCTCTGCGCTGCGATACGGGCGGCCTTCGCCACGTTCGGTGCGACCTGCGGGCTTCGAATCCTTGTCGCGGTACGGGCGCGATTCGCTGCGCTCGCCACGTGCGGCGGGCTTGCCTTCCGCGCTGCGATACGGGCGACCTTCACCGGGGCGGCCTGCGCCGCGTTCGGTGCGGCCGACGGGCTTCGCATCGCCGCCGCGATAGGTCCGCTCAGTGCTGCCGTCGCGCGGCGGGCGTTTCGCCGGCGCGCGATCCGCGCCCGGGCGATCCGCGCCACTGGCGGCGCGCGGCTTGAACGCACGCTCGCCGGCGGCCGCCGGCGCAGGCGCCTTCTTCGGGCGGGCCGGCTTGGCGGCCGCATCCGGTGCAGCGGCGCGCACCGGCTTGCGGGCGACGAGGCTGCCGGAACGGACGGGGGCGCGGGTCGGCGACGCCGGCCGCGGATTCTTGACGGTCAATTTGGTGCGCATAAACGCTGGGATACTTTCGGACTCAGACTGTTTCAGACTGCGATCGCGCGCAGCAGCTCGGTTTCCACCTGGATCTGCAGACGGTTGTCGGACAGGCCGGCACCATCGAGCAGGAAGATGTCCTCGACGCGCTCGCCGAGCGTGTTGATCCGCGCCGCATGGACGCCGACCCGGTGCTCGGCCAGCACGCGCGCGATCGAATAAAGAAGGCCCGGCCGGTCGTTGGCGGACACGGACAGGATGTAGTACTGGCCGCGCTCGTCGGCCCGCAGGTCGACGCGCGGCGTGATCGGGAACGTGCGCGACAGCCGCGACAGCCGGCCCTTGGACGGCTCCGGCAGCGGCGCGGCCTCGGCGAGGCGCATCGCAAGCTGCTGCTCGACGAGGTTCGCGATGTCGCGATACTGCACGTCGCGCTCGGTCTGCGTGACGATGAAGTTGTCGAGCGCATAGCCGTGCCGCGTCGTGCTGACGCGCGCGTCGAGCACCGACAGCCCGTTGCGGTCGAAGTACGCGCAGATGCCTGCGAACAGGTCAGCGCGGTCCTTCACGTAGACGAGCACCTGCAGCGCATCGCCGACCGGCGACGGCCGCGCGCGGACGATCGCGGTGTCGGCGTTCACGTGCCGGTACAGCACGCGGGTCTGCCATGCGATGTCGGCAGCGTCGTGGCGCAGGAAGAAGCCGACGTCGAGCTGATCCCACAGCGCGCGGTGCGCGTCGGTGGGCACGGTCTCGAGGCGCAGCAGCGCAAGCGCTTCTTCCTGGCGCGATTTCAGCTCGGAGTGCGCATCGGGCTGCGCACCGCCGAGCACCGCGAGCGTCGCGCGGTACAGATCCTCGAGCAGCTTGCCCTTCCACGTGTTCCAGACTTTCGGGCTGGTGCCGCGGATGTCGGCGACCGTCAGCAGGTAGAGCGCCGTCAGCCGGCGCTCGCTGCCGACGAGTTCGGCGAAGCGCTTGATGACTTCCGGGTCGCTCGTGTCCTGCTTCTGAGCGACCTGGCTCATCGTCAGGTGATGCTGGACCAGCCAGACGATCAGCGCCGCATCGTCGCCGGCGACGCCGTGCTCGCGGCAGAAGCGCCGCGCGTCGGCCATGCCGAGCGTCGAGTGGTCGCCGCCGCGGCCTTTCGCGATGTCGTGGAACAGCGCGGCAATGTACAGCACCCACGGCCGCTCGAAGTTGCCGATCAGCTGGCTGCAGAACGGATATTCGTGCGCATGCTCGGCCACCGCGAAGCGGCGGATGTTGCGCAGCACCATCAGGATATGCTGGTCGACCGTGTACACGTGGTACAGGTCATGCTGCATCTGGCCGACGATGCGGCGGAAGTTCAGCAGGTAGCGGCCCAGCACGCTCGTCTGGTTCATCAGCCGGAACGCGTGCGTGATGCCTTCGGGCTGCTGCAGGATCTGCATGAACGTGCGGCGGTTCTGCGGATCGCGGCGCCACACGTTGTTCATGACCTCGCGCGAGTTGTACAGCGCCCGCAGCGTGCGCGCGGACAGGCCCTTCACGCCGCGCGTCGTCTCGTAGAGCAGGAACGCCTCGAGGATCGCGTCCGGATGCCGCTCGAACACGTTGTCGTCGACGATCTCGAGCATCCCCTGTTTCTCGACGAAGCGGTCGGGCGACAGCACGCGGGTGATGCCGCTCGTCGCGGGGAACAGCTGCGCCTCGATGTTCTGGATCAGGATCGTCGCGAGCTGCGTGACGGCTTTCGCGGCCCAGTAATAGCGCCGCATCAGCTGCTCGCTCGCGCGCTTGGCCGGCGTCGGCCGGTAGCCGAAGCTTTCCGCCGCCTGGGTCTGCAGGTCGAACACGAGCATGTCCTGGCGGCGCCCGGCGATCACGTGCAGCCGCGCGCGCAGCGTCTTGAGGAAACCCTCGTTGCGGCGCAGCTCGCGCGCCTCGCGGTCGGTGATCAGGCCGCGCGTGTCGAGCTCGCGCCAGCTGCTGCCGAAGCCGGCCGCGCGGGCGATCCACAGGATCGTCTGCAGGTCGCGCAGCCCGCCCGGGCTTTCCTTCACGTTCGGCTCGAGGCTGTACGGCGTGTCCTGGCTTTTCGCGTGGCGCTGGCGCATCTCGAGCACCTTCGCGGTGAAGAATGCGCGGGCGTCGAGCGCCTCGTGGTAGCGCACCGTGAAGCGCTCGAACAGCGCCGTGCTGCCGACGATGCGGCGCGCTTCCAGCAGCGACGTCTGCACCGTGACGTCCTGCGACGCCTCCTCGATGCATTGCTCGACCGTGCGCACGCTGCTGCCGATCTCGAGGCCGAGATCCCAGGCCATGCCGATGAAGCGCTCGATGCGCGCATCGAGCGCTTCATCGTGCCCGTCGGGCAGCAGCACGAGGATGTCGACGTCGGAATACGGTGCGAGCTCGCCGCGCCCGTAGCCGCCGACGGCGACCAGCGCGAGGGTCGCGGGCAGTCTGCAGTCGTCCCAGATGAGCCGCAGCGCGTCGTCGGTGGCCCTCGACAGCGCGTGCATCAGCGACGCGACGTTGGTCGCGCTGCGAAAGCGCGCGAGCAGGTCGGCCTTGGCGGCCTTGAATTCGGCGCGCCGCGAGAGCGCTTCGGTCGAGGGGGCGGCGTGGGCGCTCATGGGCGGCGGCTCAGGTGCGGGCGGGGCGGGCAGGCGCGACGGCGCTCAGGCCGCCGGCGCCGGATGGGCGAACACCGGGCGGGCCGGGGAGCCCGCGGACACGGTCAACACGTCGTAGCCGGTATCGGTGACGAGCACGGTGTGTTCCCACTGCGCGGACAGGCTGCGGTCGCGGGTCTTGACGGTCCACTGGTCGGGCATCGTGCGGATGTCGCGCTTGCCGGCGTTGATCATCGGCTCGATCGTGAAGATCATGCCCGGCTTCAGTTCGACGCCGGTGCCCGGGCGGCCGTAGTGGACGACCTGCGGATCTTCGTGGAACACGGTGCCGATGCCGTGGCCGCAGTATTCGCGCACGACGCTGTAGCCCTGCGCTTCCGCGTGCTTCTGGATCGCGTAGCCGATGTCGCCGAGATGCGCGCCCGGCTTGACCTGGTCGATGCCGAGCCACATGCATTCGTAGGTGGTCTGCACGAGGCGCTTCGCGAGGATCGACCCTTCGCCGACGATGAACATCCGGCTCGTGTCGCCGAAGTAGCCTTCCTTGATCACGGTGACGTCGATATTGAGCGCGTCGCCGTTCTTGAGCACCTTGTCGCCCGGGATGCCGTGGCAGATCACGTCGTTGACGGAAATGCAGCACGACGCCGGATAGGGCGGGTAGCCGGGCGGCTGGTAGTTCAGCGTCGCGGGAACCGTGCCCTGCACGTTGACCATGTAGTCGTGGCAGAGGCGGTCGAGTTCGGCCGTGGTGATGCCTGCGGCCACGTACGGGGTGAGGTAGTCGAGCACTTCGCTCGCCAGACGGCAGGCGACGCGCATCTGCGCGATATCGTGTTCGTTTTTGAGCGTAATAGCCATCGAGGTGTGCCTGGAAAGCGGTGAATTGACGAATTATCGCACCTTATGCCGGGCGTCGCAGCCCCTGGCGCCTGCGCGGATGCGGGTTTTTGCGGATTGCCGCACGGGCCGCCGGCCCGCCGGCAAAGTGCCGCGCGACTTGAGGGCGGACACTTTCGCATGCTATACTCTTTGGCTAAGTCGGCACTCAAATACCATTCATGCCCCAAGCTGGGGCGGTGTTTGCGGTGACGGCTGGCGGCACGGGCATTTCGCGCGTGCCAAATCGCAAGCCGGCGCAACCAGGGTGCCGGCCGCGCGGAGCGGCAGCCTTTCGGGGCACGTTCGCGCGGCGGTACGGCGGCCGGCTTAAGACACAACCCTCGTGGAGAATTTACATGGCAGTTACGATGCGCCAAATGCTGGAAGCGGGTGTCCACTTCGGTCACCAGACCCGTTTCTGGAACCCGAAGATGGCGCCGTTCATTTTCGGTCACCGCAACAAGATTCACATCATCAACCTCGAAAAGACGCTGCCGATGTTCACGGACGCACAGAAGTACGTGCGTCAGCTGGCAGCGAACCGCGGCACCATCCTGTTCGTCGGCACGAAGCGCCAGTCGCGCGACACGATCGCCCAGGAAGCGCAGCGCGCGGGCATGCCGTACGTCAACGCACGCTGGCTCGGCGGCATGATGACCAACTTCAAGACGCTGAAGGTTTCGATCAAGCGCCTGAAGGACATGGAAGCGGCGGTCGAGGCGGGTGAGCTCGAGAAGATGAGCAAGAAGGAAGCGCTGCTGTTCGAACGCGAAATCGCGAAGCTGCAGAAGTCGATCGGCGGCGTGAAGGACATGGGCGGCATTCCGGACGCAATTTTCGTCGTCGACGTCGGCTACCACAAGATCGCCGTCACGGAAGCGAACAAGCTGGGCGTGCCGGTCATCGCAGTGGTCGATACGAACCACTCGCCGGAAGGTGTGGACTACGTGATCCCGGGTAACGACGACTCGAGCAAGGCCGTCGCGCTGTACGCGGAAGGCGTGGCCGACGCGATCCTGGAAGGCCGTGCGAACGCGGTCAACGAAGTGGTCCAGGCAGTGCGTGGCGGCGACGACGAGTACGTCGAGGAAAACGCGTAACTGGCCCCGAGCCGGCGCAAGAAGGGGGCTCTCAACAGGCCCCCTTTTTTTAAGCTTGTGCGCCGGACCTGATCGCGCCGCGTTGGCGCGGGTCCGGAAACGAATCTCGGCCGTTCGCGTCCAAGCGGGCGGCGTTGTGAATACAGACTCAAGGAGCGAATGATGGCGGCAATTACCGCAAGCATGGTGGCAGAACTGCGCGCAAAGACCGACGCACCGATGATGGAGTGCAAGAAGGCGCTGACGGAAGCCGACGGCGACCTGGCCAAGGCTGAAGAGCTGCTGCGCGTCAAGCTCGGCAACAAGGCGAGCAAGGCGGCATCGCGCGTGACGGCCGAAGGCGTCGTCGCATCGTTCGTCGGCGGCAA
>Ga0157367_1000620_pt1 | contig 16920 bp, 14 predicted proteins | sample AttbisABBM2_FD_113142 | JGI IMG/M metagenome (GOLD analysis project Ga0157367, IMG submission 113142) | Fungus gardens microbial communities from leaf cutter ant in Botucatu, State of São Paulo, Brazil - Atta bisphaerica ABBM2 | ecosystem: Host-associated > Fungi > Mycelium > Unclassified ...
CATTGCAACCTGCAATGTTTCCCCCATGTGTATTCTTTGTACAGAATTTGGATTCTAATTGAACTTTTTGAAAATACCACCCAATATTTATTTAATAAATACCCATATTTTGAACTGATGATTCACGTTATTAAAATAGAGGTGTAACATAGGAGGATTTTTCTTTTTCTACAGACAATAGTCTCTCTTATACAGTCCTGTATATGAAAATTTCTTTATCATCATTTCAAATTGGGTCTTTTTTTGCTCTTTGCTCTGCTTTTCTATTCAGCACAAAAGCAATCTTTATTAAACAGACTTATGCCCTTTCTCCATTAGTAGACGGTACAGTCCTGATGGCTTTACGTATGTTAAGCGCTTTACCGTTCTTTCTATTAATTTGCTGGTTCAATAGGCATCATAATCAGGGCATAAAAAAGAAGGATTGGCTAATTTTAATTTTTGCCGGTCTATTAGGCTACTACTTCGCCAGCTGGCTCGATTTCACGGGTCTTATGTTTATAAGTGCCTCTTTAGAGCGAATTATTCTTTTTTTATATCCGACACTCACTGTGATCGCTTCGAGTCTACTCTACAAACAAAAATTAGATGTAAAAAGTTGGTTTGCCATTTTTCTTAGTTATGGTGGAACCGTACTAGTGATGCTCCAGGAGCATAACAATGCACCAATTCAGGGCAACTTCTGGTTAGGTACAAGTTTCGTATTTGCAAGTGCAATGGCTTTTGCAGGATATTTACTCCTAACTCCTTCACTGATTAAAAAATTTGGTTCTTGGAATTTCACAGGTTTAGCATTAACTATAGCTTGTATCGGAACATTAACGCACTATACATTGAGTACCCCTCACCCGATTCAATTGTTATTACAACTTCCCTCTAACGTTATTTGGTATGGCATTGGCTTAGGCTTTTTAGTTACCGTCTTACCCACAGTTATGCTCATGCAAAGTATTGAACGTCTCGGTGCGTCTCAATCTGCAATGATTGCTTCAATTGGGCCAGTTTTAACGATTTTGCTTGCTGTTGCTTTTTTAAATGAGCATTTAAATATGTGGCAATGGATTGGCTGCCTTCTTAATATAGTAGGCGTAATGATAATTACCCTCAGAAAAAAACGACTAAAACATTAAATTTTCTTGACCTCAACTTAAGTTGAGGTTGGATACTCACCTAACTTTAAATAAACGGCTGAGTTCCATGAAAAAAGAAGCTTTTAAAATTATAAACCCATCGACTTTATACAACCCCACTCCAAATGCTTATAGTCATGTTGCTATAGTCCAAAATTTTAAAAATATTATTCATGTTGCGGGTCAAGGAGGTGAAAATGCAAAAGGTGAATTAAATTCAGATTTTCAAGAACAAGCCATCCATGTTTTTGATAACATCCAACATGCCTTAACAGCAGCAGATGCAGAAATCACAGATATCGCTGTTTTAAGAGTTTTAATTGTTGATCATTCGGATGAAAAACATCAAATTTTGATTAAAATCATGCAAAATCTATGGAAAAATCATCCTTTTCCAGCCTGCACACTCATTCCCGTGCCACGCCTTGCATTAGAACATATGCTCATTGAAGTTGAAGCAACGGCATACACTTAATAAAACTGAGAGAACATCATGTCTACCCCTGAAGATATCAGTCAAAATAAACCTTTGCTTTGGTTGATGGCAGCAGCATGTGGCTTGTGTGCAGGTGTGAATTATTATTGTCAGCCTCTAATTCACTCTATTCAGCAAGAGTTTGCTGTAACTCAAGCACAAGCTGCTTTAACAGTGACATTTGCTCAAGTGTCTTATGCTCTCGGTTTACTCTTTATTGTTCCAATGGGCGATATCGTCAACAAAGCCAAGGCTATTCCGTTTTTGATGGTGCTTTGCGCAGTTGGTCTATTTACATCTGCTTTTGCTGTTAACTTACCTATGCTTTGGATCGGTACAATTTTAGCAGGCTTATTTTCAGTAGCTGCTCAAGTACTTATTCCGCTTGCGACTATGACAGTCAAACCTGAAAAAACTGGCGAGATCATTGGCTTTTTAATGAGTGGCTTATTGGTCGGGATTTTACTCTCTACCAGTCTGGCTGGTTTGTTCTCAAACTTATTTCACTGGAAAGTCGTATATATAGTCAGTGGCGTATTAATGCTTCTGCTAGCATTTACTTTAAAAAGTCGCCTGCCTTATGTCATGCGTATGAAAATGAACTATGGGCAAATCTTTGTCTCCATGGCTCAGCTTTTAAAGCAAGAGAAGCGACTATTATTAAGAGCGCTTACGGGTGCTTTTGCCTTTGCAGCAGTGAGTACTTTGTATTCCACTATCGCACTGCTACTCACTTCGGCACACCATTTACCCGATCTATTTATTGGACTCGTCCCTCTAGTCGGTATTTTTGGTGCTTTATCTACACGTTATATTGGCAAATATGCAGACCAAGGCTACACAAGCTTACTCACTTGGATGGGTTGCGGGCTGTTCTTGGTAAGCTGGATCTGTTTCTACTTCGGACAGACTCTAATTTCTACTTATGTTATTGGCTTTGCTTTAATTCAATTAGCACTCGCGCTCGTTCACACCAGCAACCAGAGTATTATTTTCCGTTTACGTCCAGATGCCAAATCTCGTATTAATGCCATTTATATGACTACTTACTTTATTGGTGGTGCAGCTGGTTCAGCATTAGGGATTTTTGCGTGGAATCGTGGTGGATGGACCATGACATGTATAGCAGGTGTGGGACTCGTTGTATTTTGCATTTTATTTAGTGTGATTGATGCTTTCTTACAAAAAAAGCAGATGGTTCAATCATAACGTAATTTATTAAAAATCAAATTCTATATCCCACCATTGCTTTGAACACTGGTGGGATATTACTTAGTCCCTATATTAGTTAAATATGAGGTAACACAAAAGGTACGATATCTTGAAAAGTACGGCCATGCACATTTTCACCAATTGCATGCATTTTCCAAGCATCGTTATGTCGATAAATTTTTGCAATGATTAGACCAGTATGAGCACCTTGCGAAGAAAGTTTATAACTTGCAATTTCATTATTATTTGATTGATCAACTAATCGGCAAAATGCATTTTCCACTTTCTCAAAGGTCTGACCTCGGAAACTATTAACAGTAAAAACCAAAGATTTTACTTGTGCTGGAATCTGGTTAAGGTTCACACGAATTACTTCATCATCCCCACTTCCCGCTCCTGTTAAATTATCTCCCGAATGGCGAATACTCCCATCTCTACTTTGCAGTTGGCCAAAGTAGACAACATCAAGCATTTTTTTATTTTCATCAAATAAAATTACAGAAGCATCAAGATCAATATTACCGCCACCGCCAAAACCCAAAAAACCTTTACTTTTTACTACATCCCAACCCACCCCTAAGAAAACTTGTTGAAGGCTACTACCATCTGCTTTTTGCAAATTGATTTTCTGACCTTTTTCTAAATTAATTGCCATATTATGGATCTTCCAATGAGGACTATAAAAATGATTACTTTTATTTTTTAATGAGACTGTTGACGATTTAACTTAGACATCAACCACTGTAAAAAATTATTTCGGTTTCTTGAACAAATGATAACTTTACCAGCTCCTGAAAAACGTAAAACCATGCCTTCACCACTGGTTACGCTATTTACTAGATTTCCGAGAAAACCACTATTTTGTGAAGTTGAAACCGATAAATGATAATTTAACCGTGAATCCCAGCAGACTACATGTCCATTATCAATCACAACCTCTTTATTGGGCTCTACCTCTAACTCAAACAAGGTTCCACAACCTGAAACTACAACTTGTCCATGTCCACTCGTTTCCATGACAAGAAAACCACCTGTATTTCCAAAGAAAGCACCACCAAGACTGCTATTTAATTGTGCTTTGACTTCTACTGAATCATGTGCCGCAACAAATGCACCATCACTTAACATGTACTGGGTTGTACCAACATCGAGAATCTGCATATCTCCATCTAGTGAAGCAGACAATAAACAGTCTCCATCGCCACGTACAGCTTCGATATGCTGCTGAAATAAAGATTCATCATTGGCAAAACGACGTAATAAGGATTGCATTAAACCGCCCTGTAGTCGCCCCTTTAACTCCAGAGCATCTTCCATCATGACCATTGCATTACTTTCACAATAAATACGGTCTCCACGGCGCATTGCAACATGCAAGAATGGTTCTGGTGAACCCACCAAACTAAAGTGTGCCATTTTATTAACCCTTTTTAATCTCTAACAATTTGATGATGCCTAGCAGCATTCAACCAATCGGGAAATTCTTGTAATAACAATTCATATAAGTGCTCATCCGAAACACTATCAATTCGGTCTAAATTAAAGAAATTACAGTTATCAACAATACGACCAGACATTTCATCCAGCTTTTCAAGTGCACCATAATCACGACCACCAATTCCTACAAATTGCCAAAAAATTGGAAGTGAAGCGGCTTGAGATAATATTTTTTTCATTTGTCGACGGCTTCCAACTCCACCATCGGAAATAAACAGAACATAAGTTGGAATTTGATCATCAAATTTACGAAAGTAATTAATTACAGCTTCAATCGCTGGAATTTCTTCGTTATAGCGTGCACCAACCGACCAGTTTTTCCAGCCTTGTTGAGTCGTATTAATGAAATCATTAACATTAGTTAAAGTAACATCGTCTAGCTGTATAGTTTTAGCAGCGAATGCCCAACATTCGAAGCTTCCATTATCATCAAAATGAATAGCTAATGGCATTAGACGATTAACTACCTTTTGCACATCACCACGGCGATATTGCCAATCCATTGATCCAGAAGCATCAAGCACTAGTGCGACTCTTGCCGTCACACCAAGCAAATTCTTTTTCTCTAATTGAACCAAAGATTTTTTAGTTAGATCAATAATTGAAGCATTACCCGTTTTTTCTGCTTTTTCCAGAGACAGTTTTTTCTTTAGTTCAACCCTTGTTTGTTGCACCGTAGAATCTTTCTGTACAACTCCTTCATCTGCAACCTCTCCACCAAAATGGCGGATCAATGTAGCTAAACCCTCATTAAAACCTTGGCCAATGGCAGCTATTCGCCAAGTATTATCTTTCCGATAAATCTCAAGCAACATTACGGCACGTTCTTGATCGAATAAATTGCCATTTAATTCAAATGCAGCAATAGGTTGATTTTGTAAATTCACTATTTTGACAGTCATTTGGTGTAAATTCGACATTACAGCTTGACCATCAATTGAAGCAGTTAAAACTAAATGATGAATATTTACGGGAAGATCCTGAAGATCAATTTTAAACTGTATAGACTGGTAATTATTTTCAAGCAACCGTACAGCCCGACATGGTGTTTCAGGTTGATTATAAAATGTCATATATCGTTCATCACTTAAACGATAATTTAGATCAAGCCCAAAAGTAGCAATATCTAGCTCAAAATTTGCTTGATATTGAATCTGGATAAAAAAAGAGTGTTGCCCTTGAAAAATATCATTTAATTTTATTTTTTGTCCGCGAATTAGACTTAACATATAAAGCAATAACCTATTTTTATCATTTATAAATACAGAGTTGAAAGATAGTGCCTAAGCACTATCTTTCTATAGCTTAGACAGAAACACCATAAGAAGCAGCTAAAGGCCCCAAACCACCGGCAAAACCTTGACCGATTGCACGGAATTTCCATTCACTACCGTGTTTATAAAGTTCACCAAAAATCATTGCCGTTTCAGTGCTACTGTCTTCAGATAGATCATAACGTGCAATTTCATTGCCACCCGCATCATTACTCACGCGAATGTAAGCATTAGCAACTTGTCCAAAGTTTTGATTACGAGCTTGACCATCATAAATTGTGACAGCAAAAATTACTTTTGATACATCAGTAGGGACCTTACTTAAGTCCACACTTAAAGTTTCGTCATCGCCGTCGCCTTCACCTGTACGGTTATCGCCATTATGAATTACGGAGCCATCAGCTGACTTTAAATTATTAAAGAAAATAAAGTCATTATCTGCACGAACCTTACCATTTTCATTGATTAAAAATGCAATTGCATCTAGGTCAAAAGCAGCTCCATCCGTCACGCGAGGATTCCAACCTAAACCTACTGTTGTTTTAGTAATACCAGGTGCTTCTTTTGTTAAACTAACATTACCGCCTTTAGTTAAACTAATTGCCATGTGAGTTACTCCTTATTAAATTTTAACTTATCGTTTATTTCATTAAGCTGATAGTCACTAAATCAATGATCTATCAAATTTTTTATGAAGTTTGTGTTTGACTTTTACTGTAAGCAATTGAAGATAGTACAGCCCATGCAATAAATGCGATACCAATTAAGCCTGTAACAACCTCAGGAACGTGACCACCTGTTCCTGTGTACAACATAATTGCCGCTAAAGCGCCAATGGCGTAATGTGCACCATGCTCTAAATATATAAAAGCTTCCAATGTGCCTTGTTCAACTAAATAAATAGTCATTGAACGGACGAACATTGCACCTATTGCTAAGCCCAACATAATGATGACAACATCATTTGTAATTGCGAATGCACCAATAACACCATCAAAGCTGAATGAAGCGTCTAAAACCTCAAGATAAAGAAAACCACCAATACCTGCTTTTACAATATTAGTTGTCTTACCAGATACTTGCTCTTCACTTGATTCGTCATCACTACTTTCCAGCAAATGCCCTATGACCTGAACACCGATATATACTACGATGCCCCAAATACCAGCCACAATCACAATTAATTTCTGTTCTACAGGAACAAATGCCGACATGGTAAGTAGAGCGATGAGCGATACAAATACCGACATTGCCGGGATGTTGGCTAAGTTAGATAGATGTGCTTCCAACCAGTGGAACCAATGTGTATCTTTGCCATCATCAAATAAAAAGTTCAAAAATACTAAAAGTAAGAACATGCCGCCGAAAGCTGAAATTTCCGCATGATGAGCTAATAACTTCTCAGAATATTCTTTAGGATCATTTAATGCTAACTTAGCAACTTCAATCATTCCCATGTCTGCAGTTACGCCGACAATTAATAAAGGGAAAATTAAACGCATACCAAATACAGCAACTAATATACCTACTGTAAGAAAAATCTTTTTCCAGAATTCATCCCAGTTTCGTAATACTGAAGCATTTACAACCGCATTATCGAAAGATAAAGAGACTTCCATAACGGCTAATACACCTGTAATCAATAATGCTTTAAGCATCATAGAAAAACCGGCATTCGGCCCATGGGTAAAGCCCCACCATGCTGCTAATCCCAAACAGATCAAGCTAAAAAAAATTGAGAAACGAAAATGTTTCATTTTTTACCTTTTATAAAAAATTTAACGGTATCCATCATTTATTTATTGAAATGATAATTTTAACCAACCTGAATACCATATTGTTGACACATTGCAGCTAGTCCACCAGAGTAACCTTGACCTACAGCTTTAAATTTCCACTCACCGTTATGACGATAGACTTCTCCAAATACCATTGCAGTTTCTGTTGAATAATCTTCAGCCAAGTCAAAACGTACGACTTCTACATTTGTATCTTGATTTACCACTCGGATGAACGCATTTGCGATCTGACCAAAGTTTTGACCTCTTGCTTGCGCATCGTGGATCGTTACAGTAATTGCTATTTTTTCAACTTCAGGTGCAACTTTTGAAAGATTTACCACTAAAGTTTCATCATCACCATCGCCCTGTCCAGAACGATTATCCCCAGTATGCTCTACTGCGCCATCTTGTGATTTAAGTTGATTATAAAAAATAAAATCATGATCACCACGAACCTTACCACTAGCTGTTAGTAAGAATGCACTTGCATCTAAATCAAATCCAGCACCATCAGTTGCACGTTCATCCCAACCCAATCCAATTAAAACTCGAACTAAATTAGGATCTGTTTTACTTAGGGATAAATTTCCACCTTTACTTAAACTAATTGCCATTTTGTTTTTTCTCCTCGTTTGAAAGTTTTAAATTCAATGGTCTAAAAATTTAAAAATAGATAAATTGTTCTTATCTAATATTTAACTCAAATATAAAATTTATTTACTACCTGCAACCCAACGTAGTCCGAAACCAAATGCTTGATCTAGCTCCCGATGTCCACGCACATAACGCACATGGCGCTGAACTTGAATACTGCCACCTTCATTTACTAACTCAACAATACCGCACATACCTAAAGGCTGCCCTTCTGACAAACGAACCTCAATAGGAGGTTGATCAGGTACATAAATTGTCACTACTGCATCTGTTTCAGCCCAATTCGGTACGCCTTCATAAATAAAAGCAAATAGCACTACGCGATGAATCTGTTGCCACTGCTTACCATTAATCCTGAGCCATTCACCCTCTTTTAATGCTCCCGTACGATCATCAGCAGATAGTTTAATAAATGGAAAACTATCAAAATCACCAAACTGGTTACCTAAGGCTTGAATAACTGATTTATGACCATTCTGCATCTCAAATAAACAACCTAAATCTAAATCAATTCCCTGATTTTGATTAAGTAACTTTTTAAAGAAACTGCCAGATTGAACCTGCTGAGAACGCTGATTCCAATTCAAATTAATTTTAATTTCACCAAACCCATGGTCTTGTTTCTTTAAATTAATCTGACTATTACGTTTATCCAGCGTAATTTTACTTAAATTAATTTTAGGTTGAGGGACTGGTAATGGTTTAGGTTGGGTATCTAAAACAGGGACAATAGGTTGATCACTAATTTCAACCCCAAAATATTCAGATAAAGGTTTTAGTCCACCATTAAAACCCTGATTCACAAAACGGAATTTCCATTGATCTTTATGACGGTAAATTTCACCTAAAATTAACGCTTTTTCTGTTTTTCCAGCGCTTGGGACAATTGCTGTAGCAGTATGCTGCCCACTCTCCCATAATTCAATTTGGATATCTTGAATTGCATTAAGGGTACCGTGACCATCAACCGTAGCACACATGGCGATCTTGTTAATATCAACATCTAGTGCCCGTGTATTAATGTTAAATTGAGCTAGATACGGTGCTTTATTTGTGCTTTCAATCAACTCAACACTACTACTTGGCGTTTGCTTTTGACCGTAAAAAACCATGTCTGCATCACCACGAACCTTCCCTTGAGAGTTTAGTAGATATGCGGTCATATCTAACTCTATATCCGATGGCACAATTGTTTTAACTTTTAAATGGAATTGCGTGCAGCTCAAAACCAGATTTGCACCCGTAATGAGTTGTTGCATTGATCTTACCTCTTCTTAATTTTATATTTTTACGCCGAATATCTTTTAATCACTCCAGAAATCGTTCTACCTAGCAAACATGTGTCACTGTTCCGAACATATTTCTATGAGCAGCAAAAACAACAGCCTTATCTGTGTCGAATAAAATAATTTATATGCGCTTTAACTCAACTTCATAAACCTGAAAAGCAGGATAAATCATCGAAATTTGTGTCGAATAAATCATTTTTTACCTGATAGACCATGCTGTAACTCGATCCCAAACATATAATTCTTAAATTTAAATTAGAAAATAGACATAACAGTCTTTATATTACACAAATACTTAAATTTATGCTGCTTACATTGATCAAACTTTGCATTTTTTAGATGAATAATTAATTTTTTCGAGTAGGAATAATAAAAAAAAGAACAAAACTCATGCCACTCTCTGATATATAAGTATTCTTTAAAAGTCTTTAATTTATTTAATAATATATAGCTCACTCAAAAACTTAGTTTTTTAGATAATATTTTTAGTATGGTTTATCTTTATTTATTACAGGTAAATTTTCCTCAGTAAAATTTTATTGGCTTAAATTTAACTGACTATTACTTCGTTCATTAAGCTCTTACAAAAAAAAGCAGATGGTTCAATCATAACGTAACTTGTTAAAAATCATCTCTATATGTTCAACACAAGGGCGGTCATAAAGTACTCGGTTAAATGCCTCTGTCGATTCAAGGCTAAACCCCGTATAATGCTGCCCTTTCTTTAATTTAGCGACTTTTGGGTCTATTGGTTATGCAATCACTTCAATCGTTACAACCTCGTATTTCAGTTGCTCCAATGATGGACTGGACAACGAAGGATTACCGATTCTTTGCGCGGTTGTTTAACCCCAACGTCGTGCTTTATACAGAAATGGTGACTACGGGCGCGATTTTATTTGGCGATGCAAAACGTCACTTGGACTATAACGCTCAAGAACACCCAATCGTTTTGCAGCTTGGCGGTTCAAATCCTCAAGAGCTTGCAACCTGTACAAAAATGGCCGAAGACTGGGGATATGATGAAGTGAACCTCAATGTAGGCTGCCCAAGTGACCGTGTACAGAACAATAAAATCGGTGCATGTTTAATGGCAGAGCCAGACTTGGTCGCTGAATGTATTCATAGCATGCAAAAGGCAGTGAATATTCCAGTAACTGTGAAGCACCGTATTGGTATTGATGAGATGCAGTCCTACGAAGAAATGCTACATTTCGTAGATACTGTTGCTGCAACAGGCTGTACTTATTTCGTTGTACATGCGCGTATTGCTATTTTGAAAGGCCTATCTCCAAAAGAGAACCGAGAAGTACCGCCACTACGTTATGAAGATGTCTACCGTTTAAAACAAGAACGTCCACAACTCACCATCGAAATTAACGGCGGAATTAAAACCTTTGCCGAAACTCAAGCTCATTTACAGCACGTGGACGGCGTGATGATTGGCCGTGAAGCGTATCACAACCCTTACCTGCTTGCTGAGCTCGGCCAACTTTGGAACTTAGAAGCACCAGATCGTTTCGATATTATGGAGCAAATGCTTCCGTATATTGAACAGCGTATGGCTGAGGGCGCGCCGCTTTCTATCATTACCCGTCATATTTTAGGTTTATTCCAAAATTTACCGGGTGCCCGTAAATGGCGTCAGGCATTGAGCGGTGGAAATGCCAAAAGTTTAGCTGATGTCGAGAATGCGATTAAAAACATGCAAGCAGCACTTATTCGTACTGAAGAATATGTAAAAGAACATCAAATCTAAGCTCGCTTAGCCTTCTTAAATTGTAAGAAAATGTGGCATTTTAAATCAGAGACTTAGATTTTGAGTATATTCGCAAATGTTGGTTCAAAATATTCAAATTTAAGCTCTGTTTAATTATTTTTATTCAGTTTTATCAAATACTTAAGTTTCATCGTTTTTAAACGTTATTTTAGTTAGCTTATTTTTTAACAGTCAGGAATAAAAACTGGAAAAAAGATACGTTATTACATAACATAAACAAAACTTTTAAGATTGGGCCATTAGTATCTCTGAACGCCACAGGTAGGTGGTGATTTTCTAAATACGGATATAAGTAGCACGGGTAGAGATTTCACGATGATTATTTATGACGGACAAGTAGCTGATAACTATATGTATCAGAATTCAAATCAGGCAGCGATTGTGGTATCACACAGCACACCAAGCCTTCCTTATCCCTTCACCATGAAACCCAATAGTCACCGTACTGAACCCAACACTCCTCCAGCCATTGATGTAGAAAAATTCGTAGCCAAACTAGAAAGTATTACCTCTCGACGCAGCAAAGCTCGCTGTGCACGTAGCATTCGTCTCGCACTTGAATCTGCTGGTGCTGATGTTGAAAACCATCCAATCGCAGCATCTGACTGGGGTGATACCCTAAAAAAGATTGGCTATAAAGAAATTAACCCTGCCTTTGATGAACCCCAAGAAGGCGACATTTATATCATTCACAGAACTCGTAATCATGTTTATGGACATATCGCAGGTTACACTGGAAGTGAATGGGTTTCTGACTTCAAACAAAGCAGTTACGACGTCTATAAAGATGACAATGTGACGTACACCTACTATAGATTAGGTTAATTCACCACTAAGATTGAAACATTTGATGAATTCGCTCAGCGCAGTGCTGAATCACTTCATCCTGATCTTTTCTATAGACCAGTAATACTTCTGAAAGCGATAAATGATCTATCAAAGGTAATAGCTTTACCTGTTCTGGTAATATTTCTTGGTACTCTTGAGGAACAATACTAATTCCTAAATTTGCAGAGACCAATTGTAGCTGAGAAACCTTGCGAGATTGAATCGGGGCTTTTCGGGGGGTAAATCCTGCAGCCAAACATAGGTTCGTGACCAAAAAACTTAAGCCCCCTCGTTGAGGATAAGGCGTTGATACAAAGTACTGGTCTTTTAAATCCTTTAAATAAATGCCTTCATTTTTGGCAAACTTAATATGATCAACATGCACAGCCACCATTAACGGTTCTTCATATAACTTAAGAATATTAAGACCATCTAATGTATGCAGAACAGGTGGCCGAATTAGACCAATATCGATTTCGCCTTTCATTAATGCCAAAATTTGCTGCTCTGATGACAAGGTATTAATTTCAAAACTCATCTGCTGCGTTAAACTGACTTCTTTTAATATCTGAACTTTTTTATTGTCCATGACTATACTGCTTGAATGAGCAATTTTAATCTGGCGATTTTTTCCTTCAGAAACACTTTTAGAAAGATCAATTATTTCATTTAAGTAGAGCAGATTATTTTTTATTTTCTTATAAAAGACTGCTCCCGCTGCGGTGAGTTTTACTCTTTTATCAGTACGATCAAATAACTGAAACTCTATTTCTTCTTCTAATAGTTTCATTTGCCGACTTAAAGCAGACTGGGCAATAAATAGCTTTTCCGAAGCAGCAGTAAAGCTCCCCTCCTCAACAATTTTTATGAAATATTGGAATTGCTTTAATGTGGGCATGACCATCTCAAAATTAGATCATTTAGGCTATTTTCTATATTAGATTAGATGATTAACCTTGGCTAGAATTTTATCAAGACTATTTATTTGATTGAATTATTCATGAAATATCTAAAGGGTTTCGCGCTATTCAGCATAGTTATTCTAACTTTATGGTGTTTTAAATTTTATGATCAGCAGCTTCCAAAGCAGCCCGAACATGACACTATCGAGTTATATGATTAAATTGTTTTTCTCAAAAAATAAAAGGCATGCCCTAATCTAAGCGCATGCCTTTGAATATTGAATCTAGGCTTTCTTTAAATCGAGCTTTTTCAAAACTTCTGCTACAGCAATCATGGCAAAGCTTGAAGTCACGACCACGGCAGACCCATAGCCACCACAGCGCAAGCCCGCTGATGCGCAAACATCTGCACTCGAAAATGGATTATCAATCGAATAAATACAGGTAATCCCAAATTTCTCTTTTGGCTTTTTACAAATACCACGAGCGCGAAGTTGACTACGTAGCTTCGCTAACATTGGGTCTTGCTCTGTTTTTGATAAATCTGCCACGCGAATTTTAAGTGGATCAAGCTTACCACCTGCTCCGCCCGATACAATCAAAGGAATTTTATTAAAACGACAATGAAGCATTAAAGCGAGTTTTGCTTTAACGTCATCAATACAATCTAAAACAATGTCTGGTACAGGATTTAAAAGCTCCATGACATTTTCAGGTGTTAAGAAGTCATCAATAATATTAACTTTAATACGTGGGTTAATTTGACGGCAACGCTCCGCCATAATCTCAACTTTTTCACAGCCCAGAGTTGATGTCATTGCAGGTAGTTGACGGTTTACATTTGATGCAGCAACCACGTCCATATCGACTAATGTGATCTCACCAATACCTGTACGTGCTAAAGCTTCAACAGCCCAACTGCCAACCCCACCAATACCAATCACCATCACATGACTTTGTTCGTAGTGCTGGAACGATGAATCACCATAAATTTTGGCTACACCTGCAAAACGGCGGTCATATTCATCTTGTTGAAGATCGGTCATTGCTACTCTTTGAGGGGATATAAAACACGGGGAGTATTTTACTGCTTTTCAGACGAAAGTGTATTTTAGATCAAAGAAAACTTGAGACTATGATGTTTAAACTCACGACAAGTCTTATCATTATAATTCAAGTACTAACAGCTAAATCTTGTTACTTTTTTAAAAAAGTAAGCAAAAACTTTCTCATTCACAAAACCTGTCATCTGTTCACGAGTATCAAAAGAATCGCAGAAACTATTATCTTTTTATAACGGGCAGGTTGTGAATGATGATTAGCTCAAGCAAATAAAAGGAAAAGTTCTAATGTAAAAACTCAATTAATACCAACCAATAAAAATATTGATTGGTATTAATCTCAAGACAACATTAACCAGCAATCAAATTCCGCAACACATAGTGCAAAATACCGCCTGCCTTAAAGTACTCGACCTCATTTAACGTATCAATTCGACATAACACATTAAAATGACTCGCGACCCCATTTGGCCCTTTCACATCAACTTCCAAAATTTGATGAGGCTGAATACCATCTGATAAACCACGAATCGAAATAACCTCATGACCGGTTAAGTTAAGCGACTGTCTGGTTTGTCCATCCACAAACTGTAGTGGCAACACGCCCATACCCACCAAGTTTGAACGGTGAATACGCTCAAAACTCTCGGCAATGACAGCTTTTACACCTAACAAGTTTGTTCCTTTGGCAGCCCAGTCACGAGAAGAGCCTGTTCCGTATTCTTTACCAGCAATAATGATAAGCGGGGTATGCTCTTGTTGGTAACGCATTGCAGCGTCATAAATGGCAAGCTTCTCACCACTTGGAATATGAATGGTATTACCACCCTCTTCACCGCCCAGCATTTCGTTTTTAATACGAATGTTGGCAAAGGTGCCTCGCATCATGACTTCATGATTACCACGTCGTGAACCATAAGAGTTGAAGTCTTTTGGCTCAACCCCTTGCTCTTGTAAATAGCGGCCGGCTGGACTGTCTTTTTTGATATTACCCGCCGGTGAAATATGGTCGGTTGTTACCGAGTCACCAAGCACTGCCAAAATACGCGCCTGTTCAATATTCTTGATTGGTTTTGGTGGCTCACCAATTCCTTCAAAGAATGGCGGGTGACGAATATAAGTTGAGTTATCAGCCCATTCATAAGTTTTACTTTTTGGAATCTGGATTGATTGCCAACTTTCATCACCATCAAACACAGCAGCATATTCTTTATGGAACATGTCGGTATTTACTTTTTGCAAGACAGCATCAATTTCCGCCTGACTTGGCCAGATATCTTTTAAGTAAACAGGTTGCCCGTCTTTACTTTGCCCGATTGGTTGAGTTGTTAAGTCAGTACGGATATTCCCAACCAAACCATAAGCCACAACAAGAGGTGGTGACGCAAGCCAGTTAGTTTTAACCAATGGGTGCACGCGCCCTTCAAAGTTACGGTTACCCGAGAGTACAGATGCTACGTTTAAATCATGGCACTGAATTGCTTCTTCAATAGGTTCAGGTAGAGGTCCCGAGTTACCAATACACGTGGTACAGCCATAGCCTACCAAGTTATAGCCCAACTCATCTAAATACGGCGTAAGCCCAGCCGCCAATAAATAGTCCGTCACGACTTTAGAGCCGGGGGCAAGAGAACTTTTTACCCACGGTTTACGCTGCAAGCCTTTTTCAATGGCTTTTTTAGCCAGTAAACCTGCTGCCAGCATTACACTTGGGTTAGAAGTATTGGTACAAGAGGTAATCGCCGAAATTACGACATCACCATGATTGAGTGGATAAGCTTGACCTTCAATCATGCAAGATGGGCTTTCATGCTGAATATTGGCTTTTGTCGCTTCTACAGCCGTACCGCCACCACCTTCATTTTCCAAACGCTCTTTGGCTTCTTTAGCTGGCTTGAGCGTTAACTCCATTAAGGCATTAAATGTTTTAGGTACTTCTGACAAAAGCACACGGTCTTGTGGGCGCTTTGGACCTGCCAAACTTGCCTGAACCGTACTCATATCTAAACTTAAAGTATCCGTGAAAACAGGTTCATCACCCGGATTACGCCATAAGCCTTGAGCCTTACTATATGCCTCAACCAGTTCTATACGGTCACTTTGACGGCCCGTTAACTTTAAGTAACCCAAAGTCACTTCATCAATTGGGAAGAAACCACAAGTCGCACCATATTCAGGTGCCATATTGGCAATGGTCGCACGGTCAGCAAGTGGTAAATCAGCTAAGCCATCTCCATAGAACTCTACAAATTTACCCACCACACCTTTTTGGCGTAGCATTTGAGTAATGGTTAGCACCAAGTCGGTTGCCGTAATCCCCTCTGGTAATTTGCCTGTCAGTTTAAAACCAATCACCTCAGGAATAAGCATAGAGATAGGTTGGCCCAACATTGCAGCTTCCGCTTCAATACCACCCACGCCCCAACCCAGTACCCCTAAACCATTAATCATGGTGGTGTGCGAGTCTGTACCGACCAAAGTATCTGGAAAAGCAAAGGTTTGACCGTTGTCTTCACCTAGCCATACCGCTTGAGCCAAATATTCTAAGTTGACCTGATGGCAAATACCCGTACCCGGTGGCACCACACTAAAGTTATTAAATGCAGATTGTCCCCAACGTAAAAACTGATATCGCTCGCCATTACGCTGCATTTCAATTTGAACGTTTTCTTCAAAAGCCTGATCATCGGCAAAATAATCGACCATCACAGAGTGGTCAATGACTAAATCTACAGGTGATAAAGGATTAATTTTTTCAGGGTTACCGCCTGCTTGTGCCATTGCAGCACGCATTGCAGCCAAGTCAACTACCGCAGGAACACCTGTAAAGTCTTGCATTAAAACACGTGCAGGTCGATATTGAATTTCCTGATCGGAGCTACGGGTTTTTAGCCACTCTGCCAACGCATGAATGTGTTCCGTTTTAACACTGTGCTGATCTTCAAACCGTAATAAGTTTTCCAACAATACTTTTAATGATTTCGGCAGTTTTGCAATGTCACCTAGCTTTTTCTCGGCTTGGGTTAAGCTAAAAATC
>Ga0157367_1000623_pt1 | contig 16845 bp, 13 predicted proteins | sample AttbisABBM2_FD_113142 | JGI IMG/M metagenome (GOLD analysis project Ga0157367, IMG submission 113142) | Fungus gardens microbial communities from leaf cutter ant in Botucatu, State of São Paulo, Brazil - Atta bisphaerica ABBM2 | ecosystem: Host-associated > Fungi > Mycelium > Unclassified ...
GACATGGAGAACGCCGAGCATCGCGACGCGGTGCTGTCCGAGCTGAAGAAGGCGCTCTCGCGCGACCGCACGCGCGTGACCGTCAACGGCTTCTCGCAGCTCGGGCTCGTCGAGATGACCCGCAAGCGCACCCGCGAATCGCTCGCCCATGTGCTGTGCGAGCCGTGCCCGACGTGCCAGGGCAAGGGCCAGGTGAAGACGTCGCGCACCGTCTGCTACGACATCCTGCGCGAGATCCTGCGCGAGTCGCGCCAGTTCAACCCGCGCGAGTTCCGCGTGATCGCCGCTCAGCAGGTGATCGACCTGTTCCTCGACGAGGAATCGCAGCATCTCGCGATGCTGATCGACTTCATCGGCAAGCCGGTGTCGCTGCAGGTCGAGTCGAACCTGAGCCAGGAGCAGTACGACATCGTGCTGATGTGACGCACGGCGCACGATGCCCTGTCGACACCCCGCCCGCGAGGGTTGGTTACAATGCCGCGCTGAGTCCGAACACGGGTAACCCGCGCCATGAAGTCCATCATCGCCTCAACCTTCGTCGCCGCGCTCGCGTTTGCGAGCGCGCCGGCAACGGCCGAAACGTCGACCGCCGGCGACGCATCGCAGCCATCGTGCGCGATCGCGACCGTCACCGGCGTCGGCGGATCCGTGCAAAGCCTGCGCGAATACCTCGCGACCCCGGAAAAGTACCGCTACCTCGCCGACCATCCGCTCGACTGCAAGGTCTCCGAAGACAGCCGCACGTCCGGTTGCACCGGCCTCACGTATCTTCGGCACGAGCGCGTCAGCGTGTACGACGACGGCGACGACCAGACGATGGTCGTGGTCGCGCGCGTGGAGCTCGACCGGGGTACGTACCCCGCGATCATCTCCGTGCCCAGAAAGGATGTGCAGTGCGTGAAGTGAACGCACGCGATCCCGCCGCACGAAACCCCTTTTCCCACCCCATTTGTCAGGCACCATGAGCAAACAACACAACCGCCGCCAGCGCAAGAAACTCCACATCGGCGAATTCCAGGAACTCGCCTTCAACGCCACCGCGCACTATCGCACCGAGCTGAGCGACCTCGAGCGCGGCGAGCTGATCGATGCGTTCATCGACTTCGTCGAGGCGCACGGGCTGCTGACCGTCGCATCCGCGGACGAAGGCATCGGCGCGTACGTGATCTCCGGCGCGCCGCGCGGCACGACCACCGACGCCGACCGCGAAGCAGTGCGCGGATGGCTCACGGCCCGGCCGGAACTCACCAACGTCGAAATCGGCGACTTCACGGACGCCTGGTACCCGGAAGCCTGAGTCGCCGCACCCGCGCGTCGCGGCTCGACGCGCGGCCGGCCCGCCGGGGTTCGGGCGTCGCGGCGTCCGTGCCCAAGTGGCGCAGCGCCCCGGCCGGCTGCCCCCGCGACCCTTTGTCACACGCCATTTCCCGCTGCCGGCGCGCGCCGCCCGCCTACGCTCGTCGGCCTTCCCCGCGAGACACGTTAAACTCTCCCCTCGCGTGGTGCGCCGCCCGCACCCGCCATCCATCGCCAGCCGCGTGCCCCGTGGCCCGCCCCGACCCATGGAGTGAGTTTCAATGAGCGGCGGTATTCCGCTTCCCGTGTCCCGCAAATCCTTCCCGTCCACGACGGTCCTGCCGATCGTCGCCGCCATGCTGCTGTCCGGCTGCGGGCTGCTGCCGGTGCAGAATCCGCCCGCGCCGATCAGCGAAGCGCTCGTCGAGCCGGTCGAGGAAACCGCCGGCGAACCGCTGACGATGCCGCCCGTGCCCGCGCCGCTCCAGCCGGAGACGGAGGCGCCGAAGAAGCCGCATCGCGAAGCCGTGCGGCCGAAGCCCGCCCCGCGTCCGGAAACGCCGCCGCCCGCGGCGCCCGCGCCGGCGCCGCTGGTCGCGACGCGCCCGCTCGACCGCACCCGGATCCACGCGCTGCTCGACAGCGAAGTGGCGCGGCGCAACGGCAAGGTGATCGGCCATGCGATCGACATGGTGACCGACGCGAGCGGCAGGCCGCGGGAGATGATCGTCAACCTGCAGGGCTTCATGGGCGTCGGCGACCGCAAGGTCAGCTTCCCGTGGAACGTGTTCCGCTTCACGCCGGGCGGCAAGAACGAGCCGATCGTGCTCGACGTGCCGTCGGGCGAACTGCCGCCCGCCGCACGCCCGAAGACGGTGCCGCTGTCCGGCTCGCCGGCCGCGTCGCCGGCGACGCGCCTGCCCGTGCTCGACAGCGACGTCGAGCGGCCGAACGGCACGAAGATCGGCCGCGTCGTCGACGTGCTGATCGATCGCGACGCGCAGCCGCAGGCGGTCGTGCTCGACCTCGGCGGGCTCGTCAACACGGATCGCCGCTCGATCGCCGCGAACTGGGCCGCACTGCGCTTCGTCACGCGCGACAAGGCGCTGCGCCCGCAGCTCGACCTGAACGACGCGCAGATCAAGGCAGCGCCGCCCTATGCGGCCGACAAGCCGGTCGTCGCGGTCTCGCCGCCGGCCGCCGCCGCGCCGGCGGCCTCGTCAGCGAGTGCCACGCGATGACGATCCACCAAACCGTCAGTGCGCGCAGCCTGCGTGCCCTCGACTGGCTCAACTTCTTCGTGGCAAACGTTCAAACCGGCTTCGGCCCGTTCATCGCGTCGTACCTCGCGTCGCACAAGTGGACGCAGGGCGAGATCGGCCTGGTGCTGTCGATCGGCACGATCAGCGCGATGGTGAGCCAGGTGCCCGGCGGCGCGGCCGTCGACGCGCTGAGGAACAAGAAAGGCGCGGCCGCGTGGGCGATCGCGGCGATCATCCTGTCGGCGGTGCTGCTCGCGTCGAGCCCGACGATCGTGCCGGTGATCGCGGCCGAGGTGTTCCACGGCTTCGCGAGCTGCATGCTGGTGCCGGCGATGGCGGCGATCTCGTTCTCGCTGGTCGGCCGCGCGGACCTCGGCGACCGGCTCGGCCGCAATGCGCGCTGGGCGTCGATCGGCAGCGCGGTCGCGGCGGGCCTGATGGGCCTCACCGGCGAATACTTCTCCGCGCGCGCGGTGTTCTGGCTGACGGCCGCGCTCGCGCTGCCGGCGCTGTTCGCGCTCGCGATGATCCAGCCGACCCACACGGTGATCCCGCATGTCGGCGCCAAACGCGACGACAGCGAAGGCGACGAGCGCGAAACGCTGCTCGAGCTGCTGCGCGACCGGCGCATGCTGATCTTCGCCGCGTGCGTGGTGCTGTTCCACCTGTCGAATGCGGCGATGCTCAACCTGGCCGCCGGCGAAGTAACGGCCGGCATGGGCGAGAACGTGCAGCTCGTGATCGCCGCGTGCATCATCGTGCCGCAGGCGATCGTCGCGATGCTGTCGCCGTGGGTCGGCCGCTCCGCCCAGCGCTGGGGCCGCCGGCCGATCCTGCTGCTCGGCTTCTCCGCGCTGCCGGTGCGCGCGCTGCTGTTCGCGGGCGTGAGCAGCCCGTACCTGCTCGTGCCGGTGCAGATGCTCGACGGCATCAGCGCCGCGGTGTTTGGCGTGATGCTGCCGCTGATCGCCGCGGACGTCGCGGGCGGCAAGGGCCGCTACAACCTGTGCATCGGGCTGTTCGGCCTGGCGGCCGGGATCGGCGCGACGTTCAGCACGGCCGTGGCCGGCTACATCGCCGACCATTTCGGCAATGCGGTCAGCTTCTTCGGGCTTGCCGCCGCCGGCGCGCTCGCGGTGCTGCTCGTGTGGCTCGCGATGCCGGAAACGCGCGTCGACAACGGCGACGACCCGGCCGAAGCGCCCGCCGCCGCCGCGCCCGGACAGGCGCGCTGACCGGGCCTCGCGCCCCCTCACCCGCTTCATGGCAGCAACACGATGAATACGCTCAGGACCCTCGACGAAACCCGGCAGCAGATCCAGCAATCGATCTTCGATCTGTTCAAGGGGCTGTCGCTGCGCGAGCGGCTCGCGCAAGGCGGGCTGATGGCGCTGCAGGCCGTCTGCGGCGCCTGCCTCGCGTACGGCATCGGCCGCGCGCTGCATACCGAGCAGGCCGTCTGGGCCGCGATCACCGCGATCGCGGTCACCCAGCACAACTACTCCGACACGATGTCGCTGTCGCGCGACCAGTTCGTCGGCGCGATGGTCGGCGGCGTGCTCGGCTTTGCGGGCGCCGCGCTCGGCGGCGGCCATCTGGTCGCCTATGCGCTCGCCGTCGCGATCGTGATCGTGTGCTGCTGGTGCCTGAACGTCGGCAGCGCGGCGCGGCTCGGCGGCGTCACCGCGACGATCGTGATGCTGTTTCCGGGCAGCGGCCCGCTATGGGACATTCCGCTCGTGCGGCTCGGTGAAGTGACGCTTGGCACGGTGTGCGCGCTGGCGGTGTGCTGGGGGATGTCGCGGATCGAGCGGCGCTGGTTCCGGCGCCGGTAACGGCACGCGGGCGCCGTGCGCGGGCCCGGCGCGGTGGGGCCGCGCCGGATGGATCACGGTTCTGCGACGGTTCGCCGCGATTCCGCTTACGGCCCGATCCGCAGGACGATGCCGGTCGGGATCGCGACGAGCAGGTAGTCGCTGCCGATGCCGACCCAGTGATAGCCGCGCGGCGGCGGCGTCAGGCGATACGCGCGCCAGTCGTCGACCACGTACTGGCGATCGCGGAATTCGTCGGGCAGCCGGTCGCCCTTGTGCCACTCGCGGCGCGGCTGGTCCGCCCAGCGCGGCGGCACGTCCTCGGCGCGGCCGGGGCCTTTGTGCATGCCGTGCTTGTCGTGGCCGTACGCATGGCCGCGGCCATGGCCGTGCCCCTCGTCGTCCGGTTGCGCGCTCGCGAGCGCCGGCGCCGCCAATACGGCCGCCATGAGCAGAGAAGCGAGAATCGGGTGCTGTCTTGCCATCGTCCACCTCCCGTCGAACCGCCGGCGCCGGGATGACGCCGCGGCCGCACAAGGCTAACACACGTCGCGGCGCGCGCCGGCCGGGCGGCTTTGCGCGCGGGGCAGCGGGTATACTCTCGCTCACCTTCGATCCGTACGATTTTTCATGGCTGAACCTACGCTCGGCGTCGCCATCATCGCCCACAACGCGGCCCGCCGGCTCGCGCAATGCCTGGACGCGCTCGCCTTCGCGGACGACATCGTCGTCGTCGACGGCGGCAGTACCGACGACACCGTCGAGATCGCCCGCGCGCATGGCGCCCGCGTGATCGTCGCCGCCGACTGGCCGGGCTTCGGGCCGCAGAAGAATCGCGCGCTCGCGGCGCTGTCGACCGACTGGGTGCTGTCGATCGATACCGACGAAGTCGTGTCGGACGAACTCGCCGCGGCGATCCGCGCGGCGATCCGCGCACCGCAGGCCGACGTCTATGCGATCGATCGCCTGTCGGCGTTCTGCGGCCGCTGGGTGCATCACAGCGGCTGGTATCCGGACTGGATCCCGCGGCTGTTCCGGCGCGGCGCCGCCCGCTTCTCGGACGACCTCGTCCACGAACGGCTGGTGTTCGACAGCCGCGCCGCGCGGCTCGACGGCAAGCTGCTTCATTATTCGTACGACGACATCGAAGCGGTGCTGCGCAAGCTCGACGCGTATTCGAGCGCCGGCGCGCGGCAGCGCCGTGCGGCCGGCGAGCGCGCGACGGTCGGCAAGGCCATCCGGCGGGGATTGTGGGCGTTCGTGCGGACCTACGTGCTGCGGCGCGGGTTTCTCGACGGGCGGGCGGGACTGATGATCGCGGTATTCAACGCGGAGACGGTGTACTACCGCTTCCTGAAGCTCGCGCACGACGACACGCCCGCGTCCTAGGCCGACACTGCGGCCACCGCAGCCAGTGGCGCGCCGGGATTACGCGCCGCCGCGCGGCAACGCAGACACGTCGATGATCGATTCGCGCGGCGCCTCGACGGCCGGGCGGCCTTCGACGAGCGCCGCTGCGACGGCAATCACGCGCTGCGCGGAAAGCTCCGTCAGGCAGCGGCTCCAGCTTTCGAGATGACGGTCGCAGCCTTCGAGCTTGCACGGCACGCAATCGCCTTCGCCCTGCATCAGGTAGACGTTGCCGCGCTGCGCCGAGCCGCGCAGCGGCCACGGCTCGTCGTGCGCGGGCCAGTTGGCGGGCCACGGCCCCCAGCGAACCGGGTTGGACGGCCCGAACAGCGCGAGCGTCGGCGTGCCGCACGCAGCGGCGACATGGGTCGCGCCGGTGTCCGGCCCCACGAACAGCCGCGCGCGGCGAATCAGCTCGGCCGTCTCCCCGAACGTCAGGCGCCCGACGAAATTCGCGACCGGCTCGCCCGCCGCCGCCACGATCCGCTGCGCATACTCGACTTCCGCGGCGCCCGGCCCGCCGCTCAGCGCGACGTCGAAACCGCTCGCGCGCGCCCAACGGATCAGGTCGGCCCAGCCGTCTTCACGCCACTGCTTGTAGCGGAACATCGGCGACGGATGCAGCACGACGTGCGGCCGCGTGCGCGACAGCGCGGACGGCCCGTACAGCAGCGCGTCGAATCGCGCGATGCGCGCCGGATCGGTGCCGATGCCCGGTGCGACCACTTCCGCGCAAGGCGTCACGCCCAGCGCTTCGGCAATCGCGAGACTGCTCGTCACCGTGTGGACGTCGCCGTGCCGGTTCAGCGCGATGCCGTCCAGCATGAAGCGCGTCAGCCGCGTGACCCGCTCCGGATCGACGAGCCCGACGCGCCGGCGCCCGGCGAACCACGTATAGAAACGGGCCCGATCCGAGCTGATCGCCGCGCACGCGAGGTCGTAGCGGCGCCAGAGGCGGGCCGCGTCGGCGAACCGCTCGCGCGGCTTCGCGCGCTGCGCGACGACGATCACGCGGCGGATGTCGGGATTGTGCTCGAGCACGCCCTCGGTGCCGCGAAACACGACCATGTCGATCTGCGCGTCGGGCCACTGCCGCTTCAGCGAGCGGACCAGCGGCGTCGTCAGCAGCACGTCGCCGATTCTGCGGGTGCAGGCGACCAGGATGCTGCGCGGCGGCGTAGCGAGCGTAAGGGAAGCGGTCACGGCGGGTATCGGCGAGGAAGAGCGGGCCATTTTAGCGAAATCGCGTTGCGCGAACCATGCGAGCGGCTCAGCGCGCAGCCGCGAGCAGGCCGTCGGCGAGCGCGGCGAACCGCCGGTTCGCGGCCGGCACGTCGAAGGTCGCGATCCGCGCCGCCGCATTGGGCGCGAGCGCCGCGCGCACGGCCCCGTCGGTTACGAGGCGTTCCAGCGCGGCCGACATGGCGTCGACGTCGCCGACCGGCACGAGCATGCCCGCGCGGCCGCCGTCGAGCATGTCGCGCGGGCCGGTCGGGCAGTCGGCCGCGAGGACCGGCGTGCCGAGCGCCATTGCTTCGCCGAGCACCATGCCGAACCCTTCGTAGCGGCTGCTCAGCACCAGTGCTTCGGCGACGCGAACGTACGGGAACGGATTCGCGCAGTAGCCGACGAAGTGCACGGCATCTCTAATCCGCAATTGGTCCGCGAGCTGCTCGAGCGCCGTGCGATCCGGCCCGTCGCCGAGCAGCACGAGATCCGCGGTGTCCGGCCGGCGCGCACGCCATTGCGCATACGCGCGCAGCAGCGTGCGGTGATCCTTCTGCCCTTCGTCGAGCCGCGCCACCGACACGACGAAGCGTTCGGCCGGGCGCTCGAACGGCGCCGTCGCGCGCCGCCGGATCGCGTCGATGTCGATCACGTTCGGCAGTTCGACGATCCGCACGCCGGAGCCGGCGAACATCTTCTCGGCCTCCTGCCGCATCGCGGCCGTCAGCACCGCGATCGCGGCGTAGCGCGCGTACTGGCGCGTGCGGCGCGCCATGTACGCATCGCCCTTGTGGCCGAAGCGCGCGACGAAGCTGTAATGGCTGACGCCGAGCCACGGCGCCGTGCCGCGGCCGGCGATTCGCCGCAGCGAGAAATCGAAGTCGCAGACGAGGTCGTAGCCGGCGGCGAGCTGCAGGAAGCGGCGCGCGACGAGCGGGCGGATCACCGCATGCGTCGTCAGCTTGTGCAACAGCTTCTCGCCGAACCGCAGGCGGCGGCTGCGCTCGAGCTGGTGCAGCGCGTGCGACCAGCGTGAGGTTGCGAGCACGTGAACCGGCACGTCGGCCGGAATCGCGCCGCTGCGCCGCAGCGCGTCCAGATCGGCAGTCGGAAACGCGACCGACAGCGCAGGCGCGATCACCCGCCGGTCGAGCGCATTCAGCCACGCGACCAGCGCGGTTTCGGTGCCGCCGCGCCCGAAGTCGTCGATATGGAACAGCACGCGCACCGGCTTGCCGTTGGCAGTGTGCGCGGCCGCGGCGGCACGCGTCAGGACGTCGTTCATGTCAGTTCGCTTTCCATTGCGCGCGGGGCATCCCGGCGTGGCGTTCACCGTAGCCCAACACCAGCCCCGCGAACGACCAGAACGCGACCATCGTCGTCCGCCACATGAAATCGTCCACCACGTTCTTGGTGATCATACCGGCGACGAGCGCGACGCCGCCGGCGGCAATCCACGGGTTGCTGTGCCGCAGGCGCCAGAAGGCGATCGCGAGCGCCAGCAGCAGCCACGCATGCAGGAACAGGCCGATCCAGCCGGTCTGCAGCCAGGTGTTGAGAAAGAGATTGTGCGCGTGCGTCAACGCCTGCGGCTCGAGTTCGAGCAAATCACGCGGCATCACGCTGCGGTACGCCATCCCCGGCAGCGGCTTGCCGAAGCCGATGCCCGTCCATGCATGCTGGCGTCCCTGGTCGCCGTAGAACTTCCACAGCTTCGGCCGCGTGTCCGACGACAGCGTATCGCCGAGCGCAGTCATGCCGGACGGCACGTAAATAGGGAGGCCCGCCACCGAGATGTCGCGCGAGCTGGCGAGGGGCGGCGGCGCGTCGTGATAGCGCAGTCGCGCGCTCAGCTCGAGCGTGCCGACCGCGCCGGCGCCGAGCACGGCCACCGCCAGCGCCGCCAGCAGCAAATGGCGGCGGTACAGCGGATACAGACCGGCCAGCAGCGTGATCGCGGCGGCCGGCCAAAAAAAACGATTGAGGGTCGCCAGGCCGACCAGCACGCACAGCACGAGACCTGCGCCGCCGACCCAGCGCCAGTTGCGCTTCGGCACCAGGAACGCACAGAACAGCGCCATCGCGAACACCATCAGCGAACTGGTATGGCCGACCCGCGCATAGAAGCGAACCGGAAACGTCTCCGGCGTCGGCGGCTGCAGGCGGCCCCAGTAGAGCACGCTGATCACAGCCAGCAGCGCGCACGCGAGCCACACGGCCAGCGTGACGCGCTCCGGGCGCTCGACGCGCGTGCCGAACAGCCAGAAGCCCCAGAACGTCAGCAGCGGATACAGGACCTCGTCGAGCCAGGCATACATGCTGACGCCCGGGAACGCCGGCCAGCGCACCGACGCGAGGGTCCAGGCCGCCCACCCGGCGATCGGGACGAACAGCGGCCAGCGGAACGGCGCCGGGCGCGTGGACGAGAAGACGGCCGCCACGAGTGCGATGGCGACGAGCGCCAGACCGTTGTTCACGAACGCCGCCATGTGCCCGAACATGACCGCGAACATCACGACCGGGCAGCCGATCCACAGGAGACGCTCGATACGCGCCGAGGTAACAGTCATCGAACTTGCACCAGTACTTGTTGAAGTGCGTCGCGCACGGCGTCCACCGTCAACGCGCTCATGCATGCCGCCGTGCCTTCATGCCAGGCAACGCACGTCGTCGCGTTCCGATCGCAGCGCCGGATCCATCGGACGTGGCGCTGGAAAATATAGGGCTGGTCGCGGCACGGCATGTCGGCGATCGTGAGCGCGACGAACGGGACGTCGCGCCAGTAGCGGCCGGCGCCGTGCACGACCGCGCTGCCGGGCCCGAACAGCGCGACGGTCGGCACGCCGATGAGCCGCGCGAGATGCGCGACGCCCGTATCGGGGCAGACGATCGCCTGCGCACCTGCATACAGATGCCACAGATCCGCGAGACCGAGCTGGCCCGCGAAGTTCGGCTGTCCGTCGCGCGGGCCGATCGCGTCGATCAGGTCGACCTCGCTCTTGCCGCCGCTCCAGACCGGCAGGTAGCCGGCTGCCTCCACGTCGGCCGCGAGCGCGCGCCAGCGTTCGAGCGGCCAGCGCTTGACCGCCGTGCTCGCGCCGGGATGCAGCACCACATACGGCCGCTCGCGCAGCGACGCGGGCAGCGCGGCCGCGGCGGGCGGCGCCGGCCAGTCGTCCGGCCGATACGCGCGCGGTGGCGAGCCGTCGACGAGATCCGCAATCAGGTCGCCCCACGCGGTCGGCACATCGGGATAAGGGTGCGCCTCGTCGACGGGCCAGTTCTTCCACGCGGGGGCGTCGCCGGCATGCGCGACGATCCAGCGGCAGCCGGCGCCAAGCGCGAGCCAGCTGTGACGATTGTCCGCCGCCACGATGCCGAGGTCGTACGGCCCCGACGCCAGCAGCCGCCGCACCGATGCGGGGTCGCGGGGATCGAACGCGAACGCGTGCACGCCAAACGGCTCGCGCGCGAACAGCGGCGCGATCGCCTTCGGACAGGCGAGCACGATCCGCGCGGCCGGATACTGCTCGCGCAATTTCGCGAGCAGCGGCGTGAGCAGCAGCGTATCGCCGAGCAGCAGATGATGTGCGACGAGAATGCTCGCGGGCCGTTGCGGCTTGCGTCGCAACGGCTTGAACAGCAATCTCGGCAGAGCCCGCGCGAAGATGTGGATACGTCCGGGAAAACGGCTCATCGGTTCAACGGCAGGCAGTCTCGACGCGGGGATTCGCTGTGCGCATTGGCCCAACGAACGGCCACGTCGTCATGCGAACTCTCCATATGATCGTATTAATTGAGCTGGGATGAGCGTGCGTGGAGCGCCATGCGCCCCGGTCCGCGCGCCCGGACACGCGTCGCGCAACCGTCCTTCGGCTGACGCAGGCCGCCGGGTCGCGGGCCGCAAGAGTATACCATCGCGCCCCTTCCACTCCGGGGGCCGAAAGCGCGCCGTCAGGCCGGAGCCGGCGCCGCCCGTCGGCCGCTAGGCCGGCGTGCGCTCATGGATCTCGCGGGCGAGCGCCAGCAACTGTTCGACATGGTGGCCGACGCCCGGATCGTAGCCCACCGCGCCCTGCGCGACGGCCGCGCGGTCGCCGCCTCCGCTCGCACGCGAGCGGGCCACCGCGGCCGCGATGGCTGCGCGCAACGACGCGACGTCGTTCGGGGTGAACGCGAGCTTCGCATGATCCGCGATCGCGTCGTGACAGCCGAGCGTCGTCGGCAGGATGACCGGCGTGCCGCACATCACGGATTCGATGCCGACCAGCCCGAACGGCTCGTACCTCGATGCGAGGATCGTGTAGTCGGCTGCACGGTAGCCATCCTCGATGTCCTTCACATAGCCGATGTAGCGCAGTTGCGACGACGTCCGCTCCGGCGGCCGGCCGGCGACCGCCACCACCACCGATGCGTCGACGCCTTCGCGCAGCGCCGCCTCGATCAACGGCAGGCCCTTGCGCGCGTGGCTGCTCGACGGAAACAGCAGCACGATGTCACGCTCGCCGAAGCCGAAGCGGCGCCGCAGCGCCGCGCGGGCCGCGTCATCGACCGGCGAGAAGCGCTGCGCGTCGACCGGCGGGTACAGCATGCGGATCTTCGCGTCGTCGACCGCGTACAGCGTACGCAGCTCGTCGCGCATCATCGGCGAATGCGCGACGACGTAGCGCGCCGCCGCGTACTGCCTGCTCTCCAGCGCGATCTGCCGCCGGTCGAAGAACGTCGGCGTGCGGCCGATCGCGCGCAGGAAGCCGCGGTGCGTGCCGCCGCAGATCGCGATGTCGGAACAGTCGACGCGGTTGCAGCCGATCAGCACGTCGACGCCCGCCGCGCGGCGGGCGGCGCGCAGCCGCCACGCGAACCAGCCATCGCGCAATTTGCCGGGGAGGAACGACACGTCAATGCGGTGCGGCTCGACGAGCCGCGCCTCCGGAATCGTCGTATCGATCTTGCGTGCGAAAAACGCGGGCGTGATGCCCGCATCCGCGATGCCGCGCGCGAGATCGATCGCATAGCGCTCGAGGCCGCCGCCATGCTTCAGCGCGTTGCCGGAAAGGCCGATCTTCATCATCGCGCGCGGGCCATCGAATCAACGGGACGCCGCATGTTCAACCGGCCTCCTGCTGGAACTGGATCCGGTGCAGGTGCGCATACAGGCCGTCGCGGTCGAGCAGCTCCGCGTGGCTGCCGCTCTCGACGATGCGGCCGCCGTCCATCACGAGGATCCGGTCCGCGCGCTCGATCGTCGACAGGCGGTGCGCGATCACGAGCGTCGTGCGCCCCTTCATCAATGTCTCGAGCGCGGCCTGGACGTGGCGCTCGGATTCCGAATCGAGCGCCGACGTGGCCTCGTCGAGAATCAGGATCGGCGCGTCCTTGTAGATCGCCCGCGCGATCGCGAGGCGTTGCCGCTGGCCGCCCGACAGGCGCATGCCGTTGTCGCCGACCAGCGTGTCGAGGCCTTCCGGCATCGCCTCGACCGTGCTCAGCAGGTTGGCCGCGCGCAACGCGGCGATCACGCGCTCGCGGTCCGGCGTCTCGCCGTACGCGACGTTGCTCGCGATCGTGTCGTTGAACAACACCACGTCCTGGCTCACCATCGCGATCTGGCTGCGCAGGTCGTGCAGCCGGTATTCCGGCAGCGCGACGCCGTCGACCAGGATCTTGCCGCTCGTCGGGTCGAAAAAGCGCGGCAGCAGGTTGACGAGCGTGGTCTTGCCGCTGCCCGACGGCCCGGCCAGCGCGACCATCTCGCCGGGCGCGACGTCGAACGTCACGCGATCGAGCGTCGGCTTGCCGGACGACGTGCCGTACGCGAACGACACGTCGCGGAACTCGACCCGGCCGGTCGCGCGGGCGAGCGGCTTTCCGCCGCCTTCCGGCTCGCGCGGCTCGTCGATCAGGCCGAAGATCAGCTCGGCGGCCGTCATGCCGCGCTGCAGCGGCTGGTTGACGTCCATCAGGTGCTTGAGCGGCGAGATGATCAGCAGCATCGCGGTGACGAACGCGACGAAACCGCCCACCGTCGTCTGGTCGTTCGCGGACTGCACGACGGCGATCGTCAGCACGACCGCGAGCGCGATCGACGCGAGGAACTGCGTGATCGGCTGCGCGAGGCCACCGGATACGATCATCCGCATCGAATAGCCGCGCAGGCGCCGGCTCAGCGTGTTGAAGCGGTCGATCTCGTACTGCTCGCCGTTGTGGATCTTCACGACCTTGTAGCCGCCGACCGTCTCCTCGACGATGTACGCGAGCTGGTTCGTGAGCGTCTGGTGTTCGCGGTTCAGGCGGCGCAGCCGGCGGTTGATCTTGCCGACGACCCAGCCGATGCACGGCAGCAGCACCGCGACGATCAGCGTCAGGCGCCAGTTCAGGTAGAACAGGTAGCCGAGCAGGAACAGGACCGTCAGCGAATCGCGCACGAGCGTGATCATCACGCCCATCAGCACGTTGAGCACCTGGTTGACTTCGAACACGATCGCGTTGATCACCGTGCTCGCGGTCTCGCGCTGGAAGAACGACACGCCGGTGTGGATCATCCGCTCGAACATCTCGATGCGCAGCTGGAGCAGGATCCGGTTCGACACGTATTGCAGCAGATAGCCGGACGCATACTGCGCAATCGCCCGCACGAGCGCGAGGCCGACGACCGCGAGCGGCACGTACAGCTTCGCGCTCACGTCGCCCTTCGCGCCGAAGCCGCGATCGAGCAGCGGCTTCAGCAGCGCCGGGATCCCCGCCTCGGTGCCGGCGACGGCGGCCATCGCCAGCACGCCCGCGAGCAGCACCCACAGGAGCGGCTTCACGTAGGGCCACAGACGGCGCGCGACGACCACGGGCGACGACGCGTCCTGTCCGCCTATGGGTTTGCTAAGAGTAGGCTTGACGCTCAAGATGTCCTCAAACGGATACGGATCCGGATTTCAGTAAACGATTTCGACCGCACTGCTGGCGAACGCGGCACGCAGTTCGGCAAGCAGGGTATCGCTCGGCTTCACGCGCCACGCATCGCCGAGGCGCATCTCGCCTTGCGCGCGCGCATTGCTGTAGTGGATCTGGACCGCGAGGCCGTTCGGCAGCGGCGGCGCGGGCCGGCGGCCGCCGTCGCGCCCGCCGCCGCGCGGCGCGGGGGCATCGGCCGCGCTCGCCGCGGCCGGATCATCCTTCGACACGTGCGGCTCGAGCACCCGCCGCAACACGGCAGCATCGGCATTGCCGTTCATCGTCAGCCGCACGGCCTGCGCATAGCGGCTGCGCGCGCGCTCGAGGTCCATCACGGTATCGGCCGTGAAGCGGATCCCGCCCGTGAACGCATCGTTGCGCGCCTGCCCCTGCACGATCAGCAGCTCGTCTTCCTTGAACAACGCCTTGTTGGCCTCGAACTGCTCGTTGAAGATCGTGATTTCGCACTGGCCCGTGCCATCGTCGAGCAGCGCGATCAGCATCTTGCCGCGCTGGGTCATCTGCGTGCGCAGCGACGCGATCACGCCCGCGACGAGCTTGTCGCGCCCTTCCTTCAGTTCGCCGACCTTCTGCCGCGCGAAGCGGCGCACCTCGTCGCGATACGCGTCGAACAGGTGGCCCGACAGGTAGAAGCCGAGCGCGCCCTTCTCTTCCTGCAGACGGCGCTTGTCATCCCACGCCGGCTCGTCGACGAGCGCATGCGCATGCGGCGACTCGGCGCCCATGTCGAACAGGCCGGCCTGCATCGCGTTCGCCTCGGCCTGGTCGGCCGCTTCCATCGCGAGCGGCACCGACGCGAGCAGCTGCGCGCGGTTCGCGGTCAGCGAATCGAACGCGCCGGCGCGGATCAGCGCCTCGATCGTGCGGCGGTTCACCATCCGCCGGTCGATCCGCTCGCAGAAGTCGAACAGGTCGGTGAACGGTTTCTCCTCGCGCGCGCGCAGGATTTCCTCGATCGCGTTCTGGCCGCTGCCCTTCACCGCGCCGAGCCCGTAGCGGATCGTGCGCGAACGCTTGCCGTCCGCTTCGGCGACCGGCTCGAAGCGATAGTGCGACTGGTTGATGTCCGGCGGCAGCACGACGAGGTTGTTCACGACGCAGTCGTCGAACAGGATCTTCACCTTGTCGGTGTCGTCCATCGCGAGCGTCATGTTGGCCGCCATGAATTCGGCGGGATGGTGCGCCTTCAGCCACGCGGTGTAGTACGCGAGCAGCGCATAGGCGGCCGCGTGCGACTTGTTGAAGCCGTAGCCCGCGAACTTCTCCATCAGGTCGAAGATCTCGTCGGACTTCTCGCGCGACAGGCCGTTCTTCGCCGCGCCCTCGGCGAAGATCTCGCGGTGCTTGGCCATCTCCTCGGGCTTCTTCTTGCCCATCGCGCGGCGCAGCAAGTCCGCGCCGCCGAGCGAGTAGCCGCCGATGATCTGCGCCATCTGCATCACCTGCTCCTGATAGACCATGATGCCGTAGGTCTCTTTCAGGACGGGTTCGACGCGCGGATCGGGGTACTCGACCTTCTCGCGGCCGTGCTTGCGCGCGCAGAAGCTCGGGATCAGGTCCATCGGGCCCGGACGATACAACGACACGAGCGCGATGATGTCCTCGAAGCGGTCGGGCTGCGCATCCTTCAGCATGCCCTGCATGCCGCGGCTTTCCAGCTGGAACACGGCGACCGTGTTGGCCTTCTTGAGGATCTGGAACGACGTGGGATCGTCGAGCGGCACCTGCGCGAGCGACCAGTCGGCCTTCGACGGATCGAGGCGGCGGATGTAGCGCTCGGCCCAGTCGAGAATCGTCAGCGTGGTGAGGCCCAGAAAGTCGAACTTCACGAGGCCGACCGCTTCGACGTCGTCCTTGTCGTACTGGCTGACCACGCCGCCGTCGTCGCCCTGCGTGTAGAGCGGGCAGAAATCGGTCAGCTTGCCGGGCGCGATCAGCACGCCGCCCGCGTGCATCCCGACGTTGCGCGTGAGGCCTTCGACGCGCTGCGCGAGGTCGAGCAGCTGATGAACCTCGTCCTCGTGGTCGTAGCGCTCCTGGAGCTGCGGCTCCTCCTTCGTCGCGTCGGCGATCGTCACGTGCTTGCCCGGCTTGAACGGGATCAGCTTCGCGACGCCGTCGGTGAACATGTAGCCGAGGTCGAGCACGCGGCCGATGTCGCGCACGGCCGCCTTCGCGGCCATCGTGCCGAAGGTGGCGATCTGCGACACGGCATCCGCGCCGTACTTCTCCTTCACGTACTGGATCACGCGATCGCGGCCGTGCTGGCAGAAGTCGATGTCGAAGTCGGGCATCGACACCCGCTCCGGGTTCAGGAAGCGCTCGAACAGCAGGTTGTAGCGCAGCGGGTCGAGATCGGTGATGCCGAGCGCGTACGCGACGAGCGACCCGGCGCCCGAACCCCGCCCGGGGCCGACCGGCACGCCGTTGTTCTTCGCCCAGTTGATGAAGTCCGCGACGATCAGGAAGTAGCCCGGAAAGCCCATCTTCGTGATGGTCCCGCACTCGAATTCGAGCCGCTGGTAGTACGTGCCGCGCTGTGCATCGCGCTCGGCGGCGTCCGGATAGAGCTGCTCGAGGCGCTTTTCGAGGCCTTCCTTCGACAGCTGGATCAGGTAGTCGTCGAGCGACATGCCGTCCGGCGTCGGGAACAGCGGCAGCTTCGGCTTGCCGAGCTCGAGGGTCAGGTTGCAGCGCTTCGCGATCTCGACCGTGTTCGCGACCGCCGACGGCAGATCCGCGAACAGCGCGACCATGTCGTCCTGCGTGCGGAAATACTGGTCGGTCGTGAAGCGCTTCTGGCGCCGCGGGTTCGCGAGGATGTCGCCCTCCGAGATGCACACGCGCGCCTCGTGCGCGGTGAAATCGTC
>Ga0157367_1000624_pt1 | contig 16845 bp, 11 predicted proteins | sample AttbisABBM2_FD_113142 | JGI IMG/M metagenome (GOLD analysis project Ga0157367, IMG submission 113142) | Fungus gardens microbial communities from leaf cutter ant in Botucatu, State of São Paulo, Brazil - Atta bisphaerica ABBM2 | ecosystem: Host-associated > Fungi > Mycelium > Unclassified ...
AGCATGGACCATTGGTAGTAGTATATAAGGTAGACTAGTTTGTAAAGGGATCTCTATTGAGTTCTCTTGTGTTACTCAATACAAGAGTTGTTCTTTTACTCCACTCTTAGGATTTAAGATCATGACAGTAGGGCAGAGAAGAAGAATCAAATATGAGAACAATTATAATATACTAAATAATTTAAAAGAGAAGTTCTTGACTAGATTCTTATAACAGGTTTAATATACTAGTTAGTCATGTAATGCAAGCTGGTATTCCAAATCCAAAAAAACTTTAAAGCAAGAAAGATGGGAAGATGGTTTTAAGAGAGAAAAAAGTGAAAAAAGAAAGAAAAGAAGAGAATGAGAAGTCAACACAATATAAAGAGTTGTTAAGAGAGATAATGGTAAAAATTGGACTTGAAAGGGTTGATATATAGGAAGTGATAATAATAGAAGCATTGTTGGATAGTAGTACAATGGGGTTAGTAATAAGCTCAGAGTTCACAAGAAAGTAGAAGTTTAAAGAAAATAGAAAGACCAATTTATGTAAGAAATATAGATGGTTCTTTCAACAAGAAGAGACTAGTTGATTATATGGTGGTGGTAAATATTTATTATTAGAAATATAAAGAAAGAATAGAGATTGATGTAATAAGGAATGCTGTAGCTAGCTTGCCATAATCCTGAGATTGACTAGAGGACCAAAAAAGTAAGGATAATAAGATGTCTAGAGAAATGTGGGAAGTAGTAGAGACCAAAGCAGGAAAAGCAGAGATGGCAGATACAAAAGGAGAAAGTGAAGAAAGTAGCAAAAGAGTGGGATATTTGGGTTAGGGAAAAGGAGGCATTAAAATTAGAAAAAGAGGCTAAGAAACTGGTTCCTTAAAGAATTTGTGTCAAGGAAGGAGAAAGTTTATCTATTGTTAAGAGAAGAGAAAAGAGAGATGCATGAGTTTGTTGATTAAGAAAAGGGTATATTAGACTCTTAAAGTTGTCTCAAATGGTACCAGTGTTTTTTATAGTACCAAAAGAATGGTAGGAAGTGTATAGTCTAGGACTATAGGTATTTAAATGAATAAACAATTAGAAACAATTATCCTCTATCTTTGATTTCAGATATAGTAGAAAATATAGGCACAAAAAAATTATTTACTAAATTAGATTTACAGTGAGAGCATAATAATAGGAGAGAGATGAGTGAAAGGTAGCATTTACAACTCTGCAAAGATTATTTAAACCAATAGTAATGTTCTTTGATCTTATCAACTCACCTATAATGTTTCAAACAATAATGAATGAAATTCTATGGAATTTGATCAATACTGGACAAGTGGCAAGTTTTATTAATGATGTAATAGTAGAAATGGAGAAGGAAGAAGAATATGATGAAGAAGTAGAAGAAGTAGTAAAGATATTAGCAGAGAATAATTTATATGTAAAGTTGGAAAAATACAAGTAAAAGGTTAAGAAAGTAGAGTTTTTAGAAGTAGTAATTGGACTAGAGGAAATCAAGTAGGATTGGATTGGCTAACTCCTAAAAAGGTCAAAAATTTTGCATTTATAGCTAGGCTATTATACAACTTAGTGAAAAATTAGAAGTGAAAATAGATGAAAAAGTAAGAAAAGAAATTTAAGAAGTTGAAGAAGAGATTTATATAATTTAGTAGCACTAAACCTAAATAAAAAAAATAAGGATAGAAGTTGATGTGCTGAATTATACAACAGGAGGGGTTTTGTCAATGGAATGTGAAGATAAAAGGTAGAGACTAGTAGCTTACTTATCAAAATCTCTTAATAAGATAGAGAAAACTATAAAATCTATAATAAGAAAATACTGGTGGTAATTCAAGAGATAGAAAAGTAAAGACATTTACTGGAGGTGTCAGAGTTGAAGATAGTAGACTTTATTTATTTCCTTTTCTTTTCTCATTTTATTTTATTTTCTATTTATTTTTTATTTTTGGACTTAGGATTAGAGGTTAGTATGATATTACAAACTATCACACAATGTGATACCATATTATATATACATCATATGTTACTGTCACTGTCACATGATCACATATCACACAAAAGAATATAGAAGATTTTAGAACAATGATATTATATAATATATTTACTATATATTGATCTTATGGATTATACATGGTCTTTAGGATAGGTTAGATAAAATCTTGCACAGACCAACTAGCTAGTGTATATAAGGTAGACACTTTGTACTTGGAACTCTATTAAGTTCTCTTATGTTAATCTAATACAAGGTCTTTTTCTTGATTCTTAGTCTTTAATTATAACAAGAGAGTGCAAAGTTCAAGTTTGAGGTCTGGATAGACTATAAGAATTTAGAATATTTTATGAAAGTACAGAAATTGAATTGTAAACAAATAAAATAAGTTTCATATTTGTTAAGATTTGATTTTATCTTGAAATATGTACTAAGGACAAAAATAGGAAAAACAGATAGACTAAGTAGAAAACTAGTATTAAGATGGTGTCAAGATAGGCAAAACTTACTTCAAGTGAATATCCATGATCAGTTACTATCACAAACTTTATTTAACTTATATTTTAACAACTAGTAGACTAATTCTCACAAATTAAGTTGTATTGGAAGGTTCCAAATAGGAGCTATTTGTATACATATTTCAGAAACAACTGAACAGATTCCTATAATCAAACTTGTGTTGAAAAGTGCTTATCAAAAAATCTCTAATGATATATCATACATCATATAGAGATTAGTATTTATAGAAATACAAGTATATCAATATAGTGATATAATTAGTTATCTTTTGAAATTAGCCTGACATCTGCTATGACAAACATTGCTTCTTTCTCTCTTACTACCATCTTATATGGTAGTACCTACAAGAGAATTAATGAATACATTGTTTCCTACTACTTTTACTGTTATACAATCTAAATCAATGGCTGATTTACCATTCAACATAGACATGATCAGGAGAAGATCTACTTTCTCTAGCTAAATCAGCTTTAGAGAGTTATTGACTCACTCAGTTGTATCTTCAATTCTATACTACAAGAGAATAGAGATTCAGAATAACCTCCTGAATGAAGATGAACAGAAGCCAGTTGAATGTTTTGAACTTTCCTATGCCTCTAGCAAAGAATAGAAAGGTAAGACAGTCAGTAAGGTAACTAACAACAGCTCTTAGGAGAGGGCACAATGTACATACAGTGAGGTACTAGCTCTCAACAATATATTCATTCCACAAAGTCAGGATGTTTCTAATATTAACAATAACATGTGTTCTCCACAGGAGGTTTTCAATATTCAGCTGCTATGTAATATTAATCAGACAACAGAACAAGATTCTTAGGATGGTAACTTTTGTTTTATTTTGTTACATGGTTCTCTTAAACATCTTTTTTCTGACTTTAAAAATATCAAAGAGTCCCTACATCATATGACTAACTATATAAAGAATAAGAGTATTTGTCAGACTTACAAAGCTTGGACCTAACTTTCTTTTAATTTTTCTTTCTTTTCTTTTCTTTTTCTTTTATTTTAGAAACTGGGGTTAGGATCAAGTGATGTCACAATCATACTGTCACACAACAGTCACATCACCTGACACAGTCACAGTAATTGTCACATAGTCACAAGGTCACAAAGAACATAGTAGAAGATTTGAAAACAATGATGTTATACAATATGTATAATATATATTAACTTCATGGCTAATACAAGGTTACTTTAGGGTAGGCTAAAGAAGTTAGGCTAAAGAAGTAGAACATGAACTATGGCTAGTTAGTATATATAGGTAGATATCTTGCACTAAGAATTCCATTGAGTTCTCTTATGTTAAACTCTAATACAAGATTTTGTCTTATTATTTTACTCTAAAGACTTTGAGTCATAACATTGGAACTTGATACCCACTCTTGAGACCACCCAACACCAGGCCTTCTCTACTCTTCTCTTTACTCTCTCATCATCCTTGGCTGCAGGTAATGTACTTAACATCAAGAAGAATTACCAAGTTCTAGGTATAAGGGATATACTAATTAGGTGAGGAAAACCTAGTCGTTTTGTTGTACCAAAGCCCACTGGTGCAGAAAGACATACTCTCTTGTGTGGACATAGTAGATAGTTTTCATATAGTAGCCTTGTACTGTAGATTCTCTTATAACTTGTCCATGCAAAAGAACAGTAGAGTTTTCTATGAGTTTTATCTAATATAGAGATTCTCTTCTTAGGGATATTAGCCAGGAATTCATTAGGGAAAGTAATCAGTAGTTAGGTAGTCAGTAGACAGAGTGAAATAGACAAGAAGAGTGCTACTAGTCCTTATAGAGGAAGATGTCAAGTTTAGAGTATGAGTTAGAGACTGAGTCCAATACAGTGTGTTCTCTGAATAGCAGTTACCACCATCCACTCACTGCCTCCATCACCCTCATCACTACAGTCAACACTAATAACACTACCACCATTATACACTATGAGTTAACATGACTCAGATTTGTATACTATTATAAGATAATAGCAAGAGCAGCTTGTAGTACTATAGACACAACTCTAGGCTTTTTGAGAAGAAGGAGTAGGCAGAGGAGGAGCAAGCACAGAAGTGGCTAAGCTACAAGTGTTTGATGGGACCTCAACAAAGGTCTTAGATTTTGTTATGGCATGCAAATTATATATAAGAATAAAGATAAGAGGAGCAGCAGTATAGGAGCAGATTCAGTGGATATTAGAATATAAGATAGTAGAGAAATTTTTAGCAGATATTAAGAAAGAGTTTGGGGGAGGAGATAAAGAAGGAGTAAAAGTAGCAGAGTTGAAGAAGCTAGAGCAAGAAGGAAAGATGATGGAAGAGTTTGTGTAAGAGTTCAGAAGGACAGCAAGAGGAAGTGGATATGAAAGAAGGCTGTTAGTGAAGGAATTTAAATAAGAAATGAACAGAACAATAAGCTAAAGACTCATGGAGTCAGAATGGCAACCTAGCTCCATTGAGCAGTAATATGATAGAGCAATAGTATTAGATAGGAACTGGAGGAAAAGTAGGAGGAAAGAAGAGAGACCAAGGGGATATTAGGGGCCACAGGCTCTAAGATTGAACAATGTAGGGGCATAATGGCAATAGATGTCACAGCTTCAAGTTTGGCCAAGGAAACAAGAAGCTCCTTAATAGTGGGCACTGACAGAGTCTGCTCCAATGAAGGGAGTCAAGAGAACAAATGTGATGATAGTGTGCCCCAATCAGAGAACAGAGCTTGCATAACACAACCAATATGCTATGGATGTAGATAGAAACAATAAGAATTGCTACAACTGTGGGGGATTTGGACATTTAGCTAGGAATTGCAGAAATAGGGGAACAGGAGACAGAATTGGAGAAGGAAGAAGACTGGAATACAGGAATGAGAATCAGGATAATTTAAATGGGGAGTGAGACTTAATAATCCTTGATTAAGTCTCAGAAATAGCAATAGGTGCACAATACTCTCTAGAGTAATGGAAAATACATCATGCTGTGATCTAAACAAGGGGGAGTTCTTCAGAGAAGTAACAGTGAAGATTGGACTAGAGAGGATAGATACATAGGAAGGAGTAACAGTAGAAGCATTGTTAGATAGTGAGGCAATGGGGTTAGTAATAAGCTTGGAACTCACAAGGAAGCAGGGTTTTAAGTTAAAGAAAATAGAAAATCTGATATATATGAGGAATGTGAATAGAATATTCAACAAGGAGAGACCAATAGAAAATACAGTGGAAGTAAATATTTACTATCAAGGGCATAGAAAGAGAACAGAGATTAATGTGATTAGAGGACAGAAGTAAAATATGATTTTAGGGATGCTATGGCTTGCATACTATAATTCTGAGATTAACTGGAGGACAAGTGAGGTTAAAATGATGAGATGTCCAGAAGAGTGTGGAAAGCAGTGGAGACCAAAGCAGAGAAAACCAGAATGGCAGAAGCAGAAGGAAGAAGCAAAGAAAGAGAAAGAAGAAAAGAAATGAGAGGAGAAAGAGCAGAAGAAAAAGGAAAGAGAAAACCCAAAGAAGGAGAGAATAATAGAAGTAAAGAAAGTGGCAGAAGAATGGGAGATTTGGGATGAAGAGGAAGAAGCAACAAAATTAGAGGAGGAAGCAAGAAAGCTGGTATTAGAAAGGTTCCACAAGTGGATCCATGTTTTTGGCAAGAAAGCTAGTGAACAGATGCCTACAAGGAAACTTTGGAATCATACCATTGATATGAAGGGTGAGTTTGTACCAAGGAAGAAGAAGGTGTATCTGTTATCAAGGGAAGAGAGGGAAGAGATGCATGAGTTCATATCAGAACAGTTGAGGAAAGAGTATATTAGACCCTCAAAGTCACCTCAAACAGCATTAGTCTTTTTTGTAGAAAAGAAGGACAGCAAGAAGAGGATGGTACAGGACTATAGGTATTTAAATGAATGGACTATTAAGAATAGTTATCCTTTATCTTTAATTATGGACATAGTAGAAAATATAAGTGTGAAGAAAGTATTTAAAAAGATGGACTTGAGATGGGGTTATAATAATGTATGGGTAAAGGAAGAAGATGAGTGAAAGGTAGTATTCACAACCTCAGAAGGATTATTTGAGCTAACAGTGATGTTCTTTGGACTAACAAATTCATTTGTGACTTTTTAGATTATGATGAATGAAATTCTATAGGATTTCATCAACACAAGAAAAGTGGTGAGTTTTATTGACAATGTAATTATTGGAACAAAGGAAGAAGAATATGATGAGTTAGTAAAAGAGGTAGTGAAGAGGTTGGCAGAAAATGATTTGTATATGAAACTAGAGAAATGTAAGTGAAAGATTAAGGAAGTAGAATTCTTGGAAGTAGTAATAGTATCAAGAACAAAAAGAGTAGACTTGGTTTTTTCTTATTTTCTTTTTTATTTTTCTCTTCTTTTCAATTTATTTTCATACTTTTCTATTTATAGAACTTAAGGTTAGGGTTAGTCATATGACACAAGAAAAAAGGCATAGAAGGTTCTAGAAGAAGTGATGTCATACAGCATGTATATCACATGTTGACCTTATGCCTAATATATGGTGGTTTAGGGTAGGATGCACAGTAGTTAGCATGGACTATCTAGATAGGTGCATAAGGTAGTTTACTTTGTATAGAGCTCTTTATTGAGTTTACTTGTGTTTTACTCTAATACAAGAGTTTTGTTTTTTTATCCAACTCTAAGGATTTAAGATCATAACAAATAGGACTAGAAGAGATCAAAATGAAGAAAGAGAAGGTGAAAGGTGTTTTGGACTGGCTAACTCTGAAAGAAGTCAAAGATATACAGAAATTCTTAGAACTAGCAAACTACTACCATTAGTTCATTTAGGACTTTGCAGTAATAGCTAGACCATTACATGATATGGTAAAGTAGAATCAGAAGTAAAAATGGACAGAAAGGTAGGAGGAGATATTTAGGAAACTAAAAGAGAAGTTTACAAAAGAACCAGTATTAGCAGCACCAGATTTAGACAAAAAATAAGGATAAAAGTAAATACATCAGATTATATAATAGAAGGGGTGCTATTTATAGAGTGCAAAGATAGAATATGGAGATCTGTGGCTTTTCTCTCAAAGTTTCTAAATAAGACAGAGAAAAAGTACAAAATTCATAATAAGAAAATGTTGGCAGTAATAAGAGAACTAGAAAACTAAAGACATTTGTTAGAAGATGCAAAGTACAAGTTTGAGGTCTGAAGAATGGACTATAATGATTTGGAATATTTCATGAAGGCATAGAAGTTGAATAGAAGACAAGCCTGATAGGCATTATATCTGTTGAGATTTGACTTTATCTTAAAGTATATTTTAGAAACAAAAATAGGGAAGACAGATGGACTTAGTAGGAGACCAGACTAGAAAGTAGATATAAAAAAAGACAATGATAACCAAGTATTTATTAAGGACTGTTGGCTATGCAATTTATATGAAGTAGTAATAGGTGGACCAGAAGTAGATATAGTAGAAAAAATAAAAAAAGCTAGGAGCAAGGATGAAGAAGTAGTTAGAGTAGTAAAAGAGATAAAGAAAGTAGGAGTAAAGATGTTGCAAGGAGAGTAATAGCAGATAAAAGGAGATTTAGTATTGAAAGAAAGAAAGGTATATGTGCTGAATGTCAAGATCGAAGATTGTAGACTTAGTTTTTCTTTATTTTATTTTTTCATTTTATTTTCCTTGATTTATTTTTTTATTTTTTCAATTTTTAGAACTCTGGGGTTGGGGGAAGAAGTGATTGGTCACACTGTCACATCAGTCACATCTGATGGTGTGGTCACAGCATTGGTCATGAGACTTAAGAGAAGAAAGTAGATTCTGAATCTGGAACAAGATGATGTTATACAATATAGACAACATATGTTGACCTCATGCTTTACACATGGTCATTTAGGATAGGGTGCACAGTAGCTAGCACAGACCATCTGTAGAAGTATATAAGGTAGATTATTTTGTAAAGAGCTCTCTATTGAGTTCTCTTGTGTTTACTCTAATACAAGAGTTTGTTCTTTTACCTTGCTCTAAAGGTTTAAGTTCATAACACTGAAGAATGAGGAGTTAAGAGTAGAGATAATCCAGTTACATCATGATGTACTGGTAGTAGGACATGGAAAGAAGTGAAAAACAACAGAATTAGTAATAAGAAATTATTGGTGGCCAGAAATAACAAAAGATGTGGGAAAGTATGTAGAAGAGTGTGATATGTATCAGAGGATGAAGAATAGAACAGAAGTACCAATAGAGAAGTTGAAGTTGAGTGAAGTTCTGGAGAAATCATGGACTAGACACATCTGATGGTAGACTTGATTACAAAATTACTATTAGTAGCTAGTAAAGATGTGATTCTAGTAGTCTGCAACAGATTGTCCAAAATGATGCATTTTGTGGCAACAATTAAAGAAACATCAGCAAAAGAGTTAGCAAAGTTGTTCAGAGATAATATGTGAAAGCTGTATAGGTTACTAGAGAGTATAGTATTGGATAAAGAACCACAGTTTGCAGCAGAGATGATAAAGGAGTTAAATAGTATGTTGGTAATTGAGATAAAACTGTTAACAGTATTCCATCCTTAGACAAATGGTTAAATAAAAAGAATGAACCAAGAACTAGAACAGTACTTAAGGTTTTTTATAGATCACAGACAAAAGGATTGGCCAGAATAGCTAGTGTTTGCAATCAACAACAAGATCCATTTGATAACTAAAGTATCTCTGTTTATGGCAAATTATGATAAAGAATTAAGAATGGGAATAGATCTGAGGAGGAAAGAAAAGATGGAGAAAGCAATGGAGTTTGCAAAGAGGATGAGAAAGGTATAGGAAGAAGCAAGAGCAGTTTTAAAGAAAGCACAAGAGGAGATGAAATGGCAAGTAGATAAGGGAAGAAAGAAAGCAGAAGTATGGAAAGTAGAAGATAGGATGATGCTGAGTATGAAATATTTGGTATTTAAGGAAAGACCAGCAAAGAAACTAGTGAACTGATATGTAGGCCCATACACTATTGATGAGGTAATATTTACCAATGCAGTCAAATTATAACTGTCTAATTTGATGAGGATTCATCTGGTAGTAAAAGTCAGTCGAGTAGTACAATATAAGAAACAAGTGGGGGGACAAAAAAAAAAAGAAGTAAAACTAGTGGAAGTAGAAGAAGTTGAAGAGTGGGGGTAGAAAAAATCATAAACAAAAGAAAAGTGAAAGGAGTGGTGAAGTATTTAGTGTGGTGAAAGGGATTTACTACAGAGTATGATAGTTGGGAGAAGGAAGAAGATTTGGAAAATATAAAGAAAGTAGTAACAGAGTTTGAGGGAAGGATGAATATGGAAGTCAGAAGATAGGAAAAGTTAGATATGGCAGAAAAAAAGGATTTCAGAAGAGAAGAGTTGCCAAGAAAGTATATAATAAAGATATTGTATAAATAGAATGATGAAAAATTCAAAAACAAATATCTAAGAAAATTGGAGATGAATTGAGTAAAGTGGAAGGAAAAGGATAAGATGATATGGGGAGATGAAGCAAGTTCCTCTGGGAGTAGGAACATTAAAGGGGGGTAATGTTAGACTTGCAAAGCTTAGACCCAACTTTCTTTTAATTTTCCTTTCTTTTCTTTTTTAGAAACTATAGTTAGGATCAAGTGATATTACAATCATACTGTCACATAACTGTCACATCACCTGACATTGTCATAGTAATAGTCACATAATAATGAGATTGCAAAGAACATGATAGAAAATTTGAGAATAATAATATTATGTAATGTGTACAATGCATGTTGACTTTATAGCTAATACAAGATTACTTTAGGGTAGGTTAAAGAAGTAGAGCATGGACCATGGCTAGTTAGTATATATAGGTAGATATCTTGTACTAAGAACTCCATTGAGTTCTTTTATGTTAAACCTTAATACAAGATTTTGTCTTATTATTCCACTCTAAGAACTTTGAGTTATGACAGTATTGATTACAACAAGGCAAATGATATTCCAGATCTCAATAGCATGGGTGAAGTGGCCTGGAACTTCATTTCTGCAATCTATAAATCAAGATAAAACTTACTCATTACTAACAGAAATAACAGAACCTTTAAACAACAAGTTATATCTAAATTTGCTCCAAAAATTCAAGAAATCAGAAGCACTACCAAAGATGACAAGTTGACTGATAAGCCAGTGAGCTTTGCAAAATTGCCTTCCCCAATTCATGCAAAAACTCCCAAGAAGATCAAGGAAATATCTAAGTTTTTCAAGAAAAGTACCAAGCTAACTGAAAAGAAGAACACTGGAAAATCATACGCTTAAGCTTCATCACCCAAGATTAGTGAAATTCTGAAGATTAAGAAAACTTTTCCTAAACTATAGGCAAATAAAATTGACAACATTTATAAAATTATCAATGGTGTTGGTAAATCTAAGCCTAAACTGAATATAATGACAAAGGGTTTCTCTAGAAAACAAGTTATTATTTTTATGAGTAACAAAAATAAGGCCAAATTTATGGAATCTTCTAGTATATATATTACTAATCTCAACAGAGCATTGAAGAACATCAAATTGGAAGTCATGGCTAACTTCATTAATATGGACTAGGTAGGTGTCACTATTGTGACTAACAAGGTCACCTCACCTCTTGATCTTCAAATGATTAAGAAATATGTTAAAAACACCAATTATATTGACTTAGATAAAGTCAATACTCCTTGCTTACCACAATCAAAGTCATACTTGAAAATTATAGGTATTCTTTATCTTTTGGAAAACACTAATACCCCAATTTTGGCAGATATTATCAAAATAATCATTAAAGACAACCATATTTTCAACAATATTATGGTTGCTTCAAAACCCCAAATTTTCAAAGTGTTCCCTAAGTTAGATATAACTATTATCTGGTTGGTTATATGGGATGTTCAAAGTAGCAACAAGGCAAAGGGGCTTATTGTTTCAATGTAGAAAACCATATTGCCACTATTCAAGGTGTAAACATGAACCCAGAAATCCTCTAGTACAAGAACTACTGGAAATAAGAATATGTGATCTTTTTATACAGAGCTTAGAGATTCAAGTGTGTCAAATGAAATGGACCACATAAGAACAAACATCATCAACAATTTGCCTGGTACTGTAAAACAAACTTTAAGAGTAACCTACCAAGGCTCAAGATGAAACAGGATAAATTATGTTCTCACTCTTTTAAATGCTTAAATTACAAGGGTGATCATCAAGCTGATTTAAATTTATATCCCTTCTGGAAACATCATTTCAATAGGGAATGGCATTCCAAGAAATACTAAGAACTTCAAGAAATCATAAAACATTCAACTCACTCAGCTATAAGCAGTATTTAAGCATGATTATCAAAAAAATCAGAATATTTTCACAAAACATTCATAAGAAAAATTTGCTTACTAATACCATTTTAGAAGTGCAAAAAGAATTTGATATAATCTTTATCCAAAAACCGCTGTGGTCATTTATTTGATCTATTCCAAGTTTGTTGAACAAGGAAGAAGAAAAACTGGTAGGAGTTCCAAATCATTCCAATTGGATTACCTTTTCTAGAAACACTTCAAGCAATCATGACTCTCTTAGAGTTGTATTTTATCAGTAAGTGTCTTATGTAACAGTGAAGCCTTCCTCATATTCTCTCTTTATAGTTAATAAGTATATATCTTATATAAATGTCAGACTCTCACAATCTTGTTTTTTCTTGAAAAAAGACATTTTTAATCATAGGAATATTTCTTATGTCTCTTTCTTTAACAATGGTTCTATTTACTTCTTGATTAATATCTATTCAGACTCATCTCAAACAGCTTTGAAGTATCTTAAGGATACTGAAGCAAATATCAATAATATTCTAGTTATAACAGGAGATTTTAACATCAGAGACAATAGTTGGGATTCTTCTTTTCCTTATCACTCTATCCATCATGATCTTCTTACTGATATTATCTAGATTTGTTAGAAGAAATTCCAAACAAACCTGTTATGAAGTGGATGCCATTCTCTGAAGAAGAGTTCAAGAGTTTTATCATCAAATGCAATAATTCTTCAACTCCTGGTTCTGACAGATTGTCTTGAAGACATCTCAAAGTTATTGTCAATAACAGCTTATGCCTCAAGAACTTTATCAATATAGCTAATGCATGTATCAATTTAGGTCATTGGCTATCACACTTCAAAATGTCATCTTCCATCATCATCTCCAAGTCTAACAAGACTTTATATGACTTCCTAAAGATATTTAGACCAATAGTACTATTGAATGCACTTGAAAAACTCATTGAGAAAGTCATTAGTGAAAGACTTCAGTTCTAGCTTATTTCCAAGAATATCATTCATCCTTGTCAATTGGGTGGATTAAAACAATGATCTACCATGGATGCCATAGTTGTACTAACTCATCTTATTCATGTTGGATAGGTCAAGAATCTCTTGACTAGTACTTTGGTATTTAATATTGCTCAATTCTTTTCATTGATCAATCATCAATTACTCCCTATGATCTTGGATAAAGCTAGCTTTGATTCCAAGATTTCTCTATTTTTCTAAAACTACCTAGTAGATAGAAAAACAAAGTATCTTTGGAACTATTTTTCTTTTTTTTTTCAATATTGACATTGGGATCAGACAGGGCTCTGTCTTATTTCCTATTTTGTTGGCTTTGTATCTTTCTTCTATTTTTCATACTTTTGAAAAAAAATTAGAAAATCTAAAAAATCTGATTTCTGTTATCTCCTTTGTAGACAATGGACTATTTGTTTCTCAAGATTAAATCTTTTAACATTTTAAACTCTCACCTCTTTTGTAGTTACTACATCATGTCTTCTCTTCTCAAATAGTTTGGTCTGGTCATTGAATACAAGAAAATGAAGGTTTTCCATTTCTCTAGATCACATGGAGTTTTCAATCCTCCACTGCTGAATCTCACTACTTTAGGAGGTCCCATCCTTCATTTCAAAGAAACATAGCATTATTTAGGATTCATCTTTGATAGAAAGTTGACTTTCCAACAACATATCAACTTTTATGCTAACAAGACAATATTGACTGCTAAATGTATGAAAATGATTGGAAACTCATCAAGGGGACTTATCCCCACTCAAAAATGCCTCCTATACAGAACTTGTATACTACTCATTACACTAAGAAACACAAAGATTGGACTCTATTTTATTTTTCTTTTATTTTCTATTCCTCCCAGTCTATTCTATTTTTAGAAATATGGTTAGGGATCAGTGGTATGTCACAGGTTACTGTCACACTGTCACATGATCATGTGCCATGATGGAAAACAGTAGAAGATTCTAGAAGAAGTGATGTTATACTATAGATTATATATATGGTGGCCTTAAGGTAGACATATGATCATTTAGAGTAGGCTAAAGTAGTAGTACACAAACAGTAGTCAGAGGTATATAAGGTAGATGATCCTGTACAGAGTTTTCTATTGAGTTTTCTTGTATTAACTCTAATACAAGGTTCTATTCATTGATCAGCCCTAAGGTCTTTGAGTCATAATATATATGGTTTTCTATTATAACAAAGCTCCTTTGACTTATTCACTCAAGGAATTTAGGAAAATACAATAAAGAGTGGCCATATAAATATTAGGAGCTTTTCAAACTTCTTTTTCTCTTGGTATTAAAGCCATTATAGGTCTTATCCCAATCTATTTATATCTACAAAAACTCAGTGGTAGATTCCAACTCAGAATGCAATTATTACTATTAAATCATATTATCAAATCATTATTGAAGTTGAGACATTCAAACAGCAACAATAATTATTATTTATTGCTTGAAAAGTTAACTCCCAAACAGTAATTGAATATCAAAGATCCTGTTGTGGATGTGAACAATAAATTGAATAGAGTTTTTCCTTTCTTTAATCCTTCCAGTACTGAATTCTCTTCTGGAGATAGACTAATTGATATATTTCCTAGTTGTTTTTTTTTTATTCTATAAATAGGAAAAGTAAAGAAAGTAGTAAAGCACATATTCATAAACTTAATGAATTCATACTCTAGATACTGGCTGATTCAAAAACAGCTGTTATAGTATCAGATGCAAGTATTAAAAATCAAGTAGTTACTTTGATTGCTCATATCCATATCCATAATAATACTATTATCAAGACTCTTCATTATGTAATCAATATTACTTCTACTGAGGCCAAACTTTTCACTATCAGGTATAGTATTAATTAAGCCACTCAAATAGTCAATATTAATCACATTATTGTCATCACAGACTTGATATATGCTACAAAGAGAATTTTCAATTTGTTGGTCTATCTGTATCAAATTTAGTCATCCACAATCTCTAGAGAACTTAGAGAATTCTTCAAAAGAGATTAACATAACTCTATCAAATTTTGGGATTGTTCAAGTGGTGACAAATGAACTCTCCACTATATAGTCAACAAAGAAATGAAGAAATTCAATCTTGTTTCTATCTTTCTATACAAGTCCTCATGGGAGTTTGATAGAAAGAATGAATACAATGAAATTCTCAGCAATTGGAAAATAAAATTTTAAGCCTCTAATACTAAAGAAAGACAATTTTTAGAGCTTCTTGATGATAATCTATATCCTATTAAATCTTCTTATTATAAAGGAGAATCATGGCTGAAATTTCTCAGAATTTCTCAGTCACTCCAACTTATTATACACTAAAACCTTAAAAGCTATTGACAATCATACTCCTATAGGAAAGTATTGTCTTAGATTCTTTCTACAAGAAGAATTTAAGTATTCATGTGAATAATATTGTTATGATCTCAAATCCTTAGAGTGGGAAATAAGAACAACCCTTGTATTAGAGTAACACAAGAGAACTCAATAAAGATTCCTTTACAAACTAGTCTATCTTATATACTACTGCCGATGGTCCATGCTAACTACTGTGCACCCTACCCTAAACAACCATGTGTAGTACATAAGGTCAACATAGTATCCATGTTATATGATATCACTTGTTTTAGAACCTTCTATAACTTTCTCTTAAATTCTGTGATCAATGTTGTGACCACACCATCAAATGTGACTGATGTGATCAATCACTTCTAACCCTAACCCCAGAGATCTAAAAATAGAGAAGATGAAAAATAAATCAAAAAAAAGAAAATAAAAATGAGAAAGAAAATAAAAAATTAAGTCTACTTTCTATTGTCTTGACAAATATCCAATTGAAATAAAATAACATATTCTCCATGAATATAGAAGGTTTAACAATTATTGGAATTCTAAACAAGATACAATAGTTTATTTCATGTTTTTTCTAGAGCTTAACAACAATGCTTTCTCTTTTGGAGAAAGTATTACTTAGTTGAATTACACTTGCTTTTCTTTAAGTGATTTTATTTAATCTTTTCCTTTTCCTTTTCTCTATATTGTTTGTCTTTGTATGTATATAGTTATGATGTAACTACTGTAGACTGTCCTTATGCTCCATATAATGAATTGATGATTTTAAAAAATCTACTATGACAAATAATAGCTCTACCAGATATAAGTTTTGATTATGTAATGGAAATAGTTTGTATATAAACCATTACTATTTTGTATATATACTTTTATGTCTAAAGATTAAACTTCAGACTTAATATTAATAATCATCATTTATCTCTTATTATTATTAATATCTGTATTAATTTTCATTATTATTGGCATTATTATTGAACTTCTGAATCACTTCTAAACTATTACAATTCAAGACTTATAAAGTGAAGCCAAAAATAGAATCTTGTATTAAAGTCAATATAAGAGAACTCAATGGAGTTCCAAGTACAAAAGTGTCTATCTTATATATGCTAGACTACTGATCTATATTACACTAATCTTAGTCTATTTTAAAGGCTATATACTATTAATATGTATGATAATATTATTGTTCTGAAATCTTTTATGTCCATATGTGTGACTGTGACTGATATGTGACATTGTAACATATTTTGTGACAGTCATATGTGATGTTATGCTACTTTTTTAATTTTTTTTAATAATCAACAATTTATTACATGAGGCACAATAGCAGACCATGGTAACTACTTCATAGCTATAGTACATTGATGGGCAGACAATATGAAAATAAAAAAAGAAGAAAAAAGAAAAAAAAAAAAAAAAAAAAAAAAAAAAAAAAAATAATTTTTAAATTTTTTAATTTTTTATTTATATAATATAGAAAAGAAAGGAGGGTGTTGTGGGAGAGAAAAATAAATGTAATAAGAATTTGCCAATACCAATCCAATAAAAAAACAACAAACAAACAAAAAAAACAAAAAACAAACAAAACAAAAAAAAAAAAAAAAAAAAAAAAAAAAAAAAAAAAAAAAACAAAAAAAAAAAAAAAA
>Ga0157367_1000626_pt1 | contig 16822 bp, 14 predicted proteins | sample AttbisABBM2_FD_113142 | JGI IMG/M metagenome (GOLD analysis project Ga0157367, IMG submission 113142) | Fungus gardens microbial communities from leaf cutter ant in Botucatu, State of São Paulo, Brazil - Atta bisphaerica ABBM2 | ecosystem: Host-associated > Fungi > Mycelium > Unclassified ...
CGCCGAACATGTTCGGCACGCCGGGCTTCGAGGCGAAGTCGTCCATCTCGTCGTTGAGCACGATGCCCGTGCCGTCCGCGATCACGCCCGAGCCGAAATAGCCGTTGATCGTGTAGGTGTTCGACACCGCGTTGCCCCACCGGTCGACCACCGAGAAATGCGTCGTCTCCGCCTTCTCCGGCATCGTCGTGCCGAGGCCCGGCTGCACGCTCTTCGTGTCGGACGGCTCCTTCGGGTTGACCTCGGCCGCGCGCTTCGAGATGTAGGCGTCGGCGGTCAGCCGCGCGACGGGCACCTTGTAGAAGTCGGGATCGCCGAGGTATTGCGCGCGATCGGCGAACACGCGCTTCTCGATCTCGGCGATCAGGTGGATGTACTGCGGCGAATTGAGCGCGACGCCCTCGAAGTCCTGCTTGCGGTCCGCCTTCATCTTCAGCAGCTGCACGAGCCCGATCCCGCCCGAGCTCGGCGGCGGCGCGGTAATCACGCGGTAGCCGTTCCAGTTCGCCTCGATCGGCTGGCGCCAGGTCGCGCGGTATTGCGCGAGATCCTCGGCCGTGATCAGCCCGTTGCCGTCGCCGGTCTTCATCGACGCGGCGATCAGCTCGGCCGTCTTGCCCTCGTAGAAGCCCTTCGCGCCGTCGTCCGAGATTCGCGTGAGGACGTCGGCGAGATCCGGCTGCTTGAAGTTCACGCCGGCCTTCATCCCGGCGAAGTACTTGTCGAAATTGGTCTTGCCTTCGAATTCCTTCGACGCATCGACGCCGCGCTGCGCGAGCTGCTCGTCGACGACGAAGCCGTCGCGCGCGTAGTGGATCGCCGGCGCGAGCACCTGCTTCCACTTCAGCTTGCCGAAGCGCTTCTGCGCTTCCCACATGCCCGCGACCGTGCCGGGCACGCCAACGGCGCGCGGGCCGTAGAGGCTCATGCCCTTGATCACGTTGCCGTCCTTGTCGAGGTACATGTCCTTCGTCGCCGCGAGCGGCGCACGCTCGCGATAGTCGAGGAAGTACGGCTTGCCGTCCTTGTAGATGGTCATGAAGCCGCCGCCGCCGATGTTGCCGGCTTCCGGATACGTGACCGCCAGCGTGAACGCGATCGCCACCGCCGCATCGATCGCGTTGCCGCCTTCCTTGAAGATCCGCTCCGCCGCATCCGCGCTGTACTTGTCGGCGACCGCGACCGCCGAGCCGGTCAGGATCGCGGGCTGCGGCCCCTTCGCATAGGCCGGCGCGGTCGGCAGGAAGCCGATGCCGGCCGCCGTCGCGAGCACGACCGCGGATGATTTGAAGCGATTCAACGTGTTCATTGCGCGTCTCCCATGTGGATCTCCTGCGGGCTGAAAAAAGCACCTGATCCGCTTATAACCGCCGCAGCGACGGCGACCATAAGCCGGTTCCGTAGTATAGGAGCACAAAAAGGGGTCGAACACGGATCCGATGACGAAACGCCCGGAATCGGGCAACTTTCGGGTACCGTCGAACGTCGTGACGCATCGCGCCGCGAAATCCGCAGACGAACCTCCCGCCACGCGCGCCGATCTGAGAAGATAGCGCCCCTTCGCGCCCGCGCTTCCTTCCCGCCGCATCGTCGTCTTCGTCTCGTATGGCTTCACACAACGCTCATCACGCATCCGGCTTCGCGGCCGGCGTCATCGCGGCCCTGCTCGTCGCGCAAACCGGCGCGACCGGCCCTTGGCACGTAGGCATTCCCGCCGCGTTCGCGGCCGGCATCGCGGGCGGCACCGCGCCCGACTGGCTCGAGGTCGCATGGTGGACCCGCAAGCGCCGCCTGTGGATCACGCACCGCACCGTCACGCACTGGGGCATCGGCTGGATCGCGCTGCTCGCGCTGGCCTGGCACGCGCTCACGCACGCGCCGCATCCGCTGTGGGCCGCGCCGCTGTTCGGCTTCGCGTGCGGCGGCCTGATGCACCTGCTCGCGGACTGGCCCAACCCGCTCGGCGTGCCGTGGATCTGGCGACGCCATTCGCTGAACCTGTGGAACAGCGGAAACTGCGACCTGATCGTCGTCGCCGCGGCATGGGGCGGCGCGCTGTGGCTCGCGCAATCGGTATGGACACGCGCGCCGGCGCTGCATCACTGGCTCGGCTGGCTGCGCACGGTCTGACGGCCTGAACGCGCGCCGGGCGCACCGTCCGCTTCGGGGCCGGATTCCTCCCGTCGCGGGGCCCGGCACATGCGCCCCTTCTCTGGCACACTGACCGTTCGCGCCACGCAGCCCACCCGCAACCGACCCCAGTTCGCCGCTCACGATGGCCCTCGCCGCCACCCGCCCCGCAACCGACGTGCTCGACGTGTTCCATCCCGCCGTCGCGGCCTGGTTCCGGCGCACGTTCGCCGCGCCGACCGGCGCGCAGGCGCTCGCGTGGCCGCACATCAAGGCCGGCCGCTCGACCCTCGTCGCCGCGCCGACCGGCTCCGGCAAGACGCTCACCGCGTTCCTGTGCGCGATCGACGAACTCGTGCGCGACGCGCTCGCGCACGACGGCACGCTGCCGGACGCCACGCTGATCGTCTACGTGTCGCCGCTGAAGGCGCTGTCGAACGACATCCACGTGAACCTCGACGCGCCGCTCGCCGGCATCGCCGAATCGCTCGCGCGGCTCGGCCTGCCGGTGCCGGCGATCCGCACCGCGGTGCGCACCGGCGACACCACGCAGGCCGAACGCGCGGCGTTGCGCAAGCGCGCGCCGCACATCCTCGTGACGACGCCGGAATCGCTGTACGTGCTGCTGTCGTCGACGTCCGGCCGCCAGATGCTGTCGACCGTGCGCTCGGTGATCGTCGACGAAATCCATGCGCTGGCCAACAGCAAGCGCGGCAGCCATCTCGCGCTGTCGCTCGAGCGGCTCGATGCGCTGGCGGGCCGCGCGCTGCCGCGCATCGGCCTGTCGGCGACGCAGAAGCCGATCGATGCAGTCGCGCGCTTCCTGGTGGGCGGGCATGCCGGCGCGCCGCGCGACTGCACGATCGTCGACACGGGCCATGCGCGCGAGCGCGATCTCGCGCTGGAGTTGCCGAACGTGCCGCTCGAGCCGGTGATGGCGACCGACGTATGGGAACAGCTGTACGACCGGATCGCCGGGCTCGCGGCCGCGCACCGCACGACGCTCGTGTTCGTCAACACGCGGCGCACCGCCGAGCGCATGGCGCGCCATCTCGCGGATCGGCTCGGCAAGGACGCGATCGCCGCGCATCACGGCAGCCTCGCGAAAGAGCACCGCTTCGACGCCGAACAGCGCCTGAAGCGCGGCGAGCTGAAGCTGCTGGTCGCCACGGCGTCGCTGGAACTCGGCATCGACATCGGCGACGTCGACCTTGTCTGCCAGGTCGGCTCGCCGCGCGGCATCGCGCCGTTCCTGCAGCGCGTCGGCCGCTCGGGGCACCACGTCGGCGGCGTGCCGAAGGGGCGCCTCTTTCCGCTGTCGCGCGACGAGCTCGTCGAATGCGCGGCGCTGCTCGATTGCGTGCGGCGCGGCGAACTCGACACGCTGCGGATTCCCGACGCGCCGCTCGACGTGCTCGCGCAGCAGATCGTCGCCGAGGTCGCGTGTGCCGAATGGCACGAAGACGCGCTGTACCAAAGCTTCACGCAGGCGGCGCCGTATGCGCGCCTGCCGCGCGCACGCTTCGACGCGGTGCTGGCAATGCTCGCCGAAGGCTTCAGCAGCCGGCGCGGCGTGCGCGCCGCGTACCTGCACCGCGACGTGGTCGGCGGCACGGTGCGCGGGCGCCGCAACGCGATGATGACCGCGACGACTTCGGGCGGCACGATCCCCGACATGGCCGACTACGCGGTGCTGCTCGAGCCGCAGGGCATCCAGGTCGGCACCGTCAACGAGGATTTCGCGATCGAGAGCCTGGCCGGCGACGTGTTCCAGCTCGGCAACCAGTCGTACCGGATCATCCGCGTCGAGACGGGCCGGGTGCGCGTCGAGGATGCGCAGGGCCAGTCGCCGAACATCCCGTTCTGGCTCGGCGAGGCGCCGGGCCGCAGCGACGAGCTGTCGGCCGCGGTCGGCCGGCTGCGCGCGCGGCTCGACGCGCTGTTCGCGCAGGGCGATCGCGATGCCGCGGCACGCGGCGCACAGCGCACCGATGCCGATGCCGCATCGAGCCGCCTCGCGCCGGCGCTGCGCTGGCTCGTCGACGACCTGCAGCTGTCGCCCGACGCCGCGCGCCAGATCGTCGACTACCTCGCGCGCACCCGCGCGGCGCTCGGCGCGCTGCCGACGCAGGACACGCTGGTGATGGAGCGCTTCTTCGACGAATCGGGCGGCACCCAGCTCGTGATCCACTCGCCGTTCGGCAGCCGCATCAACCGCGCGTGGGGGCTCGCGCTGCGCAAGCGCTTCTGCCGCACGTTCAATTTCGAACTGCAAGCTGCCGCGACCGACGACGCGATCGTGCTGTCGCTGTCGCTCGCGCACAGCTTCGCGCTCGACGAAGTGTGGCGCTACCTGCGTTCGGCCAGCGCCGAGCACGTGCTGGTGCAGGCGCTGCTCGACGCGCCGATGTTCGGCGTGCGCTGGCGCTGGAACGCGACCACCGCGCTCGCGCTGCCGCGCTTCACCGGCGGCAAGCGCACCGCGCCGCAACTGCAGCGGATGAAGAGCGACGACCTGCTCGCGACCGTGTTCCCGGACCAGGTCGCGTGCCTCGAGAACGTCGTCGGCGAGCGCGAGATTCCGTCTCATCCGCTCGTCGACCAGACGCTCGACGACTGCCTGCACGACGCGATGGATAGCGACGGCTGGCTCGCGCTGCTGCGCCGCATCGAGAGCGGCGCGATCGAGCTGGTCGCGCGCGACCTGCCGGCGCCGTCGCCGCTCGCGGCCGAGATCCTCAACGCGAAGCCGTACGCGTTCCTCGACGACGCACCGCTCGAGGAGCGCCGCACGCAGGCCGTGCAGGCGCGCCGCTGGAGCGACCCCGAATCCGCGGACGATCTCGGCGCGCTCGACGCCGACGCGATCGCAGCGGTGCGAGACGAAGCGTGGCCGCTGGTGCGCGACGCGGACGAGATGCACGAGGCGTTGCTCACGCTTGCGTGCATGGCCGACGACGAGGCGCAGGCGCACGACGGCTGGCCCGCGTGGCTCGACGAGCTCGCCGCGCGCCGCCGCGCGACGAAGCTCGTCACGCCCGGCGGCGCGGCGCTGTGGGTGCCGGTCGAACGGCTCGTCTGCCTGCGCGCGCTGCATCCGGATGCGCGCTGCGCGCCGGCGCTGAAGGTGCCGGCCGCATGCGCCGCACCGTGGGACGCGGACGCCGCGCGCGTCGACGTGATCCGCGCGCGGCTGACCGGCTTCGGCCCACTCACGCTCGACGCGATCGCCCGCCCGCTCGGCCTGCCCGCCGCATCGGCCGCGGCCGCGCTGGCCGCACTCGAGCAGGAAGGCTATGTGATGCGCGGACGCTTCACCCCCGGTGCGGCCGGTGACGAATGGTGCGAGCGCCACCTGCTCGCGCGCATCCACCGCTACACGGTGAAGCGCCTGCGCCGCGAGATCGAGCCGGTCGAGCGCGCCGATTTCATGCGTTTCCTGTTCCACTGGCAGCACCTGACACCCGACACGCGCGGCGCGGGGCGCGATGCACTGGCCGCCGTCGTCGAGCAGCTCGAAGGCTACGAAGCCGCCGCGAGCGCGTGGGAAGACGCGCTGCTCCCCGCCCGGCTCACCGACTACACGACGGGCGGGCTCGACGAACTGTGCCGTTCCGGCAAGCTGGTGTGGGCTCGCATCGGCGCGCCGGCGCGCGCGGCGGGCACGCCGGTGAAGACGACGCCGATCGTGCTGCTGCCGCGCCGCGACCTCGCCGCGTGGCAGGCGCTGCGCGATCCCGCCGCGCAACCCGCGCTGTCGGCGCGCGCGACGCAGGTGCGCGATGCGCTCGCCGCACACGGCGCGATGTTCTTCGACGAACTGCTCGGCGACCTGCACCTGCTGCCGGTCGAACTCGAACAGGCGCTCGGCGAGCTCGTGTCGGCGGGCCTCGTGAACGCCGACAGCTTCGCGGGCCTGCGCGCGCTGCTGAAGCCGACCGTCAAACGCGGGCCGACCTATGCACCGCGCACGCGGCGCGGCGGCGCGCTGATCGGCGGCATGGACGACGCCGGGCGCTGGGCGCTCGTGCAGCGGCCCGCGCCGCGCGCCGAGCCGCAACAGCCACCGGCGCGCATGCCCGCCGCAACCGATCCCGCTGCGCTCGAACACGTCGCGTGGACGCTGCTGCGCCGCTACGGCGTGGTGTTCTGGCGGCTGCTCGAACGCGAGGCCGACTGGCTGCCGAGCTGGCGCGAACTGGTGCGCGTGCTGCAGCGCCTGGAAGCGCGCGGTGAGATCCGCGGCGGGCGCTTCGTCGCCGGGCTCGCGGGCGAACAGTTTGCGCTGCCCGAGGCGATCCCGATCCTGCGCGAGCTGCGGCGGCAACCGGGCAACGGGCAGTTCGTCTGCGTGACGGGCGCCGATCCGCTGAATCTCGCGGGCACGCTGCTGCCCGGCGACAAGGTGCCCGCGCTGGCCGGCAACCGCGTGCTGTTCCGCGACGGCGTGCCGGTGGCGTCGCTCGTCGCGGGCGCGTTCCACTACGCGCCCGATCTGGCTCCGGCCGCACGCGAGGACGCGCGCCTGCGGCTCGCGCGCCGCTCCTGACACCGGCTGACAGCCTGCGCAGAACGGACTACTGAACGACCGCACGCGCGCGCCCGGGCATTCCGCTAGCATCGTGCCTTCCGCTGCGCGTGCCGATATGCGCACGCAATCAACCTGTCCGGAGACACCTGCTCATGCCCTCCTCGGCCGACCCGCGCGCCGCGTCGTCATCCCCCGTTCACCACACCGGCACGCTGAACATCTTCCAGGGCGCCGCGCTGTATGTCGGCGCGGTGCTCGGCACCGGCGTCATCGGCCTGCCCGCGCTCGCCGCCGAAGTCGCGGGCCCCGCGTCGCTGCTCGCATGGGCGGCGCTCGTCGTGCTGTCCGCGCCGCTCGCGGCGACCTTCGCGGCGCTGGGCGCGCGCTTTCCGGATGCGGGCGGCGTGTCGACCTATGCGCGCCGCGCGTTCGGGCCGAAGGCCGCGGCGATCGTCGGCTGGTGCTTCTATTTCGCGGTGCCGGCCGGCGCGCCGGCCGCGGCGATGTTCGGCGGCGCGTACGTCGCGGCCGTGACGGGCGGCGGCCATGCGACGGTGGTCGTCACCGCGGCCGCGCTGATCGCGAGCGTGTCCGCGGCGAACGCGTTCGGCGTGACCGTATCGGGGCGAATGCAGCTCGTGCTGTCCGCGCTGCTCGTGTCGCTGCTGCTCGCCGCCGTGCTGGCATCCGCACCGCACGCGCAGGTGTCGAACCTCCGGCCGTTCGCGCCGCACGGCTGGCTCGCGATCGGTCAGGCTGCCGCGCTGCTCGTCTGGAGCTTCGCCGGCTGGGAAGCAATCACGCATCTCGCGGCGGAATTCCGGCGGCCCGCGCATGACATGCCGCGCTCGGCCGGCATCGCGGTCGTGGTGGTCGGGCTGCTGTACCTGGCGGTCGCGGCAGCCAGCGTGACGGTGCTCGGCCCGTCGGCCGGCGCATCCGGTGCACCGCTCGCCGAGCTGATCGCGCGCGGCATCGGCGGCCACGCGCAGGTGCTGGCGGCCGCGGCGGCCTTGCTGCTCACGCTCGGCACCATGAACGCGTATTTCGCGGGGGCGGCGAAGCTCGGCGCGGCGCTCGGCCGCGACGGCGCGTTGCCTGCGTGGCTCGCGCAGGGCAGCCAGGTCGGCGGCGTGCCGCGCCGCAGCCTCGGCGTGATCGCCGCGCTCGCAGCGCTCGCGCTGGTCGCGACGACGGTCGCCGACGTCGGGCCGAAGCCGCTCGTGCTCGCCACGTCGGGCTGTTTCGTGATGGTGTACGGGCTGGGCGCCGCGGCGGCGCTGAAGCTGCTGCCGCGCGGCGGTATTGCGCGACGCTGCGCGTGGGTTTCGCTGGTCGCGGTCGCGGGGCTGTTCCTGACGACCGGGTGGTATTTCGTATGGCCGGCGCTGCTGGCCGGCGGCGCGCTGCTTTACTTGCGGGCAGCGGCGCGCGGCGGGTAACTCAGGCCGGCACCAGCTCGAAGCTCAGGCGCTTGCCAAGCGCTGCGGCCGCGCTCGCGAGCGTCGTCAGCGTGAGGCTCGTGTCGGTTTCGTCGAGCAGGCGGTTGAGCGCCGCGCGGCTGGTTTTCATGCGCGCGGCCATCGCGGTTTTCGTGATGTGCTGCGCCTTCATTTCCTGTTCGATCTGCCACGCGATCACCCGCTTGATAGCGGTCGCGGTGACTTCCTCGAGGAGGCCCTCCTCTTCGAGGAAAGCGTCGAAGTCACTGCCGATGTGGCCGTTGTTCGGGGTCGTCATGTCGTACTCCATTGCTTTGCGTTGCCCGCTGCACGATCGTCCTTGATGGCACCCACCGGCGCCGTGTACGCGGAATTCAGATGCCGTTGCTCACGGCTTTCAGCCGGGATCTTGCGACGTCGAGATCGTCCGGCGGTGTGGTCGGCGACTTCTTGATGAACCCGTGCAACAGGACCATCGCGTCGCCGACGACGGTGAAGAAGACTCGCGCGATTCGCGTCGGAAGCGTCACCCGGATCTCCCACAGATCCCTCGACATCTTCCGAACCAGCGGCATGCCAAGCGGCCAGCCGAATTGAACCGTCGTGATCTCCTCCCCGATTGCCTTCCGCTCCGCCGGCCCGAGCCCCTTGAGCCATTCGCGGACCGGTTCGTTTCCGCTGGCCGTGCAGAAGAACCGCACGGCCAGCGTCGCCTGCAATTGCTGTCTCGACATCGTCTTGCCGCCCATCGTACCAAAATTGATACGATAGGCCAAGCGCGACGAACGCGAACCTCAGCCGTTCGGCGAGCCTCCCGCGTCCGGGTTGTGCAGCATGTCAGCGCGGCTTTGCCGCATGACTGCCGCGCGTGCGCCGCCGGCCGCGTTGCAATGCCTCCCCCGGCCGCCCGTCGCCCAGCCGCGCCCGCGCGATTTCCCTCACCGCGTCGATCAGCGTGCGCGCGACCGGCGACGGCTGCGCGTCGGTCCGCAGGACCAGCCCGACCGGCTCGTCGGTGCCGGCCACCGGCAGCGGCACGCGCGCCAGCGCGCCCGCCGACAGGTCGTATTCGGCCGCATACAGCGGCACGAACCAGACCGCGTCGTTCTCGAGCGCGAGCGCGCGCGCGACCGACACGGACAGCACCTCGATGAATGCATCCAGCGGCGGCGCGCCGCACGCGCCCAGCAACTGCTCGGCCGACTGCCGGATCAACGTGCCGTACGGCGGCAGCACGACCGGGTAGCGCGCCAGCTCGGCGGCCGGCGCGGCGCTTGCCAGCAGCGGGTGCCCGGCGCGCACGACCGCGACGAGCGGCTCGTTGTACAACTGCTCGAACGCGAGCCCGACCATCCGCTCCGGCTCCGACAGCCGCCCGATCGCGCATTCGATCGTGCCCGCCTTCAGGCGTTCGAGCAGCTCGGCATTCGCGGCGGTCGCGATCCGCACGACGACGCGCGGCCAGCGCGCGGCCAGCGCCTTCATCAGCGCCGGCGCAAGCGAGGCCGCGACGGTCGGCAGCATGCCGATCTCGAGCGTCGCCGCCGCGCCGCCGCCTTCGTGCGCCAGCAGCCCGACGCCTTGCCGCAGCGCGAGCACGCAGGCGTTCGCATGCGGCATGAACAGCTGCGCCTCGCGGGTCGGGCGCGCGCCCTGCCGGCCGCGTTCGAACAGCCGGACCCCGAGGATCGCCTCCAGCTCGGCGATCGTCTTCGACACGGCCGGCTGCGTGATCGACAGGCTCTCGGCCGCCTTCTGCACGCCGCCGAGCTGCGCGACCGCGAGAAAGCACTGCAGGTGCCGAAACTTGACGCGGCCGTCGGCAATACGGTTATTCATAACAAAGGGTTATGCGAATGACGGTGAATGGCCATTTTGCATAACTTTCCGGATAAGCCCAAGCACCGCGCGCGTCACGGCGTGCGCCGCAACGCCTCGAAACCGGCCGGCTCCCAGATCCGCTTCGCGACCAGCAGCCCGGTGCCGTGCTTCTGCCCGAGCGGCGCCGCGGACGATTCCGCGTGCAGCGCGGCCGCCTTGCTGCGCAGCCGGCGCAGCTCCTGGTCGAGTTCCGCCGCAGCCGCCGCCGTCAGCATCCCCTGCGAGAACGTCATCGTCTCGCCCGGGCCGTCGAAGCGGCTGTCGAGGAAATCGCCGAGCGCGTGCGCGTGGAAGTAGCGGCGGATCGGGCCGTCCGGCAGCCAGTCGAAATCGCGCGCGACGCGCACGCGGATCCGGTCGCCCGGCAGCAGCGCGACGACGTTCATCCGGTCGAGCATCAGCAGGTATTTCAGGCACTCGGCTTTGGTCACCCGATAGGCCGACACGATGTCGGCCACGGTCCAGTAGTTGATCGCGCAGACGGCGACCAGCAGCAGCTTCTCGTCCGACACCAGCAGCGCCTCCTGCTGCTCGCTCAGCGTGTGCAGCCGCGGCGCGGACGCCGACGCCTCGTGCACGAGCTCGGCGAGCGTATAGCCGAGCACCTGGCCGATCTGCACGACGCGCTCGAGCGTGAAGCGGCCCCTCGCGAACAGCCGCTTCACGCTCGTCTCGGAGACGTCCAGCTCGCGCGCGACGTCGCGGTACGTCATGCCCTGCGCCTTCAGCAGGCGCTTCAGCGTATCGATGAGTTGGGCGATTTCGGTCATGTCTGGTATCGAAAAAAGATACTAAATGAGAGATATTAGGCTACCGACGCAAGCCCTCGTACATTTTTTAGCACTTGTCCGCATAATCCGCTCCGACCTGCCACCGAACGACGGAGCTGCGATGTCCACCCGAACCGAAACCGCCGCCTGCAATGCGACCCGCGCCGCACCGCGCGACGCCCGCGACACCGCGCGCACGCTGCCGCTGGCCACTGTCCGCACGCTCGCCGCGAGCGCGCACATCGGGGATCTCGTGTTCATCCGCGTGACGGCGCGCCCGTTCCGCGAAGTGGCCGACGCGACGGGCAGCTGGACCAACCATGTCGGGATCGTCGTCGACACGTCGGGCGCGGAGCCGGTGGTCGCGGAAAGCACGTTCCCGTGGGCGAAGCTGACGCCGCTGCCGCGCTTCGTCGCGCGCTCCGAGGGCGGCCGCCTCGCGCTGGCGCGGCTCGCGACGCCGCCCACCGCGGACGAGCAGCGCCGCGTGCATGCGGCCGCCGAACGGCGGATCGGCACGCTGTACGACACCGGCTTCAACCTGCGCTCGCGGCGGCAGTTCTGCTCGCGCTACGTGCGCGAAGTGCTCGGCGACGCGACGGGCATCGAGCCCGGCGACGTCGAGACCTTCGCGACGCTGCTCGAACGCCGCCCCGGCGCGAAGCTCGGCTTCTGGCGGCTGTGGTACTTCGGGCGCATTCCGTGGGACCGCGAGACGGTGACGCCCGCGAGCCTGCTCCGCAGCAGCAAGCTGACGCTCGAATTCGACGGGATCGTGTTCGATCCGGGCCGCGCGTAACGGGCGGCGCGACGCAGGCCAGTACAACCATAAAAACCAACAATAAACAGCGACGGGCTGGCTGGAGGGCCGTGCAACGTTCGTCACCGACGACACGCGAGCCCGATCGCTTTAGCCGCCGGACAGGCTGCCCTGTCCGGCGGCTTCTTTATTGGCGCCGGCGCCGCGCAATACATAACAGCTGGTTATGCTATCCACGAAAAATCATCATTTTGCATAACCTGACGGTTTGGCTAAAGTCGTGCCATCCCCTCTGCGAAAACCTATCAGGAGACGCCCGATGGATTCCCCCACGATCCTCACGCCGCGCGACTGGCCGTCGCATCCCGCGTACATCCACCCCGAATACCGCTCGTCGGTGAAGCGCGGCCCCACCCGCCCGCTGATTCCGCTGAAGGAGAAGCTGCGCGACCAGTACGCGCCCGTCTACGGCGCCGAAGATCTCGGCGCGCTCGACCACGACCTGACGAAGAATGCGGTGAAGAACGGCGAGCCGCTCGGCGAGCGCATCGTCGTCACGGGCCGCGTGCTCGACGAAGGCGGCAAGCCGGTGCGCAACACGCTCGTCGAGGTCTGGCAGGCAAACGCCGCCGGCCGCTACGTGCACAAGGTCGACCAGCACGACGCGCCGCTCGACCCGAACTTCCTCGGCGCCGGCCGCTGCCTGACCGACGACGAAGGCCGCTACCGCTTCCTGACGATCAAGCCGGGCGCGTATCCGTGGGGCAACCATCCGAACGCATGGCGCCCGAACCACATCCACTTCTCGCTGTTCGGCGACTACTTCGGCCAACGCCTCGTCACGCAGATGTATTTCCCCGGCGATCCGCTGCTCGCGTACGACCCGATCTTCCAGGGCACGCCCGAGCAGGCGCGCGACCGGCTGATCTCGCGGTTTTCGATGGACATCACCGAAGAAGGCTATGCGCTCGGCTACGAATTCGACATCGTGCTGCGCGGCCGTGACGCCACCCCGACGGAGCGCTGAACCATGACGACGCTGAAACAAACCCCTTCGCAGACGGTCGGCCCGTACTTCGCCTATGGCCTGAGCCCGCAGCAGTACAACTACGACCTGAAGAGCCTGTTCACGCCGGCGATCGCCGCGCCGCACGCGGCCGGCGAGCACGTGCTGCTGGTCGGCCGGGTGTTCGACGGCGACGGCAACGTCGTCAGCGACGCGCTGCTCGAATTCACGCAGGCGGACAGCACGGGCCGATACCCGGCATCGCGCGCCGACGTCGCGAACACCGGCTTCACCGGTTTCGCACGGGTCGGCACCGGCACCGACGCGCAGCATCGCTTCGTCGTCGAGACCGTCAAGCCGGGCCGGATCGCCGCGGACGATGCGCCGCACATCAACGTGACGGTGATGATGCGCGGGATCCTCACGCATGCGTTCACGCGCGTGTATTTCGACGACGAAGCGGCGGCGAACGCGGCCGATCCGGTGCTGAACGCCGTGCCGGCCGAACGCCGCGCGACGCTCGTCGCGAAACGCGACGCGCAGCCGGGCGGCCCGACCGTGTACCGCTTCGACATCCGCATGCAGGGCCCGGACGAAACCGTATTCTTCGACGTCTGACCGGCGCACCGGCGGCGGCCGACCGGCGGGGCTCGCATCGCGCGCCCCGCCGCGCGCATTTTTCGCTCGCCGCCGCGTCGCCACGAGCAAAACGTTGCTCTCCCCCGCGCTTCACCGCCCGCTTTTCGGCCGATTTGCGCGGGCGTAAAAATAAATCAATGCGTTTTCGATTTCTTCTGCATATTCGCCTTGCATGTCCAAATGCGCGATCTATGATGAATCGAGCCGACATTAAAATCAGACAAGAAATAAAAAAATCGAATATGCGATTAATTAAACAATCACGGGGAATTCCGATGTCACGCACTCGACCCGCCTGCATCCCGACCGGCCCCTGACGCCGGCCGTCGCACCGATCCTTGTGCCGTTTGCGCGCCGTACCGTGGCTCGGCCGGCGCGCCCCTTTTCTCGCGACGCAACGGATTACACCCGGCTTGCCGTTACCGGATCCCTTCGTGCGGAAGCATCGCGCTCGCGCATTGTGCCCGGCGTTGTTCCGCATCCCAGGGTGCTGTGCTGCTTGATGGAAGCGCTTTATTTCATTATTCGTCACTAAATTTCTTTTTCAGGCGGGAAATGAGCGATCAGATCAGCATCACAATCGATAATGTCGGCCTCAATACCATTTATAGCGGCGGCCATTATGTGACGCTGGTGAAAGACGTCGTTGCGCAGCCGCCAGCGCAGGGCAGCCTGCCGATTGCATGGATTGCGTTCCAGTCGCTCGTCACGGCCGCGACCACACTTCACATCAGCGTCGACTCCGCCAGGCCCAGGCCGCGTTCTACGTGCAGGATCACGTGGCGATGTTCCTGTCGTCGGGGCGGAACGGCATGGTGATACCGGCTGTGCCGGCCGATCCGCTCGATGTGCCGCTCGTGCCCGGTGATGTAAATATCGTGTTCGACGACGCGACGAAGCGGTTCGTGCTGGTTCGACGCGCGCGCGTTCGGAGCAGGCGCCGCTGCGCGGGAAGGATTGTCGCGATGCAACATGCGCGGGCCTGCCGTTGCATTGATCTAATCCGTTGCTCTTGCACTTTATGCGCCCTATGATGTGCCAATCGAATTCGATTGCCTGGATTACGTCGATACAGGAAATAATTCATCCCGCCACGATGGCCGGCCGATTGCCGGTCGCGCCATGCGTGCGACACCGAGTGCCTTTGAGCGCGCCTGCCCGTGATACCGCAGTCGCGCATTTTTTTGTCCGCTCGCAGCCAAGAGTGCGTGCGCCATGCCGGCACGTCACCGCAGCATGAACGACATCGCCGACAAACTATTCAGCGTGCGCACCGCATGCTCGACCGACGGCGCGTCGAACCGCAGCGTCACCGCATCCACCCGCTCGAGCGACGGCAGCACGCCGAACAGGTCCGCGAGCGCGGCCGTCTGCACGCGCAACGTACAGGCCGCCGGCACGGGCTGGTGAGCGCCGGCGTGCCAGCCCGCCGATCGCGCGTGCTCGACGGTCTCGCGCGCCGCGGCCTCGATGCGCGCGCACGCGGCCGCCGGCGTCAGCGTGTCGCCGGTCGCCGCGCCGCCGGCCGTCTTGACCGTCGCGAAGCGCGCGGCGGGAAACAGCGGCTGCGTCTCTTCGGCGAACACGTCGTCGCCGGACGCCAGCGCGACGTGCGCGCCGTATTCCCGTGCGAGCGCGCCATACAGCCCGGCCTCGCCGAGCTCGATGCCGTTCAGCCAGACCTGCGTGAACGCAAAACTGTTGATCGTGTGCGCGAGCACGCCGCGCGTCTGCGACTTCGCGTGGTAGCCGATCATGAACACGAGGTCGGGCCGCTGCTCGAGCCCGGCCATCATGCCGAGCATCCGCGGCTTGCCGAGCACGACCCGCACCCGCGCATCGAGCGCATCCGGCAGCAGGTTGCGAAAGCCGCCATGCGAATCGTTGACCCACACGGCCTGCGCGCCGCCCGCGAACGCGCCTTCGATCGCCGCGTTCGCCTCGGCGGTCATCCAGCGGCGCGCGCGCTCGTATTCGGGGTTGCCGGGCCGCGTCTGCTCGGTGGCGAACACGCCGGCGACGCCTTCGATATCGGTCGAAATCAGGATCTTCATGTCCGGATGTGTGGTCCTTCGTTGAGCAGACGGTCGAGGTCGGGCACGGCGTCGCGCAGCGACTGCCGCACGTGACCGTCGCGCCCCGCGACCGTCACCGCCTGCAGCAGCGCATCGGCGATCGCATGCTCGACGCTTTCGGCCGCCGCCAGGAACAGCGGGTCGAGCGCGCTGTCGGCAAGCAGCGCGGGCAGCGCCACGTGGTGCGCGTCGTGCGGCACCGTATACGCGGTCGAGAACGCAAGCGCGATGTCGCCGCTGCCGTGGCCATAGACCGCCCCCGTGCGCGCAAGCCCCGCCGCCGCGCGGCGCGCAAGCCGCGTGAGTTGCCGCGCGTCGAGCGGCGCGTCGGTCGCGAGCAGCATGATGATCGAGCCTTGTTCGGGCGGCGCGGCCTGCCCCGCTTCACGCCGCGCGCTCACGATGCGCCCGAGCGGCACGCCGCCGAGCGTCAGCATCGGCAGCCGGCCGAAGTTCGCGAGCACCAGCGCGCCGACCGTGTACGGCCGCTGCGCGGCCACCGCGCGCCGCGACGCGGAGCCGATCCCGCCCTTCAGGTCGAAGCACGACATCCCGCGCCCCGCGCCGATCGCGCCGCGCACGACATCGCGCGACGCTGCGCGGCACGCGTCGTCGTAATGCGACGGCGCGACCGCGAACGCGTGCAGGTCGTTCAGGTAACCGTCGTTGCATTCGAACACGAGCGGGTTGACGGTCGGCCAGTCGCGGCCGATCGCCGGGTTCGCGGCGATCGCCGCGCGGATCTGCGCATGCGCGACCATGCCGACGCCGAACGTATTGGTCAGCGCGATCGGCGTCTCGATCACGCCGAGCTCGTCGACCTGCACGAGCCCGACGCTCTTGCCGAAGCCGTTGATCACCGCCGCGCCGGCCGGCACCTTGCTGCGATACAGGTCGCCCGCATGCGGCTTCACGACGGTGACGCCGGTCTGCACCGCGCCCGCGTCGAGCGTGCAGTGGCCGACCGTCACGCCGGGCACGTCGGCGATCGTGCCGCGCGGCCCCGCGGGCAGCGTCGACATCCCCGTCGATGCACCGGCCATCAGCGCCGCTCCAGCTTCGGATCGAGCGCGTCGCGCAACCCGTCGCCGAGCAGGTTGAACGCGAGCACGGTCAGGAAGATCGCGAGGCTCGGAAAGATCGCGACGTGCGGCGCGCTTACCATGTCCGCGCGGGCCTCGTTCAGCATCGCGCCCCACTCCGGCGTGGGCGGCTGCGCGCCGAGCCCGAGGAACGACAGGCTTGCCGCCGTGATGATCGACGTGCCGATCCGCATCGTGAAGTAGACGACGACGGACGACACGGTGCCTGGCAGGATGTGCCGCATGATGATCGTCCAGTCGGACGCGCCGATGCTGCGCGCGGCTTCCACGTAGGTCATATGTTTGAGCATCAGCGTGTTGCCGCGCACGAGCCGCGCGAACGCCGGAATGCTGAAGATCGCGACCGCGCAGATCACGTTGATCATCCCGTTGCCGAGGATCGCGACCACGCCGATCGCGAGCAGGATCCCCGGGAACGCGAACAGCACGTCGGCCACGCGCATCGTGATGCGGTCCCACCAGCCTTCGTAGTAGCCGGCGAGCAG
>Ga0157367_1000630_pt1 | contig 16783 bp, 14 predicted proteins | sample AttbisABBM2_FD_113142 | JGI IMG/M metagenome (GOLD analysis project Ga0157367, IMG submission 113142) | Fungus gardens microbial communities from leaf cutter ant in Botucatu, State of São Paulo, Brazil - Atta bisphaerica ABBM2 | ecosystem: Host-associated > Fungi > Mycelium > Unclassified ...
CGAAGAGATTCCGCGCGACGAGACGAAGTCGTACGGCATCGTCGACGGCAAGGAATGGGAAGAGTCGATCATCAAGATGTCGGCGATCGTCGAGAAGCCGGCGCCGGAAGTCGCGCCGTCGAACCTCGGCGTGGTGGGCCGCTACATCCTGAAGCCGCGGATCTTCGAGCACCTGCGCGCGCTGAAGCCGGGCGCGGGCGGCGAGCTGCAGCTGACCGACGCGATCGAGGCACTGCTCGCCGACGAGCAGGTGCTGGCCTACAAGTACCAAGGCACGCGCTACGACTGCGGCAGCAAGCTCGGCTACCTGAAGGCGACCGTCGAGTTCGCGCTGCGCCACCCGGAAGTCGGCACCGAGTTCGAAGAATACCTGCGCACGCGCGGCATCACGCCGCCGGCCGCATAACGCGGCCAGGGCCCGCGGCACCGCGGGCCCGCCGGATGGCCGGCGCGCTCAGCGCGCCGCGGCCGGTTTCACCGAGACGACGCCCGGCATCCCGCCCGCGTCGTCTTTTTTCGTCTTCACGAGCCAGCCTTCGCCGGCCTCGAACGGCAGTTTCGCCAGCGCGCTCTTCACGAGCGCGGGCGCCGCATGCCCGGTTCCGGGCTCGCGATCGCGCAGCGCCGCCGACACGCGATACACGTCGGCGCCCGATTTCGCGTCGACGAACCGCAGCGTCAGCACGTGACGATAGACCGTGCCGGCGAACGGCAGCCCGAGCGGCGCCGGCCCGTCGACCATGACGCACGCGCTGCTCGCGCCGCCGCACTGCTCGGCCGACGCCGCGACCGCGGCGGGCTGCGTCGCATACGCGATCGACAGCCGGTAGCGCGCGCGCTCGGGCGCCTGCGCGTCGAACCCGCCGCGCGCAAGCTCGTCGTGCACGAGCGATTCGATCTGCTTGTATTCGGCGTCGTCCGCCTGCGCGGCGCTGCGCACGAACCCGTAGCCATGCCCGCCCGACGCGAACGCGTCCGGCCGCCCGACCGCGCTCACGCCGCTCGTCACGCCGGCGCACCCCGCCAACAGCCCCGCCGCCAGCGCGACGGCCGCCCATTCATGTTTCATGACTTCCCCCAATGCTTGCCGTCGTGCCCGGCCCTGTCAGGCGGACGGCTCGTCGATCGTGGGCAGCGCAACCGTCACCGCGGTGCCGACACCCACTTCGCTGTCGACCGACACGCTGCCGCCGTGGCGCGTGACGACCGTCTTCACGAATGCCATGCCGAGCCCGGAGCCCGAGATCTCGGGCCGCTCGCCGGCATGAAACCGCTTGAATCGTTCGAACAGATGCCGCTGGTCTTCCGGCGATATCCCGTAGCCCTGATCGCGAATCGTACAGGTCATCCGCTTCGCCGCGGGCTCGATCGACAGCGTACACGTGATCACGGTGTCGGTCGGACTGTACTTCACCGCGTTGTTCAGCAGGTTCACGAACGCGCGCGTGATCAACGAGCGATCCGCGCGCACCCAGCCCATCTCGCTGCCGACGTCGGTGTCGATGCGGATGCGCTTGGCCTGCGCCTGCGGCCATACCTCGTCGCTCGCATCGATCAGCACGTCGACGAAACTCGTCGCCTCGAGCTGGTACGCCTGCGATTCCGCGCGCGCGAGCTGCACGAACTCGTCGGCGAGCGACAGCGCGCGATGCGCATAACGCTCGATCCGCGCGAGCAGCCCGCGCACGTCGTCGGAGTCGACGCGCTGCCGCTCGATCTCGACGAGCGCGAGGATCGACGACTGCGGCGAGCGCATGTCGTGCGACAGCAGGTGCAGCGCCTCCTCGCGATGGCGCTCGGCCGCATGCAGCTCGGTCACGTCGACGAGGCCGGCGATCCAGCCGGTCACGCGGCCCTGCGCGTTCGTGCACGGCGCGTAGCGTAGCAGATGGTCGAGGCCGTCGCGATCGCGCACCTCGATGCCCCGCTCCATCGCATCGTGCTCGGCCGCGAGCGTCGGGTCGAGCGCGTCCGGCCAGTGCTGGCGCATCGCGGCGTCGTGTTCGGCATTGCCGTCGACCGTCTTCACGAAGGTCAGCTCGCCGAGCGCGGCGCGCAGCGGCGCGCCTTCCGGCAGCGGCAGCGCGAGCCGCGCCGCGTAGCGCTTCGCCGCGTGATTCGCGATCAGCACGGTGCCGGCCAGGTCGGTGACGAAGATCGGCTCGGGCATGCTGTCGAGGCTGTCCCACACGAACCGCTTCATGTCCTGCACGCGCTGCGCGGCCTGCGCCATCAGCGCCATCTGCCGTTCGAGCACGTCGCCGCCGACGCTGCGCGTGTGCGGCGCTTCCGGCAGCAGGTGCGGCTCGTCGGCGAGCCGCTCCAGCTCGCGGCGCAGGTGCGCCATCGTCATCTCGAGCCGCCGCCAGTTCCAGATCGGATACACGGCGATCAGCCCGAAGATCGCCGGCGCGGGCGACAGCCACAGCCGCGCTTCGTACAGCAGCGCCGCGCTCGCGCACACCGACAGCGCGGCGAGGCCCAGCGTCAGCAGCAGCGCGCGCCGCGGCGACAGCATCAGGAAGCCGGCCAGCAGCACCGCGAGCGGCAGCAGCGACGCGGCGAGCAGCCCGGCGCGCGACACCGGCGAGATGGCCCGGCCGGTGGTCAGCATGTCGAGCACGCCGGCGTGGATGTAGACGCCCGCGAGCGGGCCGAAGTCGCCCGACACGGGCGTCGCGAAGCGGTCGTACAGCCCGGACGCGGTCACGCCGACGACGACGATCTTGCCGCGCAGCGCGCCGGACGGCACACGGCCGGCGAGCACGTCGTCGAACGACAGCGTCGGGTACGCGGGCGTGTTGCGGTTGAACGGGATCAGATAGCGGCCCTCGCCGCGCGCATCGCGCGACAGGTCGTGCGCGCCGGCGCCCGGCGCGCCGCCGGCCGGATGCAGCTTGCCGGCGCGAATCGCGTCGAACACCGGCACCATCAGCTGCGGCCAGCGCGTGCGGCCGTCGCTTTCGTACAGCGCGACGCTGCGCACGATGCCGTCGGGATCGACTTCGAGATTGATGTGGCCGAGGCCCGCGGCGCGCGCCGCGAGCTCGGGCACCGGCGGATCGACGGTGCGCGTGCCGTCCGGCCCCTCGGGGCTCAGCAGGATCGGCATGAAGGTCGGCACCCGGCCGAGCCCGGCCGCGAATTGCCGGTCATCCGGCGACGGCTCGGTGAACAGCACGTCGTAGACCACGGCAGCCGGCTGCGCGCGCGACAGCGCGTCGAGCAGCCGCGCGTGCACGCTGCGCGGCCACGGCCAGCGGCCGAGCGTCGCCACGCTCTGGTTGTCGATGTCGACGACGACGATATCGGGCGACAGCGGCAGGCTGCGCAGCATCAGCAGCCGGTCGTAGACCAAACCGTCGACGCTCGTCGACGCGCGGCCGAGCACGCACGCGACGATCACCGCGATGCCGAGACAGCCGATCGCGATCCATTCGACGAGGAAGCGGCGGCCGAGGCGCCGCCGCGGGGACACGGATTCGGGTTTCATGCGTCGCGGGTCAGCGCGACAACGTGAATGCGCCGACCGGACTCGTCTTCTCGTAGAAGCGGCCGCCGTCGAATTCCTCGACGGTCACCGCCCAGAAATACTCGCCCGGCGGCAGGTTCGCGACGACGATCTGCCGCGCCGTCAGGCCAACCTGGTCGACCACCGGCGCGCTCAGGTCCTTCGAGCGCGACAGCACGAAGCGGTAGCGCGCGTTCGCCCCCGCGCCGTTCGGCGACCAGCGGAACTCGTAGCCGTCGGGGCCGGGCGCTGCCGTCGCGTCGAGGCCCATCAGGCGCCGCTCGAACGCATAGGTGCGCGGCCGCCCTTCCAGGCCGTTCTCGTCGAGCGCGGCGATCCGCACGAAGTACTTGCCGTTCGGCACGCCGCGGAACACCGCGCGCGGCGCGTCGGTGCGGGTCTCGCTGAACAGGTCGAGCAGCCCGGCGTCATGCGCCAGCTGCACGTGATAGCCGCGCGCCAGCGCGAGCGGCACGACGTCGAACGCGACGTCGGCCTCGTCCTGCACCTTGGCCGGCGCCGCGAGCGCGGGCGCGGGCAGCAGCTGGACCGGCGCGCCGACCGCGCCCGACGAGGTCGCGACGCTGCCGTAGTTCGCGGGCACGAGCGTCGCGTCCGCCGGACGCTGGCCGCGCGCGACGCCCACGGCGCCGTCGAGCACCTCGACGCGCGTCGTCGCCTTGCCGGCGGCATCGTAATTGACCCGGAAGCGCGTGCCGCGCACGCCCGCCACGACCGACGGCGAGCGGATCTGGAAACGATCGTCGCGCTTCTTCAGGTGCGTGACTTCACTGTCGACCGTGCCGCGCGTCAGCTCGAACTCGCGGTCGAGAGTGCCGGTCAGCACGGTGCGGCGCAGCGTCTTCAGGTCGAGCTGGCTGTCGGGCGGCAGGCTCATGTGCGTGCCGTCGGCGAGCTCGAGCGTCACGAAGCCGTTCGCACCGGTACGCACGCGGTCGCCTTCGGTCAGCGTCGCGTCGACCGCGAGCGGCGCGTAAGCGTCGCCGGACCCGCGCTCGGCCGGCCCCTGCACCGCGACCACGCGGGCGGACAGCCGCTCCTTGCGCAGCCGCGCGACCGGCAGCTTCAGCGCGATACCGGGCTGCAGGCGCTTCGGCGCGGGCACGCCGTTCATCTGTGCAAGCACTTGCCAGTCGTCCGGGCCCTGCAGGTAGCGTTCGGCGACGTCGTACAGCGTGTCGCCGGCGCGGGTCGTATAGACGACCGTCTTGCCGGCCGCGCGGGCCGGCGGTTTCGCGTGCGCCGGCTGGGCCGCGACGACGGCGGCCAGCAGGCACGCGCCGCAACCCGCCGTGCGTAGCGTACGGAACGTGCGTCGGCCGATCTCCATGCTCACTCCGGTTCCCCTTGGCCGACCCGTTCGAGCCGGTAGCCATAGCCATAGATCGGCGCGAGCCGGTAGCCGTTCTCCGGGCGCAGGCCGAGCTTCGTGCGCAGCATCGAGATGTGCGTATCCATCGTGCGCGACGGGATGTCGGTCGCCTGTTTCCACACGAGGTCGAGAATGTGCGCGCGCGACAGCGGCCGGTCGAGGTGCTGGAACAGCAGCAGCGCGAGCTCGAATTCCTTCTGCGTGAGGCTCACCGGCTTGTCGCCGACGTACGCCTGCTTCAGGTTCACGTCGAAGCGGAACTGGTCGAATTCGCGCACCGCCGCCTCGGGGTTGACCGGATACGCGCGGCGCAGCAGCGAGCCGATGCGCGCGCGCAGGATCGGGCCGGACACCGGCTTGACGACGTAGTCGTCCGCGCCGGCGTTGAGGATCTGCGTGATCCCGGCCTCGTCGTCGCGGCTCGTCATGAAGATGATCGGCAGGCTGTGCTCGGTCTGATTGGCACGCACCCACTTCAGCACCTCCTCGCCGGACATGTCGGGCACGTTCCAGTCGAGCACCAGCAGATCGAAGGTTTCGCGCTGCAGGCGCTTCTTCAGCGCCTTGCCTTCCTTGAAGGCGTAGCAGGTATGGCCCGCGGCCGTCAGCGTTTGACTGACGAAGTCGGTTTGGGCCGGATCGTCATCCAGTACAGCAATTCTCATAGCACCCCGCAAAACGAAATCCATTCGTCCAGTTCAGCTCCTCGCACTCCCCGCGGCGCCGCCTGCGGCAGGCGCGCCGGCATTGCATCTCGCCGGCCGGCGAGCCATGCATCCATTGGCGCGCCGCGCGCACGAACGAATGGACCCCGCATATATCTCAAAAACGGGGCGCGGACGAACCGGCGATTCCACCATAGTAGTATGAAAATCGCCAAGGATTTGCGCGGACGGTCGACCTTTCTTCGAATAATCCTTCCCGAAACACGTGCCGCACGGTTAATCGATCTGCGCGGCATCCATCCGCTGCGCGTTGGCCATCGCCGGGTGCCGCAGCTCCGGCTGCCGCAGCATCCGCAGCAGTTGCCCGCGCACCCGCTCCCACGCGGCGCCCGCATAATCGGGCTGGCTCGCCGCCCACGCATGGGCCAGGTCGAACACGCGCTCGACGGTCGCCGCGCAATGCGTGATGCCCGGCGCCCCGTCCGGCACGGTTTCGCGCAGCCATTCGGCGAGCCACGGCATCTCCGCCGCGACCGAATCCGCATATGCTTCGAGCGCGGCGCGCGCGTGACGGTCCCGCTGCGGGTCGAGCTCGACGCGGCTCGCCCCCGGTGTGCGCGCAGTCGCAATGTGTTCCGCTTCCGACGGACTGCGATTGGTCCCCGGTCTGAAGGGCATGTCCTTTCCCCGTGTACGACGGTAGCGTCAGGCATGGCCCCCGTGCCTACCTCGAATCGACGTACCGTGGCCGGCACCTCCGTTGAGCGCGGACGACCGGCCGGGTCAGTATACGCAGCCGTCGGCGAAGCGAGGTTTAAGAATTGTCAGAGCGGGGCCCCGCCCTTGCCGGGCGGCAGGTGGCGCGCAGCGCCCGTCAACGGCGGCGCATCAGGAACACGAAGGTCTTGTCCTGGGTCGACGATTCGACGATCTCGTTGCCCGTCTGTTTCGCGAACGCGGCGAAATCGCGCTGCGAGCCGGGATCGGTCGCGAGCACCTTGAGGATCTGCCCGCTTTCCATGTCTGCGAGCGCTTTTTTCGCCCGCAGGATCGGCAGCGGGCAATTGAGCCCGCGCGCGTCCACTTCCTTGTGAATCTGCATTGGCTTTCGACCTTCGAATGACGCGCCGCATGCGGCGCTGGGGAAGCGAGGATTTTACCGCAGCGCCGCCGCGCCTGCCGCGCGTGCCGCCCGCCGGGGCCGCGGCTCATCCGCGCGAAAAGCCGCCGGCGAGCTGCGTGCGCAGGTACTTCACCAGCACGCGCACCGTATTCGGCACGACCGGGCTGTACGGCCGGATCGCGAAGATGTGGTCGCCGAACGCGCCCGACGGGCGCCAGCCGTCGAGCAGCGTGACGAGATGGCCGGCATCGATGTCCCGCTGCGCGGAGAAATCCGGCAGCAGCGCGATGCCGAGCCCGCCGAGCGCGGCTTCGCGCATCGCTTCGCTGTTGTTGGCCGCGAAGCTGCCGCGCACCGGCACGCTCACCCGGCCGCGGCGCCGGTCGTGCGGCTCGAAGCTCCAGGCCGCCGGCTCGCTGCCGCGCAGGTAGCACAGGCAGTCGTGCTCGGCCAGCTCGGCCGGATGCGCGGGCGTGCCGCGCGCGTCGAGGTACGCGCGGCTCGCGACGAGCAGCGAGCGCGTGTCGCACAGCTTCCAGGCCACGTGCGTCTGCGGCGCGGTGGTCGCATGGCGGATCGCGAGATCGAAGCCCTCCTGCGTGAGCGAGTACAGCCGGTCCGACAGATCCAGCTCGATCCGCACCGCCGGATACTGCCGGATGAAATCCGGGATGCGCGGCACGATCTGCTGCCGCCCCAGCGCGACCGGCGCCGTCACGCGCACCAGGCCGCGCGGCTCGCCCGCCATCTCCTTCACGCGCGCGAAGTTCAGCCCGATCGTTTCGTAGGCCTCGCGCGTGCTGTCGACGAGGGTCTGGCCGGCCTCGGTGAGACGCACGCTGCGCGTCGTGCGGCGCACGAGCGGCACGCCCGCGGCCTTTTCGAGATCGGCGATGCGCTGGCTCATCGCGGCCTTGCTGATCCCCAGCCGCTGCGCGGCGGCCGTGAAGCTGCCGCTCGCGGCGAGCACCGTCAGCGAGTGGATGTGCGGCCAGAGCGCCTGGACATTTTGCTGATTCATGCAGCGATTATTCAGAATTCTGAACAGTGAATCAATCTGAACGGCCTTCTCCGCCCCCGTGCGATTGCCTAGACTGCAGCTTCCCCCACCCCACCAGACCAGACCAGGAGGAGACGGATGAATCCGGTACCCGCGTTCACTTCGGCCGACGACGTCGGCCACTATGTCGGCGGCGCACCGCTGGCCGGCCGCAGCGGCCGCTTCCAGGACGTATTCAACCCCGCGCTCGGCAGCGCGGCCCGCCGCGTCGCGCTCGCCGACGAGGACGAGGTGCAGCAGGCCGTCGCGGCCGCCCACGCTGCGTTCCCCGCGTGGGCGGCCACGCCGCCGATCCGGCGCGCGCGCGTGATGCACCGCTTCCTGCAATTGATGAACGAGCACCGCGATACGCTCGCGGCAATCATCACGGCCGAGCACGGCAAGGTGTTTTCCGATGCGCAGGGCGAAGTCGCGCGCGGCATCGACATCGTCGAGTTCGCATGCGGGATCCCGCAACTGCTGAAGGGCGACTTCACCGACCAGGTCAGCACCGGCATCGACAACTGGACGATGCGCGAGCCGCTCGGCGTGGTCGCCGGCATCACGCCGTTCAATTTCCCGTGCATGGTGCCGTGCTGGATGTTCCCGGTCGCGATCGCGGCGGGCAACACGTTCGTGCTCAAGCCGAGCGAGCGCGACCCGTCGGCGTCGCTGTTCATCGCCGACCTGCTCGCGCAGGCCGGCCTGCCGGCCGGCGTGTTCAACGTCGTGCAGGGCGACAAGCGCGCCGTCGACGCGCTGCTCGAGCACCCGGACGTGCAGGCGGTCAGCTTCGTCGGCTCGACGCCGATCGCCGCCTACGTGCAGCAGCGCGGCGTGCAGTTCGGCAAGCGCGTGCAGGCGCTCGGCGGCGCAAAGAACCACCTGGTCGTGATGCCCGACGCGAACCTCGACCAGGCGGTCGACGCGCTGATCGGCGCGGCGTACGGCTCGGCGGGCGAACGCTGCATGGCGATCAGCATCGCGGTGCTGGTCGGCGACGTGGCCGAGCGCATCGTGCCGGCGCTGGCCGAGCGCGCGCGCAAGCTCGTGATCGGCGACGGCATGATGCCCGAGGCCGAGATGGGCCCGATCGTCACGCGCGAAGCATTGCAGCGGATCGAAGGCTACGTGGAACTCGGCGTCGCGGAAGGCGCGCAGCTGGTAGTCGACGGCCGCGGCCTGCGCGTGCCGGGCCGCGAGGCCGGCTTCTTCACCGGCGGCACGCTGTTCGACCACGTCACGCCCGACATGCGGATCTACCAGGAAGAAATCTTCGGGCCGGTGCTCGGCTGCGTGCGCGTGAAGGATTTCGGCGAGGCCGTGTCGCTGATCAACGCGCACGAGTACGGCAACGGCGTGTCGTGCTTCACCAGCGACGGCGGCATCGCGCGCGAATTCGCGCGCCGCATCCAGGTCGGCATGGTCGGGATCAACGTGCCGATTCCCGTGCCGATGGCCTGGCACGGCTTCGGCGGCTGGAAGAAGAGCCTGTTCGGCGACATGCATGCGTACGGCGAGGAAGGCGTGCGCTTCTACACGCGGCAGAAGTCGATCATGCAGCGCTGGGCGTCGAGCATCGGCAAGGGCGCCGAGTTCGCGATGCCGACCGCGAAATGACGCACTGCCCGGCCCGGTGCGCAGCGGTATCGCGCGCCGGCGCCGGGCGCCGGTCTTGGGAAGCGGCCGCGCGGCCGCTCAGGTCGTCGCTTTCGTATCGCGCGAGCCGCCGGGCGTGGTCGGCAGATACGACAGCTCGAGCCGGTACGCCAGCGCGACGAACAGGCTTTGCGCGAGGCCCATCGTCGCGGTCAGCGCGCGAAAGCCGAAGGTTGCGCTGTCCTGCACCACCAGCGTGGCCTCCGCGTCGCGCGCGAGCGGGCTCATGCGGCTGTCGGTGATCGCGATCAGGCGCGCGCCGCGCTGCACGGCCTCCTGCGCGACCTGCACCGTCTCTTCCGCATACGGCATGAACGAAATCGCGATCAGCACGTCGCCGGCCCGCACCGAGCGGATCTGCCCGAGCTGCATGCTGCCGAGCGCGCTGAACAGCCCGATGCGCTTGTCGGTGTGCTGCAGCGCGTAATCGAGGTACACGGCGATCGGAAACGCGCGCCGGGAGCCGGCGATCCAGATCGCCTGGGTTTGCGCCAGCATGTCGACGGCCTGCGCGAACGCCGTCGGATCCAGCGTCTGGTGCAGCTGCTGCATGCCGGCGATGCTGCCCTTAATGAACTCGTCGACGATCTGCCCGGGCTGCAGGCTCGACGAACCCGACTCGATCACGTCGCGCAGCCGCAGGTTGTAGGCGCGCCCCGGCGCGATCTGCTGCGCGAGCCCGTCGCGGAACAGCCGCTGCATTTCCGAAAACCCGGAGAAGCCGAAATGCTTCGCGAAGCGCACCACCGCGGACGGCTGCACCCCGCATTGCTCGGCGAGCGACTGGATGCCTTCGAGGCCAAGCTGGTCCCGCTGCGTCTCGACATGGCGCGCGATCACCTTCAGGCGATTGCTCAGCCCGTCGTACTCCTGCGTCAGACGCTGCAGGAACTGCTCGACGGTGGCGGGAGGTTTCTCGGATGAACTCATCGGATGGCGCGAAGTTGACAGTCCCGGCGCCCGCCAGCTGCGGCGGAGGATCCGGCCCGGGGCTCGGCTGGACACATGCGTGGTGCGCGGATTGTAACCGTTGCGAAGACCACGTCGCCGCGGCGTCGCGCCCACGCGCTCGATCATCACCTGCGTTGCGCTGCACGACAGGTCTGGAAATTATTTTCCAACGCCCGGCCGGCGCCGACAATATTAGGGCGTCTACCGATGCGGGCGCGGGCGCCATACGCGTGAACAAGCGCCGGCGTGCCGGCGCGTCGCTCCGGCACGCGAACCGCGCGGGTCAGCGATAGTCGACCCAGACACCGCCTTCGTCGGCGGAGCGCACGCAGTTTTCGACCCAGCGCACGCCTTCGACGCCGGCGTGCACGTCCGGATAGCGGATGCCCTTCAGCGCCGCCGCGTCGCGCCGGTCGGTCGCGTCCATCGCGAGCGCGAACCGGCTGTACAGGTTCGACCAGGCCTCGAACAAACCTTCCGGATGCCCGGCGCCGATGCGGTCGTCGTGCAGCGCCTGCGGATGCAGGTAGCCCATCCCGCGATCGAGGATTTGCGCAGGTTGCCCCTGGATTTCGTAGCGCAGCTGGTTCGGATGCTCGTCCCACCATTCGACGCTCGCCTTCGAGCCGATCACGCGCACCTTCTGGCTGTGCATCGAGCCGGCGTTCACCGCGCTCGACCACACGTAGCCGATCGCGCCGGTGTCGTATTCCATGATCGTGAACGCGTTGTCCTCGAGCGGCGCGCGGCTCTTCACGAAGCTCTGCCGCGAGCACATCAGCCGCCGGATCTTCAGTTCCGGCGCCATCACTTCGGAGATGTACAGCGGGTGCGTGCCGATATCGCCGAGCACGTAGCTCGGCCCCGCGAATGCCGGGTCCACGCGCCAGCGGGCGGCCGGGCTCGCGGCCTCGACGCCCTCGCTGTGAAAACCGTGCGCGAACTGCATCTGCACGATGCGAATCTCGCCGAGATCGCCGCGCGCGATCATCTCGCGCGCCTGCTCGATCATCTGGTGCCCCGAGTAGCCGTACGCGACGCCGACGATCTTGCGCTTCTCGACCGACAGCCGCGCGAGTTCCTCGGCCTCGGCGGTCGTGAAGCACAGCGGCTTCTCGCAGACCACGTGCAGCCCGGCGTTCAGCGCCGCGCGGCAGATTTCGAAGTGCGTATTGTTCGGCGTGGCGATCGACACCGCGCGAATGCCGTCCGGGCGGCTCGCCTCGACCTCGAACATCGTCCGGTAGTCGGGATAGCAGCGCTCGGCGGCCACGCCCAGCTTCACGCCGAACTGGCGGCCCCGCTGCGGATCGATGTCGAACGCGCCGGCGACGAGCTGGAAGCTGCCGTCGCGCAGCGCGGCCGAGCGGTGGCTGTAGCCGATCTGGCTGCCGAGGCCGCCGCCGACCATGCCCCACGGAATCGAATGGCCCAGCAGAATCTGTCCGTCGATCATGATGATTAGGTTCCTTGATTGCGTTGCGTGTTCCGGGTCGGGTTCAGGCAAAGCCCGCCGACGCGAGGAAGGCGCGGCTCGCGGCCACGTCGCGCAGGCTCGTGCCCGCGTTGCGCGGGTCGCGCTCCTGCTCGATCGTGATGTAGCCGGCATAGCCGATCTCGTCCAGCGCGCGCTTGATCGCCGGGTAGTCGAGCACGCCTTTGCCGATCGGGCACATCACGCCGCGCGCGCAGGCGGCGAAGAACGCGATGTGCTCCGCCATCACCTGGTCGTAGACGGCCGTATCGATGTCCTTGAAATGGACGTAGTCGAGGCGTTCAGCATGCCGGCGCAACCACGTTTCCGGGTCCATGCCCGAGTAGTGCAGATGGCCCGTGTCGAGGCACAGGCCCGCCGTGCTCGCCGGGATGTCGGCTACGATCCGGTCGATCTCGTCCGCGAATTCGATGTAGCCGCCCGCGTGCGGATGGATCACCGCGCGCACGCCGAACGCGTCGCGCGCGATTTCGGCGATCTGCCGGATATGGTCGACCATGCCGGCCCAGCGTTCGTCGGAGAGCCGCGGCGCGCGATCGGGATGGCCGGCCGCGTAGTCGCGCTCCGGATGCCCCCAGTCCATCACCACCAGGTACGGCGCCGCGTAGCGCTGCCCCGGCTGGGTCGGCAGCGGCGGCAGTTGCCGGATCAGCGCGCAGATTTCGCGCGTCTGCCGCAGCAGGTTCGGCAGGTTCTCCGGCGACACGAGATCGTCGAAGATCGTGCCGGCGGTGATGCTCAAATGCCGCCGCTCCAGCTCGGCGCGCACGACGTCCGGCTCCAGCGGGATATAGCCGTACGGGCCGAGCTCGATGCCCGAATAGCCGGCTTCCGATGCTTCGGCGAGCACGTGCCGCCACGCCGGCAGATGCGGGTTCTTCACGTCGTCGACGCCCCAGCAGCAGGGCGCGCAGCCAATTTTCATCGTCATGTCGGTTGGTCGAGAAGGTAGCCGGCCTGCGGCCGGACGGGTCGAAACCGCGGCGGAATCACGCGGGGATCACGCGGGAATTACGCGGGGATCACGCCGCGTAGAACGCCGGCCGCGCCGCCATCGCGATCGGCTCCACCGCGCCGCTTTGCTGCGCACGCACGCAGGCGTCCGCGGCCACGGCCGCCGCATAGCCGTCCCACGCCGACGGCCCGGTCAGCGCGCCCTGCTCCACGCCGTCGATGAACGCCTGCAGCTCGACGTCGTACGACGCGATGAAGCGCTCCTTCCAGTCGGTCATGATGGCCGTCGCATGGCTCGCCGCATGCTTCGTCGACACCGCGGGCGGATCGGGCAGCTTCGCGATGCCGTCCTCGCCCACCACCTCGCACTGGATGTCGTAGCCGTACTGGCAGTTGACGAAGATCTCGACGTCGATGCGCACGCCGCGCGCGGTTTCGAGCAGCACGATCTGCGGATCGGCGAGATGCGACGACGCGTGGCGGCTCTTCCTCGGATACACGACCTGGGCGCTCGCGTAGTCGTCGTCGAGCAGCCAGCGCAGCACGTCGAGCTCGTGGATCAGCGTATCGGTGATCGCCATGTCGGTCGTGTAGCGCTCGCCCACCGACTGGTTGCGGTGCGCGCAATGCAGCATCAGCGGCGCGCCGATCCGGCCGCTCGCGATCACCTGCTTCAGCGCGCGATAGCCTTCGTCGTACGGGCGCATGAAGCCGACCTGCACGAGCCGGCGGCCGTGCGCCTGCTCCGCCTCGACGATCCGCAGGCAGCCCTCGGCGGTGGTCGCGAGCGGCTTCTCGCAGAACACCGGCTTGCCGCGCGCGATCGCCTTCAGCACGAATTCCTCGTGCGTCGGCCCCCACGACGTGACCAGCACCGCCTGCACGTCCGCCGCGTCGATCACGTCGTGCCCGTTGGCATACACCTCGGCCGACAGCCCGTAGGCCGCGACGGCGTCGTGCGCGTGGCGGGGCTCGATGTCGGTCACCGCGACCACCTTCGCGCCGGACAGCGTCCGGGTGAGCCGGCGGATGTGATCCTGACCGATCGCGCCGCAGCCGATCACGCCAATCTGCAAAGTCATGTCGTTCTCCATGTTGTCCGACCCGGCACCGTGCGGGTCGCTTATGCATGCACCGGCGCGCTCAATGCGCGGCGGCGCGGAAATACCGGTCCACGTAGTGCTGCATCCGTTCGCGCATGAAGCGCGACGACGCCTCCGCGCGCTCCTCCCACGCGAACACGCACGACGACATCACGCCGTCGAAGCCGGCCTCGCCGAGCGTGCGGAAGAACACGTCCCAGTCGATCTCGCCCTGCCCGATGTCGAGGTGCTGGTGCACGCGGATCTGCGTCGAGCCCGGCGGATTGACGATGTAGCGAAGCTGGCTGCTCTTCTTGTGGTCGAACGTATCGGCCACGCGCACGTGCGCGAGCACCGGCGCGGCCGCGCGGATCATCGCGGCCATGTCGTCGCCGTAGTAGAACGTATGCGGCGCGATGTACGACAGCTTCAGCGCGGGCGAGCCGATGTTCGTGACGATGTCGACGGCCGGCTGCAGCTGCTCGATCCAGTCCTCCGGATGCGGCTCGACCGACAGCGTGATGCCTTCGCGTTCGAGGATCGGCAGCAGCTCGTCCATCGAGCGGAACCACGCGGCTTCGCACATCTCCTTCGGGTTCGCGCCCGGCCGCTCGCCGACCGAGCGCTCCGGCGACGCGCCGCGCCCGAACTCGGACACCATCAGCCGGCAGTCCATTTCGACGGCGACCTCGATCGCCTTCTTCCAGCAGCGCACCGCCCATTGCCGCTCGTCGTCGAACGGGCTGGCCCAGCGGTACATCGGCTGCAGCGACGCGAGGCCCACGCCGCTCGCGCGCATCGCCTGCCGGAACGCCGCCATGCGCTCGCGGGTCGCGCGCGGCATCACCCACCAGTCGAGGAAATCGCCGCGCGGCGACAGCTCGATCTGGTCGTAGCCGAGCTCGGCCACCGCATGCGGCAGCCGGTCGAGCGGCAGGTGGCGGATCATGTAGGGATCCAGAGCGATCTTCATTGCCGTTCCTTGAAGTGACTCACGTGACTCAGGCGACGCAGGTGACTCGATCGAAGGCACATCCGCGTCAGCGGCGCCCCTTCTTGTTGCGGTACTGGTCGGCGATCACGGCCGCGACGATGATCGCGCCCTTGACCATCTCCTGGTAGTACGCGTCGATGCGGATGAAGGTGAAGCCCGAGGTCATCACGCCGAGGATCAGCACGCCGATCACGGTGCCCGTGACGCGCCCGAGGCCGCCCGACAGCGACGTGCCGCCGATCACGACCGCCGCGATCGCGTCGAGCTCGTACATCACGCCCATGCCGGACTGGCCGGAGATCGCGCGCGCCGCCGTCACGGTGCCCGCGATGCCGCTCAGCAGGCCCGCGATCGCATACACGCAGATCAGGTGGCGGTGCACGTTGATGCCCGACACGATCGCCGCCTGGCGGTTCGCGCCGATCGCGTACGTGTACTTGCCGAAGCGCGTGTAGCGCAGCACCACGTGGAAGATCGCCGCGATCACGACAAAGATGATCACCGGATTGGCGCCCGCGCCGATCGCCGCGAACGGGTCGGTCAGCATCGACACCGGCATGCCGTTGGTGAACCATTTCGCGAAGCCGCGCGCGGCCACCATCGTGCCGAGCGTCGCGATGAACGGCGGGATCCCGGTGAACGCGATCAGCGAGCCGTTGAGCAGGCCGACCAGCAGGCCCACGCACACGCCGGCGAGCACCGGCCAGATCACCGGCAGGTCGGTCAGGTGCGGAAACACCGCGCGCGGGAAGTCGGACACCTGCGCGAGGCTGGCGGACACCACCGCCGCGGCGGCCACCACCGATCCCGACGACAGGTCGATGCCGCTCGTGATGATCACGAGGTTCACGCCCACCGCGATGATGCCGATCACCGCCATCTGCAGCACGATGATCTCGAGCCGCTCCACGTTGAAGATGAAGCTCTGGCCGACGACGATCCAGCCGACCACCTCGAAGAACAGGCTGATGCCCACCAGCACGAGGAAGATGCTGAGTTCGGGCGGCCACTTGGCGCGCCGCGTCTTGGCCGTCATGGACTGCGCGTCCGCGATCGAATTGAGATTGCCCATTTCCATTGTCTCCATACTGTGTTCCGGCTCAGCGCGAGGCGAGATCCATGATGCGCACCTGGTCGGCGTCCTTGCGCTCGACGATGCCGGTCATGCGGCCTTCGTGCATGACCATCACGCGGTCGCTCATGCCGAGCACCTCCGGCATCTCCGACGAGATCATCAGCACCGCGACGCCCTTGCCGGCGAGCGCGCTCACGAGGCGGTGGATCTCGGCCTTCGCGCCGACGTCGATGCCGCGCGTCGGCTCGTCGAGGATCAGGATGCGCGGGCGGGTCAGCAGCCAGCGGCCGATCAGCACCTTCTGCTGGTTGCCGCCCGACAGGTTCTGGATTTCCTCGTGCAGCCCGGGCGCCTTCACCCGCAGCATGCGGCTCATGTCCTCGCAGTCGCGCCTGAGCTGCGCGCGCTGCACGAAGTTGAACTTCACGTAGCGGTTGTGCAGCACCGCCGCTTCCATGTTCGCGAGCAGGTCGAGATTCAGGAAGCAGCCGGTATCCTTGCGGTCCTCGGTCAGGAACGCCATGCCGTGCCGCAGCGCCTGCGCGGGCGAAGCGATCCGCACCGGCTTGCCGTCGATGCGGATCTCGCCGGAAGTCGCTGGCACGACGCCGAACAATGCCTCCGCGACGTTCGAGCGCCCCGAGCCGACGAGGCCCGCGACGCCGAGAATCTCGCCCGCGCGCAGCTCGAAGCTCACGTCGCGGAACACGCCGTCGACGGCGAGATCCTGCACCGACAGCACGACTCCGCCGATCGGCACCTCCTCCCTCGGGAACATCTGCGTGATCTCGCGCCCTACCATCATGCGGATGATGTCGTCGCGCGTGACCTCGGTCGACGCA